>Ga0315282_10003555_pt1 | contig 27931 bp, 33 predicted proteins | sample YL17G07_20_MG_FD_203693 | JGI IMG/M metagenome (GOLD analysis project Ga0315282, IMG submission 203693) | Sediment microbial communities from Yellowstone Lake, YNP, Wyoming, USA - YL17G07_20 | ecosystem: Environmental > Aquatic > Freshwater > Lake > Sediment | place: USA: Wyoming | collected...
TCCAAGCCGCAAAGATTGCAGCAGTGTTGGCAAGCGTCAACTATGCCGCAGTCTCTACAGGCACAGTTTCCATAACGGACAAGTCAGTTGTCTTGGAGACAAGTGCTGGCGCGACCGAGCAGATAACCAGTTCAAACTATCCAGTTGAGCTGACTGTACTTGCTGCAGGAATAGGCGGCAAATATGCCACAACTGCAGGACAAGACCTGACTCTGACAAAAGACACCTTAACAGCAATTTTGTCACAGAAGCAATTATCTGCAACAGTGACCACACTTCCCGCAACGAGCGGAACTTCTTCAACATATCTGTATGAAGACAGAATACTGTTGGACGACGTGAACGCACTGTACGATGAATCCAGTAGCTCAGCCTTTGTAGGCCACGGTCTGTACTTGAACGCATCATACGGAACCGGTGGAATCGAGTATAGAGTCTTCTTCAGCAACGGCCTGCCGGTAGGAACGAACAGAACATACACAACAATACCAGAGATAGATTTCTTGGGCCACACAGCAGGAATAGATTATGCAACTGCTCAGAACCAATCCATGTATATCTATAGTGGTACGAAATCAACAATGTTGGAAGGAGACGAAGTTTCGACAGCCGACGGCTACAAAGTAAGACTAGATTCAGTAACACAGGGTAGTACAAACATCTACTATGCAATATACACAGCGACAGACCCGAGCGGAGCAACAGAAACATCAAGTCAGTTGACGTCAACCAACGACTACAACTTCTTTGCAAACAAAGTAAGTGTGCACGTTGACTATGTCGGCTACAGCCAATCTGCTGCAAAAGGTACAACAATCACAAGAGTAACGGCGGGTAAGCAGCTCTTGACAGACGGTGCAGCGTTCGCATTGGACAACGCTTGGACAGTTAAGCACGTAGATGTGACTGGTGGAACCGCAGTAGGAACATTGAACTATATTGCATTGAAATATGGTTCTGTGTCATTACCGCCAACATTCGCCGGAACTGTACAGACTGGCCTTGCACAAGGAACAGTCATCGACGGTCCGAAGATGGCAGACGGAACACCGAAGTACCAGATGAAACTGAAAGGTTTCGGTTCAACAAGCAGCATAGTTGACACAACAACTGTTGACGTATCTGGTATCGGAAGTATGACTACAGGCAACGTCGCAGGAGCAACACACTTGCTACAACCAACGTGGACAGCAAGAGACGGAAGCACACAAAAAATCGATGCAACACTGCCTTCCTATGTGGTAATACCTGCATCTGGAGCAGCAGCCGCATCATTCAACACCAATATCAACGCAAGATGGATGATAGTGAACGACAAAGTCGTCTACCTGAAGACAATCGAGCCAACAGGAACCGGAACACAGTACAACGTGAAGTTCGCACTTGGCGGAATAACGGGACAGGAAGTTATTGTAGGACCATTCGCAAACGCGTCCTTCTCAACAGCAACCTTCACCTACACCTCCAATGTGAATCCGATAAGTTGTACAGTGACACTTGGTCACCCAGAAGGACTTGACCTGACAAACGTGACCTTGTCCAACAGCACAGTAAACGACATTTCCGCAACAGACTCACCAACAGGCAAATGTGACTTCTACCCAGATGTCGTGCCAATAGGTGTCTCAACGCAGATGACGAGTGCCACAGGAACACCATACCTCGACCTGAGGTTCATCCAGGGTAACGTAAGTGGAAACAGCAACTCATTCAACTTTAATGAGTCAGCTACATCCACCAAGTGGTTCCCCTTGATGAGGGTTGTTGGTCCAAGCAACGCTGAGAACGTCACAATAGTGTACGACTCAGAGGCAGGAACAGACGGATTGACTGGAATGAGAGCATATCTCAACTTTAACGAAAACGGAACAACCGGTCAGTTCATGAACTTTGCTGCAACAAAGCTTGTAGACCAGGGTTCCTCAACAGTCGTGTACGAGGACTACCTCAACCATGTGACTCCATACAGCACCGAGCTCAATGGAGCAGTCAAAGGCGCACTGTCAACAAGGATACCTGAATCCCAGAGGAATGCAATCCTTGAGATATCAAGTACGATTGGCAACGCAACAGCCGGAACCGGAACATACACTGCAACAGAAGGACAGACAGTTGGTAACGTCAAAATAGACACAATTGCCTGCACAGCATCAGTAAGCGGAGCAAACCTTTACAAACAAACGAAAACGGTGCAGCCAGAGTCTTTGATCGCGACAGATGCGTCTGTGACAGCCAGTTACCAGATTGTTGTCGGAGGTCCGTGGGTCAACTCAGTTGCCCAGGGATTCACAGACAAGGCGTTGGTAACCGGTCAAGTGGGAGATTCCTACCTGATTGCAGAAGGCAACAAGCTGTTAGTTGCTGGTTACTCAGCAGCAGACACAGCGTCCGCAGCAGATGTCTTAGTCGGTCTGTTGAAACAAGCATAAAAAAACCATTAAAGGGGGTTTTCCCCCTTCTTTTTAATTTTTCTTTTAAAGCGCTTTCTGTTTTATATATCGCCTAATCCCTAATCTATCGTGGTGTTATGGCAAAGAAAACCAAGGACAAGCGGCTTATTCTCGCCATAGTCCTAGTTGTAATAGGCCTAATAGTAGTAAACACCTTCCTTTTCCTCAACAAGCCCTCGCCAGTCTACTGTTACAAGGACGTCTGCATCAAAGGCGGAGAGGACCCCCTCGCCGAGATAGGCTCGCTCATCAATAGCTCGACCAAGGCCATAATAGTCATAGAGGAAGACCAAGACGCTAGCCAGAAGAACGAGTTTCTGACAGGAGCTTTCGTTGCGTTAGGGAAAGATTTCGGCAATAAGAAAGAACAGATCGTAGGGATAGCAATGAAGGACGGAGCCCCCTTTAGATGCGTATGCACGACCAACTTCAATGGAGAGAATTTCACCGACTGCCCGGACAATTCCACCTCCTACTGCGAGGCTATAGTGCCGGGTCAAGACGAGATAATGCTGAAAGTCTATTATCCGAACTTCAACAACAATGAGATAATCATCGAGAACAGGACGGTAAAGTTCCAAACGAAATCCGGCCAGGACGCTTTAGCGGTAGTAAACTTCTTCGGTGATTTCTTCATACGAAAAGTGATCAGATGAAAATCAAGGATATATTATGGCTTTCCATTTGCCTCATTATCTTGCTATTCATATATCAGACAACGAGCGCCTCAAGGATATTCGAGCTTAACCTGCCAATTTTTGTCGTCTCTTTCCTGCTGTATTTCCTGTCGATAGTCTTCTGGATTCTTGCCTGGGTCTATCTGATAAAGGAAAGGTTTGTCCCCTCGTTCAGGCTAAATATGAAGGCCCTGTTAGGAGTATTTGCTCCCTTTGGCCTGGGTGGAGACGCGATAAGGACATATTTCGCCAGGACGGAGAAGATTCAGCCGGAAAGAGCGCTAAGCACCAGTTTCATCGTCAAGTTCTACAAGTTCATAGTCATGCTCGTCTTCCTCCTGTTCGCCATATACTTGCTTTCCATCAACAGCTCAGATTTCCCGAGGTATTCGCTAGTGCTTGCTTCGATGATCATAATGACGGTTTGCGGGGCACTGGTGGTGCTTCTTCTCCGCATGCGCTGGTTCGCCAACCTGCTGTACCATCTCCTAAACCGGATTTTCATATTCAAGTTCCACGAGCAGCTGAAGAAGCACTTCCTCGAGATAAAGCCGAAAGATGTCTTGGTCGTGATGATTCTGCTAGTTATCTCGACATTGCTGGAAATGGGCGCTATTCTCTTCGCTTTTCTATCGATAGGCCAGGAGCTGCTGCTGCCCCACGTCTTCATATTCGCCTCAGTCGCCTCTTCCCTGGCTCTAGTTACTATCACACCGCAGGGAATAGGGTTTGTCGAGGGAGGGGGCTATCTTCTCCTGTCGTCAGGCTATTTCAGCTTAGCCCAATCGGTCATAGGGAGCTTTTTAATAGTCTGGAGCATCATAAGAATTTGGATTCCTAGCTTGATAGGGCTGCTTTCGTTCTGGTGGAAAAAATGATTTCTATAATAGTGCCTGCCTACAACGAGGAAAGAAAGATAGAGAACACTTTAAAGAGGATAAAGCAGGTGCCTATCGCCAAGGAAATCATAGTGATAGACGACGGCTCGAAAGACAAGACTGCCGTCAAAGCGAGAAAATATGCGAAAGTCATCAGATACATGCTCAATCGAGGCAAGGGAGCGGCAATGAGGGCTGGCGCTAAAGCGGCTAAAGGAGATACGCTGGTCTTTATCGATGCGAGCCAGTTCAAGCCGGAAGAGATCCCAAAACTTGTCAAGAAGATGAGCGAGACAAAGGCCAGTATGGTTGTGGGAGTGAGGGACTTTGGGATTATTCCGTGGCACAGGAGGATAACCAACAACCTCACCAAACTGGCTATCTGGATGGGCACCGGGAGGAAGATTAGCGATGCGCTTAGCGGTTTCAGGATAATCAGGAAGAAGGATTTTCTGGCGCTAGACACTAGAGAGAACAGGTACTGCATAGAGTCGGAGATAAACTTCAGAGCACTTGGCAAAGGCATGAAAGTCGCAGAGGTGCCCGTGACTGTCACCTACTCCGGCGAGAGACCAGTTAGGAAATTGGGCGGGCTCAGGACGTTCTGGAAGCAACGATTCTTACATGAGGCTGTATTTAATACAAAGATGGCCATAAAGATGAGGTTGGGAATGAGATGAAAAAGGATAATCTGGCTATGCAGGAGAAAATTCTATATTCGATAATCCTATTGGGCAGTTTGGCCGCTGTAATATTCCTTATCGCCACGGACCTGAACCCACCAAGTTCTAAGTACGAGGTATATTTCACCAATTATCCGACACACATCAGCGAGGGAGATAATGTTTCTTTCTCTCTAGCGCTCCAGACAAATGATTCTCAGAGTTTCTTGACAGTCACAGTATATTTCGACGAGACGCCGCAGAAGACCATTAAAGTCGTGCCATCCGGCGATTATAAGATGAGTTTTAATCTGCAGGACGATTTCAAGTCCGGGGAGACGCACAAGATATCGGTAAAACTATACGATGAGCAGCAGCCATACAACAAATACGGCTCGGTGCTCCATCCTTACTACATATTCTTTAGGGTCGATGTCGTATGATTGAGAAGAAGAATCTGCAGTACATGATTTTGCTGGTGATTTTTTTAAGCGGATTCTTCCTTAGAGTATACCCGGCCACCCAGTACAATATGCCGCTCAAGTATGATTCTTACTACCACCTCAGAGTAGCCGAGCTGATTAAAGAGCAAGGCACGATTCCCCTTTATGAGCCATGGCCCTATGGAGGCAGACCCCACATCTACCCGCCGGCTTACCATTTACTTATCATAGCAACCAATGTCTTTACCGGCATAGATATATTGGATATAGTCAGATTCCTACTGCCGATAGTAAGCGCTTTAACCATACTAGTGGTCTACTGGCTCGTGCGTAAATTTAGTAATGAAACTTCCGCCTTATTATCCGCATTCTTCGTCGCTCTAAATCCCTACCTAATCTCGAGCTCGTATGATTCGCCGCAAGTAATAGGAATCATGCTCTTATGTTTTGCCCTTTACTACCTTTTGAAAAATAAGCATTACCCTGCAGGCCTGATACTTGGTATAGCCTATCTGTTTGACACGCTCTCTGCATTGACTATCTCAGCAGTATTCGTAATTTACATGCTCTTGTCCGGCCAGACCAGGAAGATACCGAAGATTTTAGTATTTCCCGCGATTTTTGCAGCGATATGGTATCTGCCTAGAGTCAATCTGCTCTACTGCTACAACAATTTCATAGGCTCGTATTTCATAGCAAAGTCGATGGGCACCTTTATGATGCAAGAGGCCGTCATAGCTGTTTCTGCGGTGTTGATAGGGTTTGCGCTGACCGATAAGATTAAGACCGGGTTGCACAAGTTCTATGCCATATGGGTAGTCTTCTTCACCGCACTCCTGCTGTCCTTTGTAGTCACCAGTTCGTTCCATCCGTGGAGGCAGAGCACGTTCCTCTCTTTCGGTTTTTCGATATTCTTGGCCCTGTCTCTGGATGCGCTCAGACCGCTGAAAAAGATATTTTTTACGACGATATTCTCGCTACTCTTGCTGCTGGGAATAGCCTATATGGCGTTAGTTGTCCAGTCGTTCACACCGCCGCTGAGCGCGCAGGAGTACATGATGATTGATTGGGCAGACAAAAACCTGCCGCAAGACTCGGTCATACTCGCGCAGCACGACTTATGCGCCAACCTTCTGGCTTTAACCAACAAGAGCTGCGTGCTGGACATATCGTTCGAGTGCATCGCGAACAAGACCTCTTTCTACGACTATGAGAATTTCTTCTTTGCCGCGAACGAGACCGCCATAAAAGAGACGCTGGCTACTTATCCCGTAACAGACATACTATACCGATGGAACCAGTACCAGGACGAACTGATAGACAGAGCCAACGTGCAGCGAATCTATTCTTCCTGGACTTGCACGGCAGTGGAATGCGAGAAATCGGCGGCCGTCTACAAGGTAATCAGGTGAACAGCTGCTCTATGACCGTCGTGGCGTAACAGCCCTTAGGCAGCGAAAATCTGACCGTGTAATAGCCGCTTCCCTTCTCCAAAACCTTGAAGTCTTTCAGGCTGATGTATAACTCCCTCTTTTCGCCTTTCGAGGACATCTCAGGCATCGACCTTATGAAGAAATCCTTAGGCTCTATTCTTTCTTTCTTGAGTATCTTTTTCTCTATCTCATTGTCTATCTTCGATTCATATCCGAACAGCTGGCCCTTGGAATATTTTGCCTTTTTGCTGATGACCTCCTTGAGAAATTCGTTGAAGATGTACGACTGATAGGCATGGACGAACATTATCTTCAGGAATTTTGGCAGTTTACGCAAGGCGCCGATATAATCGTTCTCGTTATTAACCAGATGCCCCAGTAGAGTGCGCTCGAATCTCAGGCCGTAGGGGAAATACTTCAGCGCATCAGCATAATCCCACTTCTTAGCCAGCTTCTTTCTAGCCGCCTTCGCCTCCTTTGATTCGCGAGGAAAGACTCTGGTTAGATACATTTTTACTGCGTCTTCGAAACTGCCTCTTACTATCTCCTTTCCGACAAGGTGAGTTATCGGCCTTGTGTCCCCGAACCTCTGGACGCCGAAGAAGTTAGGGACTTTAGCCAATTTCTTTAACCTCTTTTTAGTATAGACCTTGATGGTGAATCTATTCCCCCATAGATCGCCGAGCTCTATCCTTTTGTCCGAATACTCTAGCGGGGTTAGAACCATGTCTTTTATTCTTAATTTGTCGGCGTTCTTTATCTTCCAGAGAGAAATTCGCTGTGTGGTTATAGCCCGTTTGTCTTTTGTGCCAGCGAACCCTATCCTCTTGCGAGAGACGAATAGCCTATGGGCGATTTCAGAAATAGCCAGGTTAGTATCCCATCTCTTCTTCTGCAGGACGCATATGAGCTGGTCGCCCTCGCTCTCCTTGAATTTGTATGCCTTGCCAATTTCGAGGACTTTCTTGTCGGGAGTTATCTCCTCCACTATGAAGTCCTCCGGCTCTCGTTTTATCTCGTAGGCCATCACTTATACCTCAGAAAAGCGCCTATCCCCTTGAAGCCGACTCTGAACTGCTCCCCCTCTGGCGTCTCGGTTGATACCATTTCTATCTTGGCGTTTATTTCATCGGCCAGCGCAGAAAGCTCCTCGATCGTCTTGTCGTCCAGCGCCTCTGAGAGCAGGAGAACGCTGGCCTTTCCAGATCCCAGCGCCTCTTTGACCTCATTTATGCCGTAAGTAGCCAAGCCGCTGGTCACGGCCTCTTTCAGGAACTTGTTGACTAAGTCTTTTTCTCTCATTATCTCCAGCTCCTTTATGACCTCGCCCGAACGATCAGACAGCTCTTTTATCCCAAACTCGTCCGTATAGCTGGTGTCTACCGAGCCTTTTATCTTGTTTTTGACCTCCGGCAGAATATAGTCCTCGTTCATGAAGGAATATTTGGTAGGGCCAGGTCCTCCGGCTATGATCCCCTTTATCTTCGGGTCCTTGAATATCTGGTTGATCATCTCTGCGACTTTCTTGAACCACTCCTGGGCTATAATCTCGGTTATCCTCTCGAATCTAAGACTACTTTGACCACCTTTACGATGCTTTCCAGGCACGTTGGAGGTCATATGAGAAACTATGGTTATACTCTTTCCCTTCAGTATGGCGATAGTAGCTTCGCGCCTGTCCATCGTAAATAGCCCGAATTCCTCTTTAGGTTCTATCATATCGTAAAGAGGCTCGAGATAGAAAGAAGAATCGCATCGGTAGATCTGTACCCCAACCGGCTCTGGTGGTACTATCTGCCAAAGTTGTATCTTGCCGTCGATGTTTCCGCAGAAGATAGCCACTCCATGGTCAGGCGCCTTGTGCTGTCCCTTCAAGACGCTCAGTATTTTGTCTATCGCCGCCTGCACGTTCTTTCTAGTTTGTTTCGACTTTATGTTCATCGCCTGGCTATACTCGTCCCTCAGCCTATCGGACATGTCGTTAGTGTTGGCGCCGGGTTGAAGGTATACACTAATCAACTCTGTGCCCTGTCCTTTCTGGGCCTTCAGAAACTTCAGCTGTTTCTTGAATTCGTAATACTCTTTGCTTTTTTCCATAGCCAGCACCGAATAGAAACAGATTTAAATCCGTCCTTGATAATTGTAGTTAGCATGATTTAAAAAGGTAATCACGTGAAAATAGCCATTTCCCTCGGCGGGTCGCTGGTGTTCAGAGACAGTCCTAACATGAAAGTCCTGACCAAACTAGGCAGACTCCTGAACTCGATGAATGCCAGTTTCGCGATAGCGGTTGGCGGAGGGACGATAGCGAAAGACTACATAACCGCTGCCAGAAAGTTTACCAAAAACAACTTCGAGCTGGACGAGATCGGGATAGCCGTGACCAAGACCAACGCCCGATTAGCGGCTCTGGCGTTGAAAGGGAAGTATGCCGACTCTCTCGACCAGGCGATAGAGCTCTTGGAAGAGGGGAATAAGATAGTCGTTATGGGTGGTACAGAGCCTGGCCAGACCACAGACGCTGTTGCCTGCCTGTTGGCCGAGGAGATGGAAGCGGACAGACTCGTTAACCTGTCTGATGTGAAGGGCATATATGACAAGAACCCGAGAAACAGGGGGGCCAAGCTGATAGAGACAATGACCCACCGAGAATTAGTTAAGATGACCGAAAAGCATGACAAGAGAAGACCTCGCGAGAATTTCATATTCGATCTGATTGGAGCCAATATCCTGAACAGGTCTAAAATCGAAGCGCATTTTGTCTCCGGCTATAGCATGAAGGAGACTAAAAACGCCATTTTTGGAAAGAAGCACAATGGAACAGTTGTAAAGAACTAATTTTTTATAGCCCCTCGTTCTATTATAGTCATGAATTACTGGTCGATGCCGATAAGGACTGTTTTTGAAGACCTCAAGACGTCCCACAAAGGGCTTTCCGAAGAAGAGGCCGAGAAGAGGCTTTTGATTTACGGCCTAAACGAAATCAAAAAAGAGAGAAAATCATCGCCGATAAGGATTTTGCTAAGGCAGTTTGCGAACGCCCTAGTTCTGGTCCTCCTTGCCGCCACAGCAGTATCCTACTTTCTGGGCGATATGGTGGACTCATTCCTCATTGTTGCTGTGGTGATGGTAAATGCGGGTTTTGGTTTTATCCAGGAGTATAGGGCCGAGCAGACTATTGAAGCGCTCAGGAAAATGACCGCTCTAAAAGTCACTGTCCTAAGGTCTGGCGAGGTCAGGGAAATAGAGGCAACAAAAGCAGTCCCAGGAGATGTGATCGAGCTTATCGAGGGCGAGAAGGTCCCAGCTGACTGCAGGACAATAGAATCAGTCAACCTGCAGGCCGATGAGTCAACTCTAACCGGCGAGAGCACACCGGTTGACAAAAAGAATGTTGAAGTCGCGGAAAACACAAGGATGGCCGACAGGATCAACACATTGTATAATGGCACGACTATCGTAAGGGGCCATGGGAAGGCAGTGATTTACTCGACCGGCATGGATACTGAGGTCGGAAAGATAGCGAAAGAAATACAGGTGCCAAGCCCCCAGACTCCGCTGCAGATCTACCTTGACAAGTTCGGAAAGAAGCTCGGTCTGGCCGTTCTTCTGATATGTGCGATAGTTTTCGTGTTTAGCTCCAACATAATCAAAGACCCGCTGGAGCTCTTCATGATATCGGTCAGCCTGGCAGTTGCCGCTATACCGGAAGGCCTTCCCGCGATAGTCACCCTTTCGCTCGCATTCGGTGTAAGGAAGATGGCCGGCAAGAACGCGCTGGTCAGAAAGCTGTCAGCGGTTGAAGCGCTCGGCTCAGCGACAGTGATATGCACGGACAAGACCGGCACTCTCACCGAAAATAGGATGGTTGTCAAGAAGGTATATTGTGACGGCAAGATGTTTGATGCAAAAGACTGCAAGGCCGACATGCTTTTTAGAATCGGTCTGATATGCAACAATTCTGTCCTTGAGAGGATAGACCCAACGGAAGCGGCCTTGGTCGACTCCGCGAGGAAGAGCGGGATAGATACCAAGGAATTCTTCGAGTACGAGAGGATAACCGAGATACCTTTCAGCTCCGAAACAAAGAGAATGACCGTCGTGTGCAAGAAAGCCGAGGAAGAAATAGTGTTCATGAAAGGTGCGCCAGGTGCCGTCCTCTCCAAGTGCAATAGGCTGCTTGAGAAGGGGAGAGTGGTCAAGCTTACGGTCAAGAGCAAGGAAGAGATAGAGGATGCAATTGATGCCATGGCAGAGCAGGCACTCAGGGTTTTAGGTTTCGCTTACAAGACCGACACCGATAAGAGTTTAGAGGACGATCTGATTTTCGTTGGAGTTCAGGGCATGATCGATCCGCCAAGAAAGGAGGTCAAAGATGCCATAGCTGCGTGCAAAGCAGCGGGCATAAATGTTATAATAATCACTGGCGACCACCCCCTCACTGCAAAGGCGATAGCAGAGGACATAGGGCTGGAGGTCAACAACATCATCACTGGAGACGAGGTCGAGAGACTGTCCTTTGACGAGCTGAGGGCGAAAGTTTCGAACACCACCATATTCGCGAGAGTTGATCCGTCGCACAAGAATAGGATCGTGAAAGCGCTTAAGGCGAATGGAGAGATAGTGGCCGTGACCGGTGATGGCGTAAATGACGCCCCTGCTCTGAGGAATGCGGAGATAGGGGTGGCAATGGGCATTAGAGGGACGGATGTTGCGAAAGAGGCATCGGACATGGTTATAACGGATGACAACTTTACCACGATAGTCTTGGCAATCGAAGAGGGCAGAAGGATTTTTGACAACATTAAAAAAGCGATAATATACCTGCTTTCTTCAAACCTGGGAGAAGTCCTGCTAGTGTTTATAGCATCCCTCTTCTTCCTACCCCTTCCATTGACTGCCGTCCAGCTGCTTTGGGTGAACCTGTTGTCCGATGGCTTCCCTGCGCTGGCATTGGGAGTGGATCCGCCAGACCCGAATATAATGAGACGCAAGCCCAGCAGGACAAAGGGGGAGGTATTGAGCACCAACTCCCTGCTGGCGATCATAAGGACAGGAGTTCTCATCGGCGTAGCCTGCCTGTTCCTCTACATGTTGTACAGACCGAGCTTTTCAGACCCAGCGCATCTCATGAGAGCGCAGACAGTGGCATTCACCGCGCTCGTCGCAATGGAATTCGTGGTACTGCAGACAGTCAGGCATCAGTACGGGCAACATCTCTTCTCAAACAAGTATCTCTCAATCTCCTTGCTCCTGGTCGCTATACTGCAACTCGCTGTTCTATACACGCCGCTGAATTCCCTTTTCCATGTGGTTCCCATCAAAATTATAGACTGGGTTGCGATATTCCTGGCGGTGAGCGCACTTTTCATATTCAATCATTTGGTGAATCGGTTCGTGAAAAGCGAGTAAAATTTATAAAGAGACCTTACCTTATAGGGGTATGTATACTTCAGCGGTTGAAAAAGCGATAGCATCAAGCAAATTGTCCTACATGGAGAAATACGGTTTCGCCTATGAAGAGGACCTTAACCTACTTGAGAAGATGTTGGATGCCGTCGTTGTCTATTCGCCCGACAGGAAGACAGCCAGAGTAGCCTGCAGCGGCGTTGATGTAACCGTCAAGGTCAGGCCGGGCGGAGAGGCCAGTCCTGCAGATGTAAAGAGCTGGAAGAAGGGCTAAATCTCTTCTGGGAGTAAAAGCGGTTTCTTATAGTTTTTCCAGTCGTCTATCACTACCCTCGGACAGGCCGTGACTATGAACGCGTCGAACGGCAGGTAGTCTAGCCTCTCGGGCGTTATCTCGTTCATGACAACCATATAGGCTCTTTTGCCTTGCTTCTCTAATTTCTTCCTGGCTTTCTCGGCTACCGCTGTCTTCTTCTGCCCGGGCTTGCTGCCTATAACGATCCCGAAAACCATGGAATCAGAGGCCTTTGCTATCCTCAGGTATTTTTCCTTGTACGACTTTAGCGGGTCTATGCCGCTGACAATGTTAGTATACGGGTCAGCCAGCAGAACTTTCTTTCCCGTGAAATAGGCCACACCGATGCCATGGAATCTGCCCGAGCCTATGAACAGGAACTCATCCACTTTCGTATTTATGTCTTGGGCGTTGGAGGCATCGCAGCCAAGGACTGGTCCTCCTATAACGACCTTCTTGCCGAGGCGCTCGAGTATCCTCTTGACCTTTGGCAGGTCTTCGACATGCTGGATTGCAGTGACTAGCCCTATCCTCTTGCCGGTTAGCATCTTGGCTGCTTTTGTGGCGACAGGCCCAACGTCAGCCGTTGAATGCGTCTCGACATAGATTATCTTGTCTGTATCCAGCATCTTCGAGTGGCCAAAGTGTATCGTCAGGTCTGTTTCCGGAGTTGTCTGAATATCACAGGCGCCGAAGCAGGGATCGCCGGATAGGACGGCCTCTGCGGCTAGCTTATCGGCTATCTTTACAAACTCGCGCTTCAGGCCTTCCGGCAACTGTATAAGAACTCGCTTTGCCTTTCGTTTCTTTATTTCCTGGTTTATGCGCTTGATTTCGAAGTCGTACATAAGCATCAAGTGATCAGATGTGTTTTTTACATCATCTTGTATCAGCGTTTGTTCACATCATCATCTCGTAATTATGCTGTCATAAGCCTTTAAAAAAGAGTGGGGTCGCTGAGATTTGAACTCAGATCCATTGGTTTCTCCAAATCAATTAGCATCTAGATATCATCGCCCGAAGGCTCAGCGCTCCAATAGACTCACTGGAGCCAATGATGCTGCCAAGTTATACCACGACCCCGCAATAGACTTTTAGCAATAGGGGTATTAAAACAAAACGGGTCTGGCGAAAGTTGGGTATTGTTTTATTGACTTTCTTTCCTCATTAAATTAGCATAAGGTTTCCAATTTTTTCTTATGAACTGAAGTGCTTCTTTGGGATTTGCAGCTCCGGCATCCTGTAGCTTTTTTCTAAGGCGGTAAACATCGACTACATTAGCGACCCCGTGATTTAGCAATACCGCCTCCTTTGAAGTCAGTATGCCCGCCAATTTGCGTGAGTCTTTAATGCCTCTGAAATACGCTCCCCTTTCATGAGGAGGCACCCCAAAACCGGCGAGTTGGCTTTTCGGGTGTATCACTCTAATTTTTTGTGTCATGTCGGGTTGTACTGAAATTTTGCCGAGTTTCATCTGATTAACTACTCTTCTCCTTCCGAATCCAAACGCCATAGTTTCACTTCCCCAATATGCTTATGCAGATTTGGTTTAAAAACATAATGCACGGGTCTGGCGAGATTCGAACTCGCGATCTACAGCTTAGGACGCTGTTGCCCTATCCAGACTAGGCCACAGACCCAACGATAGAATTAGCGAAACGGCTATTAAAATAGATTCCTGAAATTGTCTGCTATATACGGGCTCTTGATCCAGGTCCCGACTTCCCTATCGTGCGGCTCTGGCGTCAGGAAAAGGAAGACATCATCATCTATGATCATCATCCTGTGGTTATGGTCTTTCTTGACGACCTCAGCAAATTCGCACATCCTCTTGACTAGACTGGCATTAGTCAGCGGGGAGACCACCTTGATTTTGACGCCCCTCTTGTGCGCTTTTCTCAATGAATTCTCGAACGACTCCAGCTTGTTCTTTACACCAGCATCGTTAGCTGTGATGAGTATGCTGTCTTTCGCCGAATGGATCAGGCCCTCTATCTTCGAGTGCAGGTTCTTCCTGTCCTTTATGACCCAGACATAGTCTTCCGCTTTGACTTTTCCCTCCGGCTTGGTCGTCCTGATTTTTTCAGACAGTTTCCCCTTTATGTCCTCCATCTCATGAAGCGATTTTTTCAGCTCTTCCTCTTTCTTCATCTTGAGGAAATTTATCGCTTCATCCAGCTCGACCGCTTTGAATCTCGTCGGCCTGCCTGGTTGAACACTTATAAAGCCCTTCTTCTCCAATTTATCCAGCACATCATAGGTTCTGGGCCTCGGTATCTCGGCCACGCTTCCTATCTCACTGGCAGAGGTGGGACCGGCTTTCAAAAGCGAGAAATAGACCCTTGACTCATATTGGTTAAGGCCGATTCTCCTAAGCAGATACAAACTCTCGGAGTCCATATGGTTTTTCATAAATCATCACGTATATTTATCCCTATCTAGACGGTAGTAACACCGCAACATTTAAATATGTCGTCACTACAGAATAGTAACAAGTGTGTTTATGAACGCGTTCAAATATATAGTTATCGGTTTGTTGCTTTTATCGACAGCTTTTGCCTTATCGGTGAGCGTTCCGACTAACCTGACCATGTCTGAGGGCGAATCTAAGGACATCCAGATAAACCTGACCAACGACCACAACGAAGTCGACATCGTAGGAATACTCGGTTATGCTGGCAATTCTTCGCTAATGATAATCCCGCCTTCTAGAACAGTGTCACTGGACGCAGTATACTACTATTACACGAGCGTTAACACCACTTTTACAGTCAATGCGCAGAACGCCAAAGCAGGCAACTATCTGGTCACATTCCTGTTCTCAAGCATTGTCGACAAGACCACGTACAGCAGGACGATGTCAGTAAAAGTGGAGCAGACGCTAGAAGTAATGCCTGTCTACTCCTATGTCCAGGTGACCCAGGGCGATTTCATAACGTTAAAGTTTACTGTTACAAATCTGGGAAAATCTGGTAGGTACATGGGGGTTGATCCAGAGAGCTTCCCAGACGATTTCAATGCCGTCTATCCCGACCAGTTCTACTTGGACCCGGGACAGAGCAAGACGATATCCATACAGATAACCGTACCCCCCGACTATCATTCGGGGGTCTATTCGCAGCATATAACCATCCTCTCTGGTGAAGTGAAAGCCGATTCTGGCGATTTCGATTTGGCAGTATTGAAAAGGTCTGAGTTCAAGAACATCGTCAACATAGATGCGGTAGAGCTCGGCGGCTATATAGGGGACAATGGCGAGAGGGGCTATAACCTGATGCTTAGGGTAGACAACCGCAAAGACGAGCAAGTTAACGGCATAGAAGTACACGGATTTCCGCTTGGCTGGAACGTGACTGGTGATAATACTTTCTATCTGAGCGCTAATTCGGTAAAGGACATAACCATAAAGATAGTCCCAACAGATCTTGATGAGCACACGATAGATGTGCTTCTGGTCAAAGATAGTCTTGTCCTGACCAACACCACGCTGACTTTCTCCGGGGAAAGAGCCGGCCTAGTCGGCGCTTTCCTGTTCGGCGGCTCCTTGACTGTAGGCTTTCTCATAATCGTGATTCTGGTACTTGTTCTGATGTACATAAGGCAGAGAAACATGCAAGCAGACGAAGCCGAAAACCTAAGCAGGGTCGGCTATCTAAGAGAACTTGTAGAAGAAGCCAAAAAGAAATAGCTACTTCTGATTCTTTGCATAGTTATAGGCATTGACAGCAGCGACAGCGCCATCGCCAACCGCCTGAGCTATCTGCCAGATGCCTCCTGTTGCGTCGCCAATAGCAAACACGCCCTTGATGTTCGTTTCTTTCTTTGAGTTAGTCTCGATGTAGCCCAACTTGTCTAGCTTAATCCCCGCTTTCTTCGCCAGTTCCGTGGTGGGAAGAGTCCCTATATAGATGAACAGGCCGTCGACATCCATTATAGACTCTTTATTGTCCTTCATGTCTTTGAGCACTATCTTCTCAACCTTCTTGTCCCCATCGACCCTTACCACGCACTTGTTGGTTAGGACCTTGACTTTGGATTTCTTGAGCCTGTTCTGATTGATTTCTTCCGCTCTGAATTCATCTCGCCTGTGGATTAGATAGGTCTCGCTGGCATAATCTGCGACAAAAAGAGCAGCCAATATAGCCGAATCACTGCCACCGACGACAGCCACGCGCTTGCCCCGGAAAAAGGGAACATCGCAGGTAGCGCAATAACTGACGCCCCGCCCCAAGAATTTGTCCTCGTTTTCTATGTTGAGCTTTTTATGGCCCCCTCCAGTAGCTAGTATGACTGCCTTCGCTTCGTACTTGTCGGTGTTGGTTGTGATTACCTTCTTCTTCAGGTCCATCTCCACGACTTCTTCCATCCTTATCTCGCAACCGAACTCTCTAGCCTGTTTTTCCATGGTCCTGGCGATATTCATGCCCTGGGTCTTTTCAACTCCGGGATAGTTTTCAATCTCAGTAGCCAGCGCCATCTGCCCGCCTATTACGCCTCTTTCAAGAATCAGCGTTTTCATGTTCCTCCTGGCAGCATAGATCCCTGCCGCCAGACCTCCGGGCCCAGCCCCTATAATCACGATATCGTGCTTCCTCATACCACCACGTTTAAAATATAGAATCGCCTTATCCAGACTATGCGCGCATTCTGGAGTAGCGGAATAACTATAGAGAACGACGGATTTAAACTTATCCTTGATCCGGAGAGAGCCATAAAGAAGACGGACAATACTCTAGTCGGTATATCGCACGCCCATTCCGACCATCTTAAGAGCCACACCTCAGATATAGTCCTGACCCAGCCAACGTCAGATCTTTTCCATTGCAACGGCGAGAAGAGGCATCTAAGCTATCACGAGGCTTTCGAGTTCGGCGGGATGAACATCAGCCTATTGAACGCCAACCACATCATAGGCTCATCGCAGTTCAAGATAGAGAACGGAAAAACTATCGTCTATACTGGTGACTTTCGTCTGCAGAAGAGCATGCTGTTTGAGGATTGCGAAGTCCCTAAATGCGACGCACTGATTATAGAGTCAACATATGGTCTGCCCCATTTCAAGTTCCCGGACATAGACACGGTCTCTCGCGACATAGAGCGTTGGGTCAGACAGAACAGGACCAAGAACATAATCTTCGGCGCCTATGCCCTCGGGAAATCGCAGGAGCTCATCAGGATATTGAACAATGCCGGGATAGTGCCTCTCGTCCATTCCTATGTCTATAAAGTCAGCAAGATTTACGAGAAGAACGGAGTGAAGATAGGCAGTTTTGTGAATGCGGAGACTGACGAGGGCAGGGAGATGATGAGGGACCCCTTCGTCTCGATAGTGCCCAACCGCCTAGTCAAATCGGACTTTATAGACTCGCTTTCCAGCCAGACGAATAGAGACACTATCGCGGCCATGGCTACCGGCTGGGGATTACTATATACATTCCCATATGTAAACAAAGTGTTCTGCCTGTCCGACCATAGCGATTTCTACCAGCTTATAGACTATGTGAAACGGTCCGGGGCGAGAGAGGTATATACTGTCCATGGCTACGAGGACGAATTTGCTAGAGAGCTGTCTAGGCGACTAAAGGTCAACGCAAAGCCTTTAAAAGGTACGCAGCATAGATTATTTGATTTTTGGTGAGAGCGTGAGGATGGTAAGAAGAGTTGTAATTCCTATAACCTCAAAAGAGATGATAGCGAAGGTAATCGAGTTCATTTCCGACGCGCTGACAGCCGATGCCAAAAAGAAATACGGAAAAGCCTATCGTTTCAAGACAGACACCAGGTTCGTGGGCGAAAATGCTATCGAGTCTTACGTCCAGTTCTTCCCCTACAAGTACGATTTCATCTGGAAGATAAACCGCGACAGTCTTGGCTATGAGGTTGTCTTGGATGCCAGGACGCCCGGTAAGTGGAGAGACAGTCTATTTGGCATGGACGAGAAGCTGAACGGACTGGTCGATACGCAGTGGTCCGCCTTAGTCAATTTCTTCCACGGCTATCTGACTGCCATTGCCTATCGTTCATCAAAGAGCTCGCCGAAGAGCCACATCAAGAAGACCAAGCAAAAACTGAAAGAGCGATGATTATATACCACTTCCAGCCTAACTATCTCGTGATTCTATGAGAGGAAGATCGCAACTGATTGAATGCGTTTTTTGCGGAAGGAGATGCCCGGTAGACAAGGCCACGCGCTTCACTAGATACAGTTTCAGCTATTACGACGAGCGGGCGGGAATCAGGCACCGCGGCGTGCCAGAGACTAATCACTGCTGCCCCTCCTGCGCGAGACATAGACACATAGACAACCAGATGCCGATGAGAGGAAGACCGAAAAGGAGATAACTATTTTTTCCTGTGAGCTTTTCTCTCTCTCCTGCTCTTTCTTATCCTTTCCACTATGATAGGTATTATCCTCTTTTCCCTAGCCTTTCCATAGACATACGAATAGACCGACAGGAACAGGAAGAAAATCACAAAGAAGCTGCTGTCTACTATGTTTATAGTTCCTACAGCCACGGCGAACCAGAAGATGAGGCCGAAAAGGTTACCGAAGAAAATAGCGATATAGGCTCGGGTCTTAGGCAGTTTCATGAGGAATGCCAGAAACGTGCCCCAGAGAAAGCCCAGCACAAACGAGAGGAATGCCAGCGCCAGGTCGTAGCCAAGGTCCCCCCACCAATCATAGAAGACTTTGGTCACGCTGTCCGACATTTTCCTGAGCTCGAACAACTGCTTCTTGGTCAGAAAGACAGCCTCATTGATTATCTTGTTCTTGTAGTCCTCCTTCTGCTCGAACGCCGTTAGTATATAGAGGATTAGAGGGACGGGTATGGTGTAGCAGAACAGCAGCGTCACGAAGATTATTCCCGGGTCTAGAAACGTCAGGCCGTAAGGCACTGCGGCGGCTGGGCCGAATGTGAAGGTCAGTATGAAAAACTCCAAGAGACTCATTTGATCGACCTGTCCAGGAACAGATGGGAGAAGTATGCTAAAAAGCCAAAGGCAGCTATCACTATCGACAGCCAGAGATTGGACAACAGGGCGTAAGAGCTTCCAAACGCAAAGAGCGAATAGGCAAATCCAGCAAGCATCGAATGGATTCCCTTCCTATGGGCCGGGATGACTGCGTAAAAGAAAAGCACAGCCGCTAACGCTATTAGTAGGCAGATTGTCAGCAGGTAAAGCATCTCAGCCAGCGTACTCTTGGGGTATTGCGAGGAGACAGCCGAATAGGAAACAGCAAAGACGATTACGAAGATGAAGAACCTCACGTGCTTGAAGATACTGGAGTGCTTCTGGTCTATATCTGGCAGGATAGACCCTAAATAGCAGAACAAGAAGCCGACTAGAGCCGTTTTCCCTATCATCCTTAGGTCCTGCGGGTAGGTGAGCACTAAAAAAATCAGTAGCAAAACCCATAGCCCTATTCCGAATAGCCTGTGCGACTTATGGTCAGGCATAACTGTATTAGCCTATTTTCCAATTTAAACCTATGTTAGTAAGATTTAAATAGACAGTTTTCCTCTTATTAACGATAGTTATGGTGGTATGCGGAATATGCAAGCAGACGAAAGACACTAAGAATCGATGGGTCATACATGAGCACGCGGTGGACAATAGCCTGCTTCGCGATTTCAAGATATGCGACGAGTGCGCTGGAGAGGTCGTTAGGAAAATACTAAGGGAGCAGCAGCCCGAAGGGGACTTGAGCCAATTAATACTAACGAAAACCGGACTAGTAGACAGCGTTATACTGACCGATGACAATTGCCTGGAGATAACTCTTTCTATGGATTTGGCTAAGGCGCGAAAGCTAATAATTGAAAAAACAGAAGGATCCTAACGCTTGCATTTGTCCAGCTCATCCAAAAACTTTTCCTTTACTTCGGCAGGCACCCCGACGCAGGTCCAGTAGACTTTCTTTATCTTTCCCCCGTCAACGGAAACCACGACTTTACAATAAGGATACTCCTGTTCCTTTATCAGCATGTTAGGGTAGACGTTCCACCCGAGCTTCTTCAGTTTATTGAAGTTCATGCTACTAACCTAAATACCTTAATAGAACCCCGATTAGAAAAGCGAATATAGCGAGAGTCACAGCGAGGACGACGTACATTATCCTTCTGGTCTCGCTCATCTCTTTCTCCATGTCCCTCTTCATAGCTACATCCTCTATTATCCTGTTCTCTAACGCCCTTATCTCGCCGATTATCCTCTCGTCCTTCACCTGGTGCTCTTTAGGAATTGCCATAATATCCACAGCTCCTTTAGTCTTCTTGGATTTCTTCTCCAGCATTTTTCTCTGTTTCCTGAAAACGCTTAGGTCGATATCTTTGGCCATGCTCTATAGCAAGGCAAAACTGGTATAAAAAGAGTTTGGTTGGCTTATTTCCTCTTTTTGGCTTTCAGGAGCAGACCAACCCCGACCAGAAGTATTACAATGCCTCCGACTCCAACAGGCATGGTTGGCCACCCGCCCAGATAGTAAAGAGCGTTGAGAGCAAGCAGTATGGTTCCGCCAGTACAGCACGCCAAGCCGATTGTATAAATTGATTTCGGATTTATGCTTTTGTCCATTTAACCGCCTTTTGGTATAGCAAGGCAGAACGGGTATAAAAATAGTTTGGTTGGGTGCAGGGAGCAGGATTCGAACCTGCGAAGACACTAAGTCACCAGGTCCTAAGCCTGGCCCTTTAGACCGCTTAGGTATCCCTGCTTAAGCTAATTAGATATAGACAGATATAAAAAGGCTAACAGAATTAGAGCTTGCCTGCTCTCATTCTTCTCTTTCTCTTCTCCCTTTTCATGCGCTTCTTCTTCCATTTCCAGCGCATACGGCCCTTCTTCTTCCATTTCCTAGGCTGTTTCCCCAATGTAACACCCGATAGTATGTTCTCTCGCTTGTCCTTTTTATGGCTATCGGACAACAGGTTTAAAAATCGGCATAGGTATAAATTCTTTCCCGTTTCTATTTTATCGCCGCTCCCTTAGTCTAGAGGCGATAGCCGGATAATGGCCAAGGATACGGGCCTTTCACGCCCGCGACCGGGGTTCAAATCCCCGAGGGAGCAGTTGTAGAAGTGACTTTAATGGCTGTCAAATTAGGAAAATATAAGCACTTTAAAGGGAATGAATATGAGGTCATAGGGACAGCTAAACATAGTGAGACACAGGAAGAGCTCGTTGTCTATAGGGGCTTATACGGCGAACATCAGCTTTGGGTAAGGCCTTTGGGCATGTTCGAAGAGGCGATAGTCATTGATGGGATTAAAAAACCGAGATTCTCATTCATCGGCAAGTCATAATTCAAGGTGATATATCATGGCAGGATTTCCGGAAGCAAAAGCTAGAAGACTGAGAAGAAAGATATGCAGACGTTGCAAGTCAAGGAACCCGTGGACAGCCACTAAATGCAGGAAATGCGGTTACACTGTTCTTAGACCGAAAAAGACAGAAAGGAAGGTGAAGGGGTGAGAGAGCAACTCATCCAGAAGACCGTTGAAGTGCTCGAGAACAGGGACTTCGATATTCTTCTCTATCTGCATTCTTGTCTCGATATCGCGGCACAAAAGAAAGCTTTCCAGATGCTGATAAAGATATTAGAGAACATAGACGGCTTTCGGAAAGAGCACGCTGATGAGCTCAAGAGGCTCTCGTCCTATCTGAACTCCTATCCTCTTCTAATCGGCGGGACGACAAAAGCGGAGCGCATGCAAGACGACACCATCTACGACAGGTATGGGATTAGTTCGATAACCGTGAAGACTCTCGAGAACTCGCTCGAAGGGGCGTATCCTGAAAAGATATCATCGAAAGGCAGGATGATTGCCAATATAGACGGTTCGGTGCTTGAAGAGTACCGCAAGAAGAAAAACCTGACGCTGGACGACTTGGCCGAGGAGATAAAGCTGACGAAAGAGTCTATCTATCTCTACGAGCATGAGAGGATGAGGGTCAAGTACGAGATTGCCAAAAGGATAGAGGACTTTCTTAACGCTAACCTGATAACGCCAAAGAGCCCGTTCATAGCGCATGAAGGGCAGGAGCCGAAGCCAAGGACAGACCTGGAGAAGAAGCTGTTTCTGTTTGATTTCGAGGTATACCCCTTCCATAAGCTGGACTTCGATATAGGGGCAAAAGACAAGAAAGACAAATTGATTGTCAGGCAAACGCCCTATGGAGGCATGTCAAGCGCGATTCATTTCTCAAATTTCTTCAAGACGTTCCTGGCTGTCGTGTCTGATGAAAAAGGGAAAGACATACCGGTTATAGGAAAGCAAGAGTTCATGGCAGTCGGTTCGAAGAAAGATTTGGTCCGGCTGATAAGAGAAAAATCAGCTCTCAACAACTAACCAGCCAAGCTCGGTCAGGTTCAATTTCCCATCCTTATCAGAAACGAGTCCTAATTTGACCAGCCCAGTCTGCGAGTTTTTTCCATAGAGATAGAAAAAGAGCAGGCTGTTATCGAATTTAGTCTTTAATGCCAGCTGTTCATGCGTACTCTCGTCCTTCAGGCTTTCGAGCACCTTTATCTGGTCGTATGAGAGGGCGTCCTTGAACCTGGACGATAGGCCAGGCAGCTGTTTCATGCCTCCCCCATCGGAAAAGTAAACCGGGATTCCTAGTATAAACGAGATGTTTATCAGGTAATAGCTAAGCTCGTCATGGTCTATAATGTGGAGCACGGGGTTCTTCTGCTTCTTCAGCTCATTGGCCATCTCGCGAGAGTCGCCGTTGAACACCTTGACTTCTGTCGGCAGCTTATAGTTCAAGGCGAATTCGTTCCTGATGCTGAGCGTGTCTTTTATCTTCTCTTTCCTCGTGACAAAGACTACCTTCTCTGTAGGCAATCTCTGAAGTGATTTCTGCAGAGCTTCTCTCCCCTCTGTTAATGACACTATCTGCGTTACGCCCATAAAAACCGCAACAAAGATTTAGACCCCCGACGTTTTTAAATTTTACCCCATATAAGCTTAAATTTATAAAGACACGATACTTATTTGATTGTGATTATATGGCTGATGAAACGAGCAAAAAAGAAGGACTGGAGAAGATAAAGAGCAACCAGCAGGTCCTAAAAGACCAGATCAAGCAGATGGAACAGGGGCTCTCGGCTCCTAAAGTCTATTCCTTCCAGACCGAGGAGATAAGGGAGATGTGCCAGACCTTGCTGACTCAGAACAAGCGGTTAGCAGAGAAAGTGGACTATCTCCTCAGCATCCTGGTCGAGGCTTCTACTGACGTTTCAGAGGACGTTTTCGATAAGACCTTGGCTGCCATGGCCAAATCGCAACTGGACGTGATAGACCAATTGTCTATAATCCGGGAGAAGACCGAGTCAGGCAAGACCAAGGAAGAAGAGCTCGAAAAAGCCTATAAGAGCACGGAAGACAAGCTCAAGACCATTTCTGATTCCATATCCCAGCTGTCTTACTCAAAACAGATTGAGGAGATGAAGGACAATATAGGCACTATCTCATCCGATATCCAGAAACTGGGCGGAGTCATAAGCTCGGAGACCCCCGCGCTCAAGAACAATATAGACCTGCTTAGAGCCGAGCTTGCCGAGCTGAAGTTGAAACTTAGCGACATGAGCTTTTTCGGAGAGGACATAAAGGAGATTGAAGAGGAGTTAGGCAATGTAGAATCGGCCCTAAGCAAGAAAGAGACGAAAGCCATAGCCGAGCTTAGCCAGGCAGATAAAGCAAAAATCCAGGAGATATCCACAAAGCTATTCGATTTGAACACTGAGGTCAAGAAGATGGAAAAAGCCTTCGAGACCTATCCGTCAAGCGATGCCCAGGCCCTAACCGGCATAAGGGAAAAACTAAATGAGATAGACGTTGCTGTTAGCTCTATCAAGCACGAGCCAAGCCAGGAGTCGATAGGTCAGGAGCTGTCTGGTCTCAGGTCGAAGATAGACTCGCTCGAGAGACTATTCGAGCAGAAAGAGCTGGACATGGAAACTAAGAGAGAGGCCGAGATGAAGGTAATATCGGATTTACTGCAAAAGATTGAGACGGAGCTAGGGACTCTTGGCGGTCAGGAGGCCACACAGCTAAGTCAGGTTTTAACAGAGCTTAGCGAGAAGACGAAGCAGATCGCTGAGACTGTAAGGACAACGGATGTCGAACGATCAACCCCAAAGTATTTTGATGATCTAAGGGGCGATGTAGGCACTCTCGGCATGAGGCTTGGCAGGATAGAAGATTATGTCAAGAAGGAGAAAGTTGTCGAGTCCTCCCACATAATCGACATACAGACAGAGATAAAAGCCATCAGGAGGGAACTCGAGAACATAAGCGGGATGAGGGTCAAGCCCGAGGTCCTATCCAAAGTCAGGAAGGACATAGTCGGCTTCCAGATACCCGCTGCCAAGGTCATAGAGCCGGAAGAGAGGCGGAAGATAGCCTCTATAAAGACTAATATCAGCGCGTCAAGCGAGATACTTAAGCCAATGCCAGCGAGAGAATTGTCTGATGTGAAGAAAGGGCTGCAGAGCGCAGAAGAGAAGGTGAACAGCATAATCCGGGAGATTGGAAAGACGGAGCAAAGCGTGATAGAGACAAGAGAGACGGTCAAGAGGCTAAGAAACGATGTTCTGGGGGCTCCGCTGAGAAATGAGGATGTGCTCTCGAACTATATCTCAAGGCTGCCGTCCAACGCCCCGATCAAGGTCAGGGATATAACCACCATCCTGAGCATTGACTTTAAGGAAGCTTTGCGACTATTGCTCAAGATGCATAAAGACAATCCCAACCGCCTATCGGTCCTGAATACAAGTTATTTCTCCAAGCTCATGGGCAGAGAACCTATCGTTATCAAGCGCCAATAGAAAGCTTTATATAGCATAAATTCTTTTTCTTCTTAGAGCATGTAATTCGGAGGTAATGATTATGAGAAAAGGCGTATCGCCTGTAGTTGCAATTGTCTTGCTAATCGCGATAGCAGTAATATCCGCAGTAGCGGTATGGACATGGGTAGGCCCGCTGACCAGCAAGCCACCGATGGGTTCAACAACGCAGTATTCGCTGCAGGTAGTAAAATGCTACCCTGCAACCAATCAGTTGGATATCAAGAATAGCGGCGGAGTAAAAATAACTGCACAGAACTTTAGTTTAATAAACAAGCTTGATGGTTCAGTCGCAACTGCTGGACCATTTGCATTGATAACCCTTTCGCCAGGTGAGATGGCAAGTAACCTGACAGTAAACGGCGCAACACTGCAGTCGGGAGTTTCATATGCGCTAAGGGCGCAGAACTTCCCCGACAGTGAATTCACTTGCTAGAGGTGTTTATGATGAGAAAAGGAGTTTCACCGGTCGTTGCAACCGTGTTGTTAATTGCAATAGCAGTAATATCCGCAGTAGCGGTATGGTACTGGGTGGCGCCGTTGACGTCGCCCCCAGCGACACCATCGACTTCCCAGTACGCTATTGTCGTTCTCAGCACTTATAAGAACTCGACCACAGGAAACTGTACCACGATGGACATAAAGAACAGCGGGGGGCTGCCTATCCCAGCAACAACGACGTTCGAAATCAGGTGGTCAAACGGAACGTCTACTACTAAGTATGTAAACATAACCAGCCAACTTATTTCCGGCACCACAACGAACTTCAATATAGCTAATAATGCAACTGGTGCTCTAGGTACCGGCGTACCACTCGGCAGTTACTTCTTGAGGGCGTATGCGGGCGCGGGCGGGATAACAGGATACTCAGACGCACCCTTCACCTGCTAAACCAATTGTTTTTTTATATCCTATTTTTCTATTTTTGTTTACTGATAGTTGATTTTAAAGAAAAAGAGGGGGGGAGGTAGCGGTTTCCCGCATGGCTGAACCCCCCGAATTGCGCGGGCGACATAATAATTATAGCCTATTGTTTCTCGTCACCCGCGTTGACCCAGTAAAAGACCTTCTTGCCAGCCCGTCCTTTCTTGAGCAGCCCCTTCTCGTAAAGATCGTTTAACCTTGCGGAGGCAGCGTTCTTTCCACGATACTGGAAGATGCTCTGGATTTCTTCTGCGTCGACCTTTCCATTCCGTTGTACATGGGCTAAGATCTTTTGGTCAATATCAGATATGATGTTCTTTACTTCGGCTATCGTTGGCCCTTTCTGCAGGAGCGAGGCTATCCTCTCTAACTGTTCGCTTATCTGCTTGAACATGGAGTTAGAGGCCTCTCTCTCTTTGGCCAGACGATAGAGCAGAAGGCCTATCGTAGCGTTATCTTTAAATTGTTCCTTATCGTACTTAACGTCGAACAGCAAGGCTTCGTATTCCTTGCTGATCTTGTCTTCTGTCATGACTGTCACGATACTATCTTGATCTATCATGACTCAATCATGATATATAAAGTTATCTTTCCCCTTCCCGTTCTAACGATATTACGGGAAGTCAGCCACGAATGTTATCGATTCCTTAAAAACATAGGCTTTTTATGCCACTTCTCCCAAAATATAGCCATGGCTCTTAACTCAAAGAACATACTCAGCATTCTGGGCTATGAAGTCGATAGAAAAGGCAACATCACCTATGGCACCAACCAGATAGCTATAGTCAGTTTGGAGAACGAGTTCGGCTCCGGAATACTTAGAGTACATGGCACAGATGACCAGTTCTTTTACGCCGGCGATGCGCTGCTGGAGGAGAAAGAGCTGCTATTCCCATCTAAGATTACGTCGAGATACGTCTACTTCCAAGGCAAGAGAGAGACGGTCAGGATAGAGTCGAAAGAGTTCATGGACAATGCGCTCAGGGCTTTCGTGGAGTTCAACAAAATATCGAGCAAGAGGCTGGCAGGCTAGACCTTTTTCTTGATCTCATTTAGGGCACCTGCGAGAGTGTGAGCCTCTTTTCCTTCTATCATCGCCCTGTTTATTACGTTCCTGAAGACTTTCGCGACCTTCTTCTTGTCCCTTATCCCCTCGAGCCCATTAAGTATCTTCTCAAAATGGTCGAACAGGATTTTTTTCTCCCCCAAGCTCGCGTCTGTTCCCAATCGTTTGTCCGCAGAAAAGAGCTCATAAAAGACGATAGCAGCTGCGTGGCTTACGTTCATGACCGGATACTTATGGTCTGTGGGAATATGTACCACTATATCGCACTCAGCTAGTTCATCGTTCTTTAGCCCTATCCCCTCCCTGCCAAAGACCAATGCTATCGCAGTCTTTTTCCTTATCTGCTTGGCCAGTTCTCTCGGTGTTATAGAATGCCTGACTTCGTCATAGTTGGATACTATCTTGCCTGTAGTCCCTATAATCAAATCGAAGTCGCCTATCTTGCCGAACCCCTTCACAACCCTGGCCCTCTCAACCACATCAAACGCATGCTTGGCCCTGGCTCTCGTCTCTCGGTCTATCTCGCATTTCGGATTGACCAGAATCAGATCGCGCAGGCCGAAGTTCTTCATGACCCGCGCTAGTGCTCCTATGTTCCCAGGACTCTCAGGCTCGATAAAGACGACCGAGTATATCATCCCAACAACTCGATATAGTCCTTTATTTCCTCTTCAGTTATAGAACAGCCGGAGAACTTCAGAGCGTAGAGGCCCGCTTCCAATGCGCCTTTAGCATCATGATATGCGACAAGCCCCTTCTCGTAGGCGTAGGCGAACACCTCGGCCGACCTGATCACGTTTATCCCGGCGAGCTCTTTCATGATTCTCCTCTTGACCGCCTC
>Ga0315282_10003556_pt1 | contig 27920 bp, 17 predicted proteins | sample YL17G07_20_MG_FD_203693 | JGI IMG/M metagenome (GOLD analysis project Ga0315282, IMG submission 203693) | Sediment microbial communities from Yellowstone Lake, YNP, Wyoming, USA - YL17G07_20 | ecosystem: Environmental > Aquatic > Freshwater > Lake > Sediment | place: USA: Wyoming | collected...
ATTTCAGAGAAAAAGCCAGGCTGATGGCCATTCCAACCACCAGCGGAACGGGTTCTGAAGCTACCTGGGCAATAGTGCTCACCGACACAAACGATAAGCGCAAACTCGGTCTGGGTACTACCGAATGTATGCCGGATGTCGCCATACTTGATCCGGTTATGGTGATGGACATGCCCCCGCTAATCACAGCGGATACCGGCATGGATGTCCTCTGCCATGCCGTCGAGGGTTACACCTCCGCATGGGGTACCAGTATGACTGAAGGGCCGGGATTGGTCGCAACGCGTCGAGTTTTTGAATATCTGGCTAAAGCTTACAAAGACGGGAACGACCTCCAGGCACGTAAGGAAATGATGGTTGCTGCTACAATGGGCGGTATGTCCTTTGGCAATTCCATGGCAGGCCTGGGTCACAGCACCGGACACGCCCTCGGGGCAATTTTCCATCTTCCGCACGGACGCACAGTGGGCATGTTCCTCCCTTATACCATGGAATACCTTATGAATGGCTCAGAAGAAACAACGGTCAAGTTTGCCGAGATGGCGCGCTTCTGCTGTGGAGCATCCGGGTCCGACAAAGAATGCGCTAAAGCCCTTGTGGCCAAGATCCGCGCACTAGCAAAGGAAGTTGGTCAGCCACTCTCGGTCAAGGATTGCGGTGGCGACAAGGCTAAATACGAGAAAGAGATACCTGCGTTGGTAGAAAGGGCATTGAATGAGGTCATGACCATGACCGTCACCCGCGTTCCTGGAGAGGAAGACCTGGGTAAAATATTTAAGTACGCTTATGATGGCAAGCCCATCGATTTTTAAAGAAATACGTACGGAGGAGACCATGAACGGATATCATGGCAAGATACTGGTTGCTGATCTCACTGAGGGAACGGTCACGGATGAGCCATTGAATGAAAAGTATGCACGTGATTTTCTTGGCAGCACCGGCCTCGCGGCGCGCTACCTCTATGACATGGTCGATGAGAAAACCGACCCTCTCGGACCGGATAACCCTCTTATTCTTATGCCTGGTCTCCTCAATGGCACCAGCGGTCCCAGTGTGAGCCGCTGGGGCGGTGCCACTAAATCTCCGTACACCGGGCACTATGGTGATGCCAATGCGGGCGCCTGGTTCGGTGCGGAGCTCAAGAACGCCGGGTACGATGGCATCATACTCAAAGGCAAGTCAGCCAAACCGGTATACCTTTATATCAAGGACGGCGTTGCGGAGCTAAAGGATGCCAGCGCCCTCTGGGGCAAAGATACATACAAGACCCAGGAAGAAATCAAAAAGGAATACGGAGATAATGGCATACAGGTTGCGTGCATCGGCCCCGCCTCGGAGAACCTTGTGCTCTACGGCAATATCATGTCGGAGTACGGCCATTGCCTTGGACGGGCAGGGCTGGGTTGCGTCATGGGCTCCAAGAAGGTCAAGGCAATCGCGGTTCGCGGCAAGATGAAGCTTCCCATGCAGGATGTGGAAAAGTTCCGCGAGGTCGCACGCACGGCAATGACCGAGGTTAAGGAAGGCTTCCTGTCCATGATCATGCACGAAACCGGCACGGCGGGGTGGATTGATTCTGCCATTTCCTACGGCGACGGTCCAACGAAATATTACACTGCCCCTACCATGGAAGAATCAACTAAAATAAGCGGCGCTGAGCAGGTGGAGAAATATCAGACTGAAAGTACCGCCTGTTTCGGCTGCCCGATACGTTGCCGCAAGGTACTCCAGATCAAAGAAGGAAAGTATTTATACGATAGGGTCGAAGGTCCTGAATATGAGACGCTGATGGCGTGGGGCGCAATGATGGGGTTGGACCTTGATATGTCAACAGCCGTATACCTAAACGAGCTCTGTAACGGCTACGGGTTTGATACGATCAGCAGTGGCGCCAGCGCCGGCTACGCATTCTATCTGTATAACCTGGGGGTCATTTCGGAGAAGGATACCGGCGGTCTCAAGCTCACCTGGGGTAACGTTGATGCCGCTATCGAGCTGCTACACCTGATCGGCAAGAACCAGGGTTTCGGCGCTGTGCTTGCAGGTGGAACGAAGCGGATGGCGCAAAAATACGGCCGCCCGGTGGGAGAAGCCGTCCAATCGAAGGGACTCGATTTCCCTATGCATGATCCAAGAGCCTATCACTCGATGGGCCTCGTTTATGCGACTGCTCCGCGGGGTGCAGATCATAATAAAAGTGACGCCTACCAGGCAGATGGCGGCACAAGCCATCCTGAACTGGGTCTTCCGGTGACAGACCGCTGGGACGATGATAAAGCTGAGATCGTCGCGACAAGCCAGAACTTCAGGGCTTTGACCGATTCCCTGGGCATCTGTCATTTTGCCATAATACCGTTCAACTTATTGGTCGGCATGATCAATGCTTCTACCGGCTGGGATACCGACATGGATCAGCTAATGAAGGCTGGAGAACGCGTTTTCCAGCTGCAGCGGGCCTTTTCCTGCAAGCTCGGCATTACCTCGAAAGATGACGTACTGCCCGAAATTGCCCTGAGGCCGATTACCGGTGGCGGGCAGGAGGGCCATGTGCCTAACCTGGATAAGATGCTGCCTGAATACTATGCCATTAGAGACTGGAACAAAGCTACCGGCAAACCGTCAAAGAAACGTTTGGAAAGGCTCGGTATGCAAGAAATTGCTGTATCCATTGGCGCACAGTAGTAATATAAACAGGCGTAAAAGATTAAAAGCTGACCTACTTAGAGTTTATCGTTCAGGCTGATCAATCTTGGCTAAAGTTAACATCAACTTCATCGGCCCTTGGAGGATTTTCCTCGGCGCACAAACTGTAACCGTCAATGTAAATACGATTGACGAAGCCAGGGATTATGTTGAGACTCATTTCGGGCCTGTATATGAGAAAAAACTTAAATCCATGGGAGCCAATAAAAAGCAGTCCATCTGGGATAACAGCAACATACTGCTCAATGGCACGAATGTAAAGACGTTGAATGCGGTGACCTTTAAAGATGGCGACAAGCTTGATCTGGTACCTAAAGTCGCCGGCGGTTGAAAAAAAATGCTTACCTTAGAGATCCTAATCCCGCATATAATCATTTTGAAAGGAAATCTATATGAAATTTACACTGTTACTTTTTTTTCTCTATCGCAAACTTAAAAAAACATCAAAAAACAATAGTTCATTTAAAGAGTTTATCAAAAACGAAAAAGTAAAAGTATTAATTAAAACTGCTGACGGTAAAAGAGCAAGATTATATATTTTTGACAACGGTGAGATTTCATCACTGAAAGGAGATCAGAAACAATGGGATGTTACAATGGTCTGGTCAGATGCAGATACCGCTTTTAAAGTCATGTCATCCAAAGACCTTAATAAATCCATGGAAGCTCTTTACGAAGGAAAGCTTCGTTTCGAAGGTGATGCCAATCAAGCCCTCTGGTTCACAGGAGCTACAACATTTTTATCGGAAAAAAAATAATAAGAAATTGGCTGAAGCGGAATTTTTATCTCATCCTGTTTTAGTTTTCCTTTTAAATCCATAAATATTGATGGCTACACGTCAACCTACGGATAAACTGATTCGCCAGCTAAGCAAGGCTTGGGCGAGCCCCGACCAAAAGAGAATGCGGGTGATAGACTTGCAAAGCGTACGATTCGTTTCCTCCAAAAAAAGAGTAGCCCTTCGGGAAGTCGAGATCTCCTGTCTCGAACATGATATCGTCCCCATCCGGTATATACGTAACATCGGCACAGTAGGCATCGAGGGGCAGTTAAAGTTGCTTCGTTCCATAGTCGCCGTTTGCGGGGCGGGTGGCCTGGGTGGAACGATCATCGAATTGCTCGCAAGGCAGGGTATCGGTCATTTAGTTATCATTGATAATGACAGCTTTGAAGAAAACAATCTCAACAGGCAGATTATAGCCACTGAGGGTGATCTGCAGAAATCCAAGGTTAAGGCTGCGGCAGCCAGGGTTAAAAAAATCAACTCTGCCGTAGAGGTGACCCCCGTCAATAAAACCATCGATTCTAAGAACGTTAAACAATTAATAAAAAAAGCAGGCGTGGTGCTCGATGCTCTGGACAATTTGACAACCCGCCAGGTCGTAGCCAATGCCTGCAATAAACTAAAAATCCCCTTTGTCCACGGTGCGATAGCAGGTTTCAGCGGTCAGTTGATAACCATCTTTCCGGGAGACAAAGGGCTTAATGCTATCTGCGGTCCCTCTGCCGCAGAAAACGCATGCGGGGTTGAGACGCTTACAGGCAATCCTGCGGCCACTCCGGCAGTCATCGCAGCATGGGAAGTGCAGGAAGCAATAAAAATAATTACCGGGATCGGTAACCCGATACGCAACCGGCTTATATTTCTGGATTTTGTTGACGGCACCTTTGACGAAATATCCTTATCATAAAACTCTGTTTCGTTAAGCAATAGATAATCCTTAAGGCCTTTCACCCAATATTGAACCTTAAAATGTTTTAGAATTCACTTAAACAAAGAGGAGCAATAGATATGAAGATCCTAAGGGTGGATATGAAAAATGAAAAGGTGACATTCGAAAATATAGAGGAGGATTGGAAGTACATTGGAGGCAGCGCCTTAATTGCAAAGATCATGAACAAAGAGGTTCCTCCGGCTACTGATCCACTCGGCCCTGAGAATCTCTTTATTGTTGCCGTAGGCCCTCTTGCGGGCACTGGAGCACCACAACTTGGGCGTATATCCGTTGGGGCAAAGAGCCCTCTCACGCTGGGAATAAAAGAGGCAAATTCGGGAGGCCCGGCTGGGCAAATCCTCGACAGGCTTGGGATTCGTGCAATGATTGTTCGCGGTACACCTCAGGGTAACCGGTTATACTTCTTATTTATCTCAAAGGATAAGGCCACATTAATGCCAGCAGATGAATACCGCAGCATGAAGAATTATGAATTGGTGAGCAAGCTTCGTAAAAAATATGGTGAAAAAATAGCTGTTCTATCTACTGGAATTGCCGGGGAGCGGAAATACAGAGGGGCGTCAGTCTCCTTTACGGATATCTTTGGCGACCCATCGCGGAACGCCGCCAGGGGCGGACTCGGTGGAGTCATGGGATCGAAGGGACTCAAGGCTATTATAATTGATCCCTCTCAAGCCGGACAGGTTGATATTGCTAATCCTGAGGAATTTCGAAAGATAGTTAAATCATGGGTGTATACCCTCAAACATGATATCAGCTGCAGTCTGTTTTCACGATTCGGCACTCCATTTGCAATTTCCAATTCCGCCAACCAAGGAACCCTGGTATCGAATAATTACCGTTCGGGCACACCCGATAACTTCATCGCCGTGAGCGGAAATAGCATCCAGAAGATTCTCTTTGAACGCGGCGGTAAGATGCACGGCTGCATGCCCGGCTGCGTAGTCCAGTGTTCCATCATCTATCCGGATAAAGATGGGCAACGGATCTGTTCTGCCTATGAATATGAAACGATAGCATTGCTTGGAACCAATCTGGGAATTACCGATAATGATGCCATTGCAAGGCTCAAATTCATGTGTGACGATCTTGGCGTCGATGCCATAGAAACAGGAAGCAGTCTTGGTATTGCTGCTGATGCTGGAAAAATGACATTTGGGGATGAGGAATCCGCAGCACGACTCTTGGAGGAAATTGAAAAGGAAACACCACTTGGTCTGGCCTTGGGTAACGGTGTGGTCGCCACCGCCCAATATTTAAACATAAGCCGTGTACCTGCGTATAAAGGGCAGGCCATCCCCGCCCATGATCCCAGATCGGTGAAGGGAACCGGCGTTACCTATTTCACGAGTCCCATGGGAGCGGATCATACGGCAGGGCTGACCTACCGGATACCAAAGAACAAGGATAAACAGGCTGAGAATTCGCTTAAATCCCAGATTCAAGCCGCCACCTGCGATGCCTTCGGCTACTGTTTAAATTCTGTTCCCGGCCGCGGATCCATTTATCAATTTTTTGCAGATCTCATGAATGCCCGATATGGGCTCCGGCTGACTCCTCAGGATATTATGGAGATTGGTAAACAGACCCTGCGAGACCAGCTCGCTTTCAATGAAAAGGCCGAGTTCAGTAAAATGGATTCAAAAATGCCGGCCTTTGTCCGAGAGGAGACGATTACTCCAACGGGTCAGGTTTTTGATGTTGATGATGCCGAGATAAAGAACGTATGGAAGGGATTGGATTCATTTCAGGAAAAGGAAAAGGTCTGGGAGATCCGCATCCCGCCTCTGCCCGATATGATGTTTGGCGCTGGGGTTGCAGAGAATATGGGCGAGCGGATCCGCCGGCTGAAAGTAAAGAAAATATTCCTGACAACCGATCCTGTTATGCTCTCCATGGGAAAAGCTGATGAGGTGCGCAAGATTCTGGAATCGAGTGGTATATCGACTGTTATATTTTCAGAGGTAGAGCCCGATCCTCCCATTGAACTCATTGAGTGGGCTGGAAAGATCTATCAAGATAATGGTTGTGATGGAATAGTGGGCCTCGGTGGCGGGAGCTCGATGGATACTGCCAAAGCAATCGGACTTCGGGTAACACACGCCGGTGAGATGAGGGAATATGAAGGTATTGTGGGCGGAAGTGGCAAGATTAAACCTATTCTCCCGCCGCTCATCTGCATCCCTACAACCTCAGGGACAGGAAGCGAGGTAAATCCTTGTATTGTTATAACCGATAAGGAGAGAGACCTGAAATTTATACTGATGAGTAATCATTTCATTCCCAAATTGGCTGTTATTGATCCCATCTACTGTAAGACGATGCCAGCCGGCCTCACGGTCGAATCTGGAATTGATGCACTGGCTCACTGCATGGAGGGGTACGTTTCATTGGCAACCCCCTATCATCCCTATTTTGAGTGCATGGCGGTTTACGGAGTAAAGTTGGTTGGACGAAGCCTCCCTCTGGCATATAAGAACGAAAATGATATTGCCGCACGCACCGATATGTGCATGGCTGCAGTATGCGGCGGTCTCGCCTTCCTAAAGGGGTTAGGGATTGGACACGCCATAACACATGTTCTTGGCGCTCATTACCATATTCCGCATGGCCGGGCAGCCATCTATGGGCTTCTCTGCTTTGTTAAGGCCAATAAAGAGACTTGCAAAGAGCAGTTTATCGATATGGCGCAACTACTGAATCGCTCAAATGATCTGGAGGGGAGCCTGCTTGAGTTCTATAGAAAGCTTGATATTCCCATTAGCCTAAAGGCTCACGGCATTCCAAAAGACGACTTGAAGAAAATTGCCTTTTACACTTCCAGGGATGCAGTGAATATGGCCACCGATCCCACCACCCCAAGTCAGCAGAAGATCTTGGAGCTTCTCATGGAGATTTATGAGTAGCCTATTTCTCCAATCTAACAGGATGCTGAAAAAGTCAATTTCCATAGGCTGCTCAAAAATGCCCAGATGCAAGGCTCCTCCTTCGACAGGCTCAGGATAAACTCACCTGAGGAGTGAAGGATGAGGGGTGGCGTCGCGACGAATAAGGAGCGACTTCTTGCCACGCCGCCGAGACGGTGAGGCGGCCGGATAACGCCGCAGATGGGCGTTTTTCAGCAGCCTCCTAAACCTTAAACGATTCTTCTATCCCAGAATATTTCTTTCTCAATTTTGGTTTCTCTACTTTCCCTGTTGGGTTTCGGGGAACCTCACCGAAGAATATCTTTCGAGGTCTTTTATACTTGGGTAATTGCTCACAGTATTTGATCACCTCTTCTTCTGTGAGTGTTTTGCCCGGTACGACATCGATGATGACCGTCACCACTTCACCTAAGCGTTCATCAGGATAGCCAATCGCTGCTACATCCTTGACGCTCGGGTGAGCATGGAGAAAATCTTCAACCTCCACAGGGAAAACATTCTCCCCTCCACAGATGATGAGATCTTTTTTTCGATCAACAAGATAAATGAACCCATCCTCATCCTGTTTTGCCATGTCTCCTGTGTATAACCATCCATCCCTAAGTGTTTTAGTTGTAGCTTCCGGGTTTTTATAATATTCCTTCATTACACCATCTCCGCGAACGACCAACTCTCCCACGTCTCCCCTTTTAATAGGATTTCCTTCCTCATCCACAATTCGAGTTTCCCAATTGAAACCGGGAAGTCCAATCGCCCCAACCTTATGTTCATTTTCTATCCCAAGGTGGACACAGCCCGGACCAGTCGACTCACTCAGACCATAGGTGGTATCATAGGCCATATTGGGAAAGTACTCTTTCCAATGTTTGACCAGGGAGGGAGGAACAGGCTGCGCACCAATGTGCATGAGCCTTAGTTGACTGAGTTGGTAATTCTCTAATTTGATCTCTCCGCTATCAAGTTTTAAAAGGATATCTTGTGCCCATGGGACAAGAAGCCAAATGATCGTACCCTTCTCTTCGCTAATCGCTTCAAGAATCCATTCGGGTGAAATCCCCTTTAAGATGACCGCCCGTCCACCTACAATAAAGCTCCCAAACCAATGCATCTTTGCCCCGGTATGATAAAGCGGAGGGATCAGAATAAAATTATCCTTTCTTGTCTGATAATGGTGGATATTTTCCGTAATGCAAGCACAGACCATATTCTTATGGGTCAAAAGAATGGGTTTAGGTGTCCCTGTAGTCCCAGAGGTGAAATAGAGGCCACAGGGGTCATCATAAGTAATTTCAATGTTGGGAGGATTTGGAGAAGATTTTTCAAGTAGTTTTTCGAATGGTTCTGCATAATTCGGAACTTCTTTACCGACAAATATATAATCTTTCACAGTTGGCAGATTATCCTTTATCTCATTGATTCGATCGACAAACTCCTCACCGAAGATCATACATCGGGGTTCTGCCACATCACAACAGTACTTAATATCCTTATCTGTAAAACGGAAATTGAGAGGTACCGTCCATGCTCCGGTTCGGACGATGCCGAAATAGGCGATCAACCAATCGATGGAGTTCATCATGAGATGAATAACTTTATCCCCCTTTTTGATACCTTTATGGATCAAAACATTTGCGAATCGGTTCACTCGCTCATCAAACTTTTTCCATGTGATCTCCCTCCTCTTTTTTTCGCTGGGTATTCTTTCAATCAGGGCCACATCGTTTGGATACAGTCGTGCATTTCTTGCCAGCATTTCCCCAATATGGATATCTAAGTTCGCCATAGATCCCTCAAGGTAATATTGGAATAACGGAATGGTGGAATATTGGAATGATGGGTTGAATGGAGAACATGCCAAGTTTCAAGCGTTCAAAACCAATACGGACAGAAAACTACTAACTGATAAGCAATCCCTTCTGATACTTGGAGGTTCGATGAACCCGTCACGTAAAATCTGTTTGGAATTTGATTTATCTATTTGGCTCGATCTTTCCCCCTTTATTACCCATTATTCCATTGTTCCAACATTCCATCATTCCGATTTTCTATTTCCAACTGCGCCGATCGACAATGAGGCTATCTTTATCTGTGAGAGTCCCTGTTTTGATGAACTCAAGTTTGTCGACTTTAACTGTGCAAATTTCTTTAAAAACGTTTTCAAATTCGCGCTGAAGTCTGGCCTGATCTTCTGGTCCGGCCTCAATCCTGACCGTCAAATGATCTTTGAAGTCTAAGCGATCCACAAGAGCCTGAAGTTTGAGTTCGCCAAATCGGGATGCTACAAGTCTCAATTGACTGGGGGCGATAAACATCCCTCTCACTTTGGTTGCTTCGCCGACCCTTCCTGCAATACCTGTTATGCGAAAAGAGGTCCGACCACATGGGCAGCGTTCTTTGATATAACGGGAAAGGTCTCCTGTTCCAAATCGGAAGAGAAAGAAAATATTGTTCAGTCTTGTAACCACCACTTCACCTAATTCCCCAGGACCGAGCTGTTTACCTGTTGTAGGATCAACAATTTCTACAATCACCTCTTCACAGATATGCCATCCATTTTTTTGCCTGCACTCGTAAGCGATATCCCCTACTTCAGTCGCTCCGTACATTTGATACGTATCGATGTCGTATTCCTTCTCAAATTTTTCTCTCAAGGAGGGCTGAAGCGGTTCAGCGACGAAACTCGCCCGCCTGACCTTGAAATCGTTTTTGAAATGATAACCCATTTCCTCCGCCTTCTTGATGATGGCCATCAAAAAGCTGGGAGTACCCGTATAACCTGTTACACCCAGGTCACGAATGAGTTGAACCTGATTTTCGGTGCTGGAAGCGCCAGAAGGGACGACTGTCGCACCCACTCGCCTCAAACCACTATGGAAGGTTAAACCAGCAGCAACCATGTGGTAAGTAAAGGCATTAAGGACAACATCCCCTTTTCTGTAACCTGCTGCATAATAGCCTCTGCCCCAAATCGGGTCTTTTTCCGTAAGATGAGGTTCGTAGACCGGCCCAGGGGAAGTAAAAATTCTGTCGGTCATCACATCCTTGGCAGAGAATCCTCCAAAGGGAGGCTCTTCCTTCTCGAGTTTGACAAGTTGTTCCCTGGAGATGACAGGCAGTTTTTCCAAATCCTTGACGGTTTTTATCTCTGAAGGACTGATGTTCTGTTCGTCAAATATCTTTCTGACTCTTGGGGATTTTTTATATCCCAGACGAACCATTTTAACCAGACTCTGATTATAATAACTCTGTCTTTTCGTCAGACCCATATTCTCTTTTGCGTCAAAATAACGATGTTCTTTAGCTTGAGTTGCCATATCTGCCTCCTCATACAATGGCATAGCGCATAGAGCAAAGCGCATAGCGAAAAAAGAGAATTTAACGCTATGCCCTCTGCGCTATGCGCTATGCCATTTACAGCCAGCGTTTGCGTCGTTTGTACGACTTAACGTCTTTATACGACTTGAGCGCACCTGAGGATGCCGTGCCCAGATAAAATTCTTTGACATCCGGATTTTCTCTTAGATTGGTAGCAACCTCTTCCATCACAATTTTGCCATTCTCCATGACATACCCGTAGTGAGCGATCAGAAGGGCCATGTTGGCATTCTGCTCCACCAGGACAATGGTCGTTTTCTGCTCTTCATTGATTCTTTTTATAATCTCAAAAATTTCTCTGACCAGAAAAGGTGCCAAACCTAAGGAAGGTTCATCCAATAATAAAAGTTTGGGTTGTGCCATCAAGGCCCTGCCCATGACGAGCATCTGCAACTCGCCACCACTGCAGTATCCGGCTAACCTATTCTTTCGAGCCACCAAGGGTTGAAAGTAATGGTAGACCAATTCGAGATCTTTCTTATAGGGCTTCCCCCAACGGGTAGCTGTCCCCACCCTGAGGTTTTCTTCAACGGTCAGGTATTTAAAAGGCTGCCGTCCTTCCAGGACCTGAATGATGCCCATACGGGTAATAATCTCCGGAGATGAATTATGAATCGCCTTTCCTTCATATTCGATTGAGCCCTCGGTCACCTTCCCATTCTCCGGTTTGAGCAGTCCAGAAATGGCCTTCAATGTGGTTGTCTTCCCTGCCCCATTGCTACCGAGTAGCGAGACAATCTGCTGTTTCCTAACGATGAGAGAGACTCCTTTAAGGACTTGGATGACATCCGAGTAGACAACGCTGATATTGTTGAGTTGGAGTAGTAAATTGTCTTCCATGACTCCCTCAATAAGAAAATGGCCAAAGTCTAAAGCCGGACCGGATGATGCGCCACACCTCTGCCAGTCCCTTGGGCTCAAAAATAATGAAGAGCACAATGGCCAATCCAAAGATGAACTCACGAAGGGGCGCGATTTGTAAAGCATACTTGCTGATTGCGCCAAGATTCATAAAGAATTCCGTTGCCCCGCTCAATACTTCATTTAAAACAGTGATGAATATAGCTCCGAACACAGCGCCAGGGATACTCCCCAGACCACCGATGATGATCATCGCAATATATTCTACAGAGAGGAAAAGGGTATAGGGCTCTGGCGTAATACTGCCGATATAGTAAGCCGCCAGACCTCCGGCAAACCCGGCGTAGAAAGAACTGATAGCGAAAGAGAGCAGTTTATATTTAAAAATAGGAATTCCCATGCCTTCTGCAGCACGGTCATTATCACGGATGGCGATAAAAGCGCGTCCATATCGGGTGCGAATGAGGTTTACAGCCATCCAGGTCAAGACGACGAAACAGACAAATACCACATAGAAAAAGGCTCGATCCCCCTTTACATCTATTCCAAAGAGTGTAGCCCGAGGTAAGAAAATTCCTTCCGCCCCTTTTGTAAGTCCCTCCCAGTGCATGAGAAGGTATTCGATAATAAATTGGCCTGCCAGTGTGGCAATAGTGAGATAAAGATGTTTGAGACGGACGGAGGGAATTCCAAAAATGATTCCCACGAATGCGGTAATGACTCCGGCTGCAGGAACAGAAAGCCAGAAAGGAAACCCTACAGCAGTTGCAAGAATGCCAGCGGAATAGGCCCCTACCCCGAAAAAGGCTCCGTGGCCAAGGGAAATTTGACCAGTATATCCAATGAGGAGATTGAGCCCAATGGCAGCAATCGCAGCGATCCCAATGTGATTAATAATATAGAGTGTATAGCGATCGCTAATGGAAGGAACTATTACAAAAAGGAGGAAAAGTCCGATCCACATCCATAGCCTACCAAAATCTGTCCCAAAGATGGTCAACTCTTCGTCATACCGTTCATTAAATTTTCCACAGGGATGTAATTTCAACTTCCGCATTCTCCCTCCAACCTGTTAGGTGATTCGCAGTAGGAGCACTTCGTTTGAGGATCGCTTCGCTTAAGGCAAAAACCTTTTGCCTCCAACCTCAAGTCCCTTCTATCGGGACGCTCCTCCAACGATGTTCCATCTTTACACGCGTTCGATCTCCACCAAACCAAAAAGTCCATATGGCTTAACCAATAAAATAAATACAAGGACAATATAAGGGATCACTTCCTTGAGTGAAGTAGAGACATACCCACTCGTAAAGGTCTCGATAAGTCCAATGATGATTCCACCGATGATGGCTCCACCGATACTCTCCAGTCCTCCAAGGATAACCACTGGAAAAACCTTAAGGCCCATGGCGCTAACCTCATGGACATTGATGCCGTTCATAATCCCCAGAATGATCCCGCTCATGGCACAAACTAAGGCGGCAATCGCCCAGGAGAGAGCAAAGACCCTTCTCACATGAACTCCCAAGGAAAGAGCAGCGGGCTGGTTATCCGCCACGGATCTCATATAAATTCCCTGAGAGGAATATTTGAAAAACAATCCAAAGATCACAAGGAAAATTAAACCGATAATAAACGTGGCGACATAGACCGGTGGAATATTAATGGTACCCATCTGGATCGTAAGATTTTTGGGCAGGAAGTCCGGATAGTTAAATAAATTGCCTCCGAAGATGAAGAGCATCAGTCCCTTAAACATCGCAGCCAGTCCAACCGTCAGCATAATGACCTCGATGAGAGCCTCCCCTATCAGGGGACGCAGAAAGAGGCGCTCAATGATAAACCCGAGAGCGAAACTTCCCACGATCGTTATCAAAAAAGCAAACCAGATGGGTAATTTAAGCCATACCGCCAAGACCAGAAAGATAAAGGCTCCGATGGCCAGCAATTCACCGTGGGCGAAATTGAGGACGCTCGACGACTTAAAAATCATAACAAAGCCAAGGGCAGCTAAGGCATATAGAAATCCGATGGATAACCCCTGAAAAAAGAGTTGAAGAAAAAATTCCATGAAAGAAGACCTCCTCCAACAGCTTATTGCTGATAGCTGATGGCAGATAGCTAATTTATTCGACCGTTAGGATCTTAACTTTCGTCTCAATGGTACCCACCTGTCCGTCCCGATAGCGGACCTTGCCGGTCACCTCTAATTCATTCTGATCGCTATACATCGCTTCGATCAATTTGATGTATTGTTCATAAACAAATTTTCTTCGCACCTTTCCTGTTCTTGTCAGTTCTTCGTCATCCGCGTCGAGAAGTTTATATAACAAAATGATCTTGTGAAGCCTCATTGGCTTAGGCAATTGCGTATTCACTAGCCGAACTTCACCAAGAATGAGCTCTTCAACAGGAGGTTGTTGAGAAAGATCGGTATAGGTGGTGTAAGGAATCATTCGATCCTCTGCCCAACTGCCCACATTCCCAAAATCGATGTTGATAAAGCCTGTGATATAGTCACGGCCTTCACCCCAGACCACTGCCTCTTTGATATAGGGGCTGAATTTGAGCCTCGTTTCAATAAAGTCTGAGGAAATGGCTTCGCCCCCTTTGGTGCGCATGATCTCTTCTTTTCGGCCGATAATCAACAGGTGGCCATCATCATCGATATAGCCCGCATCACCCGTATGAAGCCAACCGTCGATAAGGGCCTTCTTGGTTGCCTCTGGATCCTGGTAATAACCGACAAAGCAGGAGGGGGTTCTGACAAGCACCTCCTGATCTTCTGCAATCTTAATCTCTGTTCTCGGCAAGGGTTTGCCAACGGTCTCTGGCTTCACCTCTCCATCGGGCTGAACCTGAAACACTCCACCGCCCTCGGTGAGACCATAAGCATGTTTGAGGTTTAACCCTTTTGCCCGGAAGAACCGTATGACATCTGGACTGATGGGATGTCCACCTGTCACAGCAGCGCGGATTTGTGCACAGCCCACTCTATCCAGAAGGGGACGATAGACCAACCTGGCAGCAATCCGGTGAAACCATTGTAAGTAGGAAGGGACAGGTTCCTTTTTAGACTGGTGGTCGACTATAGCCCCTCCAATCTTTTCGCCTAAGATAAAAAGTTTGCGCTTAATCCAACTCGCGTCGGCGATCTTCACTCTAATTTTAGAGGCGAGGTCTTCCCAAAACCGTGATGAGGTGATGATGACTGCGGGTCCAATTTCACGGAAATCCTCCGTAGCGGTCTCTGGGGTCTCAGGGAAGTTCATGCTCATCCCGGTGAGCGGTGAAACACCCATCCCCCACATCTGGTCTACAATCCATGCCGTTGGGGTGATGGAAATCCAATTATCGCCCACGCCAATAGGGGCGGTCTCAACCCATTTCCTGGCAATTTCAGTGAAACTTTGATGGGAGATCATCGCCAATTTGGGTATCCCCGTGGTCCCGGAAGTCATGATCATTAATGCCACCTCATCCGGCTTTCCCTTCCATAATTCCTCTTCAAAAAGATTGGGCTGTTTCGCATCGATTTCTGTCCCTAAGTCTAAAAGCTCTTTAAAACTCATCAACCAGGGGTTACGGGTATAAGTTCTCATGCCTGTCGGATCAACATAGATGACCTTCCGGACATGAGAAAGCGGTTCTTTCATTTCCAAGAGTTTGTCGACCTGCTCCTGATCCTGGGCGACCACATAGGCTGCCTGAATCCGATTCAGCATCGTCGTCAGCTCTTTGGCAATCGAGGAGGTAAACAAATTGACTGTGACGGCACCTATGGCTTGAGCTCCCATTTCACTGAAGAGCCATTCGGGATGGTTATCGGTGATGATGCTAATGTTTTCACCTCGTTTGAGACCGAGGGCAAAGAAACCTAAAGCCACATGCTTTGTATACTGAAAGTAATCCTCCCAATTGTAGGCCTGCCATATCCCATACATCTTTTCGCGAATGGCAATTTTCTTTGATCCTAACTGTTTGGCCTGTTTGAATAAAATCTGAGGCAAAGTATATTTGCCAAACGACGACAAGGTTTCTTGATCAGGACGTTTTATTTTTCTTACCTCCATAGATCCGTAACTCCATATTGGAATAATGGGAGGATGGAATAATGGAATATTGGGCTTACATGCCAATTCATTAAAGAAATTTTGTTATTTTCCCATTATTCCACTATTCCAATATTCCAACATTCCAGTTAAAACTTGGTTGCATCACCCAGATAGGCCTTAATGACCTCGGGATGATTTTGAATGACCTCCGGGCTACCTTCTGCAATCCTCTCTCCGAAATTTAAAACCATAATCCGTTGAGAGATACTCATCACAACAGACATATCATGTTCCACCAGGATCATGGTCTGACCCCATCCCGAGTTTAACTCCAGTAAAAACCGGACCATATCTTCCTTTTCCTCAAGCGTCATCCCGGCAAAGGGCTCATCCAGCACTAAAAGTTTTGGTTCTAAGGCTAAGGCGCGACCCAGTTCGACCCTCTTTCTCATCCCATAAGGCAAAGAGCCGACCGGTTTTTTACGGATGGGCTGCATTTCCAGAAAATCGATCAGCTCTTCTAAAACTTGACGGTGACGAACCTCTTCCTTACGAACGGATGAGGAAAATATAGAAGCTTTTCCAATGCTATAGTCGCAATAAAGGTGCCGCGCCAAAAGCATGTTGGCTAATACCGTCATACCCGGGAAGAGTTCAATATTTTGATAGGTCCTTCCAATCCCTTTTTTTGTGATCTCATGGGGGTGGTGGCCTGTGACCTCTTCTCCATCGAATAATATCTGTCCCTTTTGTGGATGATAATAACCTGTGATGCAGTTGAGAAGACTCGTCTTCCCTGCACCATTGGGGCCGATGATGCTGACCAACTCACCCGTGTGAACGGTGAGATCAACATCATGGAGTGCCATCACACCCCCAAAGCTTAGAAATACTTTCTTCACCTCCAACTCAGCCCGCCGATCGGCGAGCTGAGTGGAGGCAAAGACACTGGGCTGACCTCGAAATGCCTTCATTTATTTCCCCTTTAAAATCTGAAGTTTCTCTTTTCCAGGAACGAAGAAATTGGTCAGGGGTGTATAGGTAGCATCCTCATGAATCTTAACTATCCTTCCTTTAAATGAGCCCTCATGATTGGTTTTGCTGTAGGAAACATAGGGGACAAGCCCTCCAAAGTCTTCATTGTTGAAGGTCTCCATCGCCTTATTGATCGTCTCTGAGTTGATCTTCCCATATAATCCGGAAGCCCGATGCATAGCTCTTTCCTGGATCATAGCAACGACAACACCTTCCCAATAAGAGGTTTCGAAGAAATTTACCGTCTTATACCTCGCCCACAGTTTCTCCAATAACTCGATTCCAGGCATTTTTTCACCTTTAGGTGTCCTATCCCCTGGGAGTACTCCACAGAATTGCATGGATAGTCGATCACGGATCAAACCTTTCCCAAGCTTAAAGAAATCTGGGTCAGTAGCGGTCCAGGTTCCAAAGAAAGGCCCATTAAAATTGACCCGATCGGCAGATTTGAGGGCTGTGATAATGGCGGCAGGGAGGATCTGGACAAAGATATATTCTGCTCCCTTTGATTTCAAGCGAAGCAGTTCGGTGGACAGATCGACTACCCTTGAAGGGAATTCTTCAATCCCTACGATATTAATATTATTTTTGGCTGCATACTCTTTACTCGGTTCATGAATAGTTTTCCCATAAGCATTATTATAGGTTAACAGACCGACCTTGGGAGCCTCTTTTCCCTTATGGATTGAGCGTATATATTCCAGGACTGCATAAGAGTCTAAAATGTAACTCCCAAAGGGCAGATACATATAGTCTATTGGGGGCTTAAAAACTAGAGTTTGATCTGTGGAGTAATTTATCGTTGGTATTTTATATTCTTGAATAATTGGTTTAGCTTGAATACCTGATCCTGCGTCCCAGGTCGCAATCATATCCATCTTTTCTTCACAAAACTTTTTGACATATTTAACCGCTTCTGTAACTTTGTAGGCATGATCGACGACCGTTAGGTCGATTTTTCTCCCAGCAACTCCACCCTTCACCTCGTTGACATAGTTAAAATAGTCCTGATGACCTTTGGCGTGGTATTGACCCCATGAGGAGGCTGGACCAGTCAGATTGATAACCGCACCTATTTTTATGGGTTGGGCCCCGCCACTCACTGCCAAACCGATACAGATTATTCCTAAAATCATTGTAAATATGAATAACTTTTTCATAATGTTCCCCTCCCACTTATTTATGTTAAAAATTCTGACTCCCCTACATCTTTGCCTATCGCTTGCCTGCCCTGAACCAGCACGGTTCGGGGCATGTCGGCATACAGGATAGACAGCCACCGCCTCTTTATCTCCTGCTAACGCTCCGAGTACCACCCCCTTTCTTTAAATTTTTAATTGGAAGCCTTTCCCTAAATATCCTGTACCGGCACACTTGCTAAGAGGTTCGAATGTACCATTATCTCCTGGCTTAATAGTGGTTAAGTATATCTTATCTGATATGCGACGTGGTGAGATAGAGTTGCACGCCGCTATTCTTTTGAAGTGATCTCCTAAAGTGAGAATTTTTCTAATCCCTAAAAGGAGACATTAAGATTAAGAAACTATCTTATTTCGTATCTTATATATTGTATACAAATCAAAAATAACTGCAAGTAAAAAATTCCACCCCCACCCTTTCCCCACCCCATCAAGGGGGGTTAATTTAATCTTACCGAGACCACTTTTGAGACCCCAGGGGTCTCCATCGTAATCCCGTAGAGGGTATTAGCAGCTTCCATGGTATTCTTATTGTGGGTGATCATGATGAACTGAGAAGTTTTTGAAAAATCTTTGACCAGCTCGATGAATCGGTTGATGTTGGCATCGTCTAACGGTGCATCGACCTCGTCAAGCAAACAGAACGGGGTAGGTTTGATCATGAAGAGCCCAAAGAGTAAAGCCGTGGCGACTAAGGCTTTTTCCCCTCCGGAGAGAAGGTCAATATTTTGGAGTTTTTTGCCTAGGGGTTGGGCGATGATATCGATCCCGGTGGTAGAGGGGTCTTGTTCGTCCAAAAGAAGGAGGCTCGCCTGCCCACCCTTGAAGAGCCTCGCAAAAACCTCTTTAAATTTTTCATTGACCAGATGAAAGGTTTCCAAAAATCGCTTCGCCGTCGTCCTATTGATTCGAATGATTGTTTTTCTTAAGGTATCGAGGGCTTGTTGAAGATCGGCCTGTTGCTCTGTCAGGAAATCGTGCCGCTGTTTCAACTCCTGATATTCCTCAAGAGCCATCAAATTGACCTCTCCAAATCCTTCCAGGGCACTTTTCAATTCTGCTAATTTCTTCGACATCTCCTCCTTCGGAAATTCCTCTGGGACAGTTCCAATGGAGGTGGAAAGCGTTGCCCCATATCGCTCTCTCATCGAATCCTGTAAATGTTGAATTTTCAACTGATACTCTGAAACTCCTATCTCCTCCTCGTGAATCTTCTGGCGGACATCCTCCAGTTCTTGTCGCAGGTATTTAGAGGAGGTCTCTGCTTCTTTCCATTCATTCGAAAAAACCTCAACCTTCTCTCTCTGATGTGAGAGGGTTTCCTCATTCAGCCGGTGCTTTTCAATCTGCCCTTCTAACTCTCTCTCCCTTTGATCGACTCGTTCAAGAAGAGTGGTACTCTCCTCCCTGCACACTCTGATCCCTTTCACTTTTTTAATGATCTGCTCGTGCAATGTTTTTAGATTCTCGGAGAGATTGAGAATCTGACCTTCCATCCCCTTCTGTTTCTCCTCAATAGAAGCCAAAAAGACCTTCTTCTCAGTGATCTTTCCTCCCAGTTCTTCGGTCCCTTCTCTAACCTCATCTACTTTTTTCTTCAATGACTGAACTTGGTCTTCTTTCTCCTTTCTCGTAGCCTCTTCTCTCTCCATTTGGATCAAGACAGATTTCATCTCTTCTTCGATATCCTGTTCCTCCCTTTTAAGTTCTTGTCCTTCAAACTGGAGGACCTCCATTCTTTGATGGAATTGAGAGATCTCTTTTCTCAGTCCTTCCAAATCCCTTTCTCGATGGAGGAGTTCGATCTCCTTTTCTTGAATCCCCTTCCTCCTCTCTTCCAACTGGGTTTCCTTCTCAACCATCTCTTGTTGAAGGCGTTTTTCCTCTCCAAAGGCAGCTTGACACCTTTCCTCTTCCTCCTCCACCTTCCTCTCCAGATCCCTAATCTCCCTTCGCCTCTCTAAAATGCTAAGGCCCTGATCCCGGCTTCCTCCAGATATCACTCCAGATCGCTCCACGACATCCCCTTCCAAAGTGACAAGGGTTCCAAACCTTTCTTCTTCCTTTATCCAGTGAAGGGCTCCATCTAAATGTTCAACAATGCCCACATCTCCGATTAAAAACTCTGCGATGGGGGCAAAGCCTTCCTTCACATTGATGAATTGAAGGAGAGGCATTGGTCTTCCTTCTTCTCCTTCCTGTGAGGACCGATCCCGAACTCCATTTCCCTTCACCCCAATAGGAATGAAACTTCCTCGACCGAGAGACTCTCTTTTGAGGAAGGTGATCACCTCCATCGCCTCTTTTTCACCCTCCACGAGCAGGTATTGCAATCGCTGTCCTAAAACAGCTTCTAAAGGAATCTCATATTTTGGTTCGGGTTCCAAGATATCGGCCACCACGCCCAAGATCTGTTCCCACCTCTCCTGTTCCGCCCTCTTTCTGAGGAGAATGGACTTCACGCCCTTTTCAAAGCCCTCATAATTTTCTTGAAGTTCTTTTAAAGAGAAAAATCGAGAGCGGTCCTGCCTCAGCCTCTCCTCCAACTCCGATCGCACTGCCTGTTTCTCAGTCAAAACGCCTTTCAATCTTTCGATCTCTTCTTCCCTCCTTTTCTTCTCTTCTTGAAGCGCTGTTTGGATGGAGAGATTAAGGTCCCTCTCCTTCCCTGTTCTCGATAAGTTCTCTTCCAGTTGGGCAAGTCCACTTCTCACCTCTTCCAATTCCTTCTCCTGAGAGCGAATCCGTTTCTGAAGATCTTCTTTCCTCTCTTCCAGATGGGATTGGCGATTTTTGGAAGAGGTCAGTTGGGTGAGTGTGTCGATCAAGCTTACCTTCTCAACTTCCAATTCTTCTGAAAGCTCTTGGTAGGTCGTCCTAAAATCGTTGTAAAGAGCCTCCCATTCTTTCAGGATTTCTTCGTTCTCACGGCGGCCCTCCTCTAATTCTCGCCTAGCCTGTTCTATTCTCCTTCGCTCCCTCTGTGTTCCTCTCCAGGTTTGGAGCCCCTCTCTTACCTCCTCCAGCATCTGGGTCTCTTGTCTCTGAAGACTCTCTCTTTCCCTTCTGAAGAATTCAACCTCGCTCTCCATCTTTTGAATCTTCTGTCCCAGTTCAAAAACCTCCTGCTGAAGAGAGCGAAATTTCTCTTCCTCTTCCATGCTTCTGAGCCTCATCCCTTCAATCGATGCTTCCTTCTGAGTCGTTTGAGCAAAGAGTCCTGTTTCTCGGTCATGAAGAGCTTTGAGATAACCCTTGGCTGCCTCCCCTTTCTCCGAAAGTTCGGTGTATTCTTGAAGGGCGAAACGGATTTCGATCTCCTTAACCTCCTTCCGTATCGCTTTATACTCTTCTGCCCGCTTCACCTGTCGTTCCAGAGTAAGGATCTGTCGCTTCACCTCGGCAATGATGTCCTGAATCCGGAGAAGATTTTGTTGAGTCGCTTCCATCTTCATCAAGGCCAGCCTCTTCCTTTCCTTATATTTGGCAATCCCTGCAGCTTCCTCGATTAAGAAACGCCGATCCTGAGGATTGGCGTTGATGAGACCTTCCACCCGACCCTGTTCCACAATCGCATAACTATTCACCCCGATACCGGTATCTAAGAGGAGATCAGTGATGTCTCGCAACCGACAAGGCACTTTGTTAATGAGGTATTCACTCTCCCCCGATCTGAAGAGCCTACGGGTAATGGTGATCTCGCTATACTGTTCACACGCCTTTGAAGCGGATCCATCTTCATTGGAGAAGGTCAGATTCACCTCTGCCATTCCCAAAGGCTTTCTGCCGTCTGTCCCGTTGAAAATAACATCCTCCATCAACCTCCCACGTAAGTGTTTGGCGCTCCGTTCGCCAATCGCCCAGAACACGGCATCCACAATATTCGACTTTCCGCAACCATTGGGGCCGACGATTGTCGTAATTCCTTCTGGAAAGGAGAGATGGAGGCGATCTACAAAAGATTTGAATCCGATCACCTCTAGCGATTTCAGCTTCATAGTCTAATCCTCAGATTAAAATCAGGTTGAGGTTAAGGTTGAGAACTTCATAACCCTTAACTCTCAGCAGAGGATATTGATAATATCAAATATCTTTATTTGGATTTAGGTTTTTTCTCAACCTTAGCCTAAGCCTTAACCTATCTTTTTTATTGCACGTTGGAGTCGCTTGGTCACTTCTTCTTTACCCAGAACCTCCATCACCTCATCAATAGGAGGGCTGACGGTTCTACCGGCTAAAGCGACCCGAATGGGCTGGGCAATCTTCACCAAAGGCTCTCCTAGGGTTTCAGCCAATTGTTGAATCAGGCGATGAGCCATCCCCTTATCGATCATCGCTTCTTTCGACAAACGATCGATGATCTCTTCGAAAATCGGCACCGACTCTGATCTCAGAAATTTCTCAGCGGCCTTCTCATCATAAGCGATCTCGCGACAGAAGTAAAATTCTGCAAGGTCAGCCATCCCCACTAAGGTCTTGACCCTTTCACGTAGAGAGAGGACAGCCTTTCTCAGGAGATTGAGATCAGTGATCGAATACCCCTTCGCCTCAATAAAAGGCCGAACCCTCTGAACCAACTCATCCAATTCTATTTTCTTGATATACTGGGCATTGAGCCAATCCAGCTTTCCCGGATTGATGGCAGCGGCAGATCTTCCAACGGCCTCGAGACTGAATTTCTCGATCAACTCCTCCCGGGTGAACTCCTCTTGATCGCCGTAAGACCATCCCAGACGGACCAAATAGTTGACCAAAGTCTGGGGAAGGTAGCCCATCTTTTTATACTCCATGACCGATTGAGCCCCATGTCGTTTGGAAAGTTTCTTCTTGTCTGGACCCAAGATCATTGAAACATGACCAAATTTCGGCAAGGGGTAACCCAGCGCTTGATAAATCTGAATTTGGCGTGGGGTGTTATTCAGGTGGTCGTTTCCTCGTATGACGTGAGTAATTCCCATTGTCAAATCATCAACCACCACTGAAAAATTATAAGTGGGGAGTCCATCACTCCTGAGGAGGATAAGGTCATCCAATTCAGCATTGTCAAACTCCACCCGTCCCTGAATGAGATCCTCTACCACAGTGGTTCCTTCATCCGGGGAGAGAAATCGTATCACAAAGGGTCTTTCTGGAGAAGGAGGCCTTCGGTTAAGACAGGTCCGATCGTATTTAGGTTTGATCCCGGCTTTGAAGGCAGCTTCCCGTTTTGCCTCCAACTCTTCCGAAGTGCAATAACATCGGTACGCCTTTCCTTCTTTCAAGAGTTTCTCCGCTGCCTCCTGATAGAGAGACATCCGTTGAGTCTGGTAAAAAGGGCCCTCATCCCAATCCATCCCCAACCAGGTCATCGCATCCAAGATCACCTGGATCGATTCCTGAGTGGATCGGGCGACATCCGTATCTTCAATGCGAAGAATAAATCTTCCTTGATAATGGCGTGCCAGGAGCCAATTGAACAACGCCGTTCTTGCCCCTCCGATATGGAGGTCACCCGTAGGGCTGGGTGCGAATCGTGTTTTCACCTTTGTCATCGTTACTTTTAGCCTTTCTGATGGAGCGGATAATAAAAAATCCCCCCGCGCCCCCCTTTACGAAAGGGGAGTGGGGGGGGATGATATTTCCCAATTAAATATTTAAATGAGATCGTCAATGGCCTTGAGTGCCTCGTCTAATTTTTTAGAATCGGTCCCACCCGCCTGGGCAAAATCAGGTCGGCCCCCTCCCGTGCCTCCGACATGGATCGCAATCTTCTTGATCAAATCGTTCGCATTGAACCGACGGGTGAGGTCAGCCGTCACACCCATGATCAAGGAGACCTTGTCTTCGCTCTGACTTCCCAAAAGGATGATACCAGAACCGATCTTCGCTTTCAATTGGTCAACAAACTCTCTCAATCGCTTTGGATTCTTCCCATCGACCTTGGCCGAGAGGAGTTTCACCCCCCTCACCTCTCTGACGAAATGGAGGAGATCCAAAATTTCTTGATGGGAGATCTTGTCCTGAAAAGATTGAATTTCTCTCTCCAATTCCCTCTGCCTTTGAAGCAACCGTTCAACTTTTGTGGAGATTTCTCCGGGAGTCGATTTAAGGGAGAAGGCGACCTTCCGGAGTTCCTGTCCTTCTTCTTTAACAAATTGGTAGGCCCCTTCCCCTGTCAGGGCCTCAATCCTTCTCACCCCAGCAGCCACTCCTGCCTCACTCACAATTTTGAAGAGACCAATATCTCCGGTTCTCGATGTATGAGTTCCTCCACAGAGTTCGATACTGAAATCTGCGACCTTCACGACCCGGACCCTATCGCCGTACTTTTCTCCAAAGAGGGCCATAGCCCCTGTCTGGAGAGCTTCCTCCAGCAGCATGATTTTCGTTTCAACCTTCAGATTCTCACGGATCTTCTGATTCACCTGGGCTTCAATCCGTTCGAGGTCTTCCTCTTCAATGGCAGCAAAATGGGTAAAGTCAAATCTCAATCGATCCGGGGAGACGAGAGAACCTGCCTGATGGACATGATCTCCTAAAATCTCTCTCAATACGGCCTGAAGCAGATGAGTGGCAGTGTGATTGAGGGCTGTTGCTTTTCGTCTATTCAGATCCACCTGAAGGGTTGCCTCCCTCCCTTCCTTCACTACTCCCCGTTTTACTCTCCCCTGATGGACGATGAGTTCTCCTGTGGGCCGGAGCGTATTCTCTACCTCTAAGGAAAAACCCTCATGGAAAATGAGGCCTCGATCGCCTACTTGGCCACCTGTCTCCCCATAGAAGGGGCTTTTTTCTGTTATGACTTCGACTTTATCTCCTTCTATGGCAAAAGGGACAACCTCATCGGCCTTGATCAATTTCAGTATCTTCGAATCGGATTGAGTCTCTTCATACCCTATAAAATTTGTTTGAATCCCTTCACCTACCAGTCGCCGATAGATCTCTTTTGTCTTTCCTTCGCCAATCCCTTGCCAAGCCTGCTTACTCTTCTGCCTCTGTTCTTCCATTTGGGCTCTGAACCCTTCTTCATCGAAGCTTATTCCTTCTTCCTGAAGGATATCCGTTGTCAGGTCGAGAGGGAACCCAAAGGTGTCATAAAGACGGAAGGCCACTTCTCCGGAAAGGATTCTCCCCTCCTCCTTCTGTAGCCGATCCATCTCCTCTCGTAAAATCTTTAGCCCTGAATCGAGGGTTTCGGAGAAACGCTCCTCCTCATTCTGAATGACTTTTGAAACAAACTCTTTGGACTCCCTCAACTCGGGATAGGCGTTCTTCATCAGATCCACGACCTTGGAAGAGGTTTGATGGAGAAAAGGGCTCTGGATCCCGAGCATCTTTCCATGTCGCATGGCCCTTCTCATGATTCGACGTAGGACATATCCCCTGCCCTCATTGGAGGGAAGAACGCCATCATTGATCAGGAAGGTGGCGGCCCGGCTATGGTCGGCAATCACTCTCATGGAGATGTCCGATGCTGGGTTTCTCCCATAGGGAACGGAACTGACGGTCTCGATTTCTTTGATGATGGGTATAAAGAGGTCGGTTTCAAAGTTACTTCTGACACCCTGAAGGATGGCAGCAATCCGTTCCAGGCCCATCCCCGTATCGATGCAGGGTTTGGCAAGGGGATAAAGTTTTCCTTCCGAATCTCGATTGAATTGCATGAAGACGAGGTTCCAGAGTTCTAAAAAGCGATCGCAGTCACAGCCCACAACACAATCGGCACGGCCGCAACCCACGCCTTCTCCTTGATCGATCACAATCTCCGAACAAGGGCCGCAAGGACCGGTCTCCCCCATCGCCCAGAAGTTGTCCTTCTCCCGCATGCGGACGATCCGCTCCGTTGGGATCCCGATCTCTCTCCAGAGTTCGAAGCCTTCATCGTCTTCGTAATAAATGGTGATCCACATTCTCTCCGGGGACAACCCCCATTGATGAATGAGAAGGTCCCACCCCATTTCAATGGCCCCTTTTTTAAAATAGTCCCCAAAGGAGAAGTTCCCCAACATCTCAAAGAAGGTATGGTGCCGAGCAGTCTTTCCCACATTCTCCAGATCATTATGTTTCCCTCCCGCACGAACACACTTCTGGGATGTGACGGCTCGTTTGTAGTCCCGGGTCTCTTCAGTTAGAAAGACCCCTTTGAATTGAACCATTCCTGCATTGGTGAAGAGCAAGGTGGGATCGTTTTTGGGAACCAATGAGGAGCTTCGGACCACTTTATGTCCTCTCTCCTCAAAGTAATTGAGAAAAGCCCTTCGAATCTCATCAGAGGTCATTGTTTGAAACCTGTCCCCCCTCCTTCAGGCATTTTCGGGTTCATCGGCCCCCCGAATTCCAACTTCTTCTCCTCCTCTTTCTTTGCCTCTCGCTCCTTCTCGAAGCGCTCAAAGTCATCCCAGGTGGTGTCGCTTGTGGCGAGAATTCCCTTCACCCTCAGGGCAAAGTCATCGGGATTGGTACAGTGTTTAAGGGCCTCTTCATAGGTGATCAACTTTTCTTGCATGAGAAACATCAGCGATTGGTCGAAGGATTGCATGCCGTAAGTGGTAAGCCCTTTGGAGATGGCATCGTTGATCTCATTGGTCTTATCCTTTTCGATGACGCACTCCCTCACCCTTGCGGTGGAAACGAGAACCTCCGCCGCCGGCACCCTTCCCCCCCCATCCGCTCTTGGCACCAGCCTCTGGGAGATCACACCTTTAAGGACACCCGCTATTTGGAGACGCACCTGTTTCTGGTGGTAAGGAGGAAAGACAGAAATGATTCGAGTGACCGTCTCGACGGCATTCAACGTGTGGAGCGTGGACATGACCAGATGCCCGGTCTCGGCAGCCGTCAGAGCGGTCTCGATTGTCTCGAAATCCCTCATCTCACCTACTAAGATCACATCCGGATCTTGACGGAGGGCCACCCGCAACGCACTGGAAAAGGTGTTCGTATCTGAGCCGATCTCCCTTTGGTCTATGATCGATTTCTTATCCTCATGGACAAATTCGATGGGGTCCTCAATGGTGATGATGTGGCAATTCCGGTTATCGTTGATGATATCGATCATCGATGCCAATGTGGTGGACTTACCACTGCCAGTGGTTCCGGTGACGAGGACGAGGCCTCTTTGCTCCATGGCAATATTGCCAATCACAGAGGGCAGGTGAAGTTCTTTCAAATTCTTGATCTGATAAGGCACAATCCGGAGGGCGATCCTGAGCTTTCCTCTCTGCTGGAAGACATTGATCCGAAATCGGCCCAGACCGTGGACCTCGTAACCCATATCGACCTCTCGATTCTTGATGAAGCGCTCCTTCTGCCAGTCGTTCATCAGACCGAAGGCCATCTTCGACAAATCATTATGATCGAAGGGTTTAGCCTTATCCCATGGTTTCAAAATCCCATTGACCCTGAAGATGGGGGGAGCCCCTTCCTTGATGTGAACATCTGAGGCTTCTTGAGAGAGAGCTTCCACTAAGATCTGGTTTAAATCCATCTTTTTCCCCTCTGCTATTTCATCTCACCGGTCCCATTTTGGAGATGCGGAAGTTTTCAAGGATCTCCTTCTCCATTTGCTCCAGGACCTTGGAATTCTCTTTCAAAAACTGTTTGGCATTCTCTCTGCCCTGGCCGATACGTTGACCCTGATAGGCATACCAGGTCCCGCTCTTCTCAACGATATTCTTTTCCACGGCCAGGTCAAGGATATCTCCTTCCCTCGAAATGCCCTCTCCAAGAATAAGGTCGAACTCCACCTCTTTAAACGGAGGCGCCACCTTATTCTTCACGACGCGGACCTTTGTCCGGGAACCGATCACCTCCTGTCCCTGTTTGATGGAGGCAATTCGCCGGACATCGAGCCGGACAGAGGAGTAGAATTTGAGGGCAAGGCCTCCGGAGGTCGTCTCCGGATTTCCAAAAAACACTCCGATCTTCATCCGGATCTGATTGATGAAGATTACGATCGTATGGGATTTGCTGATCGTAGCGCTCAGTTTTCTCAATGCCTGGGACATCAGCCTGGCCTGAAGCCCCATATGGGCATCGCCCATCTCTCCTTC
>Ga0315282_10003557_pt1 | contig 27918 bp, 35 predicted proteins | sample YL17G07_20_MG_FD_203693 | JGI IMG/M metagenome (GOLD analysis project Ga0315282, IMG submission 203693) | Sediment microbial communities from Yellowstone Lake, YNP, Wyoming, USA - YL17G07_20 | ecosystem: Environmental > Aquatic > Freshwater > Lake > Sediment | place: USA: Wyoming | collected...
TGATAGAAACCCTGTTTGTCCCCGGCATACTCCTCTAGAACTTCCCATTCTTCAACCAAATTGACCAAACAGTTTTCACCTTACATTATGTTGCTACAAAAGTTTAAGTGATTTCTGGCGTCAGCAAGGAACACTATTCTTTGTGAACGCCTCCAAGGAATAGTATTCTTTGTGGGGCTCAGCAAGGAACACTATCCAAAAGCGGACATATCAAAAATGTGCGCGAAAGAAACAAAGTCATGAGAGGCTTAAAGACAAAAGAAACACCAATCCTAACTGGCTATCAGATTTTCCACAACTACATAAGAGGGCATGAAGGTTTAAACGGCAAGACTTCAACCGAAGCTTGTGGAATAATGGTAAGAGGAAAGAATAAGTGGCTAACTCTAATCCAAAACGCAAGCAACAAAAAATGACTGTCTTTCAAAAATCCCAAATTTATCAAATATCTTAAATCTAACAAAGAGCAGAAAGTAATGTCATAATAATGGTTAGTGTCGAGCTATGAATGAAGAAGAATTTAAAGGGGAGCTTAAGGGAATCTTAGGCAGAGACAATTCTTACGCTATTAAGGATTGGAAACCTCCACTTATTCTTAGGCACAATGGAGTTGACGAGAGAAAGGAAGCGTATTCAAGGATAAATGATGCTATTAAAAATGACATAAAGGGCATATATGTTTACATGAAGAATGAAGGTTGTCTTTACGTTGGGGCGGGCTATTTGAGACAAAGACTCCATTCTCATTACATAGAGTCGCTCCCTGAGTCCAAATCGAAAGGCAGAGGTAAGCGTTGGTGTGAGTTTTTTGGAGACAGAGAAAATCAAGGTGAAATGAGAATCTTCTGGAAACAGATGGATGATAGGAAAGCGAAAGTAATCGAGCAAATGCTCATTTATGTCTTAGAACCAAAATTTGAAAAAATCGCTAGGCAAAAATCACTTAGTAAAAGCTTAAGGTAGCTACTCCATCATCCGACGATTCTTTACAAGAGATAAATCCGACGAAGACTTTACAGAACCTTTCAACATAAAATATTTAAGTTAGAGAAAATGCTGCGTGCGCGTGTATCAGAACCCGAAGGTTATATAGTGTATGTGATGGCGGCCAATATCATTGAGGCTGTGGCCTCGTCTACTCGCTTGACCAGCTTGTCTAGGTTGATGGAGTTAAGCAGTATAGCCAAGTAGGATCTGGCGGTTAGCTCGTATATGGAGGCTTCGAAACCTGCCTTGGTTTTCTTGACGCCTATTTTGTTGATGTACCCAGATTCTTTTAGAAGCCTTACCCGTTTGTTCACTGTTGCGTAGCGGATGTATCTGAGTCCTTTTTGGGCTTTTAGTTCTTTGTGTATGTCGTAGATTGTCTGCGGGCCTTTGAGGGCGAGGATGTGGAAGATTGCAAAATTAAGCCTAGCCTCTCGGCCCTTGAAAACTGAGATTCTTCCAGCATTCCTCTTACTCCTCTCCACACGCCAATCACCATGGCCCGGCAACGAGAATTTGCGTGGAAGTTGCTATTTACATTAATAGACATGTTTTTGTGTGGCTAATCCCTCGGCAAAACGTTTCGGCTGGCAGAAACGCCTATAGCGGAAAGTTTTTCGGCTGGCTGATATTTAAATGGGATTTGCATTTTTGTGTTAAAATTCAAGTGTTTGAAGCCTTTCTGGGGCTGATTTTTGCGGGGGGTTTTCGGCGGGCAGAAACGTTTTTGCGGGGGTCAAAGTGATGACGAGGTAGCTGCCTTTTATGCTTATGTCCATGTTTAGGTCTTGTTTTAGGAAGGGTTTGACTGTTTTGTGGAATTTGCGGGGAATATCCAGGGAAATGCGCTCATACTCGTACACGTATTTGCTTTCAAGATACCGTTTCCTAGAAACTCTGCGCTGAATTCTAACCAATTCTGGATAGCCTCCGTGCAAAAAGTGTGCTTTGTCTTTAGCTTTATAAAAGTCAGTTGCTGGAACGACACTCTCGCCTAGTGGAGAGAGACGAGTTAAAGTAAAGAGAACCTTCAAAATAGATTTTCCACCCATTTTATGCAAGGTTTATTAAAATTTGTAAGCTTATTATAAGTCAGTTCGGAAGACGCTACTTGAGAAAGGCTGGATAGATGAATGAAGACGCTTAGAATATCGGACGACATCCACAGAAAAATGACGGCAACTGTTGGAACGCTTATGGCTCAAACATCCCGCGATTTTCCTCAGTCTAACTTAGATTAAAAATAGGCTTTTAATTAAATTGCGTTGCTGAGTGCGAAAATCTGCATAATCCTTCTTCTCGAGCGCCGCAAGAACTGCTAAGACTCAGTTTTCCTAAGCTCTTCGAGAGCATATTCAACCGCATGTGATACGCTGGCAAACTTCCTTTCTTTTATCTTCTTTTCAATCCAGTCTAAAAGCTCCTCGTCCAGTGAAACGGAGGTCTTTTTCTTGGTCAAAGCGTCAGTCCCTTATACTTAAAAATACCGAAAGATATTTAAAGGTAGTTACCTAGTTATACCGATAAGTAGGAGGAAATAAGGAGGGTTTACTTGAGTTGCCCAACTTCGCCTTGCTCGGTAATGTTTTACTCCCGACTAAAGGGTTAAATACGATTATCATTTCAAGAGAGGTTAGAAAATGACTGTCCATTCTGGTCAAACGAGGCTTCATGTTTTCAGAGATTACACATTTGAGATTCCCGACGTTAAAGTTTTGGAAAAGCCCTTCAATGATTTGATAAATTCCGGCAACGAGCGAATCGTTCTGGAAAAGTTTCCTCGTTTCACCGAGAAAAATAGACGATTAAGTGATCCATTGTATAAATTGTTCGGATATCCAAGTAAAGTGTACTACCAAGATATTGCTAATTTCGTTGAGGCTTTCACTAAACCTGGTGACCTGGTATTAGATCCTATGGCAGGAACAGGGTCCACCGCGATAGCAGCCTTGAACGCAGGAAGGAAAGCCATCATAAGCGATGCCAGCCCCGCAGCGTCCTTTGTGGCTAAAGGTTTCTTGCTTCCCATAGAAAGAGAGCCACTTCTGGACACATATTATACTGTGCTGAACACAATTACAAGACCAATCCATGATCTTTACTCTGTGCCTTGCCGATGCCCTTCGGGATGTACAGCGAATGGTTTCATAGAGAACTTTTACGTTAGTGATTGGTATAAATGCCCATCTTGTTCGCATCATTATCCTTTGTTAGGAAACTATGTTGGAAAAAGATCGGTATATCAGTGTCCTAAATGCGGTCAGAAAATCAACATTGGGTCCCCGAAGGACAAAAGAAATAGGATCAGACGCAGATGGCCTACGATTCTGGATATCGTTTGTCTTGGATGTAAATGTGGAAATAAAAGGCACAAGAGAAACGTGACAGCAGACGATTTAAAAGTTATTCATAGCAATTTGGAGGAATTTAAGAAAAAGTACAAAAACCTATGGGTGCCCACTGCCAAAATAGTGACCGACAGATGCTATACGAGAAAAGGTAGCTGGCCTGGATTTGAAAAAGGAGCATGTGTTTCGGATTTATTTAGTCCCATTAACTTGTATGCTCTCGCTTTACTATATCAACGAATCTTGGAAATCAAACATTCTTCACTTAAGCACTTGATGCTTTTTACTTTCCTTGGCTCGCTTATTCGAAGTAGTAACAGAATGTATACAACATCGGTTGTAAAGACTTACTACCAAGTGCCTCCTGTTGGAAAAGTGCAGAACGTACTTGCGGTCTTTGAAAGAAAATTCAATAATCTTATTGAAGCAAAAGCCTATCAAAAGCTCATAATGAAACAAGTAAACTTAGAAAGAACAGTCAGAGTTTTCAGCTGGGATGCCAGAGAATTACCTCTTCCTGACAATTCGATTGATTACGTATTTTTAGACCCCCCCTATGGGGGGCAGGTCCCATATTTTGAACTAAATCTTTTCTACTCATCTTGGCTGAAAGAGGAAGAAAGATGGAATGATGAAATAATAATACCCATGGAAACTGACGAGGATCCTTACTATGTTGATATTTGGGCAAAAATGATTACTCCTGCATTCCGAGAAATTTACAGGGTTCTTAAACCAGGCAGGTTTTTCACTTTAATGTTCCACAGTAAAAGCAGTCTCATATGGAACAAACTGCAAGAAATACTTTTCACGACGATGACAAGAAATGGAGGCTTTATTTACAAGTTTATCTACTCTATGGAAAGAGGGACAACTTTTCACATAAATCAGAAAGACAGTAGTAATCCAAAAACGGCATTCATAACGTATCAAAAGCCATTCTCAGAAGCCGATAGAAACCATATTGATAACTCAAAGAAAATAGATTGGCACAAAATCAGTACGGAGAGAATCGCGCGTTTAGGAAATCAGGTTTCCTTATGGGAAGTGCAAAACGAAGTAATAATCTACGTCCATCAAAGCGGAATTTTTGAGGTTCCGTCTTCAGTTGAAATAATAAAAGGGTTTAAACATGAAGGATGGGAGTACAACCCTGAATCAGACAAAATGGTTAAGAGTCGTTGATTTTGTTTTTACTTCAGCGATGTACGGCTTAAAGATCGATTCAAGTTGCGTCCTCATGCTCTCAGGGAATGTTTTGCTAAACTGAATGACCACTATTGGTTTATATGAGGTCTCGTGCCAACCTAATGCGACTGTGAAGAGAGGTGGGGGAGAGTCGCCAAGTTTTCTCATAATCTTACTCATCCAACTCACTTCATCCGAAAGGTCTGCATCTCGTTTTACCAGACCTATGGAATAAGCAAAACCATATAAGTAGCTGATCCTGCACTTTCCAAACCATTCTCTTTCAACTTTGTCTTCTTTCAGCTCTTCCCATTCTGTTGTTCCCATTTTGCGTCTATGCGAAAACGGTATGGATTTAACTGGTTTGGAAGTCTTGGAACTTCCTACCCCATCAAAATAAGCTCTAAGCAGTTTTACTATTTCTGAATCCCATTCGTCTCTGCTCGGTTTTGCCTCAATTAAAAGAAGAACAGGAGGTTCTCCTGAGCCTTCTAAGATTTGCACTGCTAGATCTGGACGCTTAATCTTTCCGACGCCACGTTTAGGACCCACTTGTCTATATTCATATTCACCTTTTACCAAGAAAAGTGATTTCCAAGACCCACTTGGAGGGTTGTAGTAAACAGTATGCCACTTGCCCGATGCCTTAAACACCCGAGCCAAAAAATTGCCGACATGGTCTTCACTAAAGAAATCAGGGTGCCATGCTAATAGCTCTTCTATTCCAATCGTCAGATCAACACCCCTGAACTGTATTTGTCTATGATCAAGATGGTCCCAAACCTTACAAGCTCTCGCCACAGGTTATTTGTTTGACTGAATTTTGAATCTGCCTTTTCTGCTTTTGCCGCGAGAACTCCATTTTTCCAACCGTCTGGGATCAGATCGCTGTAAAGCAAAACCACACGATGCGAAAAGTGACCTTTCCCAAAGACAATCCTCATTAGACCTACCACGCCCTTGTCCGGCCTTGAAAAAGCTGGACCTCCAGTATCCATGACGTAACCTGCAATTGGAAGCAACAAGATCGGTCCTGGAGATTCGGCCAGATGTGTGATCAATTTTTTCTCGAGTGATGGATAGGTCTTTCTTAGTAGTTCTGCAAACTCCTTTGGATCAGCGATAAAGGCGATTTCATTTGCACCCTTCTTGTAAGAAAGAGCATGAATTGCTTTGTTCAAGGCTTCCTTAAAAGTTGACTTAGTGCTAGTTACTTTTTGAAAGGGCAACTGGTTTTTCTCGAAATCCTCCTTTTTCCAATCATAGAAACGGTATTTAGAGGGAATGTCAATTCCCTGTGTCACTTTCTTCCACCAAGTTTCAACAACATCTGAGAAATTAGACTCATCAAAAACAGGATGCCCTTTTAGTATTGTGAAATCAGCATCAACGAAAAAGGAGATGTGCGCCAGCATGTTCATCATTGCCTTGCGAAAAGCCTCTTTCAACGTTTTCTCCACTATTGACGGATCATCATCGCCCAAGACATCCTGTGCGCTTTTGACGATTAGCGAACTAGATATATGCGCCAGATTTTTCTCACCCTCTTTCCATAAGACTTTGGGACAGACCTTTCCATCCTTCAGAGCTCTTTCATACCATGGATTGTCGGTAAATGTTGTAACTGATATCGTCTTGTTTTCAGCCATTAAAATCAATTGGGCTATTTGGATTATCGCGTTTGGATGTCTGAAGCTCTTAATTTCTCCCTCTTTCACTTCAGCATCGCAAACTGGAATGCTATATATGAAAGGGACACCTTTTTCAGCTGCTTGGGCAATCCTTGGAAACCGTTGCCAAGCGTTATTTCCAGCTTCTATCGCGTCATTAAATTCTATTCCAAGGATCGGTTTTCCTACTTTATTGGGAATTTGTGCGTGACAGACGATAATATCAGGGTCTTCATAACCTACAAACGGTCTTCGGTCTTTACTCCAATCCTCGTAACGACCACAGGGCAATAGTCCTATTTCGAGTTCTTCAGTCTTGAAGAGATATACTGGTCGATCTACAGGACCGACAAGTTCTTGAAACATTAAACCTGTTTCATGTCCATATTTAACCAACAGTTCACATAACTTTTGGCATTCTCCTAAATTGTCGCCATAAATCTGAAAAGCATTTATCTTCATTAGTCAAGCCAGCTATCTTGTAAATCAACAGAAAGGATTTGTTTAGTCATTGTTATGTCTTGCGGTACCTTCTTATTTTGCATTAAGTGAATTCCCACTAGGTGTGGAAAAGAATCATGGTCTCGTTGTCTGATTTTCCAAAGACGATCTACTTGGAAAAAGACTTTAGGAACTTTTTGTTTTGTATTTGCTACAGTAATTGTGGGGAAAGTCTAAGGCAAGTTGGCATAGCCCTAAGATATATTTCAAGACCTGGACTTAATGCAAGAGCAAGAGACATGTGGCTTGGCAGAAAAGGCATCCCTAGATATCGTATAGAAAGGCTCTCCAAACTATCGAGAATACCTTTGAACACTCTATACTCGCATCTTGTTTCAAAAGAAAAAAATGTATTAATCGATGACTGGGTGCCAGTTTACGAAATGTTTAAGGAAAATTTCAAGAGAAAAAGGTAACAACCTCTATTCTCTTTCTTTGTAGTAGCTTAGTTCTGCTGTTACGCCTGTGTTATGGCGAACCATACGATGGTTGCCGTTATGTTTCCTTGCGGGCGCCCATCCGCTTTCAATCATGACATCGACAAAATTGTAGTGCCTTCCCAGAGATTCTGCAAGAGTTTTCTCATGGGCATTTTTACGCTTGCTTCAATTAGCTTTATTTGTGGCATCGACGTCATTCTTTTAGGGAAAGTGTTTTATGAGAATCCTAAAATTGCGTTGTAAATTTTGCGGTTATTGGAACAGAGTTCCAGTAAACAAGGTTTTCCTAGAACAAACTTCTCCAGAGCCTAAGGTTAAAGTTTTCATTCCCATGTATTTGCCTTTGCAGGCTTCTAAATGTGAAAAATGTGGCGAAGTCATTGCTCAGCCAAAAGAACTTATAAAGATTGTGAAGAGTGCGGAAATTTAGGCTTTTAATCAAGGTGTGCTGATATGTTTCACTTTAACTTATCTGTCTCTCCAATGCGCAGGAGCGTCGGGGGAGAGCAAATTAAAAATGGTTGTTTGGTCATATTAGCCTGGGGCATCCTTCCCCATGCATTTTTGTGGTTGCGGGCTTTTATTTTCGTGTAGAAGAAGCTTCTATAACAGCTTTCCACAAGTGTTAAAACTAAACCGATGATTATAATTGTGGTTTAGTCGGGTAGAGTCGGCTCTGCGTGTAAGGGGAGCATGCTCCCGACTCGTGTCTTTGCCCAGCGGGCACGTTAAAAAGCGTTTGCTGGGCTGAGCGCGACGACCGCGTGATGAGCCCCTACCGTTGGAAGAAGAGGGGAATGTAAAAGAGGAGAAAAGGAGGAATAAAACAAAATGCAACGTAAGAAAATGGCATTAGTGGCTTTGGCTTTGATTCTTTGCGTAGGCATCGTTTCAGCAGCAGTGCTTCCATACTTCGGACAGGTACAAATGACTGCAACTGTTAAGCAAGCTATACGCCTTGACGGACAAGATTACACACCACCAATAACAGAGACAGCGGATGTATCGGGTGGAGAATCCTTCTGCAGGTATCACTACTTAACAAGTCAAACAAGCGTGCCAGTCCAATTGCAGTTTGTAACAACCCCAAATGAAGCGGGAATTACAGTAACATATCGGAAATCCGTTGAATACTCATATAGCAAAGATTGGAGCAGTCTACATGTAACTGTTGTTGACACAGGTGACGGCTGGTTAAAATGGACTTATACATATGCTGTAAGTCCTACACATAAACCTAAAATGACTGTAGCAATAAATTATCCACATGGCTTTTGCATAACTACATTCGATGATGGCACCCACGATGGTTGGTATTATGCACCTGACGGCGGAGCCGAAGTTAGATTTGCAGACTATTCGGGGGGCACTTATGGGGGCTGGGTTATAACAACTGCAAGTGGCAATGTATTAACTGTAGCAATTAAGAAAAGTGCACTTCCTGATACGTTCCTATGGCATGGTTACGCAAACTACAATGGTCAACAAGTTTGGATAGAAATTAACACAAGTACAAGTCCTTGGACACCAACAGGTTATATAGCACTATGTGGTGACCTGATAACTTCACCGTTCACGCTACAGCCAGGCGAACGCTTAGACTTCTACATCTGCTACAAGTTTGCCGAGGACATTCAAGGTGGCACATACTACATCTACAGCACAGTATACCCTGCATAAATCGGGAAAACATATATTCCTTCATCCCCCTTTTTTATTTGAATGTCAAGCCTCAGCGTGATGAAACTATGAACCGACAGTTAATCCTGCTCACTCTCGGCTTAATCCTTACAATTCCAGTTTTTCAAACACCAATATTTTCCAGATATTTCAAGCCCCTTCCAGGCTTACACATAGTTAAAAATTTGCCTTTAAACATGGTTGCCGGCTCCGCTTACGAGTGGGAAGTCAGCTTCGTAAATCCCAAAAGCGAAGAAGGTTTCATGAACATAACGTTGGAGATTACAGAAAAGAAAACCATTATAGGATTCGGAGAGTTCCATGTTGAAGGCACATTGGAAACTTACGACAACCCACCCCGAAAACATTACAATTCAACTTTAACATTCACGGAAACAAGCGGCGGAACCTTCCAATCGCTTCAAACCCAAACCGAAAAAAGGTTCAACGACATAACACTCAGAATATCTTCTGTTCCAAACCTCATGCCAGGAAAATACACCTTCACATTAACCGTAACCATCCAATACGAAAGTGGACAACAAGCACACTTTAAAGGAACAAGCTGAAGCCACACAAATAAGGAAATCGCACACTGAAACTGGTGGTGGTTAAGTGCCGGAGCTGAGGGTTGACGTATCCGACTTGAAGAGTGAAAGCGGCAACTTGATAAAAGAATTAGCCGTTTTCTTGGAAGAAAAAGCGAACGTGAAAGTTGAAACAATCGCAAATGAAATAATAGTGAAAGGCGAAGAAGAAGCCGTTTCCAGAAAATGCCTGCGGGTGCTTCTTAAGGATTTCCTACAAAAAGTCGGTGTAAAAGGCAAGGTGAAAAAAGGCAGAGGAAAAAATCTGATTGTAACCAAGAGTAAGGGCAAGCCGATTTTCTGCGGAAGCGGCGGCGAATGGAAGGTTGAGCTTGAACAACGCCTACGAAAAGACGCTGAAATTGTGCTTCTTGTCTTGGGAGACGTGAAATACGAAGTGCTAAGTTATCTGAACAAGAGAAAAGACATAGAAATACTCAAGCTTGAAACAAGACACATGAAAAAGCGGGATAAGGGCACAGGACTAAAAGCCACAGTCAGAAGCCGCAGCAAACCAGACAATCTTCAGAAGCTGTAACCACTTATACATTCAAGTTTTCCCAGAAAAGATAAACCTTCGTCTGCAGAAGAAAACCGCAGACTTTAATTAAACGTGCAAGCCTTTTCAGGCTAATTCTTCCCTTTTCTTTTTTTTGCTTTTAGAGTCATGCTTAGTTTTGCTATGGATTGACGCTTCATAAGTCATTTATTGAGATGGTTTTCTAATTGGTTTGGCAGGGATTTGGATGGAAGATGCCTCTTATATATTAGATGTAGGAACGCTTTTCCACAGCTTGCTCTTTGCTTACCAGAAGACCACCAAGGAAATTCTCGGGTCTGGATCAGCGATTTTTGTTCATCCAACACTTGAATGTTTAAGGAGACTTGATGCGAAAAGTGGATTAGGCATAATGAAGGGTGAAAGTCTTGATGACGCATTGAATGGTTTTTCAAAATTCTTATCGAAAGCAAAGGTCGTCAAGGACTTACGTTTCCAAAAGGTCGGACCTGAAAAATACTTGTTGTGTGTTGATGGATGTATTTGGGCAAAGCACATTCACAGGGAATTGAACCCAAAAGATGTGACATGCCCACATGCTTTGATAGCAATGGCCTTGTTCGAGAGACATACAGGTAGAAAAGTAAAGGTTGCTGAATCCAAATATCTTCCAGAGGGAACAGAAACAGTAATTGAACCTTTAGGGGATGTTGAATTTCAAGTAGTTCCAGCGAAAACGACGATCACCGAGAATAAGTAGTTCTATCCAAGATATGCCGAATACGTCAAGCAACTGGGAGGAAAGGCTGGATTGACAGCAGCCTAAAACTTTCCTTTTTTCCAGAACAAGTAAACCTTCGTCTGCAATAAGAAGCCACAGACTTTAATTAAACGTGCAAGCCTTTCAAGGCTGGCTTTCTTTATCTTCTCAACGTAATCTTTCTTGTGTCCAAAAAGCAGATGCGGAAAGAAGTATTTCATGAAGCGTGTATGACAATGTTTAATGAACGCTTCCCTTATAATTGCTATTTCTGCGTCGCTTAGAGTTTGGAGCTTATTCAAAACGTATCTTTCGCTTCCCAAAAGCTGAATGTTAAAGCCAAGCTGCTGCAGGATCTCCGCAATGGCTAAGGCTTCCTTAGGCGGTGGCTGCTCAGCTATTTTCCTCATTTCAGCCTTCTCTCCGAACGGGTTATATTTCGCCATTACAGCAGGCATTTCCACGTAAGGCGTTCCAGCCTTAGCCAAGGTTTCACGCACAAGCTTCACGCCCAAGCCTATGGTGCGGTATTTGGGATGCACAACAACACGGCTAATAATGCTCAGCTTCTCGTTCAGCTCCTTCATTGACATCTTTGGCAGAACAAGTCTTCGACCGAAACATGTTGGAGGCGGATAGCAGTAGACTATGACTCCGCATAATTCGTCGCCACGTTTCAAACAGAAGATTTTGCGAGGACCAACTATTTTGTGGCTTCGGTAATGGAAGCCCGCAAGCTTACGCCAATCCTCACTGGTGCCTTCGTCCACATGCATTTCCTTAACGAGGTTGCATTCCTTTGCAGGCTTATTCGGATAATAGTTAATGGTTATTTCTTTTCCGAAGCGTTTGTGGATGTGGACGCTCGGGTTTAGATCCTCAAACAAGTCTGTGTGAGTTGTCGCTGCAAGAACCGCTTTGCCTTGTTGACGTGCAAGCTTCTGAAGATTATAAGCTACGATTTTAGCCGTGTCTCTGTCAAGGGTTGCAGCGAACTCGTCCATAATCCAGAACTGAGCCTTGCTCTCCATCATCTTGGCGATCTTATAGCGGTATTTTTGTCCATCGCTGAGTTGCTCGTAAGTGCGAAGGAAAAGGAAAGCATCATTCAAGCCGACTTTGCTTAGAAGCTCCAAGCCTTCTTCAAGGGTTTCGCCGACAGTTTCGATTAAGGGTTTACCAAGTGGTGGCTGGATATTCGCAATGTTGATGCATCTTAACTTCATGTCTTGTTTGATGTCCTTCTCAAGAGCCTTCAGCAAAACGCTTTTTCCGCTTCCACTATCACCCGTTATGTAAACGATGTCCGTAGGCCCTATTTTCAACTCAACATTATCGTAAACTATGAACTTCTCCCATTGGTCAAGCCCAAGTCCGAAGCCTTCAGCCACAGAGACCACTCTGCTTGTAGGCGCAGGAGCAGCAGTTTGATAACCGATGCTAATTATGAATTTGCCCTGTTGTTTGTCGTATCTTCGGGCATATTGCGTTATGCGGAAATGCTCTCTTCTGGGATGCATGGTATTCACTGACAACAATTTTCAGTGTCGAAAATTAGCCAAAAATTTAACGTGTAACTCCTGTTGCTTGGTGTTTCTTCAGCTTCTTCCGTAGTTCTTCAAGCTGTCTTTTACGCACGCTGCCCAATCACAACCCCTGAAATTGTTCCTACAAAACCCGTGATCACCGCAAATATTTCGCTGTTCCAACTGTGCAGAAACACTATGTGAACGATTTCAAGCGTTGAAAGCAGGGCAATCGTGCCCAAACTAAAATAAACAGTGTACAGGAGCCTAGGGCTTGGCGGTAAACTTCTGCCCCTCACTTTTCTAGTTAAGACTTTGAGAATGAAGTTTGCGATGAAATCACACCTCTTTTGAAAAGAAATTTAACAAACCTGAAGTACTTGAGTGGCTTAAGCAGCTTCTCACGCACCGGGTCAATCTGTAACTGCAGCATCTTCATCACGTATAAGCCTAGAAGCGGCTGCGCATCCTTTATTACCATCGCCATCGCCACAAGCCCCTCCCCGTCAACGTTGATGTACGCCCAAACCATGTCACATGCCACTCTTGTACCATCAGCAAGGACACCTTCACCCCCGCCAACCGATTTCAGCTTAAGCTTTTTTGCAAGACTCAACGGGATCACAATGCATGATGCGCCAGTGTCAACGACAAACTCAACCATCCCACCTAGGCTGTGATCAAGCGGGTTAGCTAGGTAACATTTCTGCATCAACTGCCTTTCCTTATCCAAACTGTCTTTTCGTGCTTTAAGCTGCTTTTGCATTTCTCTATTTTTCAACGTGTTACACCTCAAGCTTTTCTTTTTTCTTATTCACGCAAAATCACCTACTTTTCAACCTAACATTATGTAATCAGGCTTCTCTTTTGTTCCCCTCGAAATTCTTAAAATTATTTTTCCATCAACGGTAACAATTACCAACGGAGCCTCAATCAGGTTAGCTCCTTTCCAAGCGTCAACTCCCAACCCAGACTCTTGAAACTTCATTGCCCGAAATGGAATATTAAATATGTCGGAACCTAATCCCGCATCAGAAAACGCTTTTAAAATCATTCCTAAAATTTCTTTTGAGAAACTGTCAGCACCACTTCCTAAATCTGAAAAGTTTAACTCACGTAATAAAGCGAAAACATCTATTCCGCCTCCAACATCCGAAAATTGCATCGCTTTAAATAAGATTTGAAAAACGTCAGAACCAAATCCCACGTCTGAAAAACCTAATTCTCGCAAAAGACTGAAAACGTCTGTTCCTAATCCTACATCTAAGAATCCCATAGCTCTGAAAGACGTGTTAAACGCATCTACGCCCTGACCAGCATCAGTGAAAGGTAAAGCCTTAAACGGTATGCCGAAAACTTCGCTGCCTGCTCCGACTTCAGAAAAGCTTTTGTCAATAACTCCGACCTCGATAATTATTATTTTTGTTCCGTCTTCCAGCAAACCGTCTATTTTACGCTTGCCCCATTCGTCCATGTAAGCGTTAATCATCACGTCGCCATGTTCAGTTAGGTCAGTCAATTCTTAAGCCTCTAAAGACTATTTGACTTGGAACATAATTTAGCCCTTGAAGACCTGGGCGGGTTGCTGCTTTTGTAATTTCAAATTGGTTTGAATATATGTTGTCTCCTCGACTGACTCGAAACATGCCGTAAGTTGTCGCAGGAGTCCACAGCAAGATAGTAAAAGCAGCAGAGAAAACACGATAAAAATTATCGTCAAGATACCAAGTAAGACTCCCATTGCTTCCAGTTGCGGCGGCTACTGCCACATTATATAAGTTCCGTGGCTTGTCAAGCGGGGTTACGCGTGTAACGTTCGTCCAATAGGTTTTAATATCCCAGTTACTATCCGCCACGGAAGACCAAAGTTTAATGCCTAAAACGTCACCGACTGCAACATTATAAAAATAGCAACCTAATCTATAATAATAATTGGCAGAAACAGAGGAAGAACTGCTGACAACTGGACTGCCATTTTTCATCATCTTCCAGTAAAGTGTTCCAGCAGTTATAAATTGACCGCTTGCATTGAGGATGGCAACTTCCACTCTTTTGAAAACTGTAAGACTCAATCCAACTAAGTCTTCTTGTGCCACAGTATAAGTTATTTGAGGGTTGGTAGGTTCAGTTGTAGGTAAAGTTTCAGGTGTAATTTGTGTTTCCAGATTAGCTGGATAAGTGAAAGTTAAAACTTTACGGCTTGTCAATAACGGAGTTACTCTCATTTGGTCTGGACTCCGTCATACCCGACAAGTTTCGCTGTCGCAGCGGTATTTTTAACACGTATTCTCTTAGCGTTTGTAACGTGGAAAGCGTATTTTGCATAAACACCCGCTCCCGTATCCGTGTCAAAAATTAAACTGTTTGTCCCATCGTAAAATTCTATTTGCACATCGCTTTCATGGTAAATGTTGTGGATTACAGCTTCAACGCCTGACGAAGGTTGAATATCAAGATAACCCGCTGCCGCTATGCTTGAAAGTCCGCTGAAAACATCACCGACAGCCATGAATTATTTCTCCTTAGCTCCACGTTATAGTGCCCGTCAATCTCCAAGTCTGCCCAGAAGGTTTAGTGCCTAAGCTTGTGTTTTGCCTACAAAGATTGTCTCCTGCATCGTTGGACGCATTAACTATGGTTTCCTCGTTCCAAGCGTATTCGGCTTCACCACTTACGAAATCAGATTGAAATACAAGGTCGTGGTCGCCACTTTGTTGCGGATATGAGGCATTCATTGCTTTCCATAATTTGTTTGTTGCCGCTTGAAGTCCGGTCTGCGTATCGGCGGGTGCAGTTGCGCTGTCGCCTACTCCGATGCGGGCATTGCTATTGTCCCACTTAGTTTTGGCTGAACCAACTCCTGCAATCAGATAGAACGCTGCAATCCATCCTTCGTGTAAGATGCAATTATGCGGTTTGCCTTTAATGACTTCATAAGGTTTAATGCCTTTTTCCTCAATTTCCTTGCCGTCTTTTGCTACGAACTTTTCGACCGTCCATTGCAATATGGCTTTTCCTTTTTCTTTTACACTCATTTTTTTTTATCCCTCCATTTTAAAATTCGGTTTCTCGCACAATCTGGCAAGCCGAATGTGTCGAGCCGATTATGTTCGAGTAATAATCCATGTTCCATCCGCGTTCCAGGTGAATGTGAGCGTGAAAAGCAACTCTGTATCCTGGTACGCTTTTATTGTGGCAATTGTCCCATTAGGGTTCGGTGTGCCAATCAACTTTGTGATTTTTTTCCCTATCGGAGCACTTGTTAACGTGCTTAGAATGGCATCGTGAATTGATTCGCCAGCCCATCGACTCACGCTTTAATCACTCCAGAACCATAAAGCCAAATCACTTATGACCAAAGCAGCAAACACAAGAAGTATCGTTAAGTCATACGCTTGTCCAATTGTGGTCCTAATGGGAATTGGAACACTGCACCATTGAAATACTCCATTATATACTTGAGGGTCGCTCCAGATGTAACCTATTACTAACAATTCGTGCTGCCACTGAGCCATAACGAATATTGCCGTTGCAATTACAAGAACAATCATGTTTAAAGCATGTTTTCTCATGACTTTTCCAACTCTTTTTCTTTAAGACCTAATATTTTTAAAGATGTAAGACACGAAAAACTTGAGGGAAAAAAGAAGGATAGGTTACCGAAACCTAACTTTTAGTATCTTTTTCGCCTACGAAAGTCGCCTTCTTCTGTGAAATTTTCACCGTTTTTGCGGTTGTTTTCTCTCCAATATCAAGAAGTGCGGTTACTCTGTTGCGTTCCTGCTGAAACGCGCCCATAAAATCTTGTAGCGCCGTCATTAAAATTGCAAATCGCCGATCCGTGTTGTCTCTTAAAACTTTCATCTCTTCACTCATGACTCAAGCACCTCCCAGATTGTTTTCGTCAGTCATTTTTTCACTACCTTTTTACGTATGTCGTTACTATGAACAAACAAAGAAGAAATACAACTCTATCTATCCAACTGTATTCATCTGAAAAAATAGAAATCACAGAATGTTTCTTGAGTAGTTGCCAAAGTTCTTCTTTAAACAACATCACGTTAATCTCATTCTGGCTCATAGTAATTATATTATTTCTCCCTCCATCCATTCAACTTTCCATGGTCGTTGTCTAATCGCATTTATGATTACTTCCCTATATTGCTCTATAATGGCGTCTGAAACGTCTTCTTTTGTTTCAAATTCGATTCGGGAGTCTCCGTCTATTTTTACTTTTAATATTGAGAATGGCAATCCCAGTTCGTCTTTCAGATTAGCGGGGCTAAGCGGATTTTTTGTTAATCTGAACTTTTTTACCAATCTATCACCACATCAAAAAGTTTGATTCGAAGTGCGCCTCCTTGAGTATGAGCAAATTCGTCGTACACTTCTCCCGAAGTTGGAATGTCACTGGTGACTTCTTCTATTAATTCACCGTTAAAATAAAATTGTATTGAAGTACCAGTGTGTCTTGCTTCGAATGTTGCTTCTCCCGTGAGTGCCGCGACTTGTTTATATGACGTTGTTTCATGCCACGGCAAAGATCCTCCATTAGTCCAGACTCCCTTAATTCTCGTGTAGCCTCCACTTTCATACATATAAAGCCCAAATCCTTTGTTTCCGCTACCTCCTGTTGTGATGGGGCATGTAGAACACAAGATTGTGGCGTATCTGTTTGTTGTTATTTGCCACCATGCTCTTACTTTTATTTTTGGTTTCCAAGACAGGTCTATGGTATAAGTTATTGGATGAATACCTGCTTCATCTGTCGAGCTACCAAGTGCATAAAGAAGAACTCTGTTTTTACCTTCAAATGTTATATAAGCACCACCCACAGTAACTTGAGTGTATCCTGTTAAAGCTTCAAAGTTTACTCTCATTACGCCTTTGCTTAAATAAGACAGCCAAGAAAAATCGGCGTTTGTTTTGTCGATAGTGATTACTCCAGTTTTGAGATGGAGATTATCAATAGTGGCACTTGCAATTTTGGCTCCCGTAATAGTTGCGTTGTCTATTTTTGCGTTTGTAACTGCCAAGTCTGCAATATGAGCATTGTCAATTGATGTGAATGTTAATTTAGCCCATTCTATAGTAGCGTTCGCAATTTTTGCGTTTGTAACTGCCAAATCAACTATTTTTGCTGTGCCAATTATTGCGTCTGCAAGCATGGCGCTTGCACTTATTTGGTAGTATAATTTAATGTCGTCAATATATAGTGTAACAGAGGAATCGTTATTGTCGAGACCAATACGGAGATAGCGTGCGTTAGAAGGTATGTTCGCTTGTGGAATAAGTGCGACGTATTCCGTCCATGTCGTTGTGGTAGTAAATATTCCAGTATAGCCCGTTTCTAACCATGCATGATTTGCATCATAATAAGTGATGTATGGAAACATGTTTCCAGACGTTCCTGAACCTCTATGCCAAAATACCAACACTAACGGTCTTTTACTGATTAGAATATCATTTGATTCTGCGGCGTTCCAGCTTATTTGTGGAGGAATCTTTAAACTATAGGTTCCGTTATAAGAATACGTAGAACTTCGGGAAATTAAGTTTTCATAATCATGCCAACCGTCGGGTTTGCCGTCGTTGTTTTCGTCTTGTTCAAAACTTCCGTTAAAAACTAGATTGTCCGTGGAAGATAGTGTTATTCTTGCTTCTTCACTCAGTTTTCCGACAACTAAAGATGCGGTTTCGATTCTGTCGGCGCCTAAGTAACCGGTCGTGATTTTTCCAGCATCTAAACTTTGTATTTGAGCGTTTGTTATGGTTGCGATTTTCGAGTCGATAGATCCTACTTCTATTCTGGCTGCTGCCAAGTATCCAGCATTTATTTTTCCAGCATCTAAGTCGTTTATCAGAGCATTTGTTACAAATAAGTTTGCGAATTTTCCTCTTCCAGTAGCGTCTGCCGTAAAGAATCCAGTTACGAATTTGGCGAGTCCAGTTGCTCCCGTGAAGAATCCATCTGCTAAACTGCTCAACGCCATCTGTGCTGATTGAATAATACCTGACAAATATGTGGTTGCAAGATTACCTAAAGCCGTAATTACAGTAGCCCAATTGGTAAGCATTGTCGTGATTTGTGCAGATGTTTGCGCTCCCACCTGAGTCAGTAATGTCGCCCATGTCGTAAAGCAATTCTGCGCCCAAGTAATCGTACCAGACATCGCAGAAAAAACTCTGTTGCTAATATAAGTTGCAAAATCAATTAATCCCAATGCGGTGGAGTTGGTTATTTGTGCCCAACTTGTTAACATAGTTTTTATTTGCGCATAAGTTTGTGCTCCGACTTGAGTAAGAATATTTGCCCATGATGAGATGGTAGTCATCACATCGGTGGCTGTCTTTGTTATTTGTGTCCAAGTCCAATTACCTAAAGCTGAAATAATGTTGGCTGTAGATGTCAATGTTGTTGTTATCTGAGCAACAGTCATTGCGCCTACTTGATTAAGAATATTCGTCCACGAACTAATTGTAGTCATAACATCTGTAGCTGTCTTCGTGATTTGTGCCCATGCCCAATTTCCTAACGCTGAGATCACGTTCGCTGTGCTCGTCAGCAAAGTTGTGATTTGGGCAACAGTCATAGCACCGACTTGACTCAAAATGTTGGCCCACGTGCTGATTGTGGCCATAACGTCTGAAGCTGTTTTGGTTACTTGACTCCATACTAAGTTTCCCATTGCCGTAACCATCTGCGCCCAACTTGTCAGCATGCTTGTTATCTGTCCTGTTGTCCATGCCCCAAATGCAGTAATCATATTAGCCCAAGAAGCAATCGTGTTTAAAACATCGGTTGCCGTTTTCGTAACCTGTGACCAAGCAAGGTTTCCGAATGCTGTAATCATATTAACCCATGAAGTTAAAACCGAAATTATCTGGCCAGCCGTCCATGCGCCAAATGCCGTGATAGTGTTTGCCCATGACGCAATCGTGGTGAGAACGTCGCTATAAGTCTTCGTAACGCCACTCCATGGGATTGGTAATGAGAGGCCAGCAGGTAACGGAGAGGAAGGAATACTCATCGCTGCAAGATTTCTCGCAGTCTTCTTATCCTGCGAATGCAGTTGCCTAACAATGTAATCAAGGTTTGTTGGTTCAGTGCTCATATTAACACCGTCTCCCAATACACGTCGTCAACTTTATGCTTAATCTCTAAAATGCGGAAGCTTTCGTTTATGCTGTCATTAGCAATTACGATGTGTTGCATGTCGCCGGGGTTAAAGGCATTATTGCCGAAAGTCCGCACGTTCCATGTTACAACCTTATCCTTGAAAAGCTTCGTTAAGCCCTCAGCACTTTTAAGGCATTCCGCGTCACTTTTCAGCGTTGTATCAGTGACAGGCGTGGGCATACGAGTGCCATAAAGGGTTTCGCTTCCTGCATCCTCAGATATTCCGCTGAAAGCCCCACCTAAAAACCCGAAGTCACCATCATAACAATAATATGACGCCGCTCCTAAAGTGCATATTATTAACTGTAACCCACTGATTTGACTCCATTGTGGATTTCCCGTTTTTGTCCAAGCTCCAGTCGGGTTATTGTTTGGATCATACATCTGATTAGGTCCTAAAGCCAATGATAGGAGACCAAAATTCAGAATACATTGACCTTCAATGAAAGATTTTATGTCTGCTTGGAAATAGTTTGAGCTATCAGGAGCCCATAGCCTAACATAAGCATAGCCTCCACCCAAATTCCCTGGAATCCTTATCCATACAACAAAAGTTTGAGGCTTGCTTAGAACGTCGAATGTGCGGTAAATATTTCCTTCTACACTGGATGCAGCATCAACACGAAGACTATGTGCTCCTTCTCTTTTTATAGTGCTTTCAAGAGAGGGAGTGCCTGAGATTGCTGTCCAGCCTGATAATGATTCACTCCAACTATCTAAATCTGATGGGAAAATTTTTCCACTGGAGCCATAAACCTTATTCTTGTTTTTCACGCGATAAGTGTCACCGTCTTTTCGGTAGCTTATGATTTTATCCGTCAAATCCACGGCACTCGTGTTTGCGCCCCACGGAAAAACGTAAACGTCGCCAGTTGGATCTATGTAACCATCAAACCCAGTTGTTCCGTCTGCCTTTTTTACAGCAGCCATGATTTCACGAACAACGTCCCACGGCAAGACTTCTTCATAATCCACCGTGTGCGTAGTCGCGATTAAATTGTTTGGGTCAACATGTGTGGAAACTAAATCTGGACATAACGCTATTGCATCTGTCAAAATCGTTTTCCCATTAACATTATCATAGCTTTTTGAAAATAGGTTAGGAGGAACTTGTAGCTGCTCTCCGAAATCCATACATTCAACATGCATGTAATATTCAGGCGCACCCGGAATCCCCTCATACCCAAGCTTGCTAATACGACCACCAAAAACTTTCTTTGCCGTATCACCAGCCCTGTAAAGCCAAATCGCAACCTTGTCATGTTCAGCGATAAGGCCGGTGTAAGCTGAAGCGAAATTCTGCAGTTGAAACGTTGCTCCGCCTATTCCGCGGCTTAAGAGGGGCAGCGGTATTTCAAGGTTAAGAACGTCTTTGTGAGTTAAGTTTTCGTCAATGGGAACAACCGTGTTCGCTCCATGATAAATTTCCACACGAATCTTAGGTAAAGGCAGATTAGCGCTCAATCACACCAGCCCTCTTCATCCTATTCACGACGCGACTCATCATTTTATCCACATCATAATCGCTTGCGAAGGTGCTGCCGCGAGCGTCAACATTAAGAGTTAACCCGGTACCTGCACCTTTTGGAACAAGAGTCTCTCCTGGATGAGTGTAAATCCATCCGCCCTCTGGCATAAACATTCCAAACTGCGCTACTGCTGCTCCCGCGAAGCCTACAGGTCCACTCTTCGGCACGATAGTTTCTCCTGGATGCGTATAGATCCAACCGCCTTCAGGCATGTAACCACCAAACTGCCGCGTCCTCGTTAAGAAGTACGCTGCCAAGGCACCAGCTGCTGCCGCGCCTGCAAGCATAAGCGGAACAGCCAATCCACCGCTTGCAACTGCGTTAGCGATGAAGCTTGCAACGCCTCTCGCCTGCTCTGCTGCCGCTGCTACCCAGCTTGCATCAGCCAACCTTCCCAAAATCCCAATTATGTCTTCAGCGACACGCATCATTCGCATAGCAGCACCGACAGTTTGAAAGGCTATCGCAAGGTCGGCTAAAGCTGCATTCTGCTCTCTAATTGTTTTCGTATGCATTTTTCCAGCAGCATCAATCTCCGTGACTGTTCTCGTTGTTTCAAAAAAAGTTCGGTTCAAAAAGTTAAGAGAAGAACCCGCACGAGAGAAGTCAGAGCCCATAATGCGCATGCTTGAGCCCATACGTTCCATACCTGCAACAGCATCGTCTAAGCCACTTGCTGAAACATCAATTACAACGCTTTTCTCGACACTTTCGCTCAAAATTATGCCCCCAGAATATAGGCGTCCAAGATTCTGTCGCTTATGGCTTCAACAATAAACTCCCAAGCGCTTGTCATGAAAAGCTTCGGTTCAATTCTTCCCGTGCCAAACTCTTGGTAAACTGTGTAAGGAGCCATACTCCAAAGCTGATATTCCGTTGCGCTGATAAAGTCTGAACCGATTAAGCTCACCAAGAAACCGGTTCTCACAGGCGCGTTCGCCTTTGCCAGTTCCAGGCCTTCCGCAACGATTTCTTCAATGTTCAATACGACAACTTCATATAGCCTATCGGAAAGGCTGGAGAAATATTCTTCAAGCTCGTCGGCGCCTTCAAGCGTCACAGTTAACTCTACGCTCAAAGGCTTTCACTCTTTGTTTGCAGCGTTCCAATATGTTATTAATTCTTGAATTTTCTTCACATCTTCTTTTTCAATTTCGCTCGGAAGTTTTCCCAACTGAAACGCGAGAAACGAGACTATCCCTTCGTCAGTCGTCCTTTTGCGGAGTACACCTAAAGTGATCTGGTTAGCTTCTTGCACGCCAAGAACATTAAGTGTCAAGGCGCACCTGACAAAACGTTGAACCAGAAGCGAAGGCAAACCGTCTTCTCTTGTTAAAGCTTCCATTGTGACAGGTTTTTTTTCAGGCTGACGTTTAAGGCTTGCCAAAATCAACATGTTGTTAAGTTTCGCGTCATCCACGTCTGTCCGCTGTCTCGTCAACGGGTCCCTGGTGGCACATTGGTTCATGATGTCTGTGTACCGCTTCCATGAAATAGTAGTGAACTCATACTCGCCTGCGTATTCAGCGCCGAAGCTTTCATCCACTTTCAAGATTATGCTATGCAATGTTTAGAGCTCCTATGGTGTGACAGTCAATGTTTTGGCTGTGAAAGGAATTTTCTGTGGGATCACGTCTGGAATTTTGCCAGTTAGCTTGTTGCTGTCGAATTTGCAGCCCATGAACTTGTACGTGTCAGAGCCTACGGCGAAAGTAACATCCAAGTTTGTGCAGTTAATCAACAATGTAAGTAAAGCTTCATCGATGTAAGCTACAGTCAATTCGCCCGTGTAGCTTCGCTGGCGCTCAACCATGTACTTTATCAAGTCTCCGCTTGTCGAACGGATCACAGGCTGTCTCTGGAAATTATTCTTGATCGTAACCGTCCAATCCGTTAAGCCATCCACTATAACAGCGGTTCCGCCGCTTACTGTGCATTGCGAGTCATACCAGCCTTTCGGAATCGTCCCAGGATCACTTGCGTAAGTGGCGTCGGAAGGATGCGCTGTGGTTAAAGTGGCGTTTTGACAGTAGATTTCAGCCTTCACTTTCATGGGCTCGTTTATGGCTGCGATCAACTGAATCTGCTCGATTAGGCCACCGAGGTTTAGTAGGCTGTCAATGGCTCCTGCAGATTTTTCCAGCCAGACTTCAAGGCTGAAACTGCTCAGTGGAGACGCGCCTAAAGCAAGTTGCAGGAAAGTCTTATTCTGATAAACGTATTCCAACGATACGCCGTACTCTGCCAAACCTTTCATTATGTAAGCCAAGTCTCGGCTGCCAACTGCTGGAACTTTAATGTGTTTCCGCGTATAGTCAGGATCAACACTCTGGTTCGGCCCTATCCATTGAAAGGCAGGGTTGCTTGGGCATATACCATAGCTTGATTCGAGAATGTACTGTGCTTTTATGTTTGCGCCTGTCTGAATTATTCCACTCATCTTTTCTTTTTCTCCTATTTTTTATTTTGTCAATTATGACTATGTTAATTGATGAAAATACAGGCAGTTCACGAAAAGTGTGCCGCGAACCAAGTTTTCCAGCTCAAGGAGATCTGGCTCGGCGACAATGTTGGCGAACTGCACACCTGGAATACTCCGCTGATAACGATGTACTAAAGTGCGAACCTGATCACGCATGTTGTTCCTTCTCGTAAACTGTGCTGAAAGAGAGGTACCCGCGCTTGCAGCATTCACTTTGACGAGAATGTCCACCTGGACCTGCTCATCGACACGCCACCAGTTCAGCGAGATTGCTCTTTGCTTCGTAGTCTTCGTGAAGACAGTAACTGCATAAGTTTTCGTTATGTCGCTTAAGAAAGTCTTCTGATCTATTCTTTTGTTGTTAAAGCTTATTTGCGCTGCTGCAGGATCCGCTAGGCCCCAATACGTTTGAATTATGCTTAACAGGTTCTCAGCTGCGATTGTCATTTTAATCTCGCCGTAACAATGCGTTTATTAAATGGTGAATTTCACATGTGCTGCAGACGGAATAGTCAGTTTCTCCGCACTTTCTGCAGACAAGATAACTTAACCGTTTCAGTTTACAAGAGTATTGCAAAACTTCCCGCCCTCAAAAAGCCCATGCTGAAAAATCCTGAAAGGAGAAAGCTTCAACCACACCAACAGCCTTCTGAGAGTTTCGGGTTTCACTTAACTTGGCGTAACCACTTCAACATCGCAGCCATCATTGACAAGTCGCTGCATCTCAGCGCTTGTTAAAACTTGCTTTACGCCATTCACTTTCGCAACGATATAGTTGCCTTTGCCTAACACTTTGCTCATGGATTCACTAACCCGCCACGGTACGTTGGGACCTCATCCTTAGCTGAAGCTTCAGCGGCAATAACGGGAGTTGCAAAATTCATTAACATTCTGAGCAGATCATCTTTGCAGCTGTTTATTGCGTTCTCAAACGCTGTCCGTTCAGTCGGAGCCCTGGTCACGACCAAGTCTCCCAGCTGATAATCATAGGAGCCCAAGAGCATACCCCCGCTGGCAGCAACGAGAACACGTAAACAAGCCAAGTTTAGAGCAGCCAGCCTGGCCCAGTTATACCGGGGATCCGATGTTTGAAGATCAAAACCGACAATAGAGTTAACGTAAAGATTTGCAAAGTCAACGTGTGCCAGAAAAGATGCTTCAGATACGGACAAACCGAACACTGTGTAAGTTAGGCTTCCAGCGTCGTAGCTGGCGTTTAAGTGAGCTTGAATATCCGCAACCGTAACGTATTGTACCGTCATACCGTTTTACCTCTAAAAACTGGAAGTTTCAAAAAATGGGAGTTTAAAAAAGGGGGAGTTTTTTATGGTTTATACGCAGGCTTCTGACTATGGCGTTGGAGGCGGGCTAGTTGCTGTAGTCTGCACTTTTTGACGATCCAGCCAATCGGCATACTCGTAAGTGACGAACATCAGTATTGAAGCGCCGAATGCTATGCCTGCTAACTGTGTTGCTGTTAAAGTCAACCAACCTAAACCTTCAGCGATTCCAGCAACAACAAATATGCCTATGCCGAAGTAGATGCCGAAGGTGATTCCCATAAGGAATCCGTTGGTAATGCAGAAGATTAAACCTCCGTTGTGTGAATCTTTGAGCCATTTGCCATATTCCCAACTAACACCTGTTAGGATGCCGTTGCCGAACACAAGCCCTGCTAAAACTGTTGGCGTTAGCGTAGCGGGAATGAATCCTAAACCATAAGCGTTTGTTGAAAGAACGAATATGGCAACGCCGAAGAGTAAGCCAAGAGTTATGCCGTAGAGTAGGCCTTTCGTCAAGTTGAATTGCAATGGCATTTTTCTTTATTCACCTCCATGAGGCTTTTATTTTTGTTCCGCCTCAAGGGCAAACCTTGAAGCATTGAAACAAAAATCTGGAAAATAAGAGAATGGGGAAATGAATCCGAAAAGCTGAAACTGATTCTAAGTTGTCGCCAAACCCGTAATCTTGCTAATTGCCTCTCCGCATGTAATAACAGGCGCGAACCTTGTCGTAAGACTGATGTCGATGGCGTCAAACTCTTTTTTGATGTCAATATCAGTTAGCAGAGGTCGCTTTATGACGAAGAATCCCAATGGGGCATAGGATGCGCTTAAGTTTTGTCCTGTGCTAAGCAGGTAAGCTGTACCTGGAGGCACAACGTTGCTAACGTAGAATTGGAATCCGTAGACTGTTCCTAGGGCGCCAGTTTGAATCACTGGCTCGCCATACTGAGCATACAGTGAAAATTGGGGCAAATACTTGAGATCACGCGCGTTGACGGGGTTGCAAAGCAAAGTGTCAGCGATGAAGTTGTAGCTGGCAATTTTTGCTTCAGCCCAAAGCAGATCCTTTGTGCCAATGGCACCGGTTAGGGTGTACTCTGTGCCTGTTGCTCCAAGGCTCTTGCCCGTGCCGGCGCTGCTGCTACCGGCTGCAAGATCAATGACGGTCATGCAGTCCTTGTCGATTTGATAGGCCATACGTCTTGCTAGACGTCGGAGCTGCTGTTCAATGACTGGAATGTACAAGTCTTCGATGGCTTCACGCGGAATCCTTTCTCGCAGACCCTTCTTATAAGGGGTGACAGTTACGGTTGTTAAAGGTGTAAAGTCAAGCGGAATTTCCGCGGCTTCGCTGATTTCGCTGATGCCAATGCTTCTTGAACCTTGTTCTTTCGGAAATGTGGCTGTTCGACCTGCAACAAGCGGAAACTCGGGCAATAACCGTTTTATGACGAGAGCGGGCATAGTCAATTCTATAATGTGCTTATGCAGTGCCGGATACGCTATAGCACCTAAGTCACTCCATGTAAAAGCATCTCTAATCATAGCCATGTAAAATCACCTTTTACCAGAGGTCAATGTATGCGGTGCCACCGCTTGCGGCGCCTTTGATTGCTTGACCTACGATCGTAGTGTTCAGAGTCGTGTTGTCTGTTACAAATTGTGTGCCATTTTGTGGTTTGACTTGATCGCCGAAGGCGATAGTGCCATAAGCGATTACTCTGCAAATTCCTCTTTTCACAACACTAACGCTTTTGCCGCTTGCAGCCTTCGTAAGAGCTATACCTGCAAATTTCTTAGTGCCCGCAACGACTGTTGATCTCTTAACGGTCCAATCTGCGCTATACTCGAGAAGGTCGCCGATATTAAGGTCTTCACCCGCGATAAGGGTTACAATGTAACGATCTGAGACAAGCGGCGTTGTTCCTTCTAATTGTGGAGCACTCATTCAAAACACTAACCTTTGAAGGTTTGAGTCTGCAACATTCGATGAGCTTTGAGAATATCCTTGAACCAGTCATAATTGCCCAGTACATCCTTCTGTATCTCATCAACCGCTACTATGCCCTTGCCAGATGCTTTGCCAGCGTTTTTCTGAGCTCCAGCTCCTTCACCTTTTGGCGGAAATCCCGCCTCACCTTCACCAGATTCGCCTTCTTCCGTAGGAGCCTGAAGCTGCTTAGTTAAATCGCTAAGTTTCTTGCTTAACTCAGCCTTCTTAGCCCTCTTACCCAATTCGCCCTCGATTTCAGCGATCTTCTTGCCTAAAGCATCAATTTCAGAGTCAGTGGCGCCGGCGCCACCGTCTCCAATCTGCTTCTGAAGCTTAGTCACTTGATCCATCAATTCTTGATAAGTCACTTGTTTGGGCGCCGATTCGCCTGGCGCCGTGTTCACTACGCCTTGTGCTTGATGCGGAGAAGCCTTCGCCTGAGCATTCTGTTCAGACAAAGGTTTCACCTCCTTTTTTGCTTCACTCTTTTTGTTTTCAGGTTCTTGCACCTCTCGGTTAGAACCCACATCTTTGTTATCTTCCGATAACTGCGAATTTTGAATATTCTTTAAAATAGCATCATACTGAGAATCATTCATAGCAGCTGCAAAGCCTACTGGCTTAAACTCAGTATTCTTATACGCTGGACTTGCTACGATACTTAGCTCTCGCACCTTCGGCTTATGCACGATCTCCCAAGCTCCAGGACATAAATGCACAAGCATACCCTCTTTCCGCGTAGGTTTTTTACATTTGCTACATTCAACATCGTCGCTATCTACCTGAGCACTAACCGTGTTAACGTAATTGCGAATTATTTTCTCGATAAGTTTTTCCTCGCCGACTTCTGCTCTGAACCAAACAGAATTGCCCATGCGTTTTGCTTCTGGAACCTTGCCTACAACCATTAAGGCACTTTCTGCATGATCGACACGAAGTTGAGCCCCGATAAGACTTTGAACGAAAAAGTCAAGATCTTCCTCCGGAACCTGCCATTTGTTGGCGTTTACGCTTGTGTCGATGGCTACGCCTTCAATGTTGATCAGCTTCTCTTTTAGCGCGTACTCTGCTGAAACGCCTTCTTGACTTTTGAAAGGCACATAATAATGTAGTTGCATTTCAAATCACCATCAGGAAACACTAAATTTAAATGATTAGCATGACATATCAGAGGTATATGACAGAGCAAATCAGAGAGATACCTGTAGTAAGGCAAATTCAGGAAGCTATGAGCCTATGTTATGAGGCAGGGAGAGAACCAG
>Ga0315282_10003558_pt1 | contig 27915 bp, 21 predicted proteins | sample YL17G07_20_MG_FD_203693 | JGI IMG/M metagenome (GOLD analysis project Ga0315282, IMG submission 203693) | Sediment microbial communities from Yellowstone Lake, YNP, Wyoming, USA - YL17G07_20 | ecosystem: Environmental > Aquatic > Freshwater > Lake > Sediment | place: USA: Wyoming | collected...
TACCCTTGATTGCATCGAAGACCGTATCCCTAAACGCTGGTTACCAACTCAACATTACAAAGAACAAATCATCGATCAGGTCAAATCTTATCTCTTGGCCGCTTGAAGGCGGTCAACTTGAGTTACTCAGTTGGATGAATTTTCTCATCGAAGAATGTAGGAAAGAGGGTACCTCCAGGTTATTGAGCAGCATTTACGATTTCACGAGTAAAGTCGCTTTGGTCGTACTGCAAGAAGAACACTCCTTAGCGATACGAAGGGTAGTCGCCTTCTGGAAGCTTGAAGCTGATAAGGCAATTCCCGGTGATCCCCGTACGTTCATCCAATTGGTCGGCCTCCAGAAGGACTTCGGAATAACAGCATTCTCAGATCAGGAAAACCCAGCTAAGAAAGAGGCACTAGATGAGGTTTTCAGAAGTTTGGGCTGGCTTGCTGAAAGATTACTCAGCAGGGTTGGAATTGAGGAACGGCCTTTGATGCACGATGATGCTTATGAGACATCCTACGATGCGTTGTTCAATGCCCTTATGGCTTTTGATTGGGATTACCGAACCAAATACCCAAAGTCGTACCCCCTTATTTTCTTCCACGCAATTTGGGTTCTCTTCCGAGGTCTTGTGATGGAGATTCAGAAGAAGAGCAAGAGCGACATTGTTCGTTCGAAAATCTCAGAGAGTATCTTCGATTGTATGTACGCATATTCATCTTTTGCGGCAGAAGCCATTAGTGCAGGCAACGGCAGCGGTGCCTCCTTAGCTGTACTGCGGCTCATAGAAATCTATGAGGAGCTGATGAAACATTCAACTAATTCTTTTCTTGAGAAGTCAGCGCAGAATGCTGTCGGTCAACTGACAAAGATTGGCTTTGCTGCTGCCGCCAAACCACAAGAGAGTATCAGTGCAGAGTTTTTATCAGAAGGCATCGAAAATCACGTGTTCAAAGTGCTAGCAGACCTTCCTGATCCTTATGCTGCTACACTCAGATCTGAAATAATGGAGAACTATCTTCACCCTGCTCACGGGTCCAGCCATGACGCAGTCTGGTCTTTCATAAAGAAACTTGGAAAAGCGAGGCGGACTAACTTCGGTTTTATGTTTGACTGGGAGACGGGAGAAATGTATGCTGACGACGATCCACGGCGGAGATAATTTGCCCAATCGGAGAGAAACAAATTGTCAGTGAATGCCACGACTCTGTGATCAAGTAGGCGGCCTTCAAGATTGCGGTGAGTATGTTGAACTAGAAGAAGAATGGGGAGTCTGACTCCCCATTTTTTCACATAAGTGCGTCCGGTTCCTGCCGGACTTTTCAGTTCCAATGAATCTTTAGGCCGCGTTGGCCGAGGATCTCTCTTACGTGATTCTGAATTTGTTCTGCGAAGGCAAACGCTTTATCTTTTGTGCTGAAATTTTGCTCGGCGGTTGGGACGCTGCCAATTTCCGTCAGTTCACGGCTGCCGAACCGCACACTGATGTAATCTCCCTCGTCTTTAATGCCAACTCCATAGTGCTTTCCTACAACCACGTCAGCAGTCCCCGTCCTATCAAATTTTGACATTGCCTTTCGGATGCTCGGTAGTTCAAATCTCAGTATGGACGCCGGGACCGCGGGCCGTTCGGCTGCTACAAATCTCTCCAGATCTTGCTCCATTGGTTTCTGATTTTCAATTGGAGCTTTTTCCCCAAAGGCTGTTTTCTTTCTCATATCTCCAGTGTAGCACAAAGATACAGCTCTGTCAATTGAGATGAGAGTTAGCTGCCGCTTTATCTTAATCCTAAGTTAGAGGCGGCGTTGTTCTCGTCCCTCGCGTCGTGATATACTACTCCGTATGGGCAGACGTGCAAGGGCCAAAATCAACGATCTGGATCTGAAGAATTGGAAAGGATACCAGGATATTTTGACCGATAGCTTGTGGTTGATTGGTGAGCGCGACAAATCGGGCGCACATAACAACAGCTACCATGGGAATTTCATACCGCAAATCCCAAATCAACTAATGCGGAGGTTCACCCAAAAAGGGGATGTGGTCCTGGACGCCTTCTTGGGCAATGGCACCACGCTTATCGAATCGAAAAGATTGGGAAGACACGGCATCGGAATTGAGCTAGTGCCCGAAGTTGCACAGTCAGCAAAAAGGAATATTGAGAGGGAGTCGTCAGGATACGACAACATTCTTGCTGAGGTAATCGTTGCCGACAGTACGACAAGCGAGGCGCGCGAGAAGGTTTTGAGCGTGCTCAACACACTAGGAAAAAAGACCGTGCATCTCATCGTCTTGCACCCGCCATATCATGACATCATTCGCTTCAGCGACAGACAGGAAGATTTGAGCAATGCTTCTACAGTTGAGGAATTCATCGGAAAATTCGGCGATGTAGTAGAGAACTTTGTTGATCTCTTGGAACCGAACCGGTATTTGGCCATCGTGATCGGCGACAAATACACGAACAGCGAATGGATTCCGCTCGGGTTTTATCTGATGCAAGAGACTCTGAAGCGTGGAGACGACTTGAGGCTCAAAAGCATACTCGTCAAGAATATGGTGAACAACCGGGCGAAACTGAAACAAGAACATCTCTGGCGCTATCGTGCCTTGGTCGGCGGTTTCTATGTTTTCAAGCACGAGTACATATTCATCTTCAAAAAAACCGCATGACGACCCATGTGTTCATCGTTGACTCGACGACATTCAAGCTCCACCTGGAGTATCTTTTCGCTGGCACGGGCGCAAGGGACAACAGAATCGATTTCAACAACAGTCCGGCAACCGCGCTTCATCAAATGACGGAGAATATGCTTGTCGGCATGATCGCCGACGGGTGCAGGGTGAGGCGTGGGGATCAAATCGTTTTCTACCTGCAACAAGACATTTCCCGTAAAATCTATGAAGGGAAGTTTTACGGCCTATTCAGGGCTTGCAACGATTGGTCTTTTCTCGACAACAACGACCGGCAGCAGTACCTGAGAGACGAACTGGGCAAGTCGTTGACATTCAGAACATTGATTGAACCACACAAGGTGTATGCGGAAGGCGTGACGGAATGGGAAGCCCTGGACGAGATCAAGAACATGACCTCACCGAATCAGATGCTGTGGAGTCTGATCTATCGAAAACTCAAAGGCAATCGAGGCAACACTATGATAACGATTTATGAGGCAGAACGGCTGTCCCAACTTATCAGGACGAAGAACAACAGAAAGGAACTGGATTGCCAAAGCAAACCGCTCTCATTTGATTCCAGAACGCAAAAGATAGTGGGTCTTGAGAGGCCGGCGAATATCTACGACGGACGCAAAGAGGAGATCAATATCGTGCCTCGTTTGGTCGCGAAGTTCCGTGCCGGCAATGCCTTCGAACCGCACTTGCAGGCGTATATTGTCAAAAACCTGGGCAAAGGGTCAAACAGAAGCTTGGACGAGGCCGTGCTCGACAGTGCGCAATTGGAATGGCTTGGTAATGAAGTATCGTGCGGCGTTGGCATGCAGAGGATAGATATCATGCCGTCGGTCGTGCACAATGAGCAGAGAGTGCTCGTCCCCATCGAGCTAAAAGCAGTGGAAGCCGACGAGAAAAATGTTGTCCAGATCCAAAGGTACGTTGACTGGATTGAGCAGTATTACATCCCTAATCGCCAAAGCGACATTCAGCCGGTGCTGGTCGCAAGGAAAACTGAGAACAGACAATCCATCAGCTACCGGCATCTGATTGGCAGTTTCATGAGATTCAACGAAGCAAATAGTCATCGATGTGAGCGCCTGAGATTCGTTGAGTTTTCTTTGGCTAGAGATGACCTTTCCTTTGAAAGAGTAGAGTACTGAGGAAGGTATGCTGGATCAGTAGTGGTTCCTCTACGAGATTGATCTTTTTTGACCGCACGAACACCCTCGAAACTCTTCCCGTCTCGTATATCACGTCTGCTCATTTGACGACATCAAGAAAACCAATTTTATCTTTCACGTGAGCGCGCGTGATTGAATTCTCCTTCCGTTCTCCCATTTCCTCTTCTGGAGTGTGGCACGCAAATAACAAAGCCCCAAATCAACGGGGCTTTTTCCGTCCCGCGTGACTCCAGCCTTCCGCAGGAGTCACTTACATAACTCTCAAGACCGAATCAATCAGATGCTTTCTTCATACGGGGGATGAAGAGAGCGTACGATAACGTCAACGTTTGCTTCCTTGAGTCTGCCACCAGCAGAAAAATACAGCTGGTTTAATGGAAATCCCCAAGAATTCGCTGCGAAGAGTTCCAACCGAAGAGACGTGCCTTCCTGTGTCACTTGTCGAATTCTGAAGAACGCCTCCGCATAGAAGCTCACCTGGTCATCCTTCTTATACGCAAAATCAGATAATCCTAATGTACATTCGCACATTTGAAGATGATTCTTACTGTCAAGTGCGTCAACAGCAATATCAATTTCTTTGTATCCGTTGTGTCGCACTTCGGCTCCATTTACATAGAGGGAAGAACGATGCATCGCAATCGCGCCAAATCGAATCCTTTTCTCGTTTAGTACGTGAAGTTCAAAAAGTAGAGAGAACGCGTTCTTGATTTGTTGCTTACCTGAACTCTTGTTGATGATATCTTGGCAGAGATCTATCATTCTTTTTTCGTGCGGAAGCAGATCTCTTCGAACACCGATCCGCTGAGTGAAAAACGTCAAAACGGTGAATCCGAACGATTGGCGCGTCGCAATGCCACGAAAGACGAAATCGATTTGATCACTTGGCCATTGATAGTTTCCATCAATGACCGAATGTAGTTCGACGACCAGACGGTATACTTCTTCCGGAAGAGGAAATCGATCCTCCAACGATTTGAATTCTACTGGGTATTTAGTGCTCATTGGCTTTTCGTAGGAGAATTCGGCTCCTGTGCGGTCTCTGTTTCTGGTGTAGCCGATTCCTTCTCGACGGATGTCACGTGGATCGTCGATTCGAAATCACGAATATCTATGAGCGGAAGCATCGCAGTCCTTCCAAACGCTCTTGCGGTCAGACTCGCGATCAGTTCGCGAGCATGGACCAATGCGTTGAATGGGGCCCCTACTTTTGCGAATCCTTCCAGTTGCTTCTTGAATTCTGGATCAATGGTTTTCGCTACCATCTGGTATTCGATCTTTGCAGAGAAATCCAGCGCTTCTTTCGCCTCCTCGTTTATGCAGATGTGGCAAACGATCGAGTATGCAAGCGCGTCCAGTTCCTCGACAACCGCTTCAATCTTTATGAAATTGGCAGGTATTTTTAGACGCCTCGGCCTTGAGCCAACGCGTTTGAACTCTAGTGTCGTCAGAGAAAACTCGCTGATCTGAATGGGGGATTTCTTCGGCTTTTCCATTTCAGTCATTATCCTCTAGTTCATATACAAACTGAAAGAGGTGGCCAAACAGGCCACCTCTTTCTTCACTGGTGAGAGATTCACCTCATCCATTCTTTTTCTGATCAACCTGTCTGATGTGTAGTTCTTGATGTCTCTGATCAGATTGAACGTCAGTGATAGGAAAAATTCTTGTCTCTCGGTTGGGTCGCACTCATTGAGGCTTTCCAGATCCATGTTGTATATGTCTAACAATCTCACCAACTGGCCCAGCTGAAAAACATCGAGATCCTCAATCAAGTCTGAAAGGATCAAATAGTCACTGCGAAGCCGCGCGACAAACCTCTTGAGGTCCTTGTCATCCGTTCCTTCGGCCACCAGCATGGCTTCCGGCAAGCTCGTTTTGTCTCCCCTCTCAAGAGAGATTCCAGCATATCCCAATGCTGCCACTAATGCAGTGCGGAGAAGTTGATGAACCTCTCCTTTCACCACCTCAAAAGTGAGCATTTCCATTTTTCGATAGTTCAAGTAGTTCGAGATGTGCTTGAGGGTATTGTCATAGAACGACTTTGTCAGAGAGATCGTTCCGTGGAAAACAAATCTAATGACCAGAAGAATCTAACCCTCTTCAAATGCGGGAGAGTGGTGCTTTGTGTTCTTTCGCGTACGTCCAAATATACAACTTCGAACCCAGGCTGTCAAGCTTTTTCGCGTCCTACAACAGGGCTCGAAATGGCCCTCTCCCCTCTACCTTGTTTACTATTTAACGTCAACAATGTTGCGTCTCGTTCGTGTGATGTCGCACACACTGTCAAACCTGTGATCCTTCGAGCAAGAACAATGCCTGGCCTCGGTACCCTCTTTTTGTCAGAAGAACCAGGATCTCTCACTTTCTTCTTTCCCAGTTCGGCGGAAGTTCTGCACTTGGCTAAAACCAGCCATTTCGACAGAACTCAGAGGCGCGCCAGTATCACTGTTTGAGGCGAAAAATAGAAGAGCCACATCTCGAATAGAATGTGGCTCTATGTGAGGGTTACGTTTTCTTCCCCAGCTTCTTCAATGGTTTTGAATTCCCTCTCCCCGACCGAACACACCGACAGAACAACGTCAATCGGCACCGCAGGAACAAGGCCTCAGTCAAAAGGTGGCAGCTGATCTATTTGGATCAAGAGACACGACGTGGCTCTGCCATTGGGAGAATGGGGATTCCCTTCCAAGCCTTGTGAGTATCATGCGACTCTCGATGCTCTATGGAACCCCCATCGAAGACCTTTTCGCCGATCTCCTGAAAACCATCCGCGACGAGATTCCTGAGAAAGGATAGAGAGCCGTGTATAGACTTACCTTAGCGGATTACAGGAGCGTGTATTGAAACAGCCCCTCTTGCACACGGGCTGTTTCGTTCTATGATGACATTAAGATTGTCATTTATGAATGTAAATCGTACCCAGAGTTTGATCTTTCCGCTGATGGAGAAAAGTGGTAGCTTTTAATGCTCACGATAAATTTTCATCGAAAACTATGAAAATCACAAACCTCCACATCGAAAACTTCCGATCAATTCTATCTCTTGATCTGGATCTTGAGGACACAACCGTGTTCGTTGGACCGAATAACGCAGGAAAGTCAGCGATTTTAGAGGCGGTCAGAATTGCTCTATCCAGACGGTGGGGGCAAAGAGGAACAGGCTTTACCGAGAACGATGTTCACCTTGCCAATGAAAGCGCTGATCCTCGGACAGCTCCTCCGGTAAGAATCCAGATGATCTTTGAAGAGCCTGCTTCCGGTGTATGGCCAGAGGATATGGTTTCGGATCTAGATGATGTGATGTCTGTGATGAGCGATGGTCGCAACAGAGTCGCACTTTCGATTACTTATATGTGGGATGTCGGCAAAGAGATGTTTAGTCCCGCATGGGAATTTCTCAATTCCGAAGGAAAGGCTTTCCCGCCGAAGCGAAGAGCAATGAACTTATCAAATGTTTTCAACTATCTGTTATTCTTTTGGCTGGGGGCTCTTCGAAATGCAGATGATGAATTCACCTCCCAGTCTAGAAATTGGGGGGACTGCTACGATCAATCAAGATTCCGATTGAGCTAGAAAAAGAAATGAAAGAAACTCTCGATGGACTCGATTCCAAACTGCTTTCAGCAGATGCTCGATTTTCCAAAATTGCTGAAGCAATAGGCCTTTCGACAGAAATTGCCGCAGGTGACACTCCTGGTGCAGCCCGATTGCGCATGATTCCCCTTAACATTTGGGATTTACTCGCGCGTGCCGGTATTGTTCTTCGTAATGAGGAACTGCATCCTTGGCTTCCAATTCAAAGTCAGGGTCAAGGTCTTCAGAATCTCGCGGTAATGTTGTTGTTGCAGGTGGCAGCAGTTCAGCGACTTTCAGAAGACACACCGGAAGGGGCGGAGCCAGTTTTTGCGATCGAGGAACCAGAAGTTCACTTGCATCCCCAAGCAGCTCGCACGCTTTGGGAAAGAGTAAGCGCACTGCCAGGACAAAAGCTGGTTACAACTCATTCGCCATATTTTGTGCAAAATGTTCCCCTGCATAATCTGCGGATCGTCCGCCTTAAGAAAGGAAAGACGGTGGTCTCAGCTTTACAGAAAGGAATCGTGTCTGATATACCGTGGAACGAAAAACTTGACAGTCTAGTTGCTGCGAAGCCTTTACTAGGATTTACACGGGATTCTGTTTCAGGATGTGTCATGTCGACTAGATGGTTTGATGAAGCAACAACTCAAGATCTCATCAGCTGCTATAGAAAAGGCAAAACACTGAGCGTAACAACAGATGAGCGCGTTCGGGCATTCCGTCGTTCTTCGCGCGTACTTATTTCGAAGGAAGACGAGGTAGAGCTATCATTCTGCGGACGGCGAATACGTGGAGAGATTTTCTTTGCACGGCGCTGGGTGTTGGTCGAGGGTCCGTCTGACTATCTACTTCTTCAGGCTCTTGGACGAGCTTTTGAGTATGATCTTGATCGCCATGGAGTTGGTGTGATTGATTTCCAGAATAATGGTAACGCGGGGATATATCCCGCTCTCGGTGATGCTTTCGAAATCCCTTGGATGCTAGTAACTGATGGAGATCCAGAAAGCGAGAATTTCAAAAAACAAATCTTGAAGCGAGGATTTCGTGAGGATGACCTTAATGGGCGCTACTTCCCTCTCCCTTCCCCGAATACACTCGAAGATCAGCTTTTAGCGGACGGTCACGAGAAACTACTTCGTGATACTCTGGCCGAAATTGGCATTCCTAATGCCCTTACATGTACCCTCGATGAACTCAAGAAGCATTTGAAGAACAACAAGACCGCATATATGTCGAGTCTCGCACCAAAGGTAGCCGCAGGCGTGAATCTTGCCGCTAGAATGCCGAAGCAATTCGTTGAAGTAATCAATCAATTAAAGTCAGCTCAACCATGAGTGGATCTATAGACGAAGCAATCAAGGATCTAACTCCAATACAACGGGAAGCGGTTTTGTGGCAAGACGGTGCCGCTCTCGTATTGGCAGGCCCTGGAGCTGGTAAGACGCGCGTACTTACTACGCGTGTTGCCAGATTGCTTAGTGATTCTCCTGATCGGAAGTATCGCGTACTTGCCCTAACATTTACGACAAAAGCTGCGGCTGAGATGCGCGATCGTGTCGATTCAATAATGCCAGGAGTTGCAGAAGAGAGAACGTTCATAGGTACGTTTCATGCCTTTTGCACTCAGGTGCTCCGGCAGCATGGTTCGCACATAGGCATCCGCCCAGACTTCGGGATTTACGACCAGAAGAATGATCGTAAAGAAATTCTCGCGGATGTAATTCAAGGTGCCATTCATGCTGGAGAGGACTTTTCAATCGAGGACATCCGCTGGCTTGATCTGATTGATGAATTGAGGGCGAAAGTGATTACGCCAGAGAAATCAACTTCTTCGAACCACAATCCCCGAATGGTGCGAGTTTATCGATTGTATGAAAAGGCATTGCAGACTTACAACGTTCTGGATTTTAACGGACTGATTCTTGAATCCTGCCGATTGTTTTCGAAGTTTCCCGTTGTCGCTGAACGGATCCGCCGCTCGTATCCATATTGGATGATAGATGAATTTCAGGACACATCGCGAGCACAATATTGGCTCCTGCATTATCTTGCGGGTGCAGAATTCAACAACATCTTCGTCGTGGCCGACGATGATCAGATTATTTATCAATGGGCGGGTGCGAGCTATCGTCAAATTGAACGATTTCGTGATCAATTCAAGCCGACGCTTATTCAGTTAGTCGAAAACCATCGTTGCCCTCCAGAGATCGTAATGCTTGCAAACAAGCTAGTTGCCCACAATACTCAACGCACACCTGACAAGAAACAGATAATTCCAGTACGCAAGGTTCCGGTTGATGCCGTTTCTTTGCGCACCTTTGCGACTGATGTTGAGGAGCGAGAGGCTCTTGCTGATGAGATTGCGTCCCTAGGAAAGCACAAATGGGATCAAGTTGCGGTCCTTGCGAGAACTCGATCACTGCTTGAGCCCGTGCTGGGCTGTCTGAGAGACCGAGATGTAAGGGCGGCACTGGCACAGCGGAGAGATGACTTTGTTTCTCCTCAGTTTGTATGGCTTCAGGTTTGTCTCGATCAGGTATTACGGCCCACGAACAGACGCGCATTTGCAGCTCTAGTTTATACAGCAAATCGAATAGCTGGAATCGATTTAGACCCCAACGTTCTTGTCGCGGAGGCAGAGGCAGATGGACATAGTTTTTTTGAGCATTGGGCGAATACTGTAACATCAACTGACGTGCCTGTCGCACAAAAGCTTGGGAATCTCGTTCAAGGACTTGCCCAGTCTCGAAATGAGTGGAAGAAATTTACCAAAACTGCAATTCCCATACTACTTGAAACTGCGAATGTTGGAGAGGGTGCAATAAGTGATGCTGCTGAAGATCATAGGGCGTGGGGAGCGTGCTTGAAAGAGATTCATTCCGAGAAAGGAGAAGAGTTAGACCTCTCAGAACTTGTTCAGGGTTTGGCGCTGCGTTCAAAAGAGCCTCCTCGCGAACCAGATACCGTTGCGCTTCTTACTGTTCATGCTGCAAAAGGACTCGAGTTTGATTTTGTGTACATAATAGGCCTTGCAGAAGGGGAAATGCCTTCGTGGCAGAGTCAGAAGAAGGGAGATGGGTCACCGGAGATGGAAGAAGAGCGTCGCAATTGTTTCGTGGCAATAACTAGAACGAAGGAAAAGTTAACTTTGTCACTAGCGAAAAACTATCGGGGCTGGGAAAAACGTCCATCCCGTTTTTTGAGCGAGATAGCCATCCTTTAAAAAGATCGCCCCCAAGCATTCTCTTTTAAGACAATTTCACCCACCTATCTCTCACGCCGCGAGCTTGCTATCCTGAACCCGAGGATTGAGTAACTGCTTAATCTGTTTGAGGGTAAATTCTGGATCTTCGAAGAGTTCCTCCCACCGGATTGTTCGAAACTCGTCCCATCCGGGGAGCAATAACGCAGAAACGGGGGTGCATGCCTCTGTTTTTGTTTTGTTAGTGCGGGTTTCTTGCGGTTCGAAAGTCGCATTCCAGGCGGGTGCTGATTGAGCGAGTGTTTCGAACGCCTTGGTGTAAGAAACGTTGATTTTGTCGCCTTGGAGCGTCAGGTTCGAAAAAACGAGACTCAGCAGCGTACGGCGATCCTCGATCGTGCAATTGTCGGCAAGGTAAATCTCCTTGGCTCGGCAGGCAAGGTCAACAATTTCGGTGCCGAGTTCATGATAGTGCGTGCTGGCGGTATCGTGCTTTTCAAGACCCCTTAGGGCCTCCTCCTTCTCAGCCGCGTACTGCTCAAATTTCCGTTGATAGAAGTCCTCAGCTATCTTTCCGTCCATTTTGTCATCGTACAGCCGTTCAATCCTTCTCTGGAGGATTTCGTAACGTTTCGTGAGTTCTTCCCGTGCGCTTGAGTTGTAAGCGATTTCATCCCGGTGACCTTCTTTCAGCGCTTTCTTGATCCATTCCGCCAACCGCGTACTCCGAACCGTGATCTTATCAATATAGGGGAGGAGTTGCTCCTCAACCTTTTCCTGCCGCACGTACTTTCTCACAACGCACCCGCGATATCCGTTGCAATGCCCATACCAGTGTCCCTTTTGGATTTCCCACGTCACCAAACCATTGCAGGATGCACAGCGGATCATCGATCGGAACAACGGCGAATGCTTTTGCAACCTTGGAGAGGTTTTGCCGCGGAGAGCACGCTGGACTCCTTCAAAGAGCTCGCGCGACACGAGCGGCTCGTGTGACCCCGAGTGGAGAGTATTGTTGTAACGGATTGTGCCGGCATAGAAGGGATCACCCAAGAGGTCGGCCATCCGTGATTTCACGACCTTCACGCCGCTCCTCGTCCGTAAGCCTTCCTGATACATGACTCCGACGAGTCTTGCCAGCGAATACTCTCTGGTTGCGTAAAATTCGAACATCTTTTTGATGAGCGGTGCTTTTTCTTCGTCTACGACGTGAACCTTGTGTCCCTTTTCCCCGATGGTTTTGTAGCCGAGCGGTGGTTTCGTCGGAAGCCATCCCTGTGCCAATTTTTCTTTCATGCCTTTCTTCACGTTCTCAGACAACTGCAGGATGTAGTATTCGGCAGTGGCAACCTTCACCCGCCACATGAACAACTCGTGGGATCTTGAGTTGCGGTTGAGGATACACCCTTCTTTGGCAAGGTGAATCTGACGGCTTTCGTCGCCAAGAATCCAATTGTCGATGGCGGGTACATCGGCGAAGTTCCTCGTGAGACGATCCGTCGTTTCAACGATGATAGTCGAGATCCGATTTCTCTTGACGTAATTCATCATCTCATTGAAAATCTTCCGCTGCACTCTGCCGCTCGCGGACTCCGAAACTGAGAACACCTTATCGACTGCGAGTTCGTTCCGGTCCGCGTATTCTCTCAGAAATTTCTCCTGCGCCGGCAGCGAATAGCCCGTTTCCTCCTGCTCTTTTGAGGAAACACGGGCGTAGATTACGGACTCCCTGGTTCTGGTTTTGTTGTCGCTTTCGTAAAGCATATTCTGGTTCTTTTTGACTGCCGCGCGATTGTCGCGCCCGGCACGAAATCTGTCAAACCGACAGACAGATCAGCTCAGCCCGGTTTCTATTCGGGAGGGCTTTCCTTGTGCCGGGAAAGAAGCTCTTGGAGCTTGTCGAAAAAGCGTACGAGGTGGGTCCCGACTTCAAAAGCCTCCTCAAAAGTGAGGTTTTGTCCGAAGTCTTCCTTCAAGATCTTCACAAGTTCGGTTGTAGTCTCCTTGCTCAACATAAACAGACTTAGAAAGTCTCCCAGGAGAGTTCGATATCCCTTTCATAGGATAGTAGGTAGAAAAACGAGAAACAGAGGGGAGGACTTGCCGCGAAGCGACACTCTACCCACCTAAATGAGGATGTTTGCCTTTGAAGTAGCGCCCGACTATATTTCTGTAAGGGAAGATCCGCCGCAGCAGACTAGGCAAGAAAGACTGCAGTTGCTGGGGCGGTAGACCTCTGGATTCAAACGGTGAAAGAGGTTTTTGTGTTTTTGAGGATACCCAAAAGGTAAAAAAACGTTATGCGGTCTTACCGCCTTGCCGGGCTAAAACCGCAATGCGAAATTAATCTAATTGTGCGAAACGGCATTCAAACAGGAGAAACAGAGAATGTCATATTACATAGATCCGACAGATCGTGATCTGAAGGTAAAGATTGCCGCTTTGAAACCCACATCCGGCTATTGTTTCTTCATCGACATTGTTGGCTCAACAGAACTCAAAGACAAGAGTCTGTCAGAATGGATACTCCTCATCTACAACACGTTCGCCAACATTCGTGGCAATCTCTTTATGGTGTTCAACCCATTGAAGAGCCTTGGTGACGCTTTGATGTTTTTCCTCCCCGAGAGCCAACTCAAGGGTGAATCAGCACTTAGTCTTTTTGCTGGCCTATGGGATATTATCAACAGTAATGAGCCCTATTTGAAGCAGGTGAAAATTGGAGCCGCTTATTGCCAAGAGGCCTATGACATAACCTTCATTCAGAATGTGCCAGACATCTATGGGAAGGACATCGACTTGACCGCACGTCTCCTTTCTGTGGCGGGTAGCCAGGAAGCTGTGATGAATGAGGGATTCGTCAAGCGCATCCGTTCTGACTATGATGCGATAGGAAACAAGGATCAATTCGAGGGAGTCCCGAAGATCATTGGCCCGTGGCCTCAGCTGTTCAAAGGCTTTAAGAAGAATGTAGATATTTACAAGACACTCAAATAGATTGCCGCTTCGCACAACACCTTAAGAAGGTCATGGTCAAGAGAAAAGCATTCTCCGTCATCGTTGCGATGGCAACGATGGCCGCAATGCTCTCTTGTGCCAGGAGCGCATTAGCCTCAGGTTTAGCATTACCTCAAATCGATTGGATCATGCGAGGTTGCCTTTTCATAATGTAAACGTTAACTGCAACGGGCTTGTTCATAATGTCGCATCTCGCATCTTTTTCTTATCTTGAGGCATGACTGGACCGCTAAGGAAGCTCACTTCTCACGATTGGGACTTTGCAGATGCACCTGCGAACAAAGGCATCCATGCAATTCATCCCTATCCAGCGAAATTCATTCCTCAAATACCGCGCCAGCTGATCAACCTATACAGCCATGATGATGGCGGAATTGTGCTCGACCCCTTTTGTGGTTCCGGTACGACATTAGTGGAGGCCATAAGATCAGGACATGATGCTTGGGGCATCGACCTTAACCCTCTCGCGTGCCTCATTGCTCGCGTCAAGACTGTTCCCATAGACATTGGCTTTGATCTAGCCAAACAGGATGTTCTGACCAAGGCACGCGAAAGAGTTAGAGCAGGCGATGTGGATGTGCCGAGCATCCCTAACTTGGATCACTGGTTCAAACCGGAGGTGGAGCAAGCCTTAGCTGCGCTAATCGGTGAGATTCACTCAGTAGGTTCTCAGTCAATTCAAGATGCACTCAAAGTTGCATTCTCTAGCATTGTCGTTAGGGTTTCAAACCAAGAGAGTGACACTCGTTATGCTGCCATCGAAAAGAGCGTCTCCCAACCAGATGTGTTTGTTCTTTTTGAGCGGGCAGCTGAAAGGCTTTTCAACGCTATCACTTCCTTCCGAAGCGACATGTTCTTGCGACTTGGCCAAGCAACGATTCTGAATAGTGATACCATGAGTGTTTCACCAGCAGCCTTGCCGCACAATGTTGGACTTGTCATAACCTCCCCACCATATCCCAACGCATATGAATATTGGCTTTATCATAAATACCGGATGTTTTGGCTTGGAATGGATCCAATCGAGGTCAAGAACAAAGAAATAGGCGCTAGACCTCATTTCTTCAAGAAAAACCATCAAGACGAGAGAGACTTTGAAAACCAAATGGCGAGCTGTTTCTCGCTTCTCTCGAAGGTGATGATGCCAAGAGCCAAGGCATGCTTCCTCGTCGGTAGATCTATCATTCACGGTCGTCGGATTGATAACCTTGCAATCCTGAAAAGAGCAGCAGAATCTCAGGGGTTTCTTCTTGAAGCTTCAGTTGAGCGACGAATACCAAACACCAGAAGGACTTTCAATCCGTCCCACGGCAACATTAACAAAGAGCACGTTGCTATTTTCTCTCTTGAGGGCTAGACTTGAAAATTTATTTTGCCTGGCCAAACTATAAATCTTTCCCGTATGAGCGCCGGTTAGCTGCTCGGGAGCTTGAGGCTTTAACGGGTCATAAGCCCAAGGAAGATGAGAAAGGACTTGTTGTAGAAGCGGCTGACAAATGGAAGCAGCTCGCTAGCCAAGTCACCTACTTCCGCGAGGCAGTGAGCGAAGATGGCACCCGAGTTGTACCAACCCAAACGGTCTTGGAGGCTTTGGCCAATGGCTCGGACTATTCGGTAGGGACGCGGGTCGGGAAATTCGCCAACATTTCCCGCCAGAGCACTCGTTACTCTGGGCACGGATTACACGAATACCGCGGGAAGTTCAATCCTCAGATTGTCCGCGCAATTGCCAACATCATCAGTCTCAAGCAGGGACAGTGGTTGCTCGATCCATTTTGTGGAAGTGGCACGGCACTTCTTGAAGCGTGCCACTGCGGGTTCAATGCAGTCGGCGTTGATCTGAACCCTCTCGCTGTTGAGATCGCGAATGCCAAGATTGCTGCAATGCGAGTTCCGATTCGTGTGTTGCGTCGCGACACAGATCTCTTGTGGTCTCGGTTATCAGAGCGTTTCTCATCCTTAAGATTGCACGAACCTTTCAATGCAAATCAGATTCGGAGAATAGCAGGTAGCAATTGGCTTCAGTTCTCCGATTCGGCAGAGTATCTCAAGTCATGGTTTACGGAATCCGTATTGGTTCAACTGGTATCTATCCTGGATGAAATCAATAAACTTCGCTCGCCGGACTCACGCCTGATAATGACGATCATTCTGAGTGACATCGTAAGAGACGTGTCTCTCCAAGATGCAGACGATCTAAGAATCAGAAGGCAGAAATCGCCTCCCGATAACCTACCAGCGGTTCCCATGTTCCTAAACTCTCTCTCGAAGAAGATCCCACCAATACTAAAGGCTAGGGAGTTGGTGCCCCTTGTACAAACGAATCAGGTTGCGCTGTTGGGTGATGTGACCAATCTTCAAACGATGCTAAGAGAGAAATCGGTGGAGTTGCCGCACAAGTTCTTCGATGCAGCCATTACCAGTCCACCGTATGCAACAGCGCTGCCATATATCGATACTCAGCGTCTAAGCCTGGTCCTTCTTGGTCTGATAAAAGCCACAGAGATTCGTGAAGTTGAGAGGAGCTTGATAGGAAATCGTGAGATATCCAGCAAGGAAAGGAATGAACTGGAGCGAGTTTTGGAGAACAACACCGAGCAATTGCCAGAGAACTGTCTCTCCTTCTGTAAGACTCTAAAGTCAGCCATCAAACCGCGCAGCGATGGATTCAGAAGGCAAAATGTCCCTGCCCTGCTATACAAATACCTATCCGATATGGCACGAATGTTTCACCAAGTCCGGCTAGTGTTACGCAAAGGCGCACCGTACGCATTAATCGTGGGCAAGAACACAACCAAGCTCGGAGGTTCTCAGTACGTAATCGACACACCTCAACTGCTTTCTGGTTTGGCGATTGCCAATGGGTTCAAGGTAGCCGAAACAATTAATCTGGACACTTATCATCGATTCGACGTTCACAGCGCCAACTCCATTCGGAAGGAGACGTTGGTTCTGTTGGAGTCTTGTTGAAACATGCTGATCGAACTCATACCTCAAATCGAGATTGGGGGCATTCAACGCCTGCGCGTCGGAGATGTCCTTAACCGCAGAATTTCGGAGGCAGCCTGTGACCAGTTTCGCTTCGCAGTGGCCTACATGCGACTCTCCGGGTGGGATCGACTCGCTGGAGCAATCGACAGTCTAACAAATCGTGGTGGCAGGATATCTGGGGTAGTGGGCGTCGATTCAGGGGTCACGACGGTTGAAGCCCTTCGAGCGCTGAGTCACGTTTCCCACGACAGTGTCATTTTCTACACAACGTCCGATTTCATTTTTCACCCCAAAGTGTACTTAGCAAGTGGACTTCGTTCAGCAACTGTGGTCATAGGTAGCCCCAATTTTACCCGCGATGGGCTCTTCAGGAACGTCGAACTTGCCACCGCTGTCCATCTGGATTTTGATTCGGCTGTCGATCTGCAGATATATGAGAGGTACGATCTGCTGTTCGACGAACTTCTCAACGTGGCGCGTGCAAATATTCAACCTATCTCAGATGAGGTTCTTGAAAGTCTTGTTGCCGCGGGTTTAATTGCTAGCGAAACTTCCGGGCGGGAACGGGATCAGAGGACCCGTCGCGGGCCTGGTGCAAGAAGATCACGAGATTCTGGCGTTGACCGTCTCTTTCCTCCTCTGCGAGTGCCTGTCGCTCCACCCCCATTTAGGGCTCAGCTGCCCCAACCCGCAGCAGCGGCACCACTTGTTGTTCCTCCACCGACTGTTGGTAACGTTGCAACTTTCATAATGCAATTGTCTCCCTTCGATTCGAGTCACCGTACAGGCGTGCCTGGGACACCTGAGGTGCTTATTCCACATGCAGCAATCCCCTTCTTTCCGGATCTTTCGCTATCCAGGCGGCAATATCCAGATGCGTTGTTCGATGTTCTACTAAACACACAGACGGGACAAGAGCGGCATCGATACCGCTTGTGGTACTACGAGGAGCGAGCAACAGGAACTCGCATAGACGAATATCGCCTTAGGATGAATCACGATACAATAGATCTGACCACGGTAGGCGGTGGAGATTTGCTCGTGATATCCAAGAGGCCTCAAGGAGCTGACCCAAGCTACGAAGTGACAATACTACCCCGCACCGACCCAACTTATCCGGGGTTCCTTGACTTTTGCATTAATGAAGTTCAGGGCAAACGCTGGGGAATCATTTAGCGGAACAAGCCCGCTGCAGCTAACAGAACCTGAAACCTCTGAAAAACATCTTGTTGATGTAATTTTGCTTGGTGCCATGTAGAGTTTAAGAGGTCATTGGGTGGGAGGAAAATTCAAGAGCTGTTCATGATGATTGAGTTGAAGTAGATCATTAGCACTTTGTTATGGTTTTTTGACCGTTTGGTTGGACGGCTTTTAGCCCCCGACTAAGCGAAGGCCGCGTTTCAGATTGACACCGATGGCAGCACAGACAACCTGAATCAGATTACGCTTGATCGTGAAGTATTTGAGTCTCTCGAGATGACACCAGCGTTTCAGATCGTTGATGCGTGGTTCGATTGCAGACCGAATGCGCGCTAGGGATTTGTTGCGGCGTTGGTCTTTCGCGGTGAGGGGACGGTAATGACATCCCTTGCGTAAAATGCCATTGCGCTTCTGATGTTGCTTCAGATACCGATGATGTTGTTCTGAATCATAGGCTTTATCGGCATAGACAACCTTCGTCTGAGGAGGAATCAGCTCTTCGAAGACATGATGATCATGAACGGTAATCGGCGTCAGGGTAATGTGTTCAACCAATCCGGAGCCGTGATCCACCGACAGGTGAACCTTCATGCCCTCTTTGGCCTTTCCCTTACGGCTGGTATAGGCAACATCGGGATCGACAAGCTTACCGTTGTTTCTCCTTCGTCCAGGACGAGTCGCTCCTTGCACAATGGTCGAATCGATGATGGTGCCCTTGCGAATGAATAAGCCCTGTTCATCCAGTTGCTCGTTGATCAGGTCGAACAACCGCCGCTCAATTTGGGCTTGCCGAATCCGTCCACGGAACTTCACGAGCGTGGTGTCGTCGACATGGTAGCGACGAATATCCTGGCCGACAAAGCGTTCAAAGCTTCGACGGTCATGCACTTCCTCTACGACTCTCACATCCGACAGGCCATACCATTGTTCCAGCAACAGCATCTTGAACAACATCACAGGGGGAATCGCTGGTCGCCCCATCTGTCGGTCATACAGGGTTTTCAAGAGACCTCCGATGGGATCAAAGTCGATGATCTGATCGATCCTATCCAACATCGTCTCCTTCTTGCGCATCAGATTATCTTCTTGCATCCCGAACGTCAGTTGCGAATCCTTCTTGAGCATGTTCGTTCCTTCTCTACTTGATGATGGGAAAAGCTCTGCCTCATTGCTCAAAAAGAAATACAACCATCGTGCCACACTTTTTCAGAGGTTTCAACCTATATTGAAAGGGAAAGGTAAGAAGAAGCGGAGAGAAGTGGTGAGGGGTGTACAACGGAAAACCTCCTCGTCGCAAGCCATCCCTAGTAACGAAGAACAAGCTGGGTTTTTCTGAAAGGCCCACAGACACGCGGCGGATCTGGTGCGTTGCGGGTCAATGGTTCTTTCCGAGCGCTGTCATGCCCACCTCAGCTGCTATCTCAACAAAATGAGCTTTCTCGTCTCGGTGAACCCATTCGCCTGCATGCGGCATAGATACACGCCGCTGGGGCAGCGACTCGCGTCCCAAGAGATTTGGTGTCTCCCTGCCTCCACTACTCCGTCCACGAGTTTGGCTACTTCTATTCCGAGAACATTGAATATAGTGATTGCTACCCTCGATCGCTCCGGTAGAGCAAATGAGATGGTAGTCGCTGGGTTGAACGGGTTCGGATAGTTCTGCGCCAACGAGAATTCCTTAAGAATCTCAGTCGGCTCCTCCACGACCGACACGCATTGGACGTTAGCCTTGTAGCTTATGCGGCTTCCGTCGTATGAGTCTGTTCCAATGACCGTGATAAACGTCGTTCCGGACACTTTCTGCGTCACGGTCAGCACGTTATTGGCGATGGTCGCAGTCACGATTGCCGGGTTGTCTACCGTCACGGAATACGAGATTGCCTCCTTGGCGCCCGTGAACAGCGCAGGATTGGTCAGATCGCGTGTGAACGTCTTGTTCGCGTCGGTCAGGTTAATGGGCGTAATCGGATTCGCAACGACCATCGTGGACTTCAAGCCGTAGGTGTAAATCGCCCCACCGGGAGCAAGACCACCCGTGGAGTTCACGTTGACAACCGTCGGGATACCGCCGATGACGTAGTTGTCATACTGAGCACCCTGGAGTGACCAGGCATTCGTAATATCAGCCAGTGTACCTGAGCGTCGGATCATCCTGACATTCGCGATGTCGTCGAACTCAGTATAACCCTCAGCTGTCAACTCAAGATTGAACTGCGTCTGACCCAAGCTGCCTGAAGTCTTGATGAACCAGGAGAAGTCGGGGTAGCGAGCAATATCAACACCTGGAGCGACACCGTTGAGAATCGGCAAGCCGATAACACCCGTCGGCCGGGTCGGATCGTACTTGACTATTGCCGAGATACCCAACGGAATGCTGGCGGATAACGCCGGGTTGACAAGGGTCAGAGCAGCAGGACGGTAGTAGTTCTCATCGCCCACCGGAAACTCGTTGCGTCCGAACGCGATCAGGTTTCCAACCTTCAGAGGCACCTCGAGGTTTCCGACTACGTGGCTCCTTGCCGGAGATGTCACGTTCCTCGTGTAACCCTGAGCCGCTCCTGCATTGCCCGCTAATGTGAGCACATTGCTGCCCGTGTAGAACAGCCCGCTGACAAAGTTGATATTGGGTGTAACGCTGAGATTGCCGCCCACCAACGTTACTTTCGCGTCTCCGGTCGTGTTGATGGTGATTGAACCTATGCTGATGCCCGCAGACTGGACAGTAATGGTCTGGTCCGCTGAACCAGCAAATACAATCGGGGCGTTGAATGTGGTGGTCGGAATCGTTGACAGAGAGTAAGCGGCTTCTGGGCCGATGACGACATTTCCCGTGACGGTGATGGTTCCAGTCGTTGCCGGGACGCCAGTCAGGGTGGTCGTGATGTCATTATTGATAGTCAGCGTGCCGCTCACTATTACAGGTTGCGCGATAGTTGTGACATAATTCACCACGTTTCCATTTCGGGTAAACGTGAGGTTGTTCACAGCTGGCGGAAGCTCCACACCTGTCATCATTGCAGTTTGTCCGGCATATTCCAGGTCAACGGGCCCTTCGTAGTTCAACCGCTGCGCGAGAGTTGCTGACAAGGAGCGACGGATGATTCTTCCACCTGATGAGATTGTAATGAAGTTTGCACCTTGAACCGTGCCCTCCGATAGATCTAACGTTCTAATTTTGAATGGCCCTGTAAAGGAAATTTGATTTGAGGCCAGTCCGCTGAGATTCACTACAAGAGTGTTGATCTCAGGAGTTCCACCCGAAGACGTGAATGTCAGCGCCTTTCCGGAAACCGTTACTGCTTCATTGTACGGCACGCCAGTATTGGTGACTGAGATCACGCTGCCCGGAGATGCAGAAGCAACTGCAGCCTGAATTGTCCGCTTGGGAGTGCCCGGGGACCCGTCGCTAGCATCCGAACCAGACAGATTGTTCACATACCAAGCGGTCTGTGCATTTGCCACGAAATCCTGCGCGGCGACATCGCCCCCTGAAACGGTCACGATTCGGCTTGGAGGTACAAACGTATATCCGGTCTTTGATGGAGTGATCGCATATGACCCATTAGCGAGGTCTGCGAATGCGTAGTTGCCATTGGTATCGGTCGCTGTACTGTCGGTCTTGTTGCCGGTTAAGCTCAACGTCACGCCACTAAGTCCACTACCATTGACTGTTGCACGGCCAAACATTGAGTACATAGCTTTGGTGGACCCTACACTGCGATAGACAATCCCGCGGTCGGTGCCAGCAAAAAGATAATCGGAAGAATTCAGGGCCAGAGACTTTATCCAAGCGCCACTGACCAGTCCGGTACTGACCGAGGACCACGTTATTCCGTTGTCTGTTGACCGATAGACCCCGTTTCCCGCCGGACTCGCGAATACGTAATTCGAAGTGTTAATCGCCAGCGCATCGATCGTGTTAATCGCAAGCCCCTTATTTACTTCGATCCACGTCGCACCATTATCGGTGGAGCGAAAAACGCCAGCACCCGTTCCAGCAAAAACATGGCCTAGTGAATTGACCGCCATCGATTTGATTAAACCATTGGTTATGCCGTTGTTCGCGGATGCCCAACTCTCTCCGTTATCGGTTGAGCGAAACACTCCCCCGCCTCCCGATGTGCCCGCAAAGATCTGTCCGCCGGGGCCAATAGCCAATGTGTTCAAAGCAAGTTTTGTGAGTCCGCTGTTGACCTGGATCCAACTGGCTCCGTTATCCGTCGAGCGATAGATTCCCTCTGTACCGCATCCTGCAAAAATGTGACCGTTGGAATTAATTGTAAGCGCATAGAAGTACGGAGCGGTTGATCTTCTAAGAACCTCGCTCCAAGTGTTTCCGTTATCGGTTGAACGGAAGATGCTCGTGCGCCCGCCAGCAAAAACGTGACCAATATTGTTAATCGCAAGGCAATAGATCGAAGTATTTGCCAGCCCGATAGGCATCCAGTTCGCCCCGCTGTCTGTCGAACGGTATACGCCGACACCACCGGCAAATATCTCTTGACCTGAATTGACCGCCAAAGCAAATACCGTTACCGAATTCGGTCCGTTTGTTTCCTGCCAGAAGTCATTTGGATGCTCCGGGAAACTTATGATGGCTCCCGAGCTGGTACCTGTCGCATTGGCGGCAACAACACGGTAATAGTAGGTCGTGTTAGGCAATAGAGCGGACAGGTCGTATGCAACTAGCTGGTCTGAAGTTCCCGATCCTACTGATTGAATTGGAGAACTGCTAAGAGTTGCCAGCGTTGAGCTCGTACCGTACTCAAACCACGCATCCGTTGAAAGTCCGTTGGGATTGACCCTGCCGTTCAGTTTGGCTGATACGGCGGTAACGTTGCTCGGAAGCAACGTCGCAACAGAAGGAGCTGGCGGCTGGGTCCTAAAGGTGACATCATTGCCGAACGTGGTATCCGCATTGTTCCTGGCTACCAATCTGTAATGGTATGTTGTCCCGGCGATTAAGCCCACTAGTGTGTAATGCGCAGACAACGACGCAGTAGAGTTCGAGGGGCCGGTTTCGCCAGATGAATCGCCGTAACTTGTCGTTGTTCCCCATTGAAAATAATACCACGTGTTTGACCCGTTCGGATTTACCATTCCATTCAATTGAGCGCCATTGGAAGTTACGTTTGTTGCCGCTGTCGTTTCCACATTTGGCTTTCCGTGCGTGAAGCTCGCTGTAACAATGGCGTTCCCGGTGATCGTGAAGGTCGTGACGGATGCGGACTGGTTGGAGAATGTTCCGCCAGAACCCGTCCAACTGCTGAAGGTGTAACCAGGGTTTGGTGTTGCCGTCAAGCCGATCGCTGTGCCTGGCAAGTATCCGCCCGTGCAATTCGGAGATGTGTTCGCCGAAACCGCCCCAGAGCCGTTCGGACTGACTGCCGTTGACAGCGAGTAGCACGTCGGCTGCGCCGACGTGATCGTGAAGTTGGCGGGATTGACACCATATACGCTCGTGTTCGAGGCAGATTCTATTCTGATGCGACAGGTAGTGGACGGATTGTTCGGGACGGTAACCGACTCGGTTCCGTCATTGGCGGTGCCAGAAACCAATATGATAGGGAAAGTGGATCCGCCGTCGGTCGATAGCTTGATATTCACACTCCCGGTCACGCCGCTCGATGACCAAGTCACAGTCTGTGTTGAGCCGACTGGCCAGATCGCACCAGCGGAAGGACCGCTTACAGTTATGCCCCCTGGTGTTCCGGGAGGTGGTGGAGGGGGTGGCGGGGGCGGTGGATCTCCACCTCGGGCAACACGACTGGCAGCCAATGAAGATGTTGACGGGGGCGGATAGCAATTGGAGGTGCCATCCGAAAAGTGCTGACACCAGCCAAGTGGGATCCATTGGCCAGATTCATAGACGCTGTTGCCTGAGTACCCATAAGCGTACGTCCAACTCACATCACTTTGTTTCGCGAACCAAATGAAGCCTGTCTCGAACCATTGAAACCACCAATCCCACCCCCCGCTCAAACCGTAGTGAACTTCATTATAAAGTGGCAACCCAAGAGATCCCGACCTTCCGCCCTCTTTCTCGTAACGGACAGAGACGTTGCCCCACACAAAGCTGATCATCTTGCCGTTGAAAGCCCCACTCTGAAGTGGGCTCGTGATGTAGTAGTACATCGAGCCTTTGGTGAATGGCTGCCAGTTGTAATCTGTCCCGGCTGACGACGGTGCCGCTGCGTGACTCTCAAAGTCACGGGGAGAAACCAAGAGATTATAGACTGGTTCGCTCGTGCCGGCATAGTAGTTGGTGATGCCCGCATCTACCGATTGGAAGGTCTGGTAAAATCCGAATTTGATGCTGTAAGCCGCTGGATAGCCAGGCACAAAATTGATTTGTGCCTGTCCCGAACTCCCGCCTGTGAAGCTCTGATAGTACCCGCTGATCGAAGTTGAGTAGAACGTGTTCGTGAACTGGAGGACTGAACGCGTCGCGCAGCCGAGAACATCGTTGCCGTCATGGTTGTATGCGTCGAGAAATTTGTCTTGAATATCAGAGGTAGGAGCACCTTGGCCTGCTGCGATAGAACAAGAAGTCCCTCCCCAACTTGTTGCATATTCATTCCAACTGTTTTGGGTCATGATATGATACGCATAAAGGCTGACCCCTTGGTAGTTGTCATTCTGTATCGCAGTGCAAAACCTAGCGATTTCGCCACTATTGACTTCGTTCCCTCCCAAATCGGACATATAACCACCCTGGCCTGCTGGAACTATTGGTTTGACAGAAGCTCCAAATCCTCCTTGCTGCCATAAGTTGTGCCAGTAGTCGAAGTCATTCTTCATCCTTCTTACTTCCTCTTCTGGCGTCAGAAGTCGTGTGGCCCAATAGGCCTGAGGCATATTTGCGTCACTATACCGGCCGAATTCAATCCAAGGAAACCACTCGTGACCCGTAACCCTTGCAAAGGAGGAATAAGAGATGAAGCTGGACGGAAAAATTGTTCGGATATCAGCCATATATTGAGCAGCTACCGCCCCCTTCCCTTGGCTCTCAAAGGAACCCTCCGCATTGACGACCAGTCCGTCTATTTTCTCAACACCGAGGATTTTCTTAGAAACATCTGATTCGGAAAGACCCGTGCCCCATCTACTATAGCTATAAATGAAATGCCAGCCAAAAACTTGGATGCCTGAACTGTGAAACTGTTGTATGACGCTTCCAAATCCGCCGTACTGCAGTGCCCAGTTGAAAAGACTATTGCCTTGACTAAGCCAGTAGCTGTCACTGTCGCCACATTTTAGGATAACCCATTTTACCCCACCCGCGTTCAGAGTACTCAGGATCCTGTTGAGGTCACCGTTTTCAACCTCCCATATCCTCCAGATCCACACACCTTTACCAGTGGAAGCCACTGAAGGCGCAGAAAGGCAATTGAGTGTCAGTGCTACCGAGAGGATGAAAATTTTGAGCGATTTCGATTGCACTACTAACCTCTTTTGAGCAAAACTCGATGACTAATGCTTTATCTACGAACAGTGAAAGTTGATAGCATCTCGTCAAAAGTTTTCACGTACTTGTTATCAAAGTCACGCATGAGAGTAAGGGCTCTGCTGACTATTTCTTCTTTTGTGATCTTTTTCCCATCTATTTCTTGGCCGGGGACTCCCGAAACGAAGTTACGATGCAGTGAAATGATGTATGTTCTCTTGTTGTACTTTGTGTAGCAATTGATCACGGTCTCCCAGCTTCCTGCTCCCCCATATATAATCCAATAATCCTTCGTGGCGGGCATTCCGTTCAAAGTCACCTTCTCTGTCAAGACACGATCGGCTTGAGCCGGGGCCGATGCGTGTTCTTCAAAGTAATACGGACCACCAAAAGTCCCCGGCAGAAAAACGAAGGGTCTCTCATCGACGAAGATATGGACGAAGCCTCCTTCCTTATCCTCCTTCTGCATTGCTGGCAGACGGATGGTTAACCCAGTAATGCTATTTCCTGTCAGCCCACCTAAGTACTTTATGCTAAACCCCAATTTCTGATCATCGTAGACTTTCCATTGGGTAGATGCTCCTTTTGCTTGCTCCTGTTCTACAGGTGCCGAGAGGATACTCTTGCCGTGCAGATACGTGAGCGCAATTCCTAAAGTAATGAGGATTGAAATTCCGACCAGCGTAAGAACTCTCTTCATATGACACCATATTACCCTTGTCAAGCGGTCATTGTCAATACAGCTGCCGATTTTCATATTTAGGCGATATGTTCAAGCTGATTTGCCGCTTGTGGTTTCTTGGATCCAGCAGCTGTCAATGGTATACAGTCAGTCGACCGGAAGTATCTGCATCTTTAGGTATGCAAGTTTCATGAGTCTGGAAACGCGTTAACACGCTGGAACCTACGAGCGCAGCCAGGTAATACGGGGTGGTGAGGAAAAATGAAATGGATGGATTCGCCCGGTTTTGCCGAGCCGCTCTCGCGAAGAAGCCAGCGCGCAGCCACAGAAGTTTTCAGGGCATTGCACCCAATATAATGTGGTGATGTGCAAGAGTCAACATGTCGTAATCGTTCAACTGATGCAGAAATGGTCGCATCGGCTGGTCATACTTATTTGCCCAGTGCCATCTTCTTTGTTTGAAAGGATCCGTTGGCTTTCAAGCGATAGGAGCACACGCCGCCAACTTTTTTGTTGCGTCCCGCTGATTATGGCACATAAGAAAATGGGTGGACAATTCCTTTTCACCATTCTGGGAACGAAAGGTTTCAGTATATTTCACCATCCTCTCCCCTCCATCCCTTCTCCGTCTTTTCAAACCGAAGCGTTCCGGTTATCGTTTCTCTCTGTCCTTTCTCGGCTTTCCTCTTCCCCATGTACATCCACATGTTGAAAGGCCCGGGCTCGCCCCTTTGCACTTCAAAGGATTGCTCGAGAGGGCTTCCCCAATAGCATTTTTCGAGGAATCTGATTTCAGCTTCAAACTCGATTGAGTGAAGTTTCACTCCCATCACCTCCGCGTCCTGGGAGTTCTTCTTCGTGAACTTGACGAGCTCGATGAGACCCTCCGACTGCTTCGAGATCTTGTGACGGAGGACTGATTCCGCGTCGGAAGCCGAGGGAGTAGACGAACAAGCAGTCAAGAGGAGTAGTGGCAAGGCCAACGCAATGTATTTGACGGCGCTCTTCATGTTATATCCTTTCTGTTTAGACCTAGGAAAGCATTTACGTCGGTCATCCTCTCAAAATCCTGGCAGATGCGACAAAAATCACTTCTCTGCGAACTTTCCTGTATACCGCCAGTCAATGATGTGTGCATCCGCGTCAACAGTCGCGATAACCGTGCCGTAGCCCCTTGCCGAGGTGGCCGTGAACGTTATCGAGTTGGGTTTGACCGTTGTGATTTTATATGACGCATTGACATTCTTTTTCATAATTTCAGGCACTACGAATCCTACATAGGATCCTTGACCGCCGCTTATCGCCATTAGCTTGGTGCGATATGAATACGCCCGCATAGCAAGGTTGTTCAGGTCGATGATGATGGCGTCTCGGTTGCTTTCAACCGGATCAACTCCCTCATTTGGTTTGGGTGACTCAGGGGTAAGACGCTTCACCAACACTTCCAGCTGCTTTACCCTTCGTTCCAGCCTTGCCACCGGTTCCTCAAGCGAGGTTCCTTGTTGGGCGAATGCCCCGATGGGCCACACATTGAGGAGCAGCAGGATCAAAGGAATGCGTTGAATGAGTTTGTTCTTCATTTCAATTCTCCTTTCTGAAAAACGACTGCACAGATGATGTAATCTGCAGGGGTGGCACGCGGCGTAAGACGTGCCACCCCGTGAATTTGCAGTCAGCGGCAAAGGAGCGCCGCTGCCGTTCAGACCTCAGAATTTCAGCGTCACGCCGAATCTGAGGATTGCCATGTTTCCGTAGCCTACTTCGCCTTGGACACCAAATCCGGGCGCCAGATAATATGTGGCTCCGATGTAAGAACCATATCCGGCAAAGCTTCCTCCGGCCGAACCGAGACCTAAACTCGAAGATTGGCGCAACCTTGCATCGAAACCGTGTCCGAAGACCTCACCCGAGACGCAAAAGCTAAAGCCGTTGCAGAGAATTCAGAACTCGCTCG
>Ga0315282_10003560_pt1 | contig 27911 bp, 25 predicted proteins | sample YL17G07_20_MG_FD_203693 | JGI IMG/M metagenome (GOLD analysis project Ga0315282, IMG submission 203693) | Sediment microbial communities from Yellowstone Lake, YNP, Wyoming, USA - YL17G07_20 | ecosystem: Environmental > Aquatic > Freshwater > Lake > Sediment | place: USA: Wyoming | collected...
CCTAACATTGCCATCAGCACCGGATCAAGAGGGAATTCTGGCAGCTCTTGTGTTTGGTACTGCCCGCTGCGTAAAGCACGCTCCCGCAGTGAACGCCATAAAATCGCTCGGTCTTCCTGGCGTACTACCAGATCATTAATTGTATTGGCCTGCTGCATGCGCTCGCCAGTCGTGTAAAGGAAAGTTACGCGCTTCCAGCGCCCTGCCAGAATCGGCCGCGCTAATGGCTGGACTGGTCCCAATTGAATCTTGTAATACTCTTCACGGGCGCGTGGATGATCTGGTTCGTCGCGAAATAATTCCGCCCGCGTCGTCATTTCGTAGCCGCGAACTTCAGCCAGGTTTTCAATCCGCCAGCGATGACCTTCACCGAAAGCGCCGGTCTGGTAAAAAGCCAGGAAATCTACATCCACTACCTTGGGGGCAAACCGCAAAGGCAGGCGATACCAACCGAGCAGCCGGGCAATCTCAAGATCACGCTTGCCCGGGAGGATTGCTACGAGGATAAGCGCCGTGACGGGAGGATTACAACCCAACCCTTGCATTAAACTCCTCAATCAGGGCATCAATTTCAGGCACCTGAGCCTGGACATCGGTCCAATAATTAGGATCGTACCATTGAGCGTTGATCTCTTCATATGTGCGGCCTTGCTGTTCTACCCAGGTGTAGTATTTCAGGTTATGCACCCGGCGGCGTCCAACGTAGCTCAGCTCTAACAAAGCATCGGTCGTCACCCCATGCAGATAGCGAGCGTAAGTCTCCACCGCTTCGCTCTCACCAAAATCACCAAATTTCTCATTGTATTCATCAATCCGGCTGCCATAAAGCTGCATCGAATCGGTCAACACAGTCAGCACCACATCGTTATGACCCAACTCATAATACTTGGCGAATTTGATGGCGGACAGGATATTGGCAATCCCTGAGAAACCCAACAGGTCAAGCTGCGAAACCACTGTCTGAGGTACACCTTTGCGCACCAGGTAAGAACGCCCGGCGGGCTCGTTAAAAAGGCGCATAATATTGACTACGGCATTGTCGTCGATGGCCACCACGAGATCGGTGTTTTTTATGTTATGAATCCAAGGGACATGCTTATCGCCAATGCCCTCAATCCGGTGGGAACCAAAACCGTTCTCCAACAGTGTGGGGCACTGCAGCGCCTCACTGGCAATTATTTTACTGGTTGGGAAAACCTGCTTGAGGTAATCTCCGCAAGCAATCGTTCCGGCGGAACCGGTGGTCAGCGCCACCCCGCGGTAAGAATCGTTTGGACCTAATACAGATTTCAACACATCTTCCATGGCGTGCCCGGTGACTTCATAATGCCACAAATAATTGCCGAATTCCTCAAACTGGTTGAAGATCATCAGGTCCTGGCCAGACCGGCGCAGTTCCCAGCATTTATCAAAGATTTCTTTGACATTCGATTCACTACCCGGCGTAGCAATCACTTCGCTGGCAATCTTCGACAACCATGCAAAGCGTTCGCGGCTCATCCCTTCGGGAAGAATAGCGATTGATTCGCATGCCAGCAAGGCCGAATCATACGCTCCACCCCGGCAATAATTACCGGTAGAAGGCCAGACAGCTTTTTGGGTGGTTGGGTCAAACTGACCAGTCACCAGGCGCGGCGCCAGACAGCCAAAAGCTGCCCCCACTTTGTGTGCCCCGGTCGGAAACCACTTGCCTACCAGTGCTATCACACGAGCTTCGGTGCCAGTCAAGCTGGGGGGGAACTCAATGAAATTGACGTCCCCAAAACCACCTCCGGAAAGGACCGGCTGGTTCTTCCAGGTAATCCGGAACAGGTTGCGTGGCGTTACATCCCATAGACCAATACTTTTCAGATCGCGTTTAACCTTATCCGACGCCAGGGTTGGATTTTTCATCTGTGCAAATGTCGGGACGATAATCTTACGTTCGCGAGCCCGCTGGATAGTACGTTCCAGGCGGTCTGGTTGAATTGTCAGGTCAATTTTAGTCATTCTTAATCGACTCCTGTTTATGATCAGATTTCATATCTTGCGGCTCTTCACTTACGATGTAAAGCGGCCGTTCTTTGACTTCATCATAAATTCTACCAATGTATTCGCCCAAAATCCCCAGGCAGATCAACTGGACACCCCCCAGAAATAACACGGCCAACAGGGTTGAAGCCTGCCCAAGGAATGCCTCATGCCCAACCAGACGCATAATGATCACCACCGGGATGGCAAGAATACTAACACCAGCCGCGGTAAAACCTACATAAGTCGCTAGTTGCAAGGGGAAATAAGAAAAGCCGGTGATGGCATCCAGCGCCAACTTTAGCATTTTCTTGAATGGATATTTCGTTTCACCTGCAAAGCGCGCTGCCCGGCGATAGGGTACACCTACCTGGCGGAAACCCACCCATGCAACCATACCGCGCGGGAAGCGATGTTTTTCACGCATTTTCTTCAAAACATCGACTACTTTGCGGTCCATCAAGCGGAAGTCACCGGTGTCCAAAGGAATCTTGACTTCCGTTATCCGGTAGATAATGCGATAAAACGTAGAGGCAGTGATCTTTTTAAACCAGGTTTCACCTTCGCGCTCGGCACGGATTGCATAAGCTACCTGGTAGCCTTCACGCCATTTGGCGATCATTTCTAAAATAACTTCAGGCGGGTCTTGAAGGTCAGCATCCATCATTATCACCGCAGCACCCTGGCTGTAATCTAGCCCGGCCGTGATGGCGACCTGGTGGCCGAAATTTCGGGAAAAAATGACCGGGTGGACACGTTCATCCTGACTGGCCAGGTTGCGGATGATCTCGGTCGATCCGTCACGCGAGCCATCGTCCACCAGGATCAACTCCCAGGGTTCATGGGTTGAATCCATCACTTCTTTCACCCGCCGATACAGTTCCGGCAGGCTCTCATTTTCATTATAAACGGGCACTACAATTGAAAAGGTAGGCTGCATATAACCTTTCTTTCTATGAGGTTTTCCTAAACCTCTAAATGTTTCTTCAGGGCTTGCAGGGTTGGCTCAATCACCGGGGCGGGTTGAACAGCTTGCATGGCAGCGCGGGTATTTTTCAGACCACTGCCCGTGTTCAATACCAGGATAGGATCATCGGGTCCGACCATTCTCAGCTGCAAAGCTTTTAAAAGGCCGGCGTAAGCCGTTGCCCCGGCTGGTTCTGCAAAAATTCCCACCCGGCCTAATTCAGCAATGGCTGACAAAATATCATTTTCCTTGATGGTCAGGTAAGCGCCACCCGTCTGGGTAGCAGCCCGAACCGCGCGTACGCCATCCCGCGGCAGGTCGACGGAAATGCTGTCAGCTATCGTATGTGCTTCAACTGGATAGACAATCTCGGTATGATTAAAAAAGGCATTGGCTATTGCCGCAGACCCCTCGGATTGTATCCCAAAAAGACGTGGCATATTTTTCAGCCAGCCCAGGGATTGTAAATCTTTAAAACCTTTGTGGATGCCCGAGATGATATTCCCATCTCCTACCGGGATGAAAACAGCTAATGAACCTCTCGTCTCACCCAGGTTGAGCAAGATATTCTCCCATATTTCGAAAGCAGCGGTCTTTTTACCTTCAGCGGTGAAAGGGTTATAGCCAGTATTACGGCAGTACCAGCCAAATTCTTGCGCCGCTTCGATGGCCAGGTCAAAAGCCTGGTCATAGTTTCCATCTACCAGGATCACTTGGGCTCCATAAACCAACAATTGGGCAATCTTGGCAGGAGGAGCGCTGCGTGGGGCAAAGATCACCGCCCGCTGTCCAATGGCGGCTGACATGCCAGCCAGGGCTGCCCCGGCGTTGCCAGTTGAAGCTGTTACGACGACTTCAGCTTTGATCTGACGGGCGCGTGCCACCACCACCGCACTGGCGCGGTCCTTGAATGAGGCAGTTGGATTGCGCCCTTCATCCTTCACCCAAAAATGCTTGAGGCTCAGGTGGCTGATCAAACCCGGGGGCGAGTAGATGGGAGTCCAACCAGCTGCACGTAGGGGAGTACCTTCTCCGCCCGGGTCAAACACTGGCAGCAGTGGTAGATAACGCCAGAGTGAAAAATCCTGCCGGCAGGTGATATCTTCATTGCGATATTTCCGGCGGATGGTTTCATAATCCAAAACCACATCCAGGTTGCCGCCATCCTTGGGGCAGGTATAGGTGACCTGGTCGGGATTGTATTCACTTCCACACAGGGAACACCGGTATCCTATAAAATTTTCGTTCATCCCATTTATCCTCATTGGCCGCGGATGTAAGGCAGCCCCAGGGCTGCCGGAGCCCCCAGGCGTTTACGCATAGCCTCACGCGAACCAAGCACCAGTACAACAATCGTGAATGCATATGGCAGCATTTGCAAGAAGAATCCGTAATAAGGGTTATAGTGGAAAGGATTTGCCAGGCCGAGGATTAAGACTGGTCTCTGGATATCCAGGATCAGCCGGCGCAGCGCTCCAAATATATATGAACCGAAAGCCGCCCTGAACGGGTCCCATTGGGCAAAAATGACCAGCCCTACCGCAATCCAACCCTGCCCACCGGTCGTCAGATCGCTGAACCATCCCGGGGAAATTGCCAGGCTGATGGTAGCTCCAGCCAATCCAGCCAGCACACCGCCCACGAATACATAAAAATAGCGCGCGCGGTAGACATTGATTCCCAGGGCATCCGCCGCGGCCGGGTATTCACCAACCGCGCGTAGATGCAGCCCTGGGCGGGTGCGGTTGATAAAATACCAGCAAAGCGGAAACAAAAGATATCCCACATAGATCATTATATTCTGGTCTCTAAAGAAGATTTCCCCAATGACAGGGATTTTTTCGACCAGCGGAATCGAGAATGAAGGCAGCAGTGCAACTGCCCCGGCTTTACTCAGCCCTTCACCCAAAACCAGGCTGATACCTGTGCCAAGAAAAGTCAGCGATAGGCCGCTTACCACCTGATCGGCCTGAAGCTGGATACAAATAAATGCATGCACCTGGCTGAGGATACCACCTGCCAGCATGGCTACTAATACCCCCAACCAGGGGTCACCAGTCTTGAGGGCTATGCTGTAGGCGCTCATTGCTCCGATTAACATCATCCCTTCCACGCCCAGGTTCATCACGCCAGAACGCTCTGCGAAGATTTCACCGAGGGTGGCAAAAAGCAAAATCGTCCCTGAAGCAACGCCTGCCTGAAAAATAATGATTAGATCCATAGCTACATCTCCTCAGCGCGGCGAACAATACGAATGCGGTAGCGCATCAAGAAGTCGCTAGAAATCAGGCAGACCAGGATAATACCCTGGATCAATTTAGGCACTCCTGAAGGTTGAATTTCACGCCCCGCCAGGATTAAAGCGCCAAACAGGACGGAAACCAACACCACACCAAATGGGTTCAACTTGGCCAGCCAGGCCACAATGATACCGGTGAAACCGTAACCAGGCGAGATCGCGCCTTGCAGCCGGTGGACCACTCCACTGATCTCAGACATTCCTGCCAGACCAGCCAGGGCACCGGAGAGCATCATCACCAGGATGGTGTGCCGGGCAATGGGGATGCCAGCATAACGTGCTGCTTCAGGGTTATCACCGATCAGGCGAATTTCGTATCCCCATTTACTGCGGTATAGAATCAGCCATACAACCACCGTTGCCACCAGGGCAAGTATCAAACCAAAATGAGTGGTCAGTCCCCGGAAGGCCGGAACCTGGTTGCTGAAATCCGACAACCTCAGAAGCCAGGCATTTTTCGGAAACACCTTTGACATCTGGAAGCCACCTTCAGACCAGACGGCAAAAATAAAGTAATTATTCCAGGCCACTGCAATGTAGTTCATCATCAGGGTAGATATTACTTCGTTCACTTTGAAACGGGCCTTCAAAAAACCGGGGATGAAGCCCCACAGCGCCCCACCAATCAAGCTGGCAGCTATCATTGTGATCAGAAACAACCATCCGGGAGAATCATCGGGAAGCAGAGGAACCAGAACCACGGTGCTGGCAGTAAACGCTCCAATGTAAAATTGTCCTTCAGCGCCAATATTCCACAGGCGCATACTGAATGCCACCGAGCAGGCCAGACCTACCAGGATCAATGGAGTGGCTTTGACCAGAGTATCTGAGAATACACCGATATCACCAAAGGACGCCTTGGCAATGTGAACGTAAGTCTTCCAGGGGTCACTTCCTACCAGGGCCAGGATAACCCCTCCGATCAACAAGGCTACAACGACCGCTCCCAGGGAAAGCGCCGGCGAAAGCCATCTAGACGTGTCAGTCAGCCGCGGCTCTAACTGGAAAGATATGGGGAAACGCCGGCGCGGGGTCGATGTCTCAGTCATGATTTTTCCCCTGAAGATTTTTTAAATGAAAAACCATCATTGTTTTACGCTCCTGTAGAAAGCGTTTCTTGTTGCTGGATCAGTTCAAGACGAGTGCCCGTCATCATCATGCCAATCTTTTCAATGTCTCCATCCAGCACTTCACCCATGATCTGGCCATCGTAAATGATATAAATTCGGTCGCTCAACGAAAGCAGTTCCTCTAATTCCTCAGAAACCAGTAAAATTGCCGCCCCAGCCTCACGCTGCGCCAACAACAGGCGAAGGACGCCTTCTATCGCGCCCACATCCAGACCACGGGTAGGCTGCATGGCGATCATCAACATCGGCGCAGAGGAAATTTCACGCGCCAGAATCAATCGCTGTAAATTTCCCCCCGATAATAGCCGGACAGGTGTATTGATGGATGGTGCCAATATTTCATAAGCATCTTTCAATTTAACCGCGTACCGCTCAGCTGCGATTGAATTGAGCATCCAACCTCTGCCAATGGGAGGTAGATTGTATGTTTTCATTATTACGTTGTCTGTCACACTCAAATTGGGCGCAGTCCCCACGTGAGTACGATCCTCCGGAATATGTGAAACGCCCATTTTGATACCCATGCAGGGTGACTTGTTCGTTAGTTCTTCTCCCTGGACAAGGACATGTCCTGATTTGGCACGGCGCAGGCCCGTGATTACATCTGCGAGTTCACGCTGCCCATTACCCGCCACACCTGCCAACCCAACGATTTCTCCTGAATGCACTTCAAGAGTCGCCCCTCGCAAAGCGGGCAAACCCTTGTCATTTTCCGCTTCTAAGCCTTTGACCGAGAGTACTACATCTCCTGGCTTTTGAGGACTCTTTTCGAGGGTGAAAAGGACATCTCGCCCGACCATTAAGCGAGCCAGTTGTGCCCTATCCACGGTAGATGGATCAATATCAGCAGCTGTAACTTTTCCGCGCCGCAGGACCGTGACCTGATCAGCAATCGACATTACTTCATGCAGCTTGTGACTGATAAAAATGATAGACTTCCCAGCCGCCACCATCGTCCGCAGGGTCCTGAATAAGTCCTCTACTTCTTTTGGGGCCAGCACAGCCGTAGGCTCGTCCATAATTAAGACGTTTGCGCCTCTGTAGAGCATTTTAAGTAACTCAACCCGCTGCTGTTCACCTACAGATAACTGCCAGACCCTGGCACGCGGATCTACCTGCAGGTTGAACTGCTCGCCTAATTCAGCTATCTTGTGATCATACTCCTTCAGATGCATTCTGAAACGAGGTTTATCCAGCCCTAACAGGATATTTTCCGTGACAGTATGGGAAGGCACCAGCATGAAATGCTGGTGTACCATTCCAATTCCCGCTTCAATAGCCTGCCGTGGGGAATGAAATGTAAACGGTTTACCATTGATAAGAATTACCCCCGTATCCGGTTGGTACAGCCCTGCCAGGATGTTCATCAGGGTGCTTTTCCCTGCCCCATTCTCCCCAAGAAGGGCATGGATGCTGCCATGGCACAGTTCAAAATTGACATGGTCATTTGCCAGAACACCCGGGAAGCGTTTGACGATCCCATGCATGCTGACAGCTTTTATATCTTCAAGCTCACCTGCTGGATTCATGACACCTCAATCAGAAATAAAAAAGGGGTGTGACCCACGCCTATTTGAGATATTTTATCCTACAAATGATAAATTGGGGGTTCTTTGGGATTTATTGTGGAAGGCTCCGGATTTGGGACTGTCATGATAATCCCAAATCCGGATGTTCACCATGGAAATTCCCAAAGAACCAAATTGGGCCAGGTCAATGCTGACCTGGCCCAATTGAGAATTAGAATTACTGGGTTTGCGGTAGTTCAGCAGTTACGCCTTGTGCCCACCAGTACATGCAGTAGGTGCATTCCAGGCCCGGGGCTCCCGGAGGGAACTGGTCCAGGTCTGCCTGCACGAATTTTTTCCCGGCAGGGATGATCTCTTTACCCTTGTTATCCGTGATTGGGCCAGAGAAAACATCAAAGCGGTTAAACTGACCAGCCAGCATCTTGGCCAATGTGTCTTTGACCATTTGGATATCTGCTACGGGTAGTTCGGCAGCACCTTTGGTCAAGGTCTGTCCTTCCATGAAGCCATACAGACCCAGAGAACCGCTGTCAGCATCGAAGTAATCAAAACCAACTTTGTAGGTCTTATCCATGACGCCTTGAACAATCCTAGCATAGATAGGACCCCAGTTCCAATAGATGGTAGTAAGGCAGCGTTCAACCTTGCAGGAGCCGTACCAGTCATAGGTTAGGCCCCACTTGCCCTTTTCCTGGGCAACATCTGCCGGGGCAGGCGTGTCGGCACCGGTGAAGACTACCTCGGCGCCAGCATCATACAAAGAGGCGGCAGCTTCCTTTTCTGCTACCGGGTCGTGCCAGGTATTAATCCAGCGGACATCCAGCGTACATTCGGTGCAGGTCTTGCGCATACCCAGGGCAAAAGCATTACCCAGGCGCAGTTCTTCCGGGATCGGGAAGGTGGCGATATACCCCAACTTAGGATTACCATCCATCTTAGCCCGTGAGCCAGCGACCATTCCAGCCAGGTACTTCATGTCTTCCATTGCACCGAACAGGTTGCCAAAGTTCGTGCCGTTGGTTTTGTAACCGCTGATATGGATATAAGTGATATCTGGGAATTCAGCCGCTACGGTTTCCATAGGATCCATGTAGCCAAATGAAGTGCCAAAGATCACGTTGAAACCTTTGCGAGATAGACTCCGGAACACTTGCTCGGAATCGGCGCCTTCGGCCACGTTTTCAATATAGGCCGTATGTACATTGGCGACATTCTTCTCCACGTAGGCAATGCCATCCGCATGCGCTTGTGACCAACCGCCATCATCATGGGGGCCAATGAGCACGAAGGCAACATTAAATTTGCCCTGCAGGATATCAGGGATTTGATATTGCCCAGCCGGTGCAGGAGCCGTGGTGGCTGTAGCTTCTGGAGCTTTGGTGGCTTCTGGGGCATTGGTGGGCACAACTGGGGCGGCCGTAGGGGTCGCGGCTGGCGCGCAGGCCGTGAAGACCATGGCAACCAGAATTAAAATTGTAGCTAAAAACCAGACTCGTTTTGCAAACATCTTTCTTCTCCTGTTTTCATAAATATGGGAACATACTTTTCAGCGTGCTGCTTGACGACAATTATAGACCGATAACATCCACCTCCTTTCTTAATAGTAAGACTGCGACCAGCCATTGTCGTTATGCGGGCCGATCAGTACCTTGGCGACATTGAACCTATATTTTGCCGAATCATGGATGACAAACTCCGCCGGTTTACAAACCCACAACGGGTGAGTGTCAACGGAAGGATTGATATAAGAACAAGATGGCGAAAAACCTGTATGGAATTAATAAGACGCCTCCATCCTGATATTGGGCTAGATTCTACGATAACATAGTCTGTTTTTAAGAAGACAGAGAATTGACCCCCTATCTGTCTAGCTAAAAACAATTCTACCGCATTATTGTAAACTTTACCAAACTTTTTAATATTTTTTAAGGTCTAGACATCTTAAAATATCCGCCGTTTTCTTAATGGTTAAGATAGGGATTTATGATAAATCGAGGGTTTTGCATGGTAATCTGTGCAAAACCCTCATAATGCCTGCTAATTTTTATGGCACAATCCAGGTGCCGGTTTCACTTCGCAACGCCTGGCCGATGTGCTGCGGATCGGTGATCAAGGCCTGCTTACCACCTGCTTCAAGGAACCAGACGATTGCCTGGATTTTTGGCGCCATCGAACCTTTGGCGAAATGGGTGCCATCTGCCAGATACTGCTTGGCCTCTGCCAGGGTCATGCGGTCGACCCATTTCTGGTCAGGCTTGCCAAAATTTATCGCAACTTTTTCGACGGCTGTGGAGATCAACAACAAGTCAGCTTTTATCTCACGTGCCAGCAGGCTGCAGGCATAATCTTTATCAATAACTGCCGCTACGCCTTCTAACTCTCCTTTGGTGTTTTCAATTACCGGGATGCCGCCACCGCCCACCGTCACCACAACTGTGCCTACTTTAATGAGGGCATTGACCGAATCCAGCTCTACCACGCGTTGCGGAATAGGGGAAGCCACCACCCGCCGCCAACCTCGCCCGGCATCCTCAACCACGTTCCAACCCAGATCCCTGGACCGCTGCTTTGCATCAGCTTCATCCATAAAACCACCAATGGGCTTGGATGGATTCTGGAAAGCTTTGTCATTCCGGTCAACCTCCACCTGGGTGATGACCGTGGTTACTGGTTTGGCAATCTTGCGCCGTTTCAGCTCATTTTGCAGGGTCTGCTGCAGGGCATACCCGATAGCACCCTGGCTGTCAGCGCCGCATACATCCAGTGGGACTTCGTGCATCCCTTCTACTTTGTGCGCGATCTCGGACCTGCGCAGAATAAAACCTACCTGTGGACCATTACCATGCCCAATCGCAACATCCCATCCAGCTTCGATCATATCCGCTATATAAAAAGTGGTTTCCTTGGCAGCCTGGTATTGATCCTCAACTGTCTGGTGTTTACCATCCTTGATGAGGGAATTCCCCCCAATTGCCACAACCGCGACTTTATTTGCCATTGTTCATTTCTCCTCAGTTCAAAAATAAATGAATTATTATCCCTGTGACCTTCCGCAGATTTATACCTGTGAAGGTCCTCAACTAGCTCATGGTCAGCGCCATCACCGCTTTCTGGGCATGCAGGCGGTTCTCAGCCTCGTCATACACGACTGACTGGGCGCTGTCGATCACTTCATCGGTGACTTCGATATTCCGGTCAGCCGGTAACGGGTGCATATAGATGGCATCCGGTTTTGCCAACCCCATCCGGCGCTTATCAGTAATCCAGCTTGAATATTTCTTGATAATTTCAGCACCTTCTTTTTCATCTGCCGTATGCACCATGGCACCCCATGACTTAGCGTAGATGATATCGGCGTCTTTGAAGGCCTCATCCATATCATCAATCACTTCAAAGCCGGCGCCATATTTGCGCGCCTCTTCGCGGGCCTGTTCCATAATATCAGGCATCAAACGGAATTCCGGTGGATGAGCCAGAACGACATCCAGTCCAAAGCGCGGCATCTGCAGGATTAGGCTTTGCGGTACAGACATGGGTTTCTGGTATGAGGCCGCATATGCCCACGAGACAACCATCTTTTTACGACGCAGGTCACGTCCTTTTTTCTCGATCACGGTCATTAAATCAGCCAGGATTTGAAATGGATGGTAGATCTCACATTGCATATTCAGCACAGGAACGCGTGAATTGCGGGCCACCTCATTAATATATTTATTACCTGTACCCCACTCGACGTGACGGATGGCAAGACCATCATAATAGCGGCCGAGGATCTCACCAATCTCTTTGGCTGTATCACCATGTGCAATCTGGGTGGTGCGAGACTCAATGAAAGCCGCATGCCCGCCAAGCTGCGCCATGCCGGCCTCGAATGAGCCGCGGGTGCGCGTGCTGCTGAAGAAGAATAACATTGCCAGCGTTTTGTCACGCAAATATGCATGAGGTTCATTCAAAGCACGCTTTCTTTTCAGATCGAAAGCCACATCCAGCACGGTTTCCACCTCTTCGCGGCTGAAATCAAGGTCTCCGATTAAATCACGGCCATGTAAAAAAGTTTGCATTTTGTTTTTCCTTTCTTTTTATTGTGTACAGCCTAATGATTTTTGGATGATGGATATTTGATTGATGCTATCTTGGACAGAGCCCATCTGGTGGGAAATCTGCTGCCAGGTTGAACATAAAACTGGTAAAAGACCCGCATCGCTTTTTACTATTTCAGATATCTGCCTGGCTTTATCCCACTTCTTTAAATGGGCATAACCACTAATGAAAGGGAGCCATTCTCTGACATCGGAGGTTTGCAATCCCTTCGCCTGAGTTTCGTCTGCCAGGGCAACTACCTGCTCCCAATCACCTTGCTGTGCAGCCAAATCTGCTTTCTCGTAGTAATAACACCAGGCGTGGGCCGGCTCAGGGAACATGATGGCAGGGACATGATAATCAGGTTTGGCGTTGCTATAAATTTTGTCGAGATTCGAAAGGTGAGCCACCTTCTGCAGGTTATCCGGTAAATCTGGTCGGGTAGCATCCGCTGGAGTTACCACTTGCAGGCATGCCGGCGGAGCATAATAGATGACCAGAACATCGGAAGTCGTACCATGAAAGGTCATCGACCGTAAACCGTGCTCGACCGGCAAGCCAGTTCTAAAATCCGGCAGCCCACCTTTATCACGCGCTTCCATATCGAAGAACTGGTACGGAATCTCTTTCGATGCAAGATTAGGGGCATAAATCCAGTTCAAGATCGGGGTCAGGTCATTGTCACTGAAACGATCCAGCGGGATTTTATCTGAGATAACGATCGTCTTCGGTATTAATGCAGGTGCTCTCCAGATAAGCTGCCAGAAATAGGATTGCAGAGTTTGCCCTTCATTTATGTAATAGGTCGCATTCTGGTATTGCAGCCCAGCCGCCAGGCAGATCAAAGCTGCCAAGGCCAGCATCTGGTAATGTGGCTGAAGTAGTATCCCTAATAGCCCAACCAGCAACATGGAAGATCCAATCATAAAAGGGAGAGTTGAACGGTCCCAGGGAAAATTGATCTCGACCGGTACTTTGGGAACCCAGATCGGCAAACCAGCCAACAACAGACAGGCTAAACCAACCAATAAGAACGGCCCGGCGCGTTTTTCACCAAACAAACCGGGCGATTTGCTTGCAAGCCTGGAAAAGAATAACCACAGGATTAAAGATAATCCAGCCAGAACACCCAGGTAAACCCACCTTGAATTGACCGGTAGATTAAAAACTGAAAGCCAGGTATCAAAAACAGTTATTTTCATAGAAATTAAAACTGCCTTTACTAACTCCACCAAACCGTTGACCGGATTTCTTGCCATCTCTTGCAGCAGCAGTGGCTGGTAAAACTGAAATTTATAGATGAAAACCCGCCAGATGACAAAAAATACCAGCACGGCCAGGTAAGGCAGCCATTTGAAAAATACCTGTTTTAGAAGTGAATTTCCAGCTTCGCGGGCGCCCGGATTGCCTGAACCTTTATTTATCGATATCTGCCGCAGGGTCACCCAGATCAATGAAGGCCGAATCAACTCCAGGCCCATAAAATATTCGAGAGAGAAGAAGCTGGATTCAGCGACCAGCGACACAAACAATAAAGGCCAAAACCAGCGGGGTTTGCGCAGTGAAAGCACCATGGTCGCAAGAGAAAGAAGAAAGAGCACCAATACGCTGAAATGCAGTAAGAATTCCAATGGGAGCGGCTGCTGTTTGAAACCTGGATACACCAACACCAGCAAGGCCACCCCAATTGTCGCCACCTTATCTTCAGGCCAAAACATCTGCACCAGCCACCATACAAGATAGGCACTCAACCAGCGTAAAACAAGGAGAAGGATATGGTAAAGGGCAGTCTGTTCGCCAAACAACCAGGTTGTCAGGGTATATATCCAGGCAGAATATGGACGGTCAGCACTTAAAAATTCCCCAAACGACAACGGTCCGAACAGGTGATAATTCCACAGGTAAATCCAATCGTCCCCATACAGGCGCAGCCTTGGTATGGCTATGCCATAGGTAAGCACGGCAGCGCCCAGTAAAAGCAAGGGCACTGACCAAACCGGCATCTGCCACGATCGAATTTTCTGCATGATAAGTGGGTAACTGCCAGGCTGAAGGATTTACGCCAAAAGCGTGCAAATCCTTCAGTCTGGCATACCTGACCTTTATTCCATTGCGCCCAGGATCAACGCCAGCAACGCCATCCGGACGACGACACCATTGAAGGCTTCTTCCCAGTAACGGGCATGGCGTGTGCTGTCCACATCGTTGGGTAGTTCATCCATACGGGGCAATGAATGCAAAATGATTGAATCGGGGCGAGCTTTTTCAGCCAGCAGTTCACGCGTCACCCGGTAATTTTCAGGGGTCATGCCCTTATCAGCGCTGGTTTCCTGGCGCGCTTTGGTATAATCTGGCTGCACTACTGGTTCCATGTAGATCACATCGGCCTGGTCAATGACATCCTTGACATGCTCGGCCTCGGTAAAGCGTAAATTGTACTGGCGCAGCTCGTTCTTAAATTCTTCCGTCAGAGACATCGCCGGCGGAGCCACATAAATGACTTCGCAATCAAACTGCGTTAAGGCATACGAGATCGAATGCATGGTGCGCATGCGCATATCGCCAATGCACAAGAAGGTCAAACCATCGATGGTTCCCTTTTCATTTAACACGGTGTAAAGGTCAGTCAACACCTGGGTGGGGTGTTCGCCCCAGCCATCGCCGGCATTGATAACCGGAACACTGGCAAATTTGGCCGCTTCAGCCGGCGCGCCCTGTTGAAAATGGCGCATGACGATTGCATCGCCATAATATTCCAGCATGTGGACGGTGTCTTTGATTGATTCCTGGTACCAATCGCCAGCGCGTGTCATCTTGGCATCTGAGAAACCGACCACGTGCCCGCCCAGGCGGTGCATGGCAGCCTCATGGGCCAGGCGCGTGCGAGTGCTGGGCTGGTAAAATGCCGTAACCAGGGTTTTTTCTTTTAACAAATCGCTGTTACGGCGGTTGCGCGCGATTGGAGCCAACTCATCGGCCGCTTCAAAAACCCGGAAAAACTCCGACCGCTCAAAATCCTTCAGCGACAAAATATCACGACCTAAAAAACTGCGCATTTGAAATCCTCCTGATCAAAATTTTGGTTTTTTTATTTTCTCTGCAACAGGCCTATTCTACCCGGCGGACTACATGAAAGCGGAAATAACCCGGCAAGAAATAGCTGAGGGAATAATCCACCACGCGCCCCTCACTGGTAAATAATTGGGCAGTAAACATCAAAAGCACATCACCGCGCTGGATTTCAAGCGACCGTGCGATCTCTGGAGAAGCAGCCACAGCCTGGATCTCAGCGCGGGAGGATTGCAGCGGTAGACTGCCATGTTCCAGGATAAAATCGAGCACCGACCCGGTAAAACCCACCTGCAGATCCTCAGGTAACAATACATCTTCTGGTAGAAGATCTACCAGGTAAGCCACCGGTCGTTTGTCAGCCAGGATAACGCGCGCTACCTGCACCACCTGGGCGCCCTCCTCAAGCTGGAGCGCGGCTGCCTGCACAGCCGTGGCTTTTAGCTGGCTGATATGTAAAGCTCCCATCGAAACTTCCAATTGAATCCGCCTGGCCAGCTTCTCAATACTCTCTAGCACCTCCAGGCCGCTGTCAATTACCTGGGGATGGCCAACCACGAAAGTGCCAATCCCCTGGCGGCGCCGGATCAGCCCCTGGCCTTCAAAAGAACGCATCGCTTCACGCAAAGTCGCGCGCGAAACACATAACTGGCGTGCCAGGTCCGGTTCAGCAGGCAAACGCTGACCAGGCTGCGCGTTAGAAATCAACTGCGCCAGCTGAATCTGCAAACGTTGGAAAATATGCGTTGTTTCAATCCCCTCGTTAGTTTTCATCTATTTCTCCTTTCATATCCAATTTTAACAAGCTGTACAGGGTACTTTTGCTGTCATTGACCCATCATTCCAATACCGGGATAAAATCAAACCGGGTAACATCTACCAATCCAAGATCAGAGATGCGCAGCTCCGGAATTACAACCAGCCCCAGCAAACTTAGCTGCATATTGGGATTGTTGATCAGGCAGCCGCAGGCTTTGAAACCTTCCAATACGGTGGCGGCTTTGTTCGCCACAACTTCAGCGCGCTCGTTCGACATCAAGCCGGCAATCGGCAGTTCGACTTTACCGATGACCTCGCCGCGCCGCACAACTACCTGACCCCCGCCGCAGCCAGCCAGATAGTTAGCTGCGATGGCCATATCGGAGTCATTTGTTCCGACGACGATCATATGATGGCTGTCGTGGGCGACTGTTGTGGCTACGGCGCAGGGAGAACGGAAACCGAACCCCTGGACCAGCCCGAGTTGAATATTTCCGGTGCTGCGGTGCCTTTCCACCATGGCAAGCTTGGCGATATCGCGCCCCACATCCGCCTGAATTTGCCCATCTTTTACATGCATCTTCAGGTGCAGGTGACGGGTAGGCGCCTGGTTCTCAATAATGCCGATCACATGGGCGATGACAACTGGTTTAGCAGGGGCAACCAATTTAAAGTCGCTGGCTTCCAACAATCGGGGGAAATGCACCGACTGCAGCACCCACTCAGGATATGTAACCGCAGGCAAATCTGCCAGAAGTTTTCCTTCTCTGGCAACCACCCTGCCTTTCGCAATCACCAGGTCAACCGTGAACGATTCCAGTTGCTTGACTAGCAAGATATCGGCAAAACGACCGGGAGCTATCAAACCAATTTCACGACTGACACCAAAATATTCAGCAGTATTCAGGGTCGCCATCTGGATGGCAGTCATCGGTGATAATCCCTGGAAAATGGCATGCCGCACCACCCGATCCATGTGCCCTTCCGTTATTAATGTGGCACAATGGGCATCATCGGTGCACAGGATGAAACGGCGTGAGTCCATACCCTGCTCGGTGATCGCGCCCACCTGGGCAGCCACATCCTGCCAGGCGGAACCGTAGCGCAGCATCACGCGCATCCCCTGCCGGGCGCGGGCTACCGCATCTTCAAGGCGAGTGCCTTCGTGATCATCTTGTGGTCCCCCAGCCACATAGCCATGGAAGGGAAGCCCCAGGTCAGGGGTGGCGTAATGCCCGCCGATTATCTTATTGGATTGGCGTGTGACCGCCATTTCGGCATGCACTTTATCATCACCATTGTATACACCCGGGAAATTCATCATTTCACCCAACCCAATAATGCCGGGCCAGGTCATGGCTTCAGCTACTTCAGCCGGTCCAAGGGAAGCGCCGGGCGTCTCAAAACCGGGCGCTGACGGCACACACGAAGGCATCTGCACAAAGGCATGCACCGGCTGCTCGCCCGCTTCATCCACCATCAAGCTCACGCCGCGCAGCCCAAACACATTGGCAATCTCATGTGGGTCCGCAAATATTCCCGTCGTCCCATGGGGTAATACCGCCCGGATGTATTCTGTAACGGTCAGCATGCTGGATTCAACGTGCATGTGCCCATCCAGCAGGCCAGGTACTAAAAACGCCCCATCGGCCTGGATGACAAGCGTATCCGGGCCAATGGTATGGCTGGCATCATTTCCAACAAACGCCACCCGCTGGTCATAAACCGCCACATCGGTATGCGGGATGATCTCGCCCGTCTGGACACATACCCACTGCCCATCCCGGATTACCAGGTCTGCCGGCTTACGCCCCATGGCGCAGTCTACCAGTCCGCGTGCGTCTTGTAGCCAGAATGTATCTGTGCTCATCAAAGCGACCCTTCTAATTTAACAACCTTCTAGCTGCCCGGTTATGCTTTTCAACCAGGCGCGGCACATCCAGGGTGAGCAATTGACCGTCCTGGATAATAACCCGTCCACCAATCACACTGTAATCGACCTGCTGCGGTGCGCAGAACACCACCGCCGCCAGGGGGTCATGCAGTGCGCCGGCATATTCCAAGCGGTTCAGGTTGATGGCGATGAAGTCGGCGCATTTGCCAACCTCCAACGAGCCCAGGTCAGTGCGACCCAATACCTCAGCCCCACCGCGGGTTGCCAGTTCCAATGCCTGGCGCGCCGTCAACAGCGGCGGGGCATTCTGGCTGGAAAGCGAGGCGCCTGCCAACCCGGAGCGCAGGCGTGCTAAAAGCATTGCCTGGCGTGTTTCCACCAGCAAGTTCGAGCTGTCGTTGCTGGCTGAGCCATCCACGCCCAACCCTACTTTTACTCCGGCCTGGAGATAATCCCACAGTGGGGCTATGCCGGAAGCCAGGCGCATGTTCGAGCTGGGACAATGCGCCACACCGCAGCCGGTGCGGGCGTAGAGCTGGATCTCAGCCGGATCGATGTGCACCGAGTGGGCAAACCATACATCCGGTCCAATCCAGTCCACCGCCTGCATATACGCTACCGGACGGCGCCCAAACATTTGCAGGCAGAAAGCTTCTTCGTCCTGGGTTTCGGCTAAATGGGTGTGCAGGTGGACCTCATACTGCCTTGCCAGCACGGCTGACTGGCGCATCAGCTCGCCGGTCACGCTGAAAGGCGAACATGGCGCCAGCACGATCTGCAGCATTGAACCCGCTTTAGGGTCATGATAACGCTCGATCAGTCGTAGACTGTCTTTGAGGATGGCCTCTTCGCTGTCCACCACACTGTCAGGCGGCAGGCCGCCCTGGCTCTCGCCGAGGCTCATCGAGCCGCGCGCCGCGTGCAGCCTTAAGCCAGCTTCCTGGGCGGCGGCAATCTCATCATCCAGGCGCGAGCCATTCGGGAATAAATAAAGGTGGTCTGAAGCAGTAGTGCAGCCCGAAAGCGCCAGTTCTGCCAGGGCAGTTTGGGTAGAAATGAAAATATCATCCGGCGTCATGCCGGCCCAGATCGGGTAAAGCGTTTTTAGCCAGCTGAACAGGTTAACATTTTGCGCTGCAGGTACGGCGCGGGTGAGGGTTTGATAAAAATGGTGGTGAGTGTTTATCAAGCCGGGTAATACAATGTACCCGTTGAAATCCAGCACAGTGTCGGCTGATTCTGGCAGTTCTTTGCCAGTTCCAACAACCTCAATGAAACCATCCCGGGCAAACAGGCCGCCATTTGAAATCTCACGACGTTGACCATCCATCGTGACCAGCAAAGAGACATTTCGGATCAGGAGTGTAGGCATAGTTTAAGGGTTCGTGGCTTCGCTCGAATTTGTAACTACTCAGGCTATAGGGGCAAAGCCCCGAATTTGAGTTGTTTGCGGGTGCGAAGCACCCGCAAACAACTCAAATTCGGGAACTTCCCCACGATGGCTGAGCAGTCACTCGATTTCTTATCTTTAGAGAGTTTAACCACAAACCCTTAAAAAGTCAATTGTCAGACAACATAATTTTGATTAATGATCAGACAACTTTGATGCCCTGAGCGTGTTGCGCATGAGCATGGCGATCGTCATTGGCCCCACGCCGCCCGGCACCGGCGTCAGGTAACCGGCAACTTCCTTCACTTCATCGAAAGCCACGTCACCCACAATCCGGTATCCCCTTGGACGGGTGGCGTCTTCTACCCGGTTGATGCCCACATCGATCACCACTGCTCCCGGCTTGACCCAATCGCCGCGCACCATCTCTGGTTTTCCGACGGCGGCCACCAGTACGTCCGCCTGGCTGGTAATGGCCGGCAGGTCATGTGAACGTGAGTGGCAGATGGTCACGGTGGCGTTGGCGCGCACCAACAGCAGCGCTACCGGCATCCCGACGATATTCGAACGTCCTAAAACCACTGCATTGGCGCCATCCAGACTGGGCATCACCTTGTTAATCAGGTACATCACCCCCGAGGGGGTACAGGGTACGAACAACGGGTCGCGCCCTTTCTGCGCCAACCGCCCGATATTCATCGGATGAAAACCATCCACGTCTTTTTCAATGCTGATGGCGCGCAGTACGCGCTCCTCATCCAGCCCCTTGGGCAGGGGGAGCTGCACCAGGATGCCGTTCACCTTCGGATCAGCATTCAGGCGTTCAACCAGCTCTTCGACCTCCTGCTGGCTGCTGGTGGCTGGCAGCTCAAAAGCAAATGACTCGATGCCGGCCTCGGCGCATGCTTTACGCTTGGAACGCACATAGGTGTGCGAAGCTGGATCATCTCCGACCAGGACAGTCGCCAGACCGGGTGGCATGTGACCCGCGGCTACCCGTTCTTTCACCTCCGCCCCCACTTCGGCGCGAATCTGTTCAGCAGTTGCTGTTCCATCAATCAATTGTGCCGTCATTTCGCTCCTTCCCATTGGCCATAAAGCCGGATATCCGTCAGAATTTTCCCCTGGTAATTATACACCTCCACTTTTTGGGATAGAAAAACCGAACTGGTTGAGACCGGTATACCCGTGAAGATAGCCCCCATCGCATCTACGTGGCTGGTAATGCACGCGGTATGTTGGTATACGGGTACGCTCTTCAGTGCTCCCGCACCCAGGGTACACACTCTTAAGTCCCACAAGGGGATGATATGCACCCGAGGGGTGCCAGCACCCAGGGTGCACCAGAAGTGGTGAAGGAGTGTAAGTTCCGGCCGGCGGAAGCCCTCGAAGAGGATTCGAGCCTAGAACAAAGAGAATGTGAGAAGCGCTCTCTCGCGAAGCACACAGCGTGCTGAAATAGTGGGCGCTTTTTTGATTTCCAGGTTGAGATCTTCGGATAGAAGGTTTGGTCAGCCTCCGTCTAACGGGCTTCGTACGGCTTGTGGGCCGCGATTGAGCACGTGGGTGTAGATCATGGTGGTTTTCACGTCCTTATGACTAAGCAGTTCCTGCACCATACGAATGTCATAACCGGCTTCTAGCAAGTGTGTGGCAAAACAGTGACGAAAGGTATGGGGACCGACAATTTTATGAATCCCTGCTTGGATGGTAGTCTGGCGAACGGCTTTTTGCAGCACGCTCTCGTGTTTATGGTGGCGTTTCTTTTTCCCTTCATAGGGATCGAGTGAAAGCTGGCTGGCGGGAAAGACGAACTGCCATGCCCACTCTTTGGCAGCATTGGGATACTTGCGCGCCAGGGCATTGGGTAGAGACACTTCTCCATAACCGGAAGCAAGATCACGCTCGTGAAGGTGTTTCACCGCCTGAAGCTGGGCTTGTAAAGACAACTTAAGCGTTTCCGGCAGCATGGTCGCACGATCCTGCATTCCTTTGGGATCGCGCACCATAATCTGGTGTTGTTCAAAGTCCACATCCTTGACCCGCAAGCGTAAGCATTCCATCATACGCAAGCCGCCGCCATACAACAATTGTGCCATCAGCAGGGTTTCTCCGCTCATCTGGCGCAGCACTCGTTCGACCTCAGTCTTAGAAAGTACCGTCGGTAGATGTTTCGGCCTTCTAGCCTGAACTGACTGGAAAGTCAATTCAAGCGGCAGATCAAGCACTTCACGGTACAGAAAAAGAAGTGCGCTCAGGGCCTGGTTTTGGGTTGAGGCGGCAACCATTTTCTCGACAGCCAGATGGGTGAGAAATTGCTCGATTTCTAAGCCTCGCATCTCGTTCGGGTGGCGTTTGTTGTGGAACAGGATGTATTGTTTGATCCAATAGAGTTACGATTTCTCAGTCCGGTAGGTGTAATTTTTCAGCCGCAGCCGATCGCGGACTTGGTCAAGAAGTCTTTTTTTCGGTGGAAGCATGGCAACCTCGGGTGTATAATATTTTTAAGAACTGGATATAGCTAAATAAACCGCAAAGTTGCGTTATACGCACTAGTTAGGCCGCGTTGTGTTTCAGTAGTTATGCAAAAGTTCCCGATAAAGTCGGGATGAGAAAAAATGACTCTAAATGCAAATTGTCAATGTAGTGATTGTAAACGCAAACTACAAAGAGGGGAGTTTATAGCCATCATAGGAAACACACCACCAGAAGGGCTATTTGCACCACTGGGAAGAGCAGATACGATTTTGGGAAAAGTCGGAAAGATTTACTGTGAGGAGTGTTTCAAGAAAAGATACGAATGTAAAAAGATAGAGTAGGTGGTTTTGTTCAAAGCAAAACGCGGCCTAACACCGGCTCCAGCGGACAGCGGCTCCGCCCTGAGGGCACGGAGCATGTTTCTAGAAGCGGCTCGATAATGCAAGCGAGTCTCGTCCGTCCCGCCACTGCCGCTGAGCCATTCCGTTGGGCGACATAAGTTATTCCATCTAAAGGAGTGTAGACATGGCACGAGAAGGCAAACCAGAACGTTATCTTCGCGATGGCATTCAGCCGTTCATTGAACAGGGTGAGGCGCTTCGGTATGTCACTCTGGGAACGAACAAATCGACTATGGGGATGGAGGTCTTTTTTGGAGCATTAGGACAGGTCGGGGGCGTGGTTGGGGCTGCACTTGGTGGGATTGGCGACGCCGCTGGTGAAGGCAAGAAGATCTATATTGTTGGCCTGACCGACCGGCGGCTGTTGCTCGTCGAGGTTCAGGAGTGGGGATTCGACTTTCTTCTAAGCCTTGGGGCTCCAACCCTGCCTGGTGCCGTCAAACGGACAGGCGCAGTGCGATCTATTGCGTTGGCTGATATCAAAGGGCTGCAGTATTAAGAAGAAGGGTTCCTTCGAAAGCATGCTGCTTATTGATCTATCAACGAGCAAGACGTCACTAGGTTTCGAGAAGCTGCATTGGGTAGGTCGCGCAACCGAAATGGTGAACCTAATGAAATCGGAACAGCGGGGTGAGCAGTAAGGGCGGGTTGCTGGCAGTCATATAACACATGTCCCTATTTGGTCAGGTGCGCGCCCAACCCTGGTTTGCAGCCGACGCGCTGCACGCCGCACCTGCGCGGCGCTCGCGTTCCCGAGCGCTCAAGAACAGGTTTGGAAAGGCATAAGGCGATGACGCGCGCTCGGCGCGGCTGAAACCGGTGCCGTTAGGCCTCTGAGAATGAAGTAAAGCATGCTTCCCGAACAGACCACACTCGCTATTCTGAAGTCTTCATCCAACAAGTTACCAGAGCACAAGATCGAAATACTGAATGATTTCTTTCAGAGGTTTCGTAATCTTGAAGATGCAATCGCGCGTTTATCGCCACTTGAGTTATATGAAGCTCATTGGGCGATGCTTGGAATCATGAGTAGAAGTTATTAGCTAATGCTTTGCTGTATTGATCAACTTGCCAGAGGGAACTGGAATGGGTTTTATGCAGCAGCCCTTGGATTGGTGGAAACCTTGTGCGCTGTCGTATGGGTAAATGAGAAAACTGATCGGCTACCGAGCTTAGTTCAAGCAGACAGTGTGCGAATCGGCAGGTTGCTCAATGCGGCATATAAGAAATATCCGGATCTAGAAGGTATGTACTCATATTTAAGTGGTATTACGCATCCAAATCGAAACTCACACTTGCTAGGATTTCGCCCTTCTAATGAGTGGTCAGAAAAGGGCGTTTGGTCACCCTTCAACTTGTCATTTTCCGACTTCTATGCAAAGGAAAAAATAGATATACTTGTACAAGTTGGTTCTAGAATCATGGATGAACTGGAAAATCTCGCCTCTGGGGGAGCCGAAGTAGTAAAAAAAGGCAGGATCATGACTCGATTGACCAGAAAAAAGAGTAACGAGGTCTAACAAAGCGTGCACCCGACTGGTGGGATTCGTGCAGCTAAAAAGAGAGGATTCTACGCCTGGGCATTTTCTGTATAATGAGCCTTGTCCACACCCGCTCACCAGCGGGTAACGCAAACCGTTAGGCAACCGTAGAATATGGCATGTGACTTTGGATTGCTGAAAGGAAGATCTCGGGAATGGAGATGCTCAAGGAACAGATATTCAATGCGGACGGTGTAACAATCAACTTTGTTGAGGGGCCACCATCTGGGCCTCCACTCGTGCTGCTCCACGGAGGAGGCGACCGTTGGCAGTATTTATTGCCCATAATCCCGAGTCTGGTGATGAGGTGGCATGTTTATGCGTTGGACTTGCGGGGACACGGCAAGTCTGGTCGTGTGCCTGGTCAGTATCGCCCTGAACACTATGTTGCAGACATCATGGCGTTTCTTGAGAGTCAGTTCACAGAACCTGTGATTCTCTTTGGTCACTCCTTGGGCGGATGGATTGCTCTCATGGTTGCCGCGGAACTGAAGGAGAAGGTACGGGCGCTTATTCTCGCTGACCCACCGCTGTGCATGGAGCGTTGGGTGGCAATTGAGGGCAGTGAGGAGAGTGTAAAACTGTATCGTGCCATGCGAGGTCTCGCGGGTTCAGGGCTATCGGTGCCAGAGCTGGCTTCTGCGCTGGCGGATTTACCAGTATCGGTGTCGGGTCAGGACGCGCCGATGCGGTATGGTGACCTTCCAGGTATGGATGTTGCTCATCTTCGAGGTTGGGCAAAGACTCTTAGCCAGGTGGACCCCGATGTAGCGCAGTATCATGCCGAAGGGCGCATGGATGAGTACGTGCAGAAGGTGGACTTGGACACCGCGCTGCGGCGGATGACCTGTCCAGTGCTTCTTTTGCAGGGAGATCCGTCGCAGGGAGGGGTTATCTCAGACAGCGATGTGAAACATGCCCTGTCCCTGCTTCCCGATGGACTGCATGTGAAGTTGGAGGGTACTGGTCATGATTTGGGGTTGGCCACATGGAAGGTGGCTCCGCTTCTGCGGTCGATGACGAATTTTCTCGAATCGCTCTAAGGGGTGGATAATACAGGTCGTTGGACGGCGGGTGGTGATCCATTTCCGAGGAGACGAAAACCCATGACTGAGATGGTCGCTTACTGCGGCTTACCCTGCCAAACCTGCCCGATCTACCTGGCTACAAGGCAGGAGAACATAGAAGAACAAACAATAATGAGGGTTGAGATTGTCCGATTGTGTAAAGAGCAATACGGGATGGATTATGAGTTGGAAGACATCTCCGATTGCGATGGATGTCAGACAGATGGAGAAAGACTTTTTTCATCCTGTAAGAACTGCCTTATTCGGAAGTGTTCCAGAGAGAGGATGCTTAAAAACTGTGCATATTGCGCCGAATATGCCTGCGGAAAACTTGAAGCCTTTTTTAGAGAAGATCCAATTGCCAAAACACGCCTGGACGCGATCAGGATGAGCATTCTGTAGACCTACGAAAAGGATGAGCTACATTCTCTGGAGTCGCCGCCCAATACAATCTCCAACGGAAAGCAGCTTCGCCGCTCATGACTGCGATGCATCGCAAGAAGTGGCGCGATGATGATAGCGAGTCTCGCCGGTCCCGCCGCTGCCGCTGAGCCATTCCGTTAGACGTGCAACCTTATCCACTCAGTGCGGACCGAGTCGGATCCTGCGGCGGGTATGCTCTTCAGCGCGCCCTCACCCAGGGTGCACACTCTACAGTCCCACAAGGGGATGATATGCACCCGAAGGGGTCCCAGAAGTGGTGAAGTGGTGAAAGGGCGTAAATCTAAGCCGATGGACGCTCTCTAAGATGGTTCGAACCTGAACCAAAAGAATATAAGAACCGCTCTCCAATAGTAGAGGACGTTTTTGGTTGTAAACCCTTGAAAATATTATCGCGTCGTGATATTATTGCGTTATGATAGAGAACTTTGCTTCCGATGAAACAAAGAAAATCTTTCTTGGCAAAATCTCCACGAAATTACCGAAAGATATTCAACGCACCGCTCGGCGCAAATTGATTTACATTGATGATGCTGAGGATCTTCAAGACTCACCCGCTCCTCCCGGAAATAGATTAGAAAAACTGAAGGGTGATAGGGCTGACCAGTACAGCATCCGGATTAATGACCAATTCCGAATTTGTTTCGAGTGGGTTGATAACAAAGCCAAGAACGTGGAGATTGTTGATTATCGCTCATAAAGGTAGATACTATGGATAACCTGCTCTCCCCAATTCATCCTGGCGAAGTTCTGCTCGAGGATTTCATGAAGCCGCTCGGTTTGAGTCAATATCGCCTGGCGCATGACATTGGCGTTACACCTATTCGTATCAGTCAAATTGTGAAGGGTCAGCGTGCCATCACAGTAGATACTGCAATGCGCTTGGCACGTTATTTCAGTACAAGTGCGGCTGTTTGGTTACGGTTGCAGGTTCGCTATGACCTCGAAGTTGCAGAGATAGAGTTGAGCGACCGTATCAACCGTGAAGTGAAGGTTCTTCACCAGCCAGTTACGCATTTCTAACCGAGCAGGCAAGCCAACACAGCGTGCTGCGGACGATCAGGGGCAACCCCCTTGATCGAGGGGACTCAGCCCCTGAAATTGAAACGCACCCAAAAATCGACCAATTTGCCAACAACTTAAGATATAATTCAGGGTGCATTAATTGATCCTGTACTTTTGCGGAGGCCAGTTCATGGAAATTACCACCACCACTTATAAGCACTGTGACCTGTTCAAGGTAAAAGGACGCGTCGACAGCTCTACCGCGCCCCAACTTTCCGAAGCGTTGACGGCCGCGGTTGAGCATGGACACCACAAAATCGTTCTGGATTTTAGCGAGCTGGAATTTATATCCAGCGCCGGTCTGCGTGTAATGATCAGCACGCAGAAAATCTGTAAACGCTACAACCGTGGTGAAGTTGTGCTTGCCTCTATACCCCCTAACATTTATTCTGCACTGGACCTGGCTGGTTTCACCTCGTTTTTCAAGATTTTTAATAATGATGTCTCAGCCGTTGGAAGTTTTTAACCGGACAAGCTTACAGGAATTATGACAACTGTCATATTCCCCGGCCGTTATGACAGCCTGGCCAAGATCGGGGATTTCATCCGGCGATCAGCCGCGGAAGCAGGGTTAGATAACCTGGCAGTTTACACAGTTGAAACTGCCGTGGATGAAGCCTGCTCCAATATCATTGAACATGCTTACGGCGGGGAAAATAGAGGGGATATTGAATGCACCTGTAATCAATCGCAGGATAAACTGATCATCATCCTGCGTGATAAGGGCCAGCCTTTCGACCCGGCTTCCATACCCGAACCTGACCTGACCGCGTCGCTTGAAGAGCGTGAAGACCATGGCCTGGGTCTATATTTTATGCGCAAATGGATGGATGAAGTGCATTTTGAAGCCCCGGCGGGTGGTGGCAACCTGATCATGATGGTAAAGAGAATACCAGAGAAGGAATAATGGATCCCCTCAGGCCTGCCAGAGATCCGGAATGGCGCCAACTGCTCAGCCTGGGTGAACAGCTGCTTGAGCAGCCGCATGCTTCCGCGCAATGCAACCTGATCGCGGTTACCGTTGAGAAGATGCTGAACTGCAACGCCAGCATCTGGCTCGCCAGGCCTTATTATCCCCTGCCCGGTGAGCCCGAAGTAAGCGTCATCCCGGATACCCCTGCGCCCGAGCTTGTGCAGCAAACGCTGCGCTCTCGCCAGAAGATGTGCCAGGTCAGCCGGAGTTCACAAATTAGCGTCTGCGATGAAGGCGCTTCCCCCACGTTGATAACCCTGCCGATCATAACCCTGAACAACCTGCTGGGTGTGCTCCAGGCCGAACGTCCACCTGGATCTCCTTTTGATAATAAGGAAGTAGATTTTCTGGAAGGCATCTGCGCCCATGCTGCTGTTTCCATGCAGATTTCACGCCAGGTGGTCATTAAAAACTGGCGCAACGAGCAATTGAGCCTGGTGCGCTCTGTCAGCGCCCAGATTGCCAACATCCTGGACCTTGACAGCCTGTGCCAGCGCGTTACGCGCCTGATCCAGCAGACCTTTAACTATTATTATGTGGCTATCTTCACCCTGGAAGATGACAACCAGAGGCTGTCTAACCGGGCCTGGGCCACCCAGAACTCAAACCTCGATTGCTCGCCAATTTCAACAGCACGGGTCGGGGATGGCATTATTGGCCTGGTAGCCAAGGATGGTATCGAACTTTTGGCACCGGATGTCAGGGTTGAACCCTACTACCACTATATTGATACTTTACCCGAAACCCTATCCGAAGTATCCTTGCCGCTCAAAGTAGAAAACAGGGTATTGGGAATTCTGGATGTACAGAGCGACCAG
>Ga0315282_10003561_pt1 | contig 27907 bp, 22 predicted proteins | sample YL17G07_20_MG_FD_203693 | JGI IMG/M metagenome (GOLD analysis project Ga0315282, IMG submission 203693) | Sediment microbial communities from Yellowstone Lake, YNP, Wyoming, USA - YL17G07_20 | ecosystem: Environmental > Aquatic > Freshwater > Lake > Sediment | place: USA: Wyoming | collected...
AGAAGATAAGTGAACTCAGAGTTCTGATGTCGAGAGATATCGCCATTTATCGGTGGGTTCAAGTCCCACTATCATCAAACCGAGAGTTTGAACGTCGACCTGACTTAGGGTTATGGTAGCCCGGGAGTTACCGTTCCCAGACTGTAATTTATACCAAAATCCCTTCTTTTTTGCAGTGGCCTTTAACCTCAGATGAATGACCGAAGTTGTAGCGCACACCACTCTAGTGAAGATATTTCCCGCAACTCTCTTTTTCTGCTTCCAGTTAATATCACGCAACCCATGTCAAAACTTGAAAGATGCAGAAAAAGCTATGAACGAGCAAAATTTAAGGACTAGTTTGAAATAGTGTACAAATAAGCGGGGGAAATGCAAGACCTAAGTGCCGACGTAGAGATCATCGAAGATGGTATAAAGAAGATTTTTCTTGAGGACTTCATTCTCATTCTTGAAAGTAGAAAAGGTGATCGAGACATAGAAGATTTCGTGAACTCTTATCGACGATTCAAATATGCCGGCGAGAATGAGCCACAAGATCCGGAACGGGCTGTAAAGCTCGGCCGTGAATATTGGAAGATTCTAATTAATGCGTAACGTCTGTTTTGACGAATCTGTCTCTGCCAGTCTTAAATAACTCACGCAGCTCTCCTCCTCTGAACCCAATCGCATTGTCTCAATTGCTTGCAGGTGATGTGTTTGACCGCTTACACTCCAAGTTTCAACCAAGGATCTTCCAACGGGGCTATCTCTCCAGAAAGGCTAAGATCTAGTGAATCATTAAGATAGCGCTTTATAAAACTCTCCAAAAAATCAGGGTTTACTTCCAGCCTAGCTGCAAGTTCTTTCAGTAAAATAGTGATTCTGGGCCTGATTCTTAGAACCTCGCTCAAAATTTCGAAAATAAGACCTTCAACAGACATCTCATGTTCGTTTTCACTTGTTCCAATTCGTGAAATGATGCCAATTCGCTTTAAGTCTCTCCTTGAACTGAATCTTACCATCTTTGCATTTTCATGATGTTTTACCATGGGAATCATTCCGAAGGAGTTTGCTATTGCCGATATTGCATCAGCGACCGATGGTGATGTAAATAGCATTGTGGAATCTTCTGAAAGGTCGGATATCCCAATTGTCACACCAAGAAGACGAGAGGTTTCAATCGCTCTCCTTAATACGATTCGAAACCAATCAAATGGCATTAATTCAACGACTTTGGGGATATCCTTGAGCGCCCAGAGTATATTCCCAAAGGTCTCAGGGTTCTCCAGAGATAGAGGAAAAGAGGTTGCCATTTCAAACTTTGTATTCTCGCTGGGTTCATACGTGATGGAAACGACGTTGCGGCAAAAATCCTTCAAGACACTAATGATATCGTAAAATGCAAAGTTTTCCTTTTCTGTTTTTAAAAAGTTTGAAATCAAAGCTAACATGTTGCTCGCAGATAGAGGGTTTTCTAGCCACAAGTCAAAATCACGGTATATTCTTCTGTAATAGTCTTCATTCACTAGGAATTTTATGGCACAACAATTTAGATCCCATGGATAGATAGAGGGCAGCCGGAGACTATACATTTGTCGCTCAGTGTTAAACGAAATAATATCCAAATTCTCAAGCAAGAGCATGTTTTCTCGATCGAGAAACTCGGTTTCTTCTATCTTATCCCTTATGAATACTGGATTTGTCTTCATGAACGATAAGCAATTTTGCAGCTTAACATCGGTAATTTCAATCTCAAGAGGGTGACCACAAAAAGGATATTGCCCGGTATCACATACGCAGATCATTGTTGTCTTGTGCATTATATCATCAAAGAAGGCTGTTCCTAGAGAGCCAAATTTTGATGTTGCAATACCAACTAAATGTCTCAGTAAGAAACTTGACAAGGGATCGGACGTCCAAATCATAGTTTGAACTTTGTCCCAGAAGTCGTTCACATTTTCATATTTTGCGCCAATCTCATAGAAAGTCCTTTCAAGTCTCTTGGGAACGAAAAACAACCTCTTTAGTTCTTTCATAGTATCGCTCACGACCGTAAACAAAGCAACGCTATTCGAAGCTAGCATAACGACGTTTTTCTCTTGATTGAAATAGATTCCTGGGTAATATCGCGCTTGACTAGCTAGTTCCATCGTTAGCGATCCAAGATCACATCTCAAAGCTCTTGAGACCTCAAATAGACTCGCTTTTCGTCCTGAACTGCGCAGCAAATATTGTACAAGCTCTCGTATGTTCCGACGAAGATCAAATGGGTATCGGTCTCTAGTGCTCATCAGCGGATTTCCTAACCTCAGGATTTGGACTGGGTTTTTTCGCTATGGCATCTTCACCTGAATGCCATGATTTTCTCGGGCGAACTTGAAAAGGTATTACTGTTTCAGTAATGTCATCTATTGCAAGCGCGAATCCTGCCCTGTCGTGAGGAAGAGTATCTATGTGCTCGAGAATATTGCCGGCAGAAAACGTTGGGCGTATCCTGTTAAGTGCGTCTATATCGACTTGCGCAGTCAATCTATGACACAATATTAGATCACATTGCGATAAAATATCCATGTCCAGACTACCTGGTCTTTGAGTGGAGAGAACCAAAGATAGTCCAGGTTGTCTTCCCATTCTAGCCCAGTTTCTCAGAGGAAGCGACGCTGCTGTATTCCTGTCAGTTGGGGCAAATCTATGCGCCTCATCGACTAGCATCCAGACCATTGGAAAAGGTTCTTTCTTCTCCAAGATCTCATTCTCTTTCGACTTATATATGACAGATAATTCGTCTCGTCGACCCTCAATACGAAACTCGAAAATTTTACGCGCTATAAGTCCCAAAACTAGAGTTCTTACTCCCCATCCTCCCAAAAGATCCTCTCTGATGTCAGAAAGGTTCAGTACTGTAACCTTTCCTGGTTTCACGATATCAAATATTCGTGTTGGTACATCTTTTTCATCAACAAAAATTCCCCACTGATTAAGCGAGGCAAACCTTCGAGTTAATGCAAGTTTAGTCTGGGTAGATGCTTCCGACTGCGGCATGTTCTTTATTTCGTTGATTATATGCCTGATCAGGTAATTGTTTCCAAGCTTTTCTTTAAGGTTGGAAATTGCTAATGAAAGAGCCAAGCCCATAGGAGAATTTCCATCAACTTCAAAGGCATAACACCAGTCGGTATCTTCTAGCTCTCCGGGGTTGAACAGAAAACCCTCATCGTACATCCAGCCCTGTTTCTTGTATTTCGTTTCAAATTTTGCAGGTATCATTACTCTAATTTCCTTTGAGAAACCATATTTTTCTAGTCCCCATTCTTCTGAGAGGTTTCGGGATTCTACTGAATCTATATTGCTCATTTTCATTGACCAGAAAATCCCCATAGGATCTACGATGACAACTGAAAGATTATTTCGGACTTCGCTATCAAGAGATAAAAACTCTTCTGCCAATACGCCCAGAGTGTACGACTTGCCATAGCCTTTTTTTCCGCAAACAAGTATTACGTGTGGTCTAAGAAAGTCAATGCAAACTGGAAGTTTGTGATTCAATTCTCTTCCCAAAACTCCACTATAGTTGTTCGCGAATTCCTCTCTATCTCTGAGTTTTCGACCCAGAACAATTGATCCATTAATCGCGATGTCTCGGTAGCTCATTTTCTCACCAAACCGTTCAACCTAGCAAGACCGATTTTAAGTAGTTCGATTATTGCTTCTTCAGCTTTTCTATTGTCTTCTATATAATTCACAAATTCTGAATAATTCAACGAGTTTATTTCACCACGTTCGGAAATGAACTTCAATGCTTTAGTGAAAAGCTCACTGAAAATCGATCTATTGGCTTCGAATATATTTCTATTGAAGGATTTTAGATTAGTGTCTATTTCTTCTTCTTTAAAAACAACCTCATCTATAAGTCTCATTACTATTTCAGTGGCTTCTGCAGTTGATTTTTCATTTAAATCGGGCTGAACAAACTTCCCAAAAGATTCAATATTTTGACTAATGGTTTTTGACATTTCTTCCAATTTTTGATAAGTCGACTTGTTCGATTTGGGTGCCCTTTTTTCAAGTAGTGTGACAGAATTTTCGAGGTATGAATTTTGTTGCTTCAAATTATCTGCAAGCCTTTTTTTCTTCTCATTTATCATTGAACGCACTTTTTTCAGTAGCGTGTCAACGTAATTCATCAAAGCAAGTTTTGCCTTTCCTGCATAAATGAGGCTATCTACGTACTGCTTATTTGACAAACTCCTTTGCGCATCAGCAGTCATTTCGTTGATTTGTGCATTTGGTCCTGGAGAGAAGTCTCTTTGAACCTCAAGCAATCTCTCGTAGCTTTTCCTTATTTCCCTTGTATGGTCCTCAACCGCATCCTTGACAACATTCTCAATTCGTCTAGCTTCATCAACTGCCTCGCTTATATAATCCTCTATTGACTCATATTGCGAAAGAAATCTCATTAAGAACCCTTCGTTAAGCGCTTTCTCTAGTTTCAAACTTTCTTGCTTTACTGATTCTAGAGCGTGTGGACGTACTAGTGGAAGCTGAATCTCCAACACGTAGGGCCTAATAGTCGGGTTCTTGAGCAATGCTTTTACTATTGGTGAGTCACTTTGATTGAAGTCAAGAGAATCACATATTGCATTTGCCTTTTGTTGCTCTTCATCTGCTTGCCGTATCATTTCAGCAAGTTGTTTTTGCTTACCCTCCGCTTCAGATCGCTTTTCACCGACTATTCTTTGAATTTCACTGTTAATCTCCACAACTCTATCAAGATTTGACTTGTACATATTGTCGGCTTCAAGCTTGGTTCTCGCTTGTTTTTGAATCTTTTGACTCTCCACTTCTAGTTGGTTAATCTTTTCTAAATATTTCGAGAGAAAATCCTCAGCCCCTGCAAACTCTTTTTTCTTCAGTTCTGAGATGATTTGCCTCGTTCTCTGTACTTCTTGAAGTAAAAGCGCTTTGTTATCAACAAGTTTGACCTGGTCCTTCTTCATTAATTCTAGAGATTCCAACAGTTCGAAGTAAAATCTAAGACAAGCTAAAACTGCTTCTTCAAATGATCCAAGATTCATGTCTTTTGTACTCTTAATTATTTGAGATTTCAACTTTCCCTCTATTGAATTAAAAACTATGAATCTTATCCATGGATTAAACTGCTGGGCATCATTTGGGGAATTAGCTTTCCATGAAGTTGTGCTTATCTTTGAGAACAGCCCAGATTCACACAGTTTGTTCATGTTTATAGGGTTTACACCAGGGGGAAGGTCATCGAAAACGATTATTTGTTGCTTCAAAATCGCTTCTCGGCATTTCTCATCTCTCATCAAAGTTTTTGCAACAGTAAGTAGCTTTTTGTCGATGGACAATAGAGAACTAATAGCCTTGCTTTGCATTGAGGATTTGTCTATTATCTCTTTCCTTAACGGCCCAAAGAAATCTTGAATAACATATCTTAGCGTAGTGTCCACTAACTGTGCATGCTCAGGATCTAGGGTTCTCGCCATCTCAGTAATTGAATACCAAAGACCTTTCTGGTCTATGAAAACTTGACCGAAGGTTGTATCTCTCATCCGAAAGTTTTTCTTACCATAGCTTACGGGCTGCGCAACGCATATTTCAGATAACGTCATTCGTTTGGAAGCTTGATCCAATATACTCTTAGAATACCATTTGTCTGGTGCTTCATCAAATGAATCTCTAAAGAGTTGCTTGACCCATGGAAAGGGTTCTGGTAAGCTCATATCCTTCAGTTTCTTCAGTAACCTCTGTTCTTCGATTGCGTCATCGAAATCGTGTAGGAACAAGATAGCACTAGCACCTGTCCCTTCAAGCGTATTGATGATGTCCGCTTGATTAGCTGTCGAATTCACTAAAGGTTTCGACAAAAGTCTGATGAGCTCACCTCTAGGACTCTTGCGAGTCTCGTAGAGCCTCCAACCAGCAGCAATTGTTTGAAATGTCACTCCTTCTTCAGCAAAAAGCTGCTTGAGAACCCTATCAAGGGCTTCTGTCAATCTATTTACTCTTTCGTTGATTGAAAGCCTTCCGGCCTTGACTTGATTTGATGCGGTTTCGGAGCTAGCTTCAATGAATTTTGCAGGATCAATAATTTTGACTTTGACCTCAGCTGTCTCTAGCTCTCTCAGTATTCTGTTGTAAAAAGATTGTAAAACTTTGACGTTCTCTCCATCTTCAGATATCTCAACATATCCTAGCTCTTGAAACTTTGTAAGGTCAGTGACAACACGCTCTTTCGATAGTTCACCTGAGAGATGTTTTTTGCCTTCTTCAATCAGGGTGCTTAGAGAAATCGTTGACATTGCAATTTTGTCAGAGAAAATTTGAACAAGATATGCATAACGCTGTCCGATTTCAGATTTTATCTTGACAACTTTACTGGTGTCTATCACCTCATCTGGATTTAGCCAGCGTGTGGAAAGAATTACTTGCCTAGGTCCTATTTGGGTAGGTTTTTCTCTTAAGTAAAGGCTATATGCGTTGTGAAGCGCTTCTATGGCAAATCTGGGTTGACCCATGACGCTTCTATAAATGTAGGCTAAAGTATCTTGAGTGAATGGCTGAATATCCGATAAATTATCATTGTCAAGCGCGCAACTAACAAGAGATTCAAGTTCCTTTTCGCTGAACTGAGGTATATCTATTATCTGACTACGAAGACGGGATAACCACGAACCGCTTTCTTGTCGAGCCTCTCTTGCTTTATCATAAGCAGGTGCTGTCATAGCATATACTGCATATAGATTTGCTTGTGACACTTCTTCTTGATTTATTGCATCATGAAATTGTCTCAAAAAGTCCATAACTAAGGTTAGGCTTTCTTCCTTTTGTTTTTGAGATATGAGGATTATTCCTTCGAGTTCATCAAAGAGAAAAAGGACTGATTTTTTTCCAGTGAGCCTTAAAGCTTCCTCACACACTTCATACATCAGATCTATTGCATGTTGTGCAGCAATAACCTGAGGTTTTTTTATGTCTTGACCTGTTCGTTGAGTGAACAGATTTTCCAAGGTAAGCTTAAGCTGTGAAGACGAACCCTGAAGACATGGGCTGTTTAGCATTCCAAAGTTCTCAACTCCATAGCCGAAGATATAGTTGAGAAAGAAATAGACGAACATTTCAGGTGCTATAGTCATGCTCGCATCAAATTTGACGTAAACGGGCAAGATATTGTTATAGCTTGGTATTTCTAACGAATCAGATACTATCCTCACTTTTTTTCCCAGAAGCTTCTTCTCCAGAAATTTCAAAAGATGCGTCTTTCCTCTTCCTATTTCACCCACTACTACTGCATCGTGATTTCCTCCAGTTTCACCAATGTTGGCGCGTTCTAGAATTGGCAGAAGAATGCTTGATATCCGTTCTTTACGATCTGCTCTTAGGCATATCAAAAAATCGGTAAATTTGGGTATTTTTGCAGCATCACCATCAGAGGGAAAAGGATTCTCTTTCATTGCAGTAAAATCCCTCCTAACTTAATCTCTTAACAGAGCTTCTTAACCTTGACGCTATCCTAGCAAAGATATCATGACCTTTTTCAAAGTCTGTCCAACTGTCGGGGTCACAAGAGACAATGACATTTTCAGCAAACGGACTTGTTATCACGTCAAACACAATAGAACCAATAGTTGCATGGCTAGTCTCTGTTTCGACATCAATGTTAGCTAATATTATCCATAGGCACTTGTTAGATGTTTTCTGAAACTCCTCCATAAAGCCTCTTAGGAATCTGGAGATTGGTACTTGCGATCCCGCTTTTGCCCATTCGAAGCCCTGTTTAAACTGTCGATCTATGAATCGTTTCAACTGCTCATTCTTTAATTCCTTTGCAATCTCCAAAGCGAAGTATTTCAAGTCAAGATAGATATAAAACAGGCTGTCTCTTTTGTCCAGATCATAGAGTTGGAAGTCAATCTTTACTTGTGGTGTCAGGTCGGATAAGGAATCAATAAAAGCTTTATCTTTTGATTCATCAGTGGGGTCGAAAAGCAATACTTTGGGCTTACCGTCGTTCGAACGTAATGCGCTTTTCAGTTCTTTCAGTGACAGACTATTCATTTTTTCATCTCAACATCCAATATGTATTGGGGTATTTTTAGATAATGAAAATACGTACCAGATCTCTTATCGAAGAGGAGCTTGGCTTGCGGTGATGAGACGCCTTGCACAAGTTCCACTTTGCCAATGTAATCGTTGGCAAGACTAAGGACAGATTTGTCAAAAAGCTCTTCTAACAGATTCGGATATTCCTTATACATGGCCCTCCAAAGTTCGTCAATTGAAACGAATAATCTGCTTCCCTGCAATGTGTAGTAATACTTGATTATGGCTCTTCTTATTTCTGATGGTAATAGGGGCTCACTTTTGACATATTCAATGAAGCTCTTCCTTCCCTCTCGGTGTAATCTAGCAACTGAAGGGATTTGTTGAAGTATAGATTTGATGAAATCTATCTTTACACGATTGATTCCTGATATTTCTATTGCTTCTTCGTTACTCAGCTTTCCTCTTCTTTGCAGCATATCAACAAATTGCCTGAATAGTGGTTCCTTCTCATACAGCGCTTCAAAAAAATACGTTTCTCTACCAATTCTATCAATCATAGACAGCGCAGTTTGTCCTTCGATACACAGTGTGTAAACATTAGTAGTGTCAACTTTTTTCCGATCAATTAATCCCAGTCTTCTGAGTTCCATTATTGTTTCGTCACCTTTTGTTGTAAGTTTTTGAACGTGTTGATCTAGTTCAATAGCCTTTAGAAGCCCTCTCTCTACTAACAAAGACTCTTCCAGTCCCTTTAGACTTCCTTCAAGAGCTCTCAATATACCTTCGGCAATTGACAGATTAATGCTTCTGATATTGCGTGGACTTTGAGAAATCAAATTTTTGCTCATTTTGATACAACCTCATTTCTCATCATGATAAATGGAACGATGGTCTCTGTAGGGCTGATGCCTCCATGAGTAATTACTGTACAAGTCCCTGAATAGTCTTCTGTGATCTGCACTATTGAACCATCCGTTCTCTCTTCCACATGGTGTAGGTCTATAAGATCCTGCAAAGCTTTATCAAAATCGTTCTCGTTTTCCTCGCCAAATTCATCAATTTCATAGAACTGAGCATATCTCTGTTTTAGGTAGTCTCGTGATAAACCTTTTTTTTCGGATGTTAAAAGGTGCATTATGCACTCTCTTGGGTTGCTCGGATATTTTGAGGCAATGGAATCAAATCTAGGAAAGACAATCATGTGAGGATCCCAAATAATACCTGAATTGTTAGCAATGCTCTGGGGTGAAGTGAAAACAACATGGAAACCAAGTTTTCTAGCCTTTTCGAGAAAAATGGTTTTAAGTGCCCCCAATTCAACAGTCTTTAGGTCACTTTTTCCACATTTCGGACAGAAGTTATAACTAGTTATGACAACTACGCCATTATACCCACAGTTCTCGCAATGTACGGACGCTACTCTCATTGAATCAAATTTCTGCGGGTCATTTACACGTATGAACACTACTCGACTGATGCTATAAAGAGTTGGGATGCTTGCAACACCAAGACGCGACGATTGTGCACGTTGACGATTGAGACCGATCTTTTGGCAAATCTGTGGGTTTTCAAAGAGTGTTAAGTCATATTTGGAGTATATTCCCCAAGGAATCTTTGTCGGTTCTGGACAGTTGACAACGCGGCCTCGAGAACCAACAAAACCCAAACCACATTCCTGGATTAGATCTGAAAACGAGGCTCCAACGTATTTTAGAGTTGCTACGCCGTGATCGGCTGTAACAATGACAAGCAATTTACGTCCTTTCTTATTAGCGTTCTGAGTGATGAAAAGCATAAATGATGTTAATCTATCAAAATACTCCTTGTAGCGTTGATGCAGTCTCTCACTCTCTTTCTCTTCATAGTAATACCTTTTGAGACCAGCGTGTTGAGTGACATCTATTTCATTATCTAAGATTATGTAAAACCTTTTTGCGGCTTTTCCTGTGGGAATCATCTGAGATTCTTTAAAAATATCGACGCCTTTTCTGCAAGCATATGTCTCGGCATTATTCAAAGATCCCCCAAGTATGATCTTTGTAAGTAAGGATGTACGATAATTGGCAGGTATGAAAATGACGGTTTCAACCCCAACACTCTTTAAACGCTTTGTTATCGATCGATCATAGATTTTTTCTAACGCTTGCTCTTCATACTCAGGAAGAGTTTTTGGTTTGCTTGATTCAAGCAGAGATACAGAGTGTTTTCTGAATGCAAGATCGTTACTGAATATGTGAGATCTGAATGGAGATATACCTGTAAAGATTGAAGTGTGACCAGGAGCTGTCTCTGAAGGAAAGACTGAGAAACCAATAAACATCTTAAAGTTAAACTTTTTCAATTTCTGGAAAAAGTTAAGGAAGTAAAAGGGCATCGCATCTACTACAAGCAGTACAACATCACTAAATTCTGCAGAAAGTATTTCATTCAGCTCGGACGGTACGTATTCTGATTTGAAAAGCCCAAAGGCTTGACAGATAATATCGTAAACAAGAAGACTGTTAAGAATTCCTGACCTCTTTTCTATTGCTGCCCAAGACAAAATATCCTGATATATCCTCTCAAATTCGCTTTCCAGCATGACTGCATCTGAAAGTCTGCGTGAAACGTAGCTGAAATCTGTAAACGTTTCATACAAGTCGAAGATCAGATTTACCATCTTAAGAAAAGATCCGAGACTTTTCTGAATACCTCTTTTTGTATCATTTTTCAATGATTCGGATACCTGTATCAAGCTCTGAACCATTTTTTGATTTTTAACAAAACTATCTTCAAAACGAAGTGTTTCCGAGATAAAATAAATGTTCTCATTGACAAATCTGTCTGTAGTGGATGCCGAGATCGCAGTTGAGAGGATTTTCGAGCCTATTTCTCGCCACTCATAATCTGGATCTCTGTAATTTATCAAAGAAATTAGTTTACTAAGTGTTTCAACTACCGAAGTCAATATCTTCTTATCTAGCGTTATTCCGAGGTCTACAGCAAAAAGAACACCATCACAGGTCTCATTGCAGAGAGAGTCTCGTATTTTCACAACGGCTTCGCTACATTCTCCTTCTGAAAGTAAATTCCTTAGTCTATGCACTGATTTTTCAAGAAGCCCATTGAAAAGATGCTCTACAATTTGGCGTGCAGGCATCAGTTCTTCCTTGTTAATGTAGAAAGAAGCCAACGAAATTTCAAGATCTCTAGGGAGATTTAATCGTTCTAAGTTTTGAAGGAAGTCTAGCGAGCGATTCCATTGTGTTGAGTAATGATTCGCATTATTGGGCAACCTTGAAACGAGTAAGTTCTTAGCCTCAATTTGTGTTGGACATGTTTCTGGGAAGATATTTGCAAGTTCTTTTCTGAGCCATAACATCACTCCAAAATTAAGCGCAGTCCGGCCGTTCAATCGCCGGTGAATCAATGTTCGAAATTTTGTAACGTCTTTCTGAGTTGCTCCAAATGTGAAGAGGAAATCACCAGGATTCTCCTGCAGTTTCAACCTCGACATTATTTCAGCGAAGCACCTTATATTGATCCTTCTGAGAATAGCTTCTTTTGAAGGATAAAAAATGCAGTGCTCGTTCTCGAAATCCAGACATGCAAGCCCGAGATCTCTTAGTCTCAGTGCCATGATCAATGAGTCGATTGGGTAGTTGTTATTAGCACCAGAAATGTTGAAGGATAGCAACTCTTTTAGCCCCATTTTAAAACCTAAGCTGTTGCTACTTTTCTTTTCATAAAGCAAATGGACAAAATCAAGCAACTTCTTCCTCAACGAAGTCAACAGTGACATTCGATTTTGACTGAAATGGATCAAGAGAGTCTCAGCGAGTCCCAAGCTGATTCCTGCACATGACGAAGGATTGCAAGGCTTATAACGATGACAAATTCCAATTGCTTCGTGGAGGTATTGAATTGACTCTTCAATATCAGTCATGTTGGCCTCTATGTGAACATCCTTCAGGGATTCTAGACAGTGAACTTCCTCGCAATTGATGGAAACTGCATAATGCTCGATAAATTTGGCTAGCTTCTCATTTTTAAGAGGTTGAAGTGGTAGGATAAGATCTTTTTCCTTTCCTTTTATCTTGGAGAGCAATAATTCGTCATTCGTCATCATAACAATCGGTCTAACCCATCTGGTTTTAGACAGCTTGTGCAAGACCTCATGCACCCTTGGTGGTGACATGCTGGAAACCCACCAGATTTCAAGTCCTGGATGTGACAAGAACTCGGCTGAGGAAGCATCCTCTGCACGTAACTCGACAGGAAGTTCTGTCAAGCTGTCTGGTCCAGCTAGTTTTCTCTTAACTTCAGCTTTCAGAAATCCCGTAATAAATCTAAAAAATTCTGCTGGATGATCTTTCTCATCGACGTATACTAGCGCGAAGTTTCTCTTTTCTAGCAGTTTCTTGATCTTTTCTATTTCTTCGCAGTAGAGCGTTTGAAAAACCTGAGAATAGAAACCTTCCGGGATACAATAATCTTTCATGAAGTGTGCGCACCATCCGTTATTCTTGTTAGGATTGCCTAAACTTTAATCATCTCATCAAGGCATATAACTTTTTTTCACTGCTCAGTCGATGACCATTTGCTAGCAAGTGCTCCCGTCACGACGTTTGACGTTACTCTAGTTAAGGTTTATAATCTAAGAAATGTTAAGAAAGTTACAACAAGGTGTTGGTATGACCTCTGATAAATGGGTTGACCGTGTAATGATTTTCATTGATGGTTCAAATCTATTTCATTCATTTAAAGAATTCAGACCCGGTGCCAAGTATAGTGTAAAGAAACTGATTGATAAACTTGTAAAAGGCAGAAGACTAATACGTGCTTACTACTTTGGCTCCGAGAAAATTCCTCCATCGCAAGGGCAGACCAAGTTCTACGATGCCATACGATATGAAGGGATCGACGTTACGACACGTCCTATCAAAACAAGAACGCATAAAACAAAGTGTCCCGAGTGTGAGCATGAATGGAATACAACAACATATGTTGAGAAGGGAGTAGATGTAATGTTGGTAACAAGAATGCTCAGCTTTGCATTTAAAAATGTTTATGATGTCGCAATACTTGTAAGCGGTGATGAGGACTACGTTAGCGCTGTAGAGGAAATTAGAAACCTGGGTAAAAGAGTCGAGATAGCCTCTTTCATGAAGTCTATTTCACCCAACTTAAGAAAAATAGCAGATGTTGCAGGCTTTACAGCTTTGGACGAAATTGCTGATGATATCAAAATCTAAGAAAAGGTTTTTCACTGGTGGCCGGCTTCTCGTTTTCACCCAATGAGTTGCCGTACAGGTATTACTACCTACCACCAGCCATTCTATTTCTATATTTTTAGAGAAGCTCGGCGAATATAAACTTTATGAAATTGAAATGCACGTCTCAACCGCATGCTTGTGCTGAAAATTATATAAACTTTTGTCTAACAAAATACGAACCATTAATTTGGTCTCGGTGGTCCGATATTGGTTGTTACATTGCTAGTTGAAGATATGTTAAATGTCTTGGAGAGTCTTCCCGGAAGAAATATTAGACTTAGTGACTCTCAAAGAAAGGTCGTCAACCACGAAAAAGGGCCTCTTTGGATTATTGCTGGCCCTGGTTCGGGAAAGACAGAAGCGTTGGTTTTACGTTGTTTAAGACTTCTTCTTGTAGATCGTGTAGATCCTCACTCAGTAATGATCACTACATTCACAGAGAAAGCCGGACGAAACCTCCAAGACCGCTTGATCCTTTACAAGGAGCACATCGCAGCAAAGTTCTCTTCAGTCAAGGGCGTTGATCTTACCCAGTTGAGGGTTGGAACACTGCATAGCCTCTGCAACGACATATTGCTAGAATACCGCTATCCTGGGTATCGAAACTTTCGACCAATGGATGACATGGAACAGCTTCTGTTCATCTACTTTCACTCGGGCCTAGCGAATATGCCTAGCAAACTCTCCACAGAACAGGCGAAGTTGTTTGAACATTTTCGATATATGTTCGAGCGCAGATCACTGAATGTTATGAAATCGGGTCGAATGCCGAGTAGATGGGCTCGTGCTGGAGTTACGCAATCGCTTTTCAATAGAATTGTTGAATACAGGCTGGATTTAAACTCCATGACATCGAAAGGTGGAATCTGGAAAACTCTAGCTCATGAGTTTATGCAATACGAGGAAGCACTGAAGAAAAATTTCAGGGTTGATTTTGCTCACATGCAGTCTAAACTGCTAGACTTTCTTGACACTCCACGTGGGAACAAGTTCATTCACGGAGGCGCTAAACCGCAGGACAAAGGGCTCATGCACATACTGGTTGATGAATACCAAGACACGAACCCGATTCAAGCAGAGATATACTTCAAGCTTGCTTCGAGAGAACCTCATAATTTAGTTGTTGTGGGCGATGACGATCAGGCTCTCTACAGATTTCGAGGCGGTACAGTTGAGTCCATGATAACTTTTGATCAGATGTGCAAAGAACACTATGAAATTAAACCTGAAAAAGTGGATCTAGTCGAAAACCACAGATCTCACGAAGGAATAGTGAAATGGTGCAGTGATTACATTACGTCTTTCAAGACAATGAAACAACCAGGAGCACGGGTTGCAGACAAAAAACCCTTAATTCCAAAATCCAAGATACAGGGAAATTGGCCAGCGGTTACGTTGATGGTATCCGAATCTTCTGCACAGTTGGCTGAAGCATTTGCAGATGCCATTGAATATTTTCACAACAACAAAATAATTCAGGATTATTCCGACTGTGTCTTGCTGATACACAGTACAAGAGAAAACAGAAACTGGGCAGGGCCTTATGCAGACGCGCTTAGAAGTCGTGGAATCCCCATTTATAATCCAAGATCAAGACAGTTTTTGGAAGCTGAAGAGATTAAACTTGCACTTGGTACTCTGTTGACCATAATAGACGAAAGTGAAGAATATCCTTTGACGCCAAATTGGATTAAAAATCAATGCGTTGAATGGAGGCGTTTCTATTCGCATGAAGTTAATCATTACCCTCAACTGCGCAAATATGTTGAAAAAGCCACAGAAACTATTTCCAAATCTACTTTAGGAAAGTTTTTCCCGTCCAATCTGCAGGAAGTCTTCTATCACATAATAAACCACGAACCTTTTGTTATGTGGTGCGAAGACTTAGAGCGCGGTCTCAGGTTGGGTTATCTTACGTCAATAATAGAAGCATACGCCTCTACACCTATTGCAGGATACCCGGGCATTAGTCGAGGCACTTTACGAGCAAGTACCCAATCTGCTGGAGAGCTAAGTTGGATGTGGAAATTGGAGTTGTACAACGCCTTGGTTACTTTATTGGTGCAGCAGGGAATTAATGACCCTGAAGATGAGGAAGTGGTGTATCCAAGAGGCAAAGTGCCATTCATGACAGTGCACCAAGCAAAAGGACTCGAGTTTCCAGTGGTATTTGTAGCAAGAACAGATGAAGAAGCAGTACCTGACTCTCAACATGTCATAGAAGAGGAAACCAGCCAATTTCGCAAATCAGCCAGTTTTACGTCTGGCATAGACCAGAAAGCTAGAGAAGATTTGATTCGCTTCTATTACGTTGCCTATTCTCGAGCACAATACGCTCTAATTCTGTTGCTAAATTCTTCAAACATAAATCCAGGTGAAAGACCAGGTCAACTAATCGGTTTGGGAGGAGGTGACCTGAACTGGCTAAGAAGCAGAGTCACAGTCTGGAAGGTTTAAAAATGTTAGAAAAATTCTCACCAATGAAAGCCACGTCTAAGCCTGAAGTTCAAACGCTTCCTCGCATGAGTCTGACTGCAGACATTGTCGGTTACAGGAGATGCCCAAGGCAGTACGGCTTTTTTGTCGAAAGAGGTTTCGTTCCAGCGCACACAGTCCAAATATTCTACGGAACAATAATTCATGAGGTACTAGATAGAACGCATCATCACTATCAAGGTTTTGACGACCCAAAGACTAAAGGCACAATACCAGATGACCAACAAATAGAATTTTACTTCAACGAAGTTGAGGCGTCGCTCAAAGCGCGAGGGATTCGGGCAATTAATGAACGTCTAAGAGAGCAAGCCCTTGACTTGTTGAAACGTTTCAATAGGATTGAAGGACCACACTTGTATCCTCTCGTTGTAGATACCGAACACCGCGTAAGAGGCGCAAGAAAAGAGTACCTCATGGAAGGAGTTGTCGATGTCTTGATAGGACCTGACGCCGACCCCAATAATCCACCAACAGATCCATCAGAATGGGAAATCTGGGACTATAAGGGTCAAAGACTGCCAAAAGAAGGCGAAGACCTACAATCCTACATATATCAAATGCAAGTGTACTCAGTACTATACAAGATGAAAAACGGATGCTTGCCCAAAGCAGCGAACCTTTACTTCTTAAACGAATTACTCAACGCCACGACATCACGTCCATCATCCGCAATATATCAAGTTCCCATTTCTGAAACCGAAATGGACAAGGCACTGAGAGTATTTGACAAAACAGCCGCACAGATCATAGAAAGCATCAATAAGGCGAAATGGGATACTCCAAGCCCCGCACGTGCCAAAGAAATGGAAGACACATGTGTGATCTGCGACCTACGCTGGAGTTGCACAGCATGGGAGTCGAAACAATTTTCCATGCAATACCCTTAAAAACGCAGTTGGCTTTTCAGTAGAGTGATTGGGATGAAGTCTTTTGAAGAAGTATGGAAAGACGTTCAAACAGTCTGTAAAACTAGAAAACAAATTGAAACGATATGTCAGAAAAGCGTCAATGAAATTATCGAAGCGAATTCACATGTAATAAAGGTAAGCTCTCACAGATCAAAGAAACACAAAGTGCGAGTCATACCAAAGGAAGACTTTGAGTATGTCTGGGAAATCTTGTCAAAAGAAGACGTTTGCACTTTAGATCAAATAACAAAAATCATCGGCCGACGCGCGATTACATGCGCAATCTTGGCCCTACATGTCAGTTAATCTCAAGGTCAAACTTCTTACTGTGAGCATGTTGCAACAATCGCTTATCTCCGCAACGATGCCAACAATTAGCAGAAAGGTTAGCAGGTGCTCGTTAAGGCTTACAATAGGAACCTGAAAAGTTTTAAAACCGAAATGACAAAAAGTTTTAAATACGTACTATCACGTATTGACACGTATGAGCCCTTCAGGTTCCAGAGAAAAACTGACATTAACAATAGATAAGCAAGTGATACAAAAAGCAAAGAAGGCAGCAGACGAGAAACGTATACCTCTTTCAAGGCTAATAGAAAATTTCCTAGAATTCTTCATCAACCCTGCGGTTTACTGCTTCAAATGCGGCGAACAGTTTGACTCAACCAACTCTAAACTTTGCCCAAAGTGTGGATGGATGATCTGTCCGAAATGCAAGACGTGCAGGTGCGGTTTAGACGAGGAAACAGCAGTTGCGGTTTTTCACATGAGAAGGGTCTATGAAGACCTCTTAGCAGGGAGAGTGAAAAAGTAGTGATCGACATCCAAAACGAAAAACCAGAGAATGAGATTGCGTTGGAAAGAGTGGGTATTGAGGGGCTAAGGAAATTCATTTTGATTAAGAGACCAAAAAAGACCTACCAAATAATCGCCACTATTAACAGTTACATAACTCTTCCTTCTCATCTCAGAGGAGCACATATGAGTAGGTTCATAGAATCCGTGAACAACATTCCCACTGAAGCATCTTCAATAGAGGAGGTGGCGGAAAAAATCTCTAAGGGTGCATTGAGCAGGCATAAGCTTGATTGTTACACTGAAGTGTCAAGTGATCTTCCTTTCGAGAGGGTTAAGCCCAATGGAGAGAAGGAAAATGCTATTGCTCATATGTTTGCAAGTTTCTCTACACGAAATAATAAAAAATTGGTCGGTGTTAGTGTAACTGGAGTGCTGGCTTGTCCCTGTTCGAAAGAAATGTGCGGAGGACTCACTCATAATCAGAGAGGTATTCTCACAATAGAAATTGACACATCTGAAAATCCAATAGAATTATTAGACGTAGTAGATATAGGCCAGGAAAGTTTCAGCGCCCCAACATTTTCTTTGCTCAAACGACCAGAGGAAAAGGAAATTGTTGAAAGAATCCACAAGAATCCAAGGTTTGTTGAGGATGTTGTGAGAAAATGTGTTCAGTTATTGAAGGAAAAATATCCCGGACGGTATTGCAGAGCAAAATGCATCAGTTTCGAATCAATTCATGATCACAATGTTTGTTCTGAATGGAGTGGAGTTTTGTAGAGGTGGCAAGATGTATAGATTGAAGATTGAGTCTCATTTTGATGCGGCGCACAAACTTGTCGGCTATGAGGGAAAATGCAGAGAACTTCATGGTCACACTTGGAAGGTGGAGGTTTTCGTAGTTGGAGAGAAAATAAATAGCGCAGGAATTTTAGTGGACTTTAGCATCCTTGAAGAGAAATTAGACAAGATAATTAAAAGATTTGACCACAAGTTTCTGAATGACGTCAAGGAAGTTGGAAATCCTACTTGTGAGAACCTTTCTAAGTACATATTTGAGAATTTAAAAGATCTGCCGAAGCATGTTAAGTTAGAAAAGGTAAGAGTATGGGAAGGCGAAAAAAGTTGGTGTGAGTACTATGCAGCATAAGATTGGAGTCGTGCTTCTAAGCGGAGGATTGGATAGCACAACGACAGCTGCTTTTGCGAAAAGTAAAGGCTATGAGGTTCATGCTCTTACTGTAAACTATGGACAAAAGTTGAGTAAAGAGGTTGGATGTGCTCGAATAGTAGCTGGGAAATTGGGTATCAACCATAAAATCATTGACATCTCTTCTTTCAAGGAGGTGGCATGGCATAGCGCACTAACCCACCCAGAGTTCTTTGAAGTACCTAAAGGAAGAAGCATTGAAGAAATGGCAAAAGAAGTACCGTTAACCTACGTTCCGATGAGGAATACTTTCTTCATAGTGTTAGCCGCTGCCTATCTAGAATCTGTGATACTTCATAAAGTTGAAAAAGAGAAAGCTAAACCAAGTGAAATCGAAGCTCGAATCTTTATGGCCGCGAACTCCTTGGATTATTCGGGCTATCCAGACTGCAGGCCAGAATTTTATGGAAAAATTAACGAGTTAATGTCACTAGCGAGCAAGGTTGGAACACAATACAAAATAGAGATGAGGATAGAAACTCCATTGTTACATTTAAGGAAGAAAGAAATTGTGGAATTAGGAGCAACATTGAAAGCGCCTTTAGAATGGACATGGAGTTGTTATGAAGGTGAAGATGTTCCTTGTGGCAGATGTGATTCATGTATATTAAGAGCTAAAGGTTTTGAGGAAGCTGGAATTGAAGACCCGCTCATCTTGAGACTAAAGCGAGAGGGGAAAATGTGAAAGTTTCAGAGATCTTCTATTCCATAGAAGGTGAAGGAATAGAAATTGGTAGACCTCAAATTTTTGTTAGACTGTCAAAGTGCAACTTAAGATGCGAATGGTGTGATACGAAGTATTCTTGGGATGATGGAAAAGAAATGAGCGAGAGCGAAATAATTAGTGAAATCGCCAAGTTTCCTTGTAGAAGCGTATCTATCACTGGAGGTGAACCTCTACTCCAAAAGGAAGAACTGATTGAATTAATTCAGCGACTTAAGAAATTGGGTTATTGGATACAAATTAACACGAATGGCACCATTTTTGATATGCGAATTTTTGAACTGGTGGACTTGGTCAGCATGGATTGTAAATGTCCGTCATCGAGAATGCAAAGCGACCTCGACGTACTTAGACAAACCAAGTATTCATTTGCTTCCAGATCCCAATTCAAATTCGTAATATCAAATGAAGAAGATTATCAGTATGCCAAAAAAATCGTTGTGTCCTTACTTGAAGGTGCTCCTAACGTGATTTTTCAACCTCAGTGGAGTAGCAGAAAGTTTGCTAGTAAATTAGCCGAGTTTGTTCTAAAGGATCAGTTAAATGTGAAGGTGATTCTCCAACAACAGAAAATGATATGGAGTATGAAAAGGGGAGTCTAATGTCTGTAGAGATTTATGAAGATACTATTAATTTCACCTTGCGTCATGCAAAGAAATATCTACTGAGCTGTCTTTCACTTGAAAACAGCTTTGATGTCTATTCTCATGTCCCTATAGATACAAAAGAGATAGACCTTCTTCTTAAGAATGGAGATACTCTTATCGTTGAACTAAAAGCTGTCAAAGCTGATAAAGATTCTGTGAACCAGGTCTTGGAATATAAGAAATTATATTCCGCTGTCCATGGTGTAGAGGCCACTTGTTATGTTCTCGCTCCCTCGCATGTTGGTGTTCTAGAATCTTATGCTGATAAGGTGGGTGTTTTCCTTGCTCAGTTTGACAGAGAAAAAATTGTGAATGAATACTTTAATGTCGCGCGTGGTTTTGAATTGGATTATTTCGTCCTCAATACTATCAACATCCCAAATCCTCAAGTAAATCACTTCACATATTCTAACGAGGTTTTATACTACCTCTATGAAATGAAAGCATTTCATCGCATCGTTCCGTTCCAAGAGTTGAATCACTTTCTTTCGGAGTGCGGTCGCAATTTAGAATTGAGTACTTTGAAAAGTAGGCTTAGACTAGCGTCAGAATTCGGGCTTTGCCATATGTATGGGAATAAAGTTGGCTTATCCGTAAAAGGCAAAAGGCTTGTGGAGCTTGGCTTACAAGACCTGCGAGCTTCTATGTCCGTCAATAAACGCGAGTTTGGTGCGATATTCTTGAAAAGCTTTACTGGTTCTCAACAAGCGTACTTGCAGATGGAACTAGCAAGAGATACTTATTTCAGTTGGTATAAGACAGGGATAGCCGAATGTCTAGAGACTGTCAAGCAACTTATCGGTTCAAAGACGCAATCAATCTCTTTCACGGAATATTTAGATTGGTATCAACGAAGAATAGGCAAGAAATGGGTGCGTCAAGACCCAGTTTTGTGGTACTCTCATGCCTGTGAAGATCTTGGTTTGCTCCTAGTCAGTTTAGGAAAAGGAAAAAGACCACAGGACATGGCTATAACTCAAAAAGGGTTGGAATTGATTGAAATACTGAGAGGTAACAGGGAATCGAAAAGACGTATCACGGATTTTCTTATGAGAAACTATGTTAATGAGGCATTTGTGATGTCGTTTCAATAGTTTATGACTTTGGATGTTGTTGCCCTTCGACTGCAATATTCATCATTCGTTCACATGAATTGTACTAAAACTTGATCCGTTTTAGTTGCCTTTCTGATTTTGCTATATAGGTCTCCATATCCTTTGTTCCGAATCACGAAGAAATGATCATCCCATAGGCCACTTAATGCTTGTCTGTATCTTTTGCCTGCCACCACAACTATCTTGTCATACTTTGCCAAGATTGGCTTTAACCGCTGCTCCACTGAGGGCCTAATTTCTTCAACATCTTGTTTTGTCTTAAGCACTTTGTCATACCCTTCGATGATCTCGTCCGGATACAAGAGACCATATTTTGCGGAGATTACTACATAATCGAGCTTTTTTAATTCGCAAAATTCCTTTACCGCTTGAAATAATTTGCCTATATACATTGTTTTTGCGGGTACCTTCGCTGCGATATTGGGACTGAGCTTTTCTTTTGTGCATGAGGTTATTACCAAGACTTTGCCACTCAACTTGTTAAGATCGGCTTCTTGCGGTTCGAATTTCTCCTTTTTGTGTTTTTCCTTCTCAGCTGTCGTTGACCACCGGTCTGGATGTTTTAGGATCTCATTGTATATCAAGAAAGTATTGTGGAAACCACGACGCCTATTACGGTTATTCCCCCTGAAAATAATAACATCTACACCTATCGATTCGCAAATTGGGCAATGACATTCTTTCCATGGTTTTTTCTCCAAAGTTCTGCGGTAAAATTGTTCTAGGTTTCGGTCTTTTCCAAGAACCTTGTCAAACTCATTGAGGCTTGAAAGAACATCCTCCATTTCAATTTGCCCAAGGTCGTATAACCTGAGTTTGCTCAAGCAATCGTGTTCAAGTTGTTTCAATTGCTCAAGATTTACATCTTGTCCAAGCTTCTTCTTTCCTCTGAGACCTGTTCTTCCCTTCGCTATTTGGGGTATCCGAATAGCCCTATAACCTTGTAACTCATTGTTCATCATGTAATAATTGTCAAAGTAGTTCACACCACTCAACCATGCCCTCCTTAACCACGAGGCCGAATCAAAAGATACCTCAATCCCCAAATCTTCTAATTCCTTATACTTAGAGAACAAACTCACGCGGCCTAGACCAAAGAAATGGATATAGCTTGGTTTCAAGGCTTCCTCTGTGACAATTTTTGCGAGTCTATCAATCAGCGTTGCTGTATACTTTGTACTTCTCCGCGCTAATCCCCCGAAGGCAAAATCTCTAATTCCATGTTTATAGTAGTCTTTTAGCATTTTTATATAGTCATCAATTTCCCAGCCTTGGACAGAAACTAAGAGTCTGAAATCATTCTTATAATTCTTTGTCCAAGCTTCAAATCCTTTGAGGCCATTTTCAAAGGTTATACACATCCGATAGTCTTTTTCCATTTTAAATTTTGGAACGACCAAATGATCCACGGTTACTCCAATGTCAAAGCCGACCTTTCGGTAATAATCCAAAATTTCGACTGCATCGTATCGAGGCACTCTTTCTTTCAAGTATCCAAACGCACCGCAGTCACCCATGATTATGAAGCCCTTAGGAAGCCTCAGAAATTTGTGAATACCTAACTCCATGACTCTTGCCAGTTTCTTCTTGTTCTCTTCGACCTTTATCCTTGAGACTAGTAGTCCATCAAATGGAACTTTGTCCAGCCCAAAAAAATCCCACATATAGTAGTCGCTAAATGGGTCACGCATATGTTGACTCGAATGCTCATCAGTAAAGAAATCATAATGAGGGTCAACTCGGTCATCCCATTCTGGGATAAAATACTTCAAAGATCAGCACCCGGCTTTTCATTCTTCTACTATGTTTGCGCTTTGCATTTAATTCTTCTGTGTGAATTCGTTCCAGCAATTTGTCGCAAACTCGCTAGGAGCTGATAGGCATTGTGTATTTTTCTAAGCTGGTTGTAATAGTTTTGTTTTCCTTCCCTTCCTAAAAGAAAAATCGCTCCTTTGTGGGTGCTGCAGATTGGGCAGTTACAATCAGGCACCTCATCAGCTCGGTTAATGTGGCTTCTCCTTCCATGAGGCCTGATTATTTCTTTCATGGCTCCGGCTACGCTCGCTGTTGAGGAGTCGATGGAATCAATGAGGCCCTTCACCCTTCTCACAGCAATTAGGTTGGAGACAGCGAAGAGATGTAATTTGGGTTTTTTTCCGAGTATTTCTCGAACTAGACGTACACGAAATTCAATTTCCTGAGGTTGTAAACCGAACAATGATCCCAAGGCATAGTATCTTTCATTTAGCTTAGCCAGTTCTTCGCAGCAATATGTTAAACTTTGTTCGTTCCAACCCTGAATAACATAAACCACGCGAGCAACACTTGCGCTTCTTCTTGATGCTTCATGACATATTTGGGCGTTAAGAATGTTCTTTTCCAGTATATGCCACTTTTCTTTTTCGGATAGCTTTGCATTTCTGCCGACAAAAGGAGTATCTAGGTGAGAAACGAGGTCTACACCCATCCATTTTGCATATGTTAAAAGCTCTTCGGGAGATTTTGGTCTTAGTTGTTTGTCTGTGATGGAATCCTCGTAACTGCCCGAGTCGAGGAAAATTCGACCCTTAAAACCTAAGAGCCTATGCAGTCCAACCAAGGTGGCTCGTTCAAGTAGCCTCTTTTGTTTTAACAAAGCTATAGATACTACTATACCGTCCAGCGTTATCCATTTCCAAAAAGGAGGATCAGGGGGAACTGGACTCCAACTGAGGAAAATTTTCATTTTCAGGGACCTCAGACGGATTTTCCATAATATTGGGCGATTAGTGAGCGAAGCTTTTCTGCGTCTATCCACTTGTGCCCTTCATTAATGCCTAACTCTATTGCAATTCCACTATATTTTAAGACTTCACCAGTATTACCTTTGGACAAAGCGCACAGTTCATTTATAGCGTCTTTGGTGAAGGGATAAATCTTAGACAAGTCATCGCGTAGACCATTTTCATGCATGAATCGTTGGAAGGCTCTGATGTTTGTTCTGAACTGACTCAAGTAGTTAGAGACTAGTTCGAATGCTGTCTGGCCATCAAGAGGATCGAGAAACACTATATTGGAAGAAAAGCGACGTACCAATGCTGCATTCTCTTCATATACTGTTTCCCAACCGTGAGGAGTGCAAGCCACCATTAGACTAAAATTTGAAACGTTGAGATCGATTAAATGACGAAGGTCATTAAACAGTCGTCGCTTCTGTATCTGCATTAGGGAGTTGATTTCTTCGAACTCATCTATCAACATGCAAATTAACCTGAACCCAACGCTTCTCAGAAACTTCAGTAGAGCAGAGAAGGCGTTAAGTGCTTCTTCTTCGCGTTCGATGCTAGTTGCCACACGAAGAGCTCTACGCTCTTCCAATGTCAGACTATTTGCGGTGAGCCAGCGCCAAGCTTCCAATGTTTTGTTTGGATCGGTCAAATTTACTAAGGCTGTTACAAAATCATGGTAGATGATGGTCTCTTTTAGCTTTCGTTCTTCCGCTGCTTTTGAGAGAGTGCGCAGCTTGTCATAACTTAGGCTTTCAATGAACCTTCGATATATGCTGATGAAATCTGGACCTGGATGAGGAACGTAAGCCCCTAGTCCACCTTTAATGCGTTGGTTTATTTCAGAAGCCAAGTATCTTAACAGATGTGTCTTGCCCGATCCGTACGGACCAACTAAAACTACATGTATTGGACGATTAGTCTTCGCTACTTTGTTTAGCTGCCAAATTATGCGTTGAAGAGCCTTTTGATTTGCCACGAAAATCCTCGGGTACTCTTCAGGGATCGGAACAACGGGGAACGGGTTTTCTGACAGGAAATAGCTTGAATACGGGTTTTCTTTCGTCATCGTTCTCACTCCCTTAAACGTATATAACATCTCCTATATGATGTTGAGTTCAATTTTCGAGGAGCAAATGGTAAGAACTGGTAGCCAACAACCTCAGAATGCACTTCTAAAAAAGAACTGGACTTCAACGCTTCATTAAGCAATCTGGAGAAGTCATCCGCAGACAGCCGTAGTTCTTGGCAAACATATCCTGCGATTTTATCAAGCCTGACAAAATCCTTCGAGCAGCCCCATTGCGTGTAATTATTAAGTTCTTGATATGCCCTTCTGGTTGATGATAAAAACTCAGCCAAATTTGGCAGTTCTTTTGCGCGAAGGAAGAATTCTTCATTAACAGAGCAGAAATCGTCATGAACGTATTGCAGTAATCTGAGAACTATCTCAGTCGCAACTTCTGTAAGCCCTGTCATCTTTTTAAGCTCGGCAATATTTGCACTGCGTCTGGATAGAATGTTCTTTATTGTGTTGTAAGGAGCATACCCGCTCAAGACATCATCAAGTCTCATTCTGTCATCATTCTTTAGGGCTTCAAAGAAAGCATTTCCCAAACTGGTGGAGTAATATAAGAAACCGTCAGGCTTAATTAATCTCATTTCCTCTGCTTGTTTCAGCAATTCAACAGCTCTATCGCGAGTCACCATCATTGCTTCCTCTACATGGTCAGAAGTAATTCCTTGGAATACTCGTGTTAAACGAATAACATCAGCTAGTCTACCTAATGTAAAAGGCCTAACCAAACCTCACATCTCCCAAATCTGCACTCATAATCGAGTATTAGCATATCCGTAAGCGCTCTTAATTGTTTCCTCAACTCTGCTGTCTGCAAGCACTCGTTTAAAATCGATTGCTCTTCTTTCTAAAGGATGAAGTGCCACCAACACGGATCTTAATGCAGCGTACGCAATCTTAAAATTCTCTCGGCTTGTAACAAATATAACGCCCTCAGAGCAGCGTTCAACGAGAAATCCGTTGGCTCCTTTTGGCATAACATCAACAGCTAAGATAGCAAAACGTTCGCCGCGTATCTTCATGTATTCCCGAACCTGATGGATATAGGATCTTTTCCAGCCACTCGCGTTTTTCTTTGATTCTATCATCACTTTATGACCTAAGTAATTTCCATCATGTTTCAGGAAGACAATGATGTCAGTTTCTCCAGACATACCTAAATGTTTGCATTCATCCTCAGAAAAGTAATTATCAAGCACATCAACGATCTCCATCTCACCTAATCGACCTTTTTCAACGGGGACTTTTTGTATTCTCAGCAATTCTTCAAGTGTTGGTGAAATATTCGCGACAAGCTGCGTCAACAATTTTACTTGCTCTGCCGGTGGAAATCCCATTTCCTCAAGAGTCTCTCTAAACTTGCCCCTCAACTCAACCTTAACCTCATCCATCTTCTTGCTTGTTACGTTTTCAATTCGTTCAGTTACTGTTTCGATAGACTCAATCACACTCTGAAAAGTCAGCGTCACTTCTCGAAGCGCCTTGAATTCGCTTTCCAAGGTCATCCGCGTTGCTTCAAATTTTTCTTGAAAATCCTTCCTCAAATCATCAGGCAATTTTTCAATCAAAGGCGAAAAGGTTTTCAATGATTTTAAGACAGTATCAGCTTGTTCTTCGAGATTCTTTAACATAACCTTTGAAAGACCCTCAACTGTTGCCTTCGAGTCGGCCGTCAGACGAAGAGCCGGAAGGTTATCCCACACAATTTTTCCCAAAGAGATAGCTGCGTTGAGTTTTTGCTCAGTTGCCCTAGCGCACAAAAATTCTAAATTAACATTATCAACGCTATATCTACTAGGTTTGCTATTACAAACTGGGCAAATTACGTCTGTTTTGTTCATGGTTATCGGCATTTCAGTCCCCCTAATGGCACTAAGTATACCAATCGGCATTAAGTGCCAGGAAGCATATAAACATTGCTGAAATTATCATAAGAGCGACAGGCATGAATCCATGTGCGTAGAGTTGATAGCATCAGAAACCTGCTTTGACAAGTTTGCTCTCAGTCTCTCGACGAATCTTATTTTTGCTTCAAAAACCCGAACTGTGGCTTCTGACAGGTAGTCGCGTATAAACATCGACTCCTAATTTCCTATTATCTCTGAACTTATAGAAAGAGTCAAAACTGTATCCCTTCGTGAATTTGGCCAGATCGGGATTCTGCCTTCTCATTCCGTAATATGGAGCAAAGGGCATGTTAGAAAACTTTCATTTTTCGAGTTCTTTGATTAACTTAATTTTTTGCTTTCCGTCGGATGTCAAAACGTACAGCACTCCAGGAGGCTTTTTAGGCAGCTCCCGTTCTATCAAACCAAAGTTCTCAAGCTCCCTAAGTCGTCTAGCCAGTGTTCGGCGACTGATTCGAGGAGGCTGCAGTGAGTCAAGAAGTTCGTTGAATTTTTTCGGGCTTTTCTCAAGGGCCAGCAAGATTCCTTTAGTTCCTTTCTTGCCTAATAGTTCATGCAATGTAGTTCACTATTTGTCCCATAGTATACTTGAAAACTTTAAATATCTTGCTGTGGTATTGTGTCACTTAGTATACTTTAGGGCACTTGGGGGCTGTCCACATATTCTTTAGGCTCAATTGAGAAATTCGATAATTCTCCCCAGGAGTCAGGTTTATCCCGCTTGCAATAATACACGTGTATCTTCTTTATTCTTCCTTCCATATCATAGATGAACTCCAAGTTCACATCTTTTGTCTTTACAACGTGAAACTTTGGAAGCTGGTGGGCAAACCTCTGGAAAGCAGCCTCAAACTGTTCAATGGTAAACTCGCTCCTAATTGTTCCCAAACTCTCACCCCTAAACAGAAAAAGGGCTATTTGCGTTGGGCAAGTTTTATCCAGTCCGCAAGGCTGAATT
>Ga0315282_10003562_pt1 | contig 27902 bp, 27 predicted proteins | sample YL17G07_20_MG_FD_203693 | JGI IMG/M metagenome (GOLD analysis project Ga0315282, IMG submission 203693) | Sediment microbial communities from Yellowstone Lake, YNP, Wyoming, USA - YL17G07_20 | ecosystem: Environmental > Aquatic > Freshwater > Lake > Sediment | place: USA: Wyoming | collected...
TCCGCGGCGAGGATGCGGGCTCGCCGCTCGACGGCCCCGCGTAGGTCTACTGCGTCCTCGACGCTTGACAGCGCAGGCGACTCCTCCACGCTCTCCAACCAGGTGTGCGCCATCTCGTGCAGCGCGATACCGCGGATGCACGTCGCGTCTCGCGAGCGGCCCGACACGACGATGCACACGCGATGGTCGGGCAGCCGACCGCCGACCCAGCCGGCCGAACCCCAGCCGACGCCGATGACGATCGCGTGCCGAATCACGTAGTCTCTTGCGGCCGGTGCGATCCGCTCCAGCGCGTCACGCACCGCGGCCGCCATCTCGGTGTCTCCGACGTACCGCAGGGTGCTGGAGTCCGGCGGCTGCGCGTCGAGCCCGCCGGCACCGAACCAGGCGCGCAGCCGGTCGATCGCGACCGTGGTCTGCACCAGGCCGTACGTGAGCCAGGGACACCGCACCAGGCGGCGCGGGGCGACGTCGGGCAGCAGCGCCCAGCGCTGGGGCAACGGCAACGCGCCAATCACAGGACGGCTCCAGCGGCGCGCAGCGCGTCCTCGATCACCTGCATCGAGGGCCGTGCGTCGGCCGGAATGAACTCGCCCGAATCCCGGTCATAACAGGCCGTGCGCGAGACGATCGCGACGATCTGGCGCCCGTCGTACGGCTGGTTGCCGATGATGAAGAGATGCTGCGGCCGCGCCCCGGCATAGTCGATCACACGGCGCCTGCGCTCGGCTTCGGCGCGCGCCGTGGCCGCTGCGGCATCCGCCTGCGCTTGGTCGACGCGTTCGAGTTCGACGCGCGCGCTCTCCAGGTGCTGCTGCGCGATCTCGGCCAGCTGCGCGCGCAGCGCCGGCAGCTGCCCCGCCCTAATCCTCGCCGCCTCGCCGAGCACCGGATCGTTGAGCATCAACCCGGCGAGCTGCCGCGCGTAGTCGTCGAGCCAGGTCGCAGCGAGCGCGGCCGGATTCGCTGCGGTGCGTGGCGCCCACACCCGGGCAGCCATCGCGATGCGGGTCCGCGCGAGCGGGCCGCGCACGTGGTCCCATGCCGCCGGCCAGCTGGTGCGCACGCTGCCGGCGAAGGCGAGCAGTGTCGGGACCACCTGGTCGGTCGCCATGTCGCCCAACCAGGCGTCCAACACGCGCAGGACGTCCACATCGGACGCGGCGACGGTCCGATGCTCGAGCACGGCGTCCAGGGCCGCCTGCAGGTCGTGCAGCGCGGTCTCGGCCGCCTGGTCTGCAAGCGCGAACGGTCCCTCGCTATCGCGGGCGGCGGCTATGGTGCGCTCGGCCTCGGCCAGCCGCGCCGCGAGTGTCGGTTCCTTCTCGGATTTCTTCATGGTTTCTCCTGTGCGTCGAATAGACGCCCGCGTGAATGCTTTCGCGCCGCCTCGCCTGCGATGCAGCTCGGCCGGCTCGCCGCTGCCAGTGTTCGCGTGTCATCTCAACCTCTGCCGCTGTGACGGGTGTGACGGGTTTTGAGCCGATCCCAAGACTTTTGTACTTCTCTCTCTCATGGGGACTTTATGGAAATGGGTCTAAACCCGTCACATGTTAGGAAAAACCCGTCACACTCTCCGCGACTGGACGCCGAGATACACCCATCCGGTGCGTGTCTTGTCCCGCCGGAACCTCTCGGCCGCCTTCCGCCCGAACATGGTCGCCGTCAGCCGCTCCCGGTCCCCGAACCCCTGGTGCTCGGCCCACGTCTTGTACGTCGCGTAGAGGTCGGCTGCCTTGCACTCGCCGTCGACGTCGAGGTCGCACGCTTCATCGATGAAGCGCCCGAACAGATCCGAGTCTTCCCGGTATTCGTCAGTCGCACGTTGCACCGCGTCAGGCATCGGCAACCCGTGCATCTGCCAGTCGAGACACCCGCGTACCATCCAGGCCAGGATGCCCGGTGCTTCCGCACGCAATGCCTCGCCCAGTGTCCGGTCGCCCGCCGAACCTGCGAATGTCCGGTCGAATGGGATCAGCCGGACGCGGCGCCAGAAGGCATGACTGTCGTCGAGCACCGTCGGCTTGTGATTCGTCGAGAGCCAGAGCTTCAGCACCGGACGGAACGTGAACGGCCCTTGATACAAATGCCGTGCGCTGAGCGTGTCCCCGCCGGTGACGGCCTTCAGGCGTTCTTCGTCCAGCCGGCCCCGCACCTGCGTCTCTGACGCCATGACGAGCCGGCGCCCCGCGAGTGCGGCCAGGTCTGCGCCGGTCGGTTCCTGGTGCCCGACAACGAACGTGCCGAACCTGGTCGCCGTCGCGTAGTCGCCCAGCACGTAGGTGAGCGTCTCCAGCAAGGTCGTCTTGCCGTTCTGGCCCGCGCCCGTCAGCCAGAAGAACGCCTGCTCCCGAACCGCACCCGTCAGGCTGTAGCCGGCCGCCAGCCGCAGAAACTCCACGCGCGCCGTGTCGTCGCTCATCACTTCGCGCAGGAACCGGCGAAACCGCGGGCACTCAGCGTCCGCGTGGTACTCCACGCCCGCGCACATCGTGATCCGATCGTCGGGGCGGCCGTCGCGTAGTTCGCCGGTCCGCAGGTCCACGACGCCATTCGGACAGCAGAGCAGCCACTGGTCGGTATCCCAGTCCTCGCCCGCGTCCGCGATCGACTCTTGCGCCCGCGCGAGCGTCAGCATATTGTCGAGCACCGCGCGCCGTTCTAGCGCCATCAGATAGCGCAACATCCGGCCGCGGCGCTCGAGGTCCACAATGTCAACAGCCTGTCGTTGGCGGTCGCGTACGTGCGCCGTCGCGAGCCGGACGATCTGCTGGTCGTTATCCGGCGCCCACCGGTGCCCGCGGAAGATCAGCCAGCGCCCACGCCGATGGTCGTACCGCACCTCATGGCCGTGCGCTGCGGCGAACGTTTCGGCCGCGCCGACGTCGGTCAGATGATCGTGCTGTTCGTCAACCGCTGAGGGTTTGAAGTTCTGAGGCTTAGCGGCGAGAGCCAAGGTGCGTTTCATGCCGCACGTTCCCCGCGCCGCTGGGCGCGCAGCATCTCGTGGAGCCTGATGATCGTCGCGCTCTGTCGCTCGACGCGCTTGGTCAGCTGCGCCAGTTCATCGATGCCGACAACCGCGATCTCGCGCCACTGGTCACGCTCCGCAGTGAGATCCGCGATCCGCGCCCGCGCCTCGCAGAGGAGACTGATGTGGTCGGCGAGCAGTCGGCAGGCGTCGTCGACGGTCATCGGGCCGGTCATGCTGGACCGCCGCGTTCTTTTCGCGAGTCGATGAAAATGTCGCCGTCCGTCCGCTCCAGGTAGATGGCGCGCCCGATCCGCACGATCGGAAAATCGCCGCGTAGCGCTCGGTCGTGCACGCTCGAGTACGGGAGTCCCACCTCGCGCGCCCATTGCTTGAGCGCCACCAAACGCGAACGACCAGGCGCAGCCCGCGAAGTCATTCGGTTACCTCGTCCAGTAGCTGTGCCGCGGGGACGCCGAGCGCGCGCCCGATGCGCTCTCGGTAGGCCGCGGACGGCTGTAGGCGGCCCGTCTCCACGCGGGAGATGTCGGCCGCTGATAGGCGACAGTGGTAAGCCAGGTCAGTCTGCGTCCACCTTCGCCGCCGCCGCTCTGCCCTCATGCGTGTCATGCTTGCCTCCATAGCCATGGACATGCTACCATTGTCATCCGTGCGGCGGAAATGACAATGCCTGATGCGAGCGACGCTGCTGGTTTCGCGGACCTTTGCCAGAGGATCGGCCCCGATGATCTAATCGGGGCGCGCGAGCTGCGAGAGGTCTGGCAGGAGACGGCGTTCAAGGGGGACATGGCCGCGTTGCTTGATGCTGCTCGGGCACGGACGGCGCGCAACGCGGCCATGCGATCGAAGCCGCCAGCCGGTTACCACCGGCTGAAGAGGACACGACCCGCTGAGGACATCCTGAATCTGCGCGCCACGCGCGAAATCGTCACCGCCCTGGAGCCCCATATGGGGGAGTTCCGGCAGGTGTTGTTTGGGCGCCCGGAGCCGCCGTTCAAGTCGCTCCAGGCGGCAGCTGCATGGATCGAGGGGCATTCAGCAAAGCGGGGAAGCGAGGCCTACATAGAAGAAGACAGGCGCTACCAGACCGAAGTTCGGCCCCGGCTGGATGAAATGAACCGCACGGATCGCTGGCTGACCTACGGCGCGTTTCCGACTGAAGTCGAGTACTGGGACGGTCGCGATCTGACAACCAGGAGGCGGTCGGTTCCGAAGGACGACCTACTCGCGGTCATCCTCGGGTCGCTACAGCTCGTGGTAGAGCGGACGACACTCCCCCTCCCCGTGCTGCTCGCGTGGGTGCTCGCCGGTGTGCGGCCAGGAGACCGCGAGCGCGGCGCTGATGGTCGCGCCGTCACGTTCCCCGGCCTTGGCGTCCTCAGCCGCCAGCGGCTGCTAACAACGAACACGGCTCCCGACATCGACCAGGTCATCATCACCGTTGACGCGCGCGAGCTGACCGACCGCAATCTGCGCCGGATCCGACAGTGGGCGCAGCGCCTGATCAGGCCGCGGCGCCTGACGGGCCGGCAGCAGCAAGCCGTGGAGGTCGTGCAGCAGCTCGGAGGACCGCCACGCCCGCGATACGACCGCGCCTTCTGGCAGAGGGCAGCCCAGCGTCTCCGGGTTGACGATCTGGTGGCGGCAGCCCGGCTCTACTATCGTGCGGTGTCACCGTCGCCGAAGAGTGAACGACGTGCATCTCGTGCGCGGCGGTGACTGGCCGGTGCGGTCGAAGTACGAAGCGATTCGTTGTCACCGGAATTGTCACCGCGCCGACGTTTCTGACGTATCCTACGTATACGACGTATACAGTCGGGTTGGCTGTTTTCCTAAGGATCGTGCGATTCGTTCGACTTTTCTTCGGGTCGAAAAACCCGGCCGGGACGTTTAAAAGTCACGTGCTCTACCACTGAGCTAGCGGCCCCGCCGGATCATGCAACTCTAGCACAGGCCGTGCCCCGGCGCGCGCCATGCACGAGGACGAGGTTCATGCCGATCGTTGTCGCGTCTCTCGCCGGCTGGCTGTTCATCCTCAGCCATTCCGCTCCGTCATCGCCCGCGGCGGGCGCCACCTCAGCTCTGCACGATTCCATCACAGCGATTCGATCGCCGTCGAGCCGGGCGACCGAAAGAGCGGCTGCGCCCGACCGACTTGCCTACAGGTCGCACGTCGATGTGCCGGTCACCGTGCTGGCGACGGCGGCGTGGATCGCGGCCGAAATCGACAAGACGCACCTCGTGTCGGTCAACTGCAAGTGGTGCGACCGCGCGCCCGATGGCAGCAGTACGCTGAACGGGCTCGATTCCTGGGGCCGTCGCGCCTTTCTCTGGCGCCATACCGGCCGCGCGATCACCGCCAGCCACATCACGGGATTCGTGCTGGCGCCGGCGGCCGCGTATGGCCTCGACTGGATGGCGGCAAGTCGCGACGGTCGCAAATGGGACGCGCCGGTGGACGCGCTTCTGATCACGCAGGCGATGGCCATCGCGTCGGACGTCACCCAGGCGATGAAGTTCACGATCGGCCGCGAACGCCCGTTCGTGCACGCGCTGGCGCCGCCCGCGAGGGCAACCACGCCCGATTCGGCCGACAACAACACGTCATTTCCATCCGGACACGCCACGCTTGCCTTCGCTCTCGCAACATCGAGCTCGGAGATCGCCGTGCTGCGCGGCTACGGCAGTGCTCGCTGGTTTCTGCGAGCCGGCCTGCCGCTCGCGACGCTGACTGCCTACCTCAGGGTCGCGGCCGACCGGCACTATGTGACCGACGTCCTGGCCGGCGCGGGTGTCGGCGCCGCCGCCGGCTTCGGCGTCCCCTACCTCGCACACCGCAACAAGACGGATCGCCGGGTTCCCGCAGTGCGCATCGTGCCGGCGATGCGCGGGGAAATGGTGGCCGCGCAGTGGGTCTGGTAGGGCGGGCGGGGCAGGTGGGGCTGGTAAGGGAGGTCAGAAGATCTTCTTGCCCAGCGCGGAGAGGATCAGCTCCACCCCGAGCTCGGCCGTGGAGTTGCGCACATCGAGGATCGGATTGACCTCGACCATGTCGAGCGAGGTCAGCAGGCGGGAATCCGCGACGATTTCCATCAGCAGGTGGGCTTCGCGGTAATCGAGTCCGCCCTTGACCGGCGTCCCGACGCCGGCCGCGATCGACGGATCGCAGACGTCGAGATCGAAGGAGACGTGCACGCCCGACGTCTGGTTGCCCGCGACGACGAGCGCGGCCTCGACGACAGGCGCGATGCCGAGGCGGTCCACGTCCTTCATCGTGTAAACGGTCACGCCGGAGGCGCGCAACAGTTCCTTTTCGCGCTCGTCGAGGTTCCGGACGCCAATCAGCGCGGTGTGCTCCGGCGACACCTTGGGCCGGAATCCGCCGATGCCGGCCAGCTCGACCGGTTCGCCGCCCAGCAGCGCCGACAGCGGCATCCCGTGCACGTTCCCGCTCGTGGTCGTGGCGGGGGAGTTCATGTCGCCGTGCGCGTCCACCCAGAGCAACCCGATGCTCGCCTGCCTGTCGCGCGCAGAGGCGGCGGCTGCCGCAACCGAGCCGGTCCCGATGCTGTGATCGCCGCCCAGCACCACTGGCACTGCGTCCTCGCGCAGGCTCGCGAGCGAAGACTCGTAGAGCCGGCCGCACACGTCGGCGATCTGCCGCACGTACTTCTTGCGATGGTCGCCGATTCCCTCGGTCTCGGGGATGGGCACCGCGAGGTCGCCCTTGTCGACGACGGCGCAGCCAAGTGCGGCAAGCTCGCGATCGAGGCCGGCGATCCGCAGCGCGGATGGACCCATGTCGACGCCGCGCCGTCCGGCGCCGAGGTCGAGGGGAACGCCGATGATGTGAATCGCCTTACTCACTGCTCACTACTCGCTACTTCTTGCACGAGACCGAAATCCCTTCGCCAGACGGCGTCACGATCGCCGTCAGCAGGTTCGGCGCGCGATCGAGCGCGGTGAGGAAATCGCCCATCTCGTTCCGCTTGTTCACGGCGTTGTGCGCCAGAAACAGGCCGCCGCGATCGAGGCGCGGGTAGACCATGTCGAAAAAGCGCTTGTAGTCTCGCTTCCACGCGTCGAGAAACACGAAGTCGAACGTGCCGGCGAGCTTCGGAATCTCCCGGAACGCGTCGCCATGCACCACGCGCACGATGTCGGCCAAACCGGCCTTGCGCACGTTGTCGGCTGCCTGGCGCGCCCGGATCGGATCGTATTCAATCGTCGTCAGACGGCCGCCGGTGTCGCGAAGGCCCAGGCCAATCCAGATCGCGCTGTAGCCGCTCGCCGACCCGATCTCGAGCGCGTGGCCCGTTCGGCCGGCCACCACCATCACGCGCAGAAACCGTCCGTCCTCTTCCGAGACGGCCAGCTGCCCCGTGTCGGCGCCCTTGATTTGCTTCAGCAATGCGCCGAGGGCGGGCGGGAGGTCCTGCGGCGCCGAGGCGCCGGGGCCCGCAGCCGCCGTACCGATGGCCAGGGCGATGGTGACGAAGATCGCGGCACACGCGGGCGCACGAAATGGTCGGGTCATCACTAATTCGATATCACAGTGCAGGGAGATCGTGAAGTCCTTGGTTCCTGGTTCCTGGTCCCTGGTGCGGACCGATCAGTGGGCGGCGCGCTTCTTCAGATCGATCATCGTGTCCGGGCCGACGTACGTGACGGTCCTGTCTTCCACGCCGTCGTCGAGCCGCGCGACGATTCGCTGGATGCGGACCAGGCATTGCTGGCAGGCAACGAGTTCCCGGCGAACGGACGCCGGCACGTCCGGGGAGAGCAGAAGCAGGTCGAGGCGGCCGATCGCGGTGGTCAGCGGGTTGTTGATCTCGTGGCCGAGGGCCGTTGCCATCTGGTCGATCGCGGCGCGCCGCTGGGCGCGCACCTCGGTCACGTGCGCCTCGCGCCCGGCCAGCAGCTTCCGCAGTCGCACGGCCAGCTCGCGCCCGGTCACCGGCTTGACCAGGTAGTCATCGGCGCCGCCGTCGAGGCCCGCAATCTTCGATCGCGGGTCGTCCATCGCCGTCACCATGACGATCACGATGCGTTCGGTGGTGGGGTCGGCGCGAAGCAGGCGGCACACCTCGAAGCCGTCCATTTCGCCGGGCAGCATCAGGTCGAGGATCATTGCGTCGAAATGCCAGCGGCGGGCCATGGCAACCGCCCGGCCGCCGTTGGCGGTCGACATCACGTCGAAACCTTCCAGCCGCAGCAGTTCCTCGAGATTCCGGGCCAGTTGGTCCTGGTCCTCGACCAGCAGGATCCGGGACGGACGATCGCCGCGCTCCTGAGACGTACGAGGCATTCCGCGGGATCTATCGGCTCGAAAGGGCAGCGGCTGCAGAGGCGGCGGTGGCCCGCGCGTCGGCGATGCAGTCGGGAATCCCGACGCCGCGGAACCCGCTGCCGGTGACGAACAAGCCGGGCCAGGCGGCCAGACGGCGTTCGATGGCCGCCATGCGTTCGAGGTGACCGACCTCGTGCTGGGCGTTGGCGCGCTCCCAGCGGTAGATGCGCGTGAGGACGGGGACGCCGGTGATGCCGAGGATGCGACCGAGCTCGCGTTCCGCCCCCGCGCGCAGTTCCTCGTCGGTCAGGCGCATCGCGCCGGGGTCGCGCGCCCCGCCGATGAAGGCGCGCAGCAGCACGTGGCCCTCCGGCGCCCGGCCGGGCCACTTCGACGAGACCCAGGAGGCCGCCATCATCGTCGTCCGTTCGACGCGCGGGATGACGAAACCGGATCCGAGCAGCGAGTGGCGGATGTCGTCGCGCCGATACGCGAAGGCGATCGTGGCGCTCGAGGCGTATTCGACGCCGTTGCACAGCAAGGCAAGCTCCTCGTCCAGCGATGCCACCAGGCTGCCGGCGACGTAGGCCGGGGTCGTGAGAATGACCGATCGCGCTCGGACTTCGCCTTCGGTCGTGCGGACCACGAACGTTCCGTTCGCGGTGATGCGGTCCACGGCGACGCCGAGACGCAGCGCGCGTGACGGAAGCGTGGCGACCAGCGCGTCGACGAGTTCGCCGAGGCCATCCGGCAGCGAGTAGAAGGCGCCATCGCCGGAACGATGGGCCGGCTGGCGCAATTGGCGGAAAGCGCGCAGCACGCTGCCGTGCTGCCGCTCGGCATCCATGAAGCGCGGAAACAGGTCGCGCATCGAGAGCCGATTCACGTCGCCGGCGTGAATGCCTGCCAGCAACGGCTCCGCAAGGTAGGTGACGGCCTCGCGCCCGAAGCGCCGTCCGATGAACGACGCGATCGACTCGTCGCCGTTGGTCGGCGCCGCGGGAACGAACAGCTCGGCGGCCATGCGCATCTTGCCTGGCAGCGAAAAGAGGCGCGTCGTCGCGAGGGCCCGGACGTCGCGCGGGATGCCGAGAACGGAACCTTCCGGGAGCGGGTGCAGGCGGCCGTCGCGCATGATGTAGGCGGTGCGCGGCTTCCGCGTGGGTTGCAGCCGATCGCCCAGGCCGATCTGGCGGCACAGGTGAACGGCGGCCGGTTTCTGGATGAGCAGGGCGTCGGGACCGGCGTCGATCGTGAAGCCGCCGACGCGGTCGGTGAGAATCACGCCACCCGGCCGGGTCGCGCGTTCGAACAGCCGGAACTGCAGGCCGCGCGCCTGCAGCTCGTAGGCAGCAGCCAGACCCGCAATGCCTCCGCCGACAACGACGAAATCGAGAAGTTCTGGATCCACGGCGTCAATCGGCGGAGCAGGCTCCGCCACATCAGGAGTCAGGATTCAGGAATCGGGATTCAGGCGCAGATCTGTCAGCCCACTCCTGACTCCTGAGTCCTGATTCCCGAATCCTATCGTTGTCCGGCCGATCTCTTCGTTGACCAGCGCTGCCAGCAACCGGATGAACACCGGCGACGTGTTGAGCGATTCGGTCCGCCGCAATTCGGCTCCGCTCTCGCGCGCCACGCGCGCGGCCTGGATGTCGAGGTCGAACAGGACCTCGGTGTGATCGCACACGAATCCGATCGGCACGATCAGGAATCGTCGCGTGCCGGCCGCGGCGCGATCGCGAATCACCTGCGTGATGTCGGGACCGAGCCAGGGTTCGGGCGTGCGGCCGGCGCTCTGGTACGCCCGATGGTATGCGACGAGGCCCGCGCGCGCGGCCACCGCGGCCGCGGTCGCCGCGACCTGGTCCGCGTACGGATCGCCCTCTTCCACGACTCGCACCGGAACGCTGTGCGCCGTGAAGATCACCTCTTCGCCCGGCTCGGGCGGCGCCCTGCGCACGCGGTCCGCGAACGCCTCGGCCAGAAGCGGATGATCGTGGAACGACGCGACGCAGTCGAAACGCACGCCGTCGGGCATCGCGGCCAGCGCCGCTTCCACGTACTTCTGCACGCTCGAGGTCGAGAACTGCGGCGCCAGTGGGATGCCGACGACGCGATCGACCGTTGAAGGCAATTGCGCGAGCGCGTTCGCGATATAGGGGTGCCAGTTGCGCATGCCCACCAGCACCGGAACATCAGCGCCCAGCGTCGCCTGCAGTGCCGCCGCCTGTTCCCTGGTGATGTCGGTCAACGGCGACCGACCGCCGATCGCCGCGTAGTTGCGGCGGATCTCCTCGACGAGCTGCGGTGAAGGCGGGCGGCCGTTGCGAACCCGGATCAGGTACTCGGGCATCTGATCCAGCGAGTCCGGCGTGCCGTGCGCCATCAGCAGGACGGCGGTTCGCGCGTGTGCCATACGCTCGCCAGCCGGTAGTCGGTAGCTGGCAGAAGGTAGTCGGCCTGTCAACGGGCCCCCGACCGGCGAACGACCATCTGGCATCTACGAACTACCTTCTCCCGTGCGTTGATGCACGTAGTCGGTCAGCGCCTGCACCTGCTCGAGCGGCGTGGAGGGCAGGATGCCGTGTCCCAGGTTGAAGATATGGCCCGGGCGTCGCTGCGCGCGCCTCAGCACCTGGTCGGCCCCGGCGAGAAGGCGATCACGTGGTGCAAGCAGCAGCGTCGGATCGAGGTTTCCCTGCACGGCACGGTCGCCGATTCGCTCCCACGCCTGGTCGAGCGGCACCCGCCAGTCGACGCCTATGACATCCCCGCCGGCCTCGCGCTGCAGCTCGAGCAGCGTCGCGGTGCCGGTGCCGAAGTGGATCTTCGGCGCGTCGAGGTCGGTCAGCGCATCGAAGATTGCGTGAACGTGCGGCAATACGAACTCGCGGTAGTCGTCGGGCGACAGCGCCCCCACCCAGGAGTCGAAAACCTGGACCGCCTGCGCCCCGGCCTCGATCTGCGCCCTCAGGTAGTCGGCCGCCACCCTCGCCAGCTTGTGGCACAACCGATGCCACGCGGCCGGACACCGGTACATCAACCCTTTGGCGTGCGCGTAGCTGCTCGAGTGGCCGCCCTCGATGGCGTAGGATGCGAGCGTAAACGGCGCGCCCGCGAAGCCGATCAGCGGAACCCGCAACTCGCGGCGAACGGCGCGGATGGCCTCGAGCACCGGCGCAAACGCCTCGCGAGGTTCGACCGGACGAAGGCGATCGATATCGGCCTCGGTGCGAAGAGGCGACGAAACCACCGGGCCGTCCCCCTTGACGAAGGCGAAGGGGAGGCCCATCGGTTCGAGCGGCAGCAGGAGATCCGAAAAGATGATGGCGGCGTCGAGGGCGATGCGCCGGACCGGCTGCAGCGTTACTTCGGCCGCCAGGTCGGGCGTTCGGCACAGTTCGAGGAGCGAATGCCGGTTGCGCAGCGCCCGGTACTCCGGCATGTAGCGCCCAGCCTGTCGCATGAACCAGACAGGCGTTGTATCCACCGGCTCGCGCCGGCATGCGCGCAGAAATCTGTCGTTCACTGTACCAACGAGGTAAAGAACCGGCGAAGGTGACGGGCTTGAACCGAACCATGGTACTACGTTTTCAACACTCGATGATGTCGCTCGCGATCGCACCCCGCTCGTAAACCTCGACAATTTCGTGCACAAGACCGGTAAGTGTCGCATTTGATGCTATAATCTGCGACGCTCAGGTGTCCGTCGTAACATTTGGGCGGGGTCCCCAACGCGGCAGCCGCGTTGGGGTGCCTTTGGGCGGGGCCCCCAATGCGGCAGCCGCGTGGGGTGCCTTTGGAGGCGATGTGAGCCCTATCCTCATGCGGCCGGTTCGGGAGCAGCTCGAGCACGACCGTGTCATCCGACTGCTGCTGGCCAAGTATCGAAGGCGCCATCAGGTCGGGATGAACGTGGGCAGCGAGCAGACCGCCTCCGCCCTCCTGGCCGGGAATCCTGTTTACCCCGACCTGGTCCTCACTTCAAGCGAACGTGGCCATCGCGTCGAGGGCGTCGTCGAAGTCGAAACGGCCGAGTCGGTGAACAACATGGAGGCGCTGGCGGAATGGGCCCCGTTCGGCCGTCTTCGCTCTGCCTTCTACCTCTATATCCCGAACGGTTCGGTCGACACCGCCCGGCGGCTCATCGCCGAGAACAACATCGACGTCAGCGAGGTCTGGTCGTACTACCTCGTGGGCGATCAGATGCGTTTCACGATGGTCTACAAGGCCCCAGTCACGGTTCGCCGGGGTGCACGGCGGTCGACGACGGAGGCGCGAACGCGCCACGGCGCGGCGACGCGTGGCAAGACCTCTGCACGACGGCCGACGAAAGCCACCCGTAAGGCGCGCGGGGCGCACGGCCCAAGCTCTTCGGGTTCGGCAAGGTCTGGTCGAGGCCGGGCGTCGGGCCAGCGCTCGGCGAAGAAAGCTTCGAGACCGACACCCCGCACGCAGAAACGAAAGTAGTGCCCTTCCTCCGTTTCAACAAGGACAGGCGCGGATACGAGACGACGGCGGTGCTGCACGCGTTTCGCGAGCACGGCCGGGCGCAGCCGCGCATCCTCTACTGGTTCCGCAGCCCGATTGCGACGAAAGTGGGGCGGTCCGCGATCGACGAGGATGCCATCCGCGCGCTCGAGGAACGTCATCCGGATCTGTCCTTCGACTGGGCGAAGATACTTGAAAGTCGTGCCGTCATTGCCGCGGAGACGCCGCGCGCGGCCAGGCGGAAGGCCGAAGGCGTGAGGCGGAATCCGTCCACCGCCTACCGGTCACCGCCCAGGGAACAGGCGGTGGCGGGCACCGAGGTTGTGGCCGGCGGAATGCCCGCCGCGCAGCCGGAAGCGGCGGCCGGCGAGAAACCCGCGAAGCAGCGCCGATCTCGGCGGCGCGGCCGGGTGCCGTCACTTGTTGCGGCTGTCATGTCCGACGCCGAAACCCCAGCGGCAAGGGCCACCGAAGCGGCGGCAGCGCGGCATGCGACGGCCGCCGAGGAGATGTTCTCGCCGGAAGACCTCACCCGCCTGCGCGGGCGGCACGCCGCGGTGCTGGCCAGGATAGACCGCGCCGTTTCCGACCCGTCCGCCGCCCGAGCTTTGCACGAAGAGGCCGAGGCGCTGAATCCCGACAGTTGGCTGACGCACGAGGATGTCGCAAGGGCGCTCGAAGAGTACGAGAGGACGTACCGGAAGCTGCTGGACGCGCTCGGTCCACGGCAGCGCGCTTCGGAGTAGGTCGGCGGCCCTGCGGCAGAGCTTCCCGTTACATCCGGCGCCCGGGGCCCGGCCGAGACCGCTGAAGGGCCAAAGTCGTCTAAACTAGGAGCGTGTCCCGGCAATCCGGGGACACGCTCCTGAGGAGCAGAGACGATGCACAGCAAGGCAACCAGGATGGGCATCTGCGCCGCCGTCCTCGCCGTGGCCATTCCTGCGTGCGCCAGCGCGGTGGTGCACGTCCAGGCTCCCGTGCCGGCGACTCCGGCGCCGCAGGCGAGCGGCAGCCAGGCCAGCCCCGCATTTCAACCTTCTGCTCCGACATCGCCCGGCGCGCAGCCGTCCACCGCGACACCGGCGGCATCGCCGCAACAGCAACCGACGCCGCCGCGTCAAGCGTCTCCGCCGCCGGCCGGCGGCCAGGCGAAGCCCGACGCGCAGGAGCCGGCCACGCAGAAGCCGACCTTCCGCATGCAGATCGAACTGGTCACGCAGGACGTCATCCCGCGCGACTCGAAGGGACAGTTCGTCCCCGATCTAAACAAAGACGAATTCGAGGTCTACGAGGACGGCGTCAAGCAGGACATCATCTCGATGAATCTGACGCGCGGCGGCCGGGTCACGAACCTGGTGGCGCCGCCGCAGGCGGCGGCGCAGGAAGGGATCCTGCTTCCGCCGTCACGCCCGCCGGCCGACACGGCCGGCCGCATCCTGATCTTCTTCATCGACGACCTGCACCTCGAGTTCCGCAACACGGCGCGCGTGCGCAAGCTGCTCGAGGACATGCAGAAGACGCTCATCCACGACGGCGACATGTTCGCCATCCAGACGACGGGCCCGTCGTCGGTGGCGGTGGATCTGACGTACGACAAGAAGCGGTTCGCCGAATCGATCAAGAAGATCTCGGGAAGCGAGCTGAAGCCATCGGAAATCATCAACGGGCCGGAGGGTCAGGAGGGGCCCAGCGAGGTGCGCTATCGCGCGCACGTCGCCTTCTCGACGGTCAACGATCTGCTGCTGGCGCTCGACCAGGTGCACAACCGGCGCAAGGCGCTCATCTACGTGAGCGACGGGTACGACTTCAACCCGTTCGAAAGCGCGCGGGCCGGCATCGACCCGACGGGTTCGGGCGCGTTCCTGACGCGCGACACCGGCGGGCTTGCCAACCAGGGCACCGACACCGATCCCTTCGCGGCAACCGGCAAAGAATTCGCCGACGCGGACCTGGTTCGAGAGCTGGCCGATTTGACGCGCACGGCGAACCGCGTGAACGTCACGATGTACACGATCGATCCACGCGGGCTGGTCGGCGGCTCCGACCTGGACGAGCAGGTGGATCCGGTCGCATGGCAGGACTACATTCACAAGTCGCAGGACAGCCTGCGGGTGCTCGCCGAGCAGACCGGCGGCATGGCGGTGATCAACCAGAACGACTTCACGAAGGCGCTGCAGAAGATCGACGCCGAGACGAGCGACTACTACGTGCTCGGGTACTACTCGAAGAACCCGGACCCGACGAAGCGCTATCGCTCGATCGAGGTGAAGGTCACGCGGCCGAACGTGACGGTGATCGCCCGCAAGGGGTATCAGCTGAAGCGGCCGCCCAGGAGCGGGACCGCGGCGGGGCAGTAGGACCGGACCGGCTGGAGAATGAAAAGGGCCGTGCGGCTTCCGCCGCACGGCCCTTTCTGCAATCTACTCGCTACTCGCTACTCACTACTTTCTTAGAACCTGAACCGCAGGCCGATCTGCGCCTGCCACCGCGACTTGAGGTCGTCGCGCGTGAAGGTGCCCTGCCATGTCGGAGAGTTGATCGTCGAGAGGTTGAACCTCTCCTTGCCCGTCGTCTTGTCGATTCCGCCGTAGCCAATCGCCTGATAGAAGCCGGGGAACGGCGCCCAGTACTGCCAGCCCCAGTCCTTGTTCAGCAGGTTGAGGAAGTTGAAGACGTCCAAGGTCAACTCCGCCCTCCGGCTGCCGCCCGCGGGAATGCTGAGGGCATAGCGGAAGTCGAGCTGGTTCTGCCACGGTGCGCGGCCGGCGTTGCGCGGGTCGATCTGGCCACGGTGATCCTTGGCCGCAGGATCGTTGCTCAAGTAGGCGTTCAACTGATCCCAGGTGGCCGCCTGGCCCGAAGTGGACGAGTAGACGATCACCTGGTCCGCACTCACGGGAATGAAGAGCAGGTCGTTGTTCGAGTACCCGTCGCCGTTCACGTCGCCGTTGAAGCCGAGCGCATACGGCCGTCCGGACATGCCGTTGTAGAACAACGACACCGTGCTGCGAAGCTGCTTCGGCATCGGGATGGGAATCGTCGTCGAGAGGTTGACGCGATGGCCCGGGTCGTAGTTCGAGCGCGTGAGCGCCGGATTGTTCACGTCGATCCCCGCCGGGTCGTAACGCCAGTTCGACAACGCGACGCTCGACGTGCCGTCGTTCAGCGAGAACGCCTGCCCGTACAGGTACGAGGCGCTCACCGAGAAGCCGTTCTTGAACGGCCGCGTCACCTTGTACGCGACGTTCCACGAATAGCCCTGCGAGGTGTTGCCGAGCAGGAGCGCATCGGCGATGGTCGAGTCGAACTTCTTGACCATGATCCGGTAATCGCCGAAGGCCGGCGCGGCCTGGGCGCCCGTCGGGACGTCGTTGATGTTCCGGTACGAGATCTCGTCGACGTTGTTCGTGTAGACGAACTCCGCGGTACCAATCAGGCCGAGGATTCCGAGGTCGTGATCGAAGCCCACGTTGGTCCGGATGCTGGCCGGATACTTGTAGTTCGGATCGATCACGTTGATCGTCTGCCGCCCTGCGATGCCGCCCGGGAGGCTCGTGTACTGGCTGCTGGGGTCTGCGATGAACGCGATGTTATTGGTGGATTTGTAGCTCACCGACAGGTTGGTGAAATCGACGCCGTTGTTGCTGAACTGGTTCGAGAGCCAGACATACGGAGTTCGCCCCGTGAACAACCCGACGCCGCCACGCAGCTGCTTCTTGCGGCCGCCGCGGCTCACATCCCAGTTGAAGCCGACTCGCGGCGACCACATGGTGGGCGACGGCACGAAGTCGGTCCGGTAACCGAAGTCGGTGACCGCCAGCGGGTTTGCATGCGGCACGTCAGCCATGCGCGGCAAGTCGATCCGAACACCGTAGGTGAGCGTGAAATCCGGCTTCGCGCGCCACTTGTCGCCGGCGTAGAAGCCGAACTGCTTCACCGAGAACCGCGCGGACTGCTGCGGATCGCTGGTGTTCGAGAAGTAGTGGTAATAACCGCCCGCGATGCCGCTCTGGAAGTTCGCGATGCTGGCAAACGTGTACGAGCCGTAGAGGTTCTGGATGAACAGGTTGTAGAACTTGTAGAACTCGTTGTGCGTGCCCAGCGAGAAGGTGTGCTGTCCCTTGACGAGCGTCAGATCGTCAGTCAGTTCGATGATGTCCTGGTTCAGCGCATTGGCCATCGACGAGTACTCGCTGCCCAGTTTCACGGTGGTGTTGTCGGGCAGGTACACCGACACCTCCGGGAACGCCCCGTAGCCCAGCTCGGTTCCGCGCTTGTTCCGCTCGCGCTGGTAGGTGACGCGCAACTCGTTGAACGCGCGGCCGAAGTTGCTGTTCAACTGCGCGACCGACGAGATCATCTTGTCGGTCATGCTGTAGAAGTGGCTCGGGAAGTTGTACGTGTCGTTGTACTGCGTGCCGACGTCCGCGCGCCCATTGACATAGTTGGTGCGGAAGGTGAACTGATGGCGGGGCGACACGTTGAAGTCCACGCGGCCGAAGATCTTGTCGCTGTTGTTCGGCTTGGTGAACTCGCTCAGACCGCCCGGGTCGTACCCGTACTGGTTCTTGGCAATGTCGAGCACCTGCTGGACGTAGGCCTGGTTGCCCCACTGCTGGCCGGAGCTGCCGTCGGCCGAGTAGCCGGTTGGCGTGCTCTTGCGGCCGTAATCGATGTTGCCGAAGAAGAACGCCCTGTTCGTGACGATCGGGCCGCCCACGCTGGCGCCGAACTGCTGGTCCTTGAATGCGCCGACCTTCGTGTCGACGGCGGTCGGCGCGGCAGTCGTGACAATGCTCGGAATCTTGCCGATGAAGTTCTGGTTGCGGCCGTAGTAGAACCCGGTGCCGTGGAACTGGTTCGTGCCGCTCTTGGTGATCGCGTTGATGCCCCCGCCGGTGAACCCGCCCTGGCGCACGTCGTAGGGCGAGACGAGCAGCTGGATTTCCTGGATCGCGTCGAGGCTGATCGGCTGCGTGCCCGTCTGACCGCCAGGCGTGCCGGACGAGGCGAGACCAAACACGTCGTTGTTCACGGCGCCGTCGATCTGCATGTTGTTGTAGCGGTTGTTGCGGCCCGCGACACTGACGATGTCGTAGCCGGCGTTCGCGCTGTCCGACGTCGAGTTGAAGAAGGGGGAGGTGCGCGCGAAGTCCGCAATGCTGCGGCTGATTGTCGGCAGCGACTCGATCGCTTGTGCCTCGACGTTGGCCGCCGTGCCCGCCCGCGTCGTGTCGATGATCTGCGACGTCGCGACGACGGTCACCGTTTCGGTGATGGCTGCCACACCGAGCGTGAACTGGACGTCGCGCACCTCGCCGAGAGCCACGATGACGCCGCTCTGCTCCTCGGTCTTGAAGCCGCTCATCGCGGCCTTCACCGTGTACGGTCCCCCGACCCGGACGGCGAGCATGGTGAAGCGACCGTCGGCCTGGGTAACCGCCTCGTAGTTCGTGCCCGTCGGGACGTGCACGGCGGTGACGGTCGCGCCGGGCAGCACGCCCTTCTGCGCGTCCATCACGGCGCCGGTCAGAGTGCCAGTCGTGATGTTCTGCGCGATACCCGGCCGGGCAACGCCGACCACGAACACCCAGACAAATACGGCACCCAGCAGGATTCTGGAAAGCTGGCGCATGAGTTCTTCTCCCCTCAGGTTCATTCGAGGATTTGATGTGACGCTTCGGGACGGTCGCGGGGGAGCGCACCGGGCTGCCCGTTGCGAGCCGGAGGAGTATACCAGAAGAGCCGCGTGGCAGCTCAGGCGGAACGAGGTCAACCGCAACGGGGAGGAGATTGCGGTCCAGGGCAGGCAGCCGAGCTCGACCGTGACGACGTGGCCAGGAAACAGCAGCCGGCAGTCATCGGACAGCAGGGACCGTGATCGCACACTGATTCGCGCGCAATCGCCGCGATCGGCCGACTGCTGTCTGCTTGCCTCATTTCTTCTTCGGCAGCGGGCACGCGCCGATCGCGCCGTTGGGATCGAGCGCTTCGCTCGACTGATCGATGTGCCGCACGACGCCGTTCTCGTCGATCACGAACGTCGTGCGCCGCGCGACGCCGTTGCCGTCGTCGTACACGCCGTAGCTGCGCGACACGTCATGTGTGAAGTCGCTGAGCAGCGGGAACTCGAGGTGCAGCTGGTCGGCGAACGCCTTGTTCGCCCACTCGCTGTCGACGCTGACACCAATCACCTGCGCGTTGACGGCACCAAGCTTCGCGGCATTGTCTCGATACCGAGACAGTTCGATCGTTCAACCGGGAGAGAAGGCCGCGGGAAAGAAAGCCAGAATGACGCTTTTCCGTCCCTTGAACTCACAGAGGACCCGGTCCGCGGATTTCGCGGGTTGTTTCTGCGAGAATTCGCGTCAATCTGCGGAGTGGGCCCCTCTGCGTGAATCTGAGTTACGCCACGCGACCTAACGGCATCGGGATGGCGGCGTGTCCGTGCGGTGACACGGTGTGGTTCCGGCGGTGCCTCCCAGTTTCGCACCGCGTCCCCTTTTCCTCGATGTAGGTCACTTCCCGGTTCGAACTCAATTCCCGGTACCGTCCAACCACGCAGCCGCAACCAAGCGCCACGAACCCCAGAAGGCGAACGAGCATCACAGCCTCCGCTTACGGCCGAGCAAGCCCCATACCGTTGCGTTGGTGCCACCCAGCGGACCTGATCTGCACGCGAGGTGTTCCGGGGCGGAAGAAAATCCGCGATACACAAGACTTTGCGCTTCATGCTTGACACACCCTCGCGCCGCGTTAGAGTCTGCGTGCGGCCGAATATGAGATTGATGTGAGAAATAGGGCCAGGCCCCTTGATACGAGGTCACTCAACGTGCGACGAACGACGGCGGCAATCCTGATGGTCCTGGCGGTCGCGGCAGCGGCCAGCGGAACGCGTGGACAGGGCCAATCGGCCGTCGCGCGCCTGATCGACCAGTCGCAAATCAAGGCAGCACTGGCCGCGGTGCGTCAGAGCGAATCGCAGGTGCTCGCCGACCAGTCTGAACTGAGCGAGATTCCCGCGCCCCTGATGAAGGAAGGCCGGCGAGGCGAAGCGGTCCGCAGGAAGTTCGAGGCACTGGGGTTGGCCAATGTTCGCACTGACGCCGCGGGCAATGTCCTGGGCGATCGCCCTGGCCGCACCCTTCACCCCCACCTGGTTCTCGCCGCGCATCTCGACACGGTGTTTCCCGAGGGCACCAACGTCAAGGTGGCGCGCGAAGGAAGCGTCCTCAAGGGGCCGGGAATCGCCGACGATGCGCGCGGCCTCGCGGTGGTGCTGGGCGTCGTTCGTGCGCTGGATGCGGGCAGGGTGCGGACCGAGGGGACGATCACCTTCGTCGCCAACGTGGGGGAGGAGGGGCTGGGCGATCTACGCGGCATGAAGCAGCTGTTCAACCAGACGCTGAAGGGCGAAGTGGACTTCTTCGTGTCGATCGACGGCGGCGGCCTGAGTGTGACCAACACGGGCGTCGGCAGCTATCGCTACCGCGTTACCTACAAGGGCCCCGGCGGCCACAGCTACGGGGACTTCGGCCTTGCTAATCCGATCCACGCGCTCGGCCGCGCGATCGCGCGCATCGCCAGCTTCCAGGTGCCGTCCGACCCGAGGACGACCTTCAGCGTGGGACGCATCGGCGGTGGAACGTCGGTAAACTCGATCCCCTACGACGCATGGATGGAAGTCGACATGCGCTCGGTCGATCCCGCGGCGCTCGGGCGCCTGGACGCCAGTTTCGGCAAGGCGGTAGACCAGGCGCTGGCCGGGGAAAATGCGCGCTGGGACAACCGCGGCCGGCTGAGCGTCGTGAAAGACCTGGTCGGCAATCGTCCCGCCGGCCGCACGCCCGACGATTCTCTCATCGTTCGCACGGGCGTCGCCGTCACGCAGGCGCTCGGCGGCGATCCCGACCTGGGCGCCGGGTCAACCGACGCCAACTACCCGATGAGCTTGAAGATCCCGGCGATCGCGATCGGAGGGGGCGGCGCGGGCCGCGGCGCGCACTCGCTGTCGGAATCCTTCGACGTAACGGACTCGTGGCTCGGTACGCAACGAGCGCTGTTGCTCGCCGTCGCGTTGGCCGGCGGCCAGCCGGTTGACGGTTGACAGCCAGCCGTCAACGGTCAACCGTGAGCCGCTGACTGTCGGCGATGCGGAGGCCTCAATGGCAGACGCGGAAGTCACGTTGTTCATGACGCCCACCTGCCCCGTCTGCCGCGAAGTGGAGGGCGTGCTGACCAGGAGGGGGATCCGGTTTCGACCGCTCGACGTATCGGCTGACCGCGACGCGCTCGTGCTGCTATTGCGCTACGTCGGACAGCCGATCGTGCCGACGATCGTGGCCTACGGCGAGGTGATGAGCGGGTTCGACCCGTTGAGGCTCGAACAGCTGCTCGATGGCCTCGATGCCCGCGCCGAGCTGTTCGAGCGGCAGAGCGCCGAGGAAGACGAACAGATTCGCGCGAGCGAAGCGGCCATCGACGCGGCCGGCAAGGAGCCGCAGTAACTCGATTACTTACGCGCCAGCAGTTCCCGAAAGCGAGCGAGATCCTCGGCGCGTTGCCGGCCAGCCCGCCTTTTCGCGAGCAGCACGCGGACACCAAAGGCGACATGGGCGAGAAGCAGCAGGGCAACGACTGCCGGTCGGTCGGCACGGAAGTGGAGGACAGGGATCAGGTTGGCGAGCGTCGCCAGCAGGAAGATCCGCGCGAACAACGGGTCGCTTCCCGCCGAAGGATACGCTTGTCCGTAGGCCATCGCGGCCGTTTCCCAGCCCGGTGCGGCCCCGGCTGGCCATTCGTGCGATTCTTCGTAGGCCACCTGCACGTAGCGGCCCACGCGTTCCACCCCAAGGTTCAGCTGGAAGACGGTTTCGAAGCCTGCGACGAGCACCATCAACGGCAGCAACGGGGCGACGATCGGGTGACCGGAAGTCAAGAGCAGAAGGCCAAGGGCCGCCCACATTGCGATGGCGACCAAGAATGTAATCGCGCGTACCGTTCCGCGCTGCGTGATGGTCGCTCGCAGGGTTTTGTATTCATGTCGGGAGAACTCGTCCATGGCGCCTCGCTCAATTCTGTCGCGGCGCAAGCCTCTGCTGCGCCTGCGGATTTGCTCAGCTACGGGTGCTCGCCGCAGTTCGCCAACCATGCCCGCGAGGGCCGGCGGGAGCGCTGGCGGCGGAGTTGTGATTTCAAACTCGGCCATGGCACGGCTCTTGGTTCTGCTCGACGCGGTCCGGCCGAGCGCGCGGTCGCCGGGCAGAGGAGCAAGTCCAGGTCAGTCCGCGAGATGCAGCCGGAAAGGGCTTGCGCCCTACAGTATATCTGTTAGAATGCCGATGACCTATTGTGTCCCCCGACGTTACACTCCATAAAAAGTGAAAATCCACCGGACGTTCGCCATTCGAGTTCTATTCGCCCTGGCGCTCCTGGGGTTCCTGGCTCCGGCCATGCCGTCGGCAGAGGCTGCCACCGGGCAGGCTGCGCGACCGAAGGTAGTCCGCAAGAACGTCAAGAAGCCGACACCACGGTACTCGGCGAAACTGTCGCGGGCCCGCCGCGCGAGACTGGCGCGCGCCCGTGCCGCCCGCCTGTTGCGCGACACGCCGATCCCGCGATTCAAGACCGACTCGAACGGCGAGATCGTTCCCGACGTGCACGCGGCGGCGGCGATCATCTACAACCCCGAGACCAACCAGGTGCTCTGGGAAGAGAACTCGCAGGACAAGCGGTCGATTGCCAGCATCACGAAGGTGATGACGGCGACGGTGTTCGTCGAGTCGGATCCCGACATGAGCACCAGGGTCACGGTCGACCGCGCGGATGTGCGGAACGCGTCAACCACGCACTTGCGCGCGAATGACGTCGTGACCCAGGGCGACCTGCTGCACCTGTTGCTGATCGCGTCCGACAACGCCGCGGCGCGCGTCCTCGCGCGCGTCTCGCCGTGGGGGTCGGCCGGCTTCGTGGCGCGTATGAACGAGAAGGCGGCGGAGCTCGGACTGACCAGTACCAGTTACACGGATCCGTCGGGCCTCGACGCCGACAACGTCTCGTCGGCCTACGACATGGCGCGGCTGATCTCGTACGCGTCGAGCGAGGAGCGCATCGCGTCGGTCATGCGCCTGCCGGAGTACACCGTCCAGACCAACCGGCGCGCGGTCACCATTCACAGCACGAACCAGATCCTGCGCAAGGGCGACATCGACGTGCTCGCCGGGAAGACGGGGTTCATCTCGAAGGCGGGATATTGCCTGGCCACGCTGCTGGAGATTCCCGAGGTCAACCAGCAGGTCGCCGTCGTCGTGCTCGGCGCCCGATCGAACACCGGGCGGTTCATGGAGACGCGCAACCTGTTCGAGTGGCTGTCGACCAAGGCGCAACAGATTCTCGGAAAGAAACCGCCGGTGCAGTAGACGGTACACACCAGACAGTAGACGGACCCGGCGCCGCATGAAGTGTGCGGCGCTTTTTTTGGCGGCCTGCTCGTCTGTGACTTCCGTTTTTTGGCCGGAATTCGTCTCGTCTCGAGAGATTCGGAGTCGGCACAGGGAACGGGTGCCCCACCGCCCGAGCCGGGCTCCGCAGGCGGGGAGAACTCCTCGCCGTGCGTCGTCGTCCGACCTGACGCCCGACGGCTGGCGCGACGGCTCCCCGACGCAGAACCGACGAGTACGGCCGCGTCGGGGGCCCGCCGGCGCGCTGCGCCGGGAAGACGCCGCACCGGCTCGTCGTTCTCCGCCTCTCGACCGCCGCTGCTGCGCACGGCTCGTTCAGTGGGGCACCCGCTCCCTGCGTCGCGACCCCACATCGCCATCTGCCATTAAGCGGCGCCGCGCGCAGTCACATCCTCGTGTAATCCGGCGAGGTCCTCGCCGCGGCGCCGCTGACTACCGGCTACCGACTACTGACTACCTGTTATCCCCGATAACCTCGCTGCATCGCGGCCGCGTCCAGCGGCAGCGTCGCAATCGTATCGACTGCAACCATCACCGGACGTGACGCGTTGCGTCCGTCATACGCCTTCAGATAGCGCATGCACACGTCGCACGCGTAGATGCGGTAACGCCCGTCGCGGCTGGCGAACGAGGTGATTTGCGTGCGGTCCTGGTTGCCGCAGTACGGACAGGCCAGCGGGTGGAAGCGCCAACGGCCGGCGCAGCGGGCGCAGATGAGCAGCCGGTCGGCGGCCGGCGTGATTACCGAGAACTCCGGGTCGCCGCCGCAGAGCGGGCAGTAGGCGAAGGTCCAGGTGGAGAAGTCGGCGCGTTGCTGTACGACCTCCGCGCACCGCTCGAGGAACGGCTTCATCGTCAGCAACAGCACCTGGTCGAGCGTTTCTTCGTTGACGGGAAGCGACTGCTCGGCGACCGGCGGCGTCGGGGGAGGGTCGGGCCTCGCCGTCGGATCGGGCTCGCCGCGGCACGCGGCGCTCTCGTACCACGCGACGACGAGAGGCTCGAGCATGTGACCGCTGCGCGAGATCGTCTGGATGGCGGTGTAGTCCGCTTCTTCGATCGTCTCGAACCGGCGCAGGATGTCGGCCGTCTGGCGGAACATCAGGCGCACGTCGGTCCAGTCGAGCGGAACGTCCTTGAAGCGCAGCAGCGGGCGCCCAAGTTCGTGTTGGCGCTTCAACCATTCCTTGTCGACTTCGATCCACGGCATCGGCACGCGCGCCTGGACGCGACGCTGCAGGTCGATCAGCGCGATCTGCATGTCGATTGCGGTCGTGATCTCGGGGTGTTCTTCGCGAACGCGTTTCAGTTCCGCGATCTCGCGCGATTCGCCGCGGCCGGAATGCGGACGGTGGGGCTGGTTCGCCACCGCGCGATTCTACACCGAAGGCGCCACATCCATGTGAACGCTCGACAGTTTTGCGTTACAGTTATGTGCGGGGTCCCCCGGAGCCTGACGTGGCAGCCGATCGTCCGCTTTCGATCGCCATGATTGCGTCCGAGGCCGTGCCGTTTGCGAAGACGGGCGGGCTCGCCGACGTCCTGAGCGCGCTGCCGCGGGCGCTGGCCCGCCTCGGCCATCGGATCACGCTCTTCGTCCCGGCGTATCGGGGCGTGCCGGCCGGCGACGTCGTTGCCGGGTTCGACGTGTCGATCGGGGCGAAGACGCTGCGGGCGCGGTTCGAGCGGCACGATCTCGCTCCCGGCCTTCACGCAATCCTGATCGCCGCCGACGCGCTCTACGACCGCGAGGCCCTGTACGGGATCGGCAACGTCGATTATCCGGACAACGCCCTGCGGTTCGCGTTTCTCGCGAAAGCGTCGCTCGCGTTCCTCGCCCGGACCTCGGAGACGATCGACATCATCCACGGCCACGATTGGCAGGCGGGCCTTGCGCCGGTGTACCTGAAACGGCAGTACGCCGCTGACCCGGTTCTGGGCGGCGTGCCTGGCGTCGTGACGATCCACAACCTCGCGTACCAGGGTCTGTTCTCCGCCGACGTCCTGCCCGCGCTGGATCTTGGCTGGGATCTCTTCGCGGTGGACTCCCTGGAGTACTGGGGGAAGATCAGTTTCCTCAAGGCGGGCATCAACTTCAGCGCCGCGGTTACAACCGTGAGCCCGACCTACGCACAGGAAATCCAGACGCCCGAGTACGGCTTCGGATTCGACGGGATTCTTCGGCGCCGTTCGGCCAATGTCGCCGGCATCCTCAACGGGATCGACGTGGACGAGTGGAACCCTGCGGCGGATCCCGCGCTTCCCGCGCCCTTCGGCCCTGCGGACCTCGCAGGAAAGCGGGAAGCGAAGCGGGCGCTGCTTCAATTCTTCGGGATCGCGGCCCACGAGGCGGCAATGGGGCGGCCGGTGGTCGGATTGGTGTCGCGCATGGTCGATCAGAAAGGTTTCGACCTGCTTTCCGAGGTGATGCCCGACCTGCTGCAGTTGGACGCCGTGTACGTGCTCGTCGGCAGCGGCGACCCGCGCTACGAGCGGCAATGGAGCACGGCGGCCGCGAGCTTCCCGCTCAGGGTGGGGGCGCGCATCGGTTTCGACGAGCGGCTCGCGCATCTCATCGAAGGCGGGGCCGACATCTTCCTGATGCCGTCGCGTTTCGAACCGTGCGGATTGAACCAGATGTACAGTCTGCGCTACGGCACGGTGCCGGTGGTCCGGGCGACGGGCGGGCTGGACGACACGGTTGACGACTATCGGCCCCCAACGGGCGCCGGGACAGGCTTCAAGTTCAAGAGCTATACTGGACGGGCCCTCATCCGCGCGCTGCGCCGGGCCCTGCAGATCTATCACGTTCCCGGGCGCTGGCAGGCCCTGCAGCGTGCGGGCATGCAGCTGGACCATTCGTGGGACGCGTCGGCTCGCGAGTATGTCAAAGTGTATGAAAGGGCTCGCGCCGGCGAGCCGCCCGGCGGCGGCGTGAAACCGCCAGCTGATCGTGTGAATCCTTGACCAGAGCGTGCCGGTGTGTATTCCGCAGACGGACGGGCGCCTGGTGCAGACACGCGCGCCGACGAACCGCCGGCCCAACGGTAACCGATTCGTGGAGACGAGAGACCGACAGCCATGACATCCGAAAACATCGCGGCACTGACTGACAGCACTTTTGAATCGTTCGTCACGAAATCCCCGACGCCCGTCCTGGTCGATTTCTGGGCCGAATGGTGCGGCCCCTGCCGCCGCCTGACGCCGACCGTCGAGGCGCTTGCGAAGGAGCTGAGCGGCAAGGTCACCTTCGTGAAGATGAACGTGGACGAGAACCCGGTGATCCCGGGGAAGTTCAGCATCCAGGGAATCCCGACGCTGCTTCTCTTCAAGGAAGGACGTCTGGTCGACTCGGTGGTCGGCCTGGTGGGCAAGGAAGATCTCAAGAGACTGATCGAACGGCACACGGCGTAATGCTGCCTGGGCGGAGGCGAGCTTCTCCCTTGCTGGTGGCGAAATGTCCACACTGCGAAACCTCATCATCATCGGCTCGGGGCCGGCGGGTCTGACCGCTGCCGTCTACGCGGCACGCGCGAACGTCCAGCCGCTCGTCATCGAGGGGCTCGAAGCGGGCGGTCAGCTGATGCTGACGACGCTCGTGGAGAACTTTCCGGGTTATCGTGACGGCATCATGGGGCCCGAGTTGATGGGGGAGATGCGCGCGCAGGCCGAACGGTTCGGCGCGGGTCTCATCCAGGCGGAGGTGACGGCGGTCGAAATCAGTCACCACCCCTTCACCGTGCAGACCAGCGATGAAGAGTATCGCGCGCGCGCGCTCATCGTCGCGACCGGCGCCTCTGCCCGACTGCTCGGGCTGCCCTCCGAACGCAGGCTCATGGGCCACGGCGTTTCCACCTGCGCGACGTGCGACGGCTTCTTCTTCCGGGAACGTGACATCGCGGTAATCGGGGGAGGGGACTCGGCGCTCGAAGAGGCGATCTACCTGACCCGCTTCGCGTCGAAGGTGACGCTCGTGCATCGGCGCAACGCGCTGCGCGCGTCGAAGATCATGCAGGACAAGGCGTTCGCGAATCCGAAGATCGCGTTCCGGTGGAACAGCGTCGTCGAGGAGATTCGCGACGTCGAGAAGGGCACGGTCACCGGGATGGTGCTGCGCGACGTGGTGACCGGCGAGCAGAGCGAGCTGCCACTGGACGGCGTGTTCGTGGCGATCGGTCACACGCCGAACACGTCGCTCTTCAAAGGGCAGATCGAGATGGATGCGGGCGGCTACATCATCACCCGCGACGGGATGCACACCAGTGTTCCCGGCGTCTTCGCGTGCGGCGACGTCCAGGATCGGGTGTACCGCCAGGCGATTACCGCGGCCGGGTCGGGCTGCCAGGCCGCCCTCGACGCCGAGCACTTCCTCGACAGGCTGCCGGAGCATCTCGAAGCCGTCGTCGGGAAGTAGCGGAGCTTCGCCTCGAACCGCCGAGAACGCGCATGGAGTGGCTCCGCTTCGCTGCGTGTCTTTTCTTACAGCCCCGCTACGCGGGGTAGCCATCTCCCACGGCGCGCGCAGCGCGCCCTAAGAGAGATCCCAAGGCGGTCCGTGAAACCTCGCTTCAACCTGCACGATCCCGGCCTTGGGAGATGTCTAACGAGGCGCGGCCTCAGACCGCCGAGCATGCGGCTCCGGACCGGCGGCAGAGTCTGAGGCCGC
>Ga0315282_10003563_pt1 | contig 27902 bp, 21 predicted proteins | sample YL17G07_20_MG_FD_203693 | JGI IMG/M metagenome (GOLD analysis project Ga0315282, IMG submission 203693) | Sediment microbial communities from Yellowstone Lake, YNP, Wyoming, USA - YL17G07_20 | ecosystem: Environmental > Aquatic > Freshwater > Lake > Sediment | place: USA: Wyoming | collected...
TATACTTTTGTCATCTCACATTTGATCAATATCAAATGTGGAGAAAAATATTGCTTGCAAGATGAGCAATAGGAGGGTTTCAAAAAAATTTGGTTCATCACAATAATGCATACTTTTTCGTAGATTGGAAAAAAACAGGTGAAAGATGAATACGAGTTTACTCTATCATGTGTGGTGAATCAAAGGTCAAGAGGTAAGGAAGAGTGAATATAGAAAAGGAACGATCATCGTTCACATTCAAACGGTTGAGTTCATGCGCACTGAGTATGACAGCGAAGCTTTCTTTTCTTTTGGTATTCAGTCTGGGACTGGTGCGTAACAATGCCGCACAGACCCTTGGTACAACGGATTATTTTCCGCTAAAAGTAGGTAACACTTGGATTTATCTGTCCTTTGAGGTACCCCCATATTACTATCCGGATACCCTTCAGATAGTGCGAACCGAAATGATGAATGATACCCTGTACTATGTTCAGAATCGACCCGATGGGAACCCGCACGGATTGTCGAAATACCTTCGAAAGGATTCGGTAGGGAATGTCTACGGTAGAATCTCAGGAAGAGATCAGATGATTTACGACGTATCAGCAGATGTTGGGAGCAAATGGATAGTGGAGATTCAAGCATCTAATAGCACTATCTCCTACACCGTCACACTAGAAGGAAAGTCTGAGAAACTCTTCAGTCATGCAGGTGTATTTGAGAACTGTCTAAAATTTTTGGTGGAAACATACGATATAACAGAAGCAACATATTATGTGTGGCTTGCTCCTGGGATTGGTGAAGTGCGCCGAGATGGTTTTGGTCTCGGGATGAACTATGTTTTGAAGAGGGGAAATATTAACAGCACGACTGTTACGTCTAGGTTGTTCCACGTTTTCTCAACCTCGCCAAGCGCTAACGCAGAGAACGTAGATATCGGCTCGAAGATAAATTTCTTTCTCAACACAATACCTCCGCAGAGTATCGCCGACAGCAACATTAGCGTTTTCTCGCTGAGAGAAGGCAAGTTGAACGGACACCTTGACAAAAGCTCAGATGGGTGGTTCTTCGTTTTCACACCAGAGAAAAAGTTTCCTATTCTAGATACAATTACCGTAATACTCTCTGCCAGAACTACTGATTGGTATGGTGACAGCCTAGATGGCAACTCTAATTGGAAGTACGAAGGCCCGCCAGTGGACGATTATGAATGGAAGTTCTGCACTGGAGCTGTGAGTGATGTTCAGGAAAATTCACTGCATCCAACCGATTTTCGCGCCTATCAAAGCTATCCTAATCCATTTAATGGCGAAACGAACATCGAATATTCGCTTCCAGCGAAAGGGGATGTTTGTATTGACATCTACAATGTACTTGGGCAAGAAGTCGAAACGCTGCTTTTCCAGGAACAAGAGAGTGGCAGGCACTGCGTGGTGTGGGATGCTAAAGATGATACAAATGCAATAGTCAGTTCAGGTGTTTACTTCATTCAGGTCACATGGAACGGGAGAACGCAAGTAATTCATAGCCTCTATTTAAGATAGGAGAAGCACCATGAAAACCAAATTGCAAATTCTTGCAGTCTTGATGCTCTTGAGCGTCACGCTTCAGACCTCATTTGCCATCAACGAAGAATATGGTGTGAAGCGGTATTATCAGCCTAACGGTGCCTCGTTTCTAGGCAGGGATTATGCAGATGAGTTTGGCCACTATTACCAAACTGCAGGAGGTTATCTCTTTGCCTACAACGAACAGGACAGGCATTATTATTAGCTCGTGATCGACGCTTCTGGAAATCTTCTCAGTTCGCAATTCAAAGTTGGAATAGACGATCCAGGAAGACACGGGATACGGAAGGACATTTTCAACTCTTCAGAATGGCGTGCAAAAGTAGCAAGAGCACGGGGGGTGGGAAATGATCCTGGAGCATTCAAAAGGAGTGGTCCAGCAACGATTTCCTCTGTACCTTCTTCAATCTATTTGCAGGTTATTCTTGTTGAGTTCAGTGACATAAAGCATCAGAATCCCACGGACTGGCCAATGCCATTGGGATACGGAGGTACAAAGCCAAGCTACTCGGAATATACGGCTGCTCAGTTTACAAATCTTCTTTTCTCCCTAGATGTGTATAACACAACCTCGCCCGATGGAGAACCCGTCTACGGAAGCATGCGTGATTACTACCGTGATATGTCACTCAGCGCCCTCACATTAACCGGTGCTCTGTTGAATCAAGTAAACAACGGGATTCCTAGGTGGGTGATTTTATCGAATACTAAGATGTATTATCACAATCAATCTTGGGCTGGCAACTTTGAGCAGTTTCTGAATGCTGTACTTGCTGCAGCGCAAGCCCAACAAGGAATCGTTCCAGCCTCGGACGCAACACACAAGCTATGCGTAATCTACGCCGGCAATATGTACGTTGACGGTCAACTACATCCTGCAATGAGTGGCAATGTGTACATAATGAGTGAGAGATTCAAATATCCACCGCCGAGTATCCCTCGCAACAGCGAGGTAAATGATGCCACCTTCTCCCATATCGGAGTGCACTCTCATGAGTTTGGACATATCTTGGGCCTAGGTGACCAATATTATGCGCCGTATGATTACGGTTTGTGGGGTTTAATGGCAAACGGAGGAAACAAAGGTGGAGACAACAATAGTCAGAGAGGGAATAACCCTGCACCGATTGTGCCTCAACAGCGCTATGAGCTCGGCTGGTTGTCATTTCAAAACACTGATTCCAAAGCCCTAAATGCGCAGATACCTTACAGCTTGAATACAGTATACAAAATCAAAGGGTCTTATAGCAGCGAGTACATCCTGATCGAGAATAGACAGACTGGGGCTGACTGGAACAGGTTTTTGCCCACCGGTGGATTGCTCATCTGGCGTATATATTATTCTACGGTCGATCTGATAGAAGCTGCCGGTGTCAGTTCTGCTCCATACGCAAGTGGTGGCGACCCCTTCCCAGGCACAACCAACGCCAGGAAGCTTAATGATTTTAGCTCACCTTCTAACTCAAAGTTCATCAGCGGATCGAATTCCAACGTTCTCCTCCAAAACATCAGTAATAGCGGTTCAACAATGACCGTGGATCTAAGCCCTTATTGGTATGGCAGCATTGCTGAATCCCAGACTTGGAGCGGCGTCGTCCTAATAGGAGAGAACCTGAGCATATCTTTTGGGGTCGCTCTCATCTTAAATGCGGGGACAACCCTTACGCTCAGTTCAGGAGTATCGCTTACGGTGAATGGCACATTAAACGCTACTGGCACTTCAAGTAGTCGGATTACTTTTACAAGTAATAGCCCGTCAGGGACATGGAGCGGTATTGTGCTAAGTGGCGCTGGTTCGAGCAATTCCACGCTGTCGTATTGCACGATTGAGAGGGTACTTACCTATGGAGGTGCCGTGCTCTCACTGCTGAACGTCCCGAGCAACCCGAGTGCCGGCACGCCTGTGATCATGTACACGAAGATCTTGGACAACACGCTCTATGGCACAAGCGGCATTTACTTCAACAACAGCAACGGTTATCTTGTCCGTGACTCAATCCTGGGCAACGGGGACGCAGGTGTCCGCTGTGACAATCAGTCCTCTCCCTCCTTCGGCAAGTGGGGATACTACTTCGAGTGCTCGGGTCCGTCGAACTCCACGATCTCGGGCAATGCATACGGCGTTCTCTCATACTACTACTCAAGCCCATGGATCGGGTCGGGAATGAACTCAAACGTGAGAGGGAACCGTATCTACGACAACACGACCGCAAATGTCTCGGCCTCATCGTACTGCTATATCACCGCAGTCAACACTTGGTGGGGACAGAATCCGCCGAATCCTACCAAGTTCGTGATCTCAAGTGATTCGTACCTGGAGTATTCTCCCTGGTGTCAATCGCCTCCCCAGCCGAAGATGGATCGGATAGAGAGTTCGAGCGAGATCGCGCTCTCGAACCTTCGGACTGGAGAGACGGATGCGTCACTCGATGAGAGGAGCACGATGAAAGGGGCGTCGGATTTCAGATTCCTCCTGAACGAGGCCAGAGAACGTCTGCACGAGAAGCGATTCGCCGAAGCTACCGACATCTACAAGACGATTGTCGGCGTCGCTCCAGAGTCGAGGGAGGGACTGTACGCCGTCACTGGGCTTGTCACCGTCTTTCGCGAGAACCTTGATCCGGCAATTCTCTCATACCTTGAATCGCTTCCAAAGGGAGCGGGAGAATTCCAAGCGGTATCGCTGATGGCTTTAGCGAATGCCCGTGCCTGTGTGGCGGATGCACAGCATGCCCTTGCAACACTGCAAACGGTACGCAATCAGTTCGCGCAAACTGAGCACGGGAAACAGGCTCTCATTCAGACAGCCCTTCTGTGCTACTTCATGCTCCGAGATGGAAATGGAGCTAACGCGGCGCTGACGGAGCTGGAGGCGAAGTACGCCGAAGATGAATCTATCGCGATGGCACGATGGCTGATCAAAGGCATGGGGGGGAATGGGCGGCAAGGGAAAGAGGAATCAAGTCTTTCTGGCGGAAATGGAAGCATAATGCTGCAGGGGGATAGGCAATTCCAAAGCTTCCCCAATCCGTTCAATCCTTCTACCACGATCCGGTACCAAGTCTCTCAGCCGGGCCATGTGAGACTCACGGTGATCGACATGCTGGGGAGGCAAGTAGCGACGCTCATCGACGAATACCAGCCTGCGGGGTCGCACTCTGTTCGGTTTGACGGGAGCAGTCTGCTGAGCGGAGTCTACTTCCTTAGACTACAGGCTGGGACAGCGGTCGGAGTAAGCAAGATGGTTCTTGCGAAGTAACGTCCGCGCTCCGCATCGAGACACAGGAAGCGAACGGGAACGTTCTCTCTCTGTGTTGTGTGCCCGGCACGGCGCAAGCTGAGGGAACCGTCCGCCGTTGGTTCGGCGGAACTCCTGCACTAACTTCAGGCCTTGTGCATCGGTGAAAAGGCGGGGGGGCAGACGATGCGCCCGCCTTTTCACCGCAGACTTCCCGTCTAGCGGCCTCCTGATGCGACTATCATTACGACCCCCCGCCGCACCATCATCACGCCGATCGACGCCAGCAGGAGACCGGCAAGCTTCGACGCGGTCTTCGAGCCCGCTTTCCCAAGGACGCGGCCAATGGAGCGTGACATCCAGAAGATGAAGCCCGCAAGGAGGATGTTGATGAGCGTGGCGGAAACGGTGGCCGGGAACCCGTTCTCGTGGAGGAGGATCAGGATGGTCGCGAGGACTCCGGGTCCGACGATGAGTGGCACGCCGGCGGTCTGGTCCCTCTGTGAGTCCGACGAAGAGGGGCAGCGTGCCGATTGCATCGACGGCGAGGAAGAGGGGCACAAAAGAAAGCCAGAACTTTGTCATCGGTGGGCTCCTCCATCATTGTGCGTACCGTTTCCAGAGGACATAGATAGGAATCCCGAGCAGGACAATGACCATCCCCGGCCATGTGTAGGCCGGTTTGAAGATGAGCAAGTCGACGGAGATCGCCGCCGCGGCGAGGATGTAAAGCGCCGGGAGGGCGGGGTATCCGAACGCCTTGTACGGCCGCTCGGCGTCGGGCTGCTTCTTCCTCAGGATGAAGATGCCGATCACGGTCAGGATGTAGAAGATCAGGACGGCGAAGATCACGTAGTCGAGCAGGTCGCTGTAGGTCCCGGAGAGGCAGAGAAGACTCGCCCACACCGCCTGGACGACAAGCGCCACGGCCGGCACTCCTTTGGAATTCAATGTTCCCGTCTTCTTGAAAAAGAGCCCATCATTGGCCATCGCATAGTACACGCGCGCCCCCGCAAGGATGAGTCCGTTATTGCAGCCGAAGGTCGAGATCATGATGAGAGCCGCCATGATGACTGCGGCGGCTTCGCCGAAGATCATCCACGTGGCGGCAGTGGCCACCCTGTCGCTTACGGCGAACTGAATACCCCGGCCGACAACATCCCCCGCGTCAGCGTTGCCGGTGAGCGGAAGGATAAGGAGATACGCGATGTTCCCCAGCACGTAGAGGACTGTGACCGTCATCGTGCCGAGGAAGAGGCTCAGCGGGATGTTCCGCTTCGGGTTTACGACTTCTCCCGCTGTGAACGTGATGTTGTTCCACGCGTCGCTGGAGAAGAGCGATCCCACCATTGCCACGCCGATGGCGGCAAAGAGCATCAGGCCGGAGAGCGGTTCCACCGATGCAACTGCGCTGTTCGCCACGCGGGTCCAGCTTGCCTCCCAGAGGTGTGAGAAGTTTGCCGTGATCGCTGTCGCATTGCGGCCGATGAAGATTCCGATCAGGATCAGACTGAGGAGAGCAAGGGCCTTCGTAATCGTGAATGAGTTCTGTACCATCTTTCCGGTCCGGATGCCACGGACGTTGACGGCGGTCAGGACAATGATACTGAGGATCGCAACAATCTGGGAAGCGGTGACGTTGAGTCCGGCGATCGACAGAAGCACGTTCGTCTCGCTGAGACCCGGGATAATGACCGCGGTGAACTTCGCAAACGCGACGGCCACGGCGGCGATCGTCCCGGTCTGTATGACGAGGAAAAGCGTCCACCCGTAAAGGAATCCGATGAGGGGGTTGTACGCCTCGCGGAGGTACACGTACTGGCCGCCGGCGTGGGGCATCATGCCGGCAAGCTCCCCGTAGCTCAGCGCCGCCGTGACGGTGACGGCGCCGGTGATGAGCCAGACGAGGAGAAGATACCCGGGCGATCCGACGGTCCGGGCGATATCGGCGCTTACGATGAAGATGCCCGACCCAATCATCGAGCCAACGACGATCATCGTACAGTCGAAGAGCCGGAGCTCCCGCTTGAACGCATGCCCCTCTGCGGGGGCTGCCGTTGTCTGCGATTGGGCCATGCCACCTCCTGTGACGAAGGAAGCCGCAGTTGGCTGCGGCTTCCTGATTTCATAAGGATGTGTGCCGCGATCCTGATGTGTGTGAGATATTAGCGCGGCGGAAAGTCTGCACTCACTTAACTGCTACCACCTCCTCCACCGCCTTGGCGGCCGATGCAGCCGCCCGTTGCCGGGCGAGAACGCTGTGAAAGCGCCCGTAGTTGAAATAAATCACAAGTCCGATGACCAGCCAAACTGCAAGCCGGAGCCAATTTTCCGCCGGCAGCGAGAACATTAACAGGAGGCAGAAGAGGATGCCGAGGATCGGGACGAGCGGGACAAAGGGGGCCCGGAACGGCCGTTCGGCGTTCGGATGCGTCTTCCTCATTATGAGGACCGCGCTGCAGACGATGACAAATGCAAGAAGCGTGCCTATGTTTACCAGTTCCGCGAGGACGCGGAGCGGCAGGAATCCTGCGAGCGTGGCGACGAAAATGCCGGTGAGGATGGTGGACTTCCATGGCGTCCGGAACTTCTCGTGCACGGCCCCGAAGATGCTGGGGGGAACCAAGCCGTCGCGTGACATGGCGAGGAGAATACGCGGTTGGCTCAGCATCAGGACGAGTAGGGTAGTTGTGATCCCTATGAGAATTCCGAACGAAACGATGGGGTGCGCCCAGGAGAGTCCAACCTGCGCAAACGCATTGGAAACGGGTGCATTAATGTTGATCTTGTTGGATGGCACCATCCCGGTAAGGACGCCCGCCACAAGGAGGTAGAGGACCGTGCAGATGACAAGTGAGGCGATGATCCCGATTGGCACATCCCTGCTCGGTCGCTTCGCCTCCTCCGCGTGCGTCGAAACCGAGTCAAACCCAATGTATGCAAAGAAGATCAAGGCAGCCCCGGCGAACATGCCGAGCGGCTCCCCGCCCGGACCGCTCTGACCTAGGATCGTCTTGCCGAAGAAGCTGATGCCGGTATAGCCATATGGGGCAAACGGATGCCAGTTGGCAGGGTTGATGTAAAATGCGCCGACCACGATGGCGAAGAGGACGATGAGAAGATTCGCGATGACCATTACGGTATTGAAGGTTGCGCTTTCCCTGATCCCTTTCACGAGGATTGCTGCGATGACGGCGGTAATGATAATAGCCGGAAGGTCGAGCACCGTGCCGGTGACGGCGAGGAGTCCGGTGTCGGGGTTAAAGTCGAATGGTGCTTGCGAGATGGCATGCGCTACTTTGAATCCGAATATCCCGATAAGATCCTGGAAGTAGGCCGACCATCCATGGGCGACGGTCGCGGCACCAACTCCGTACTCGAGCACGAGATCCCACCCGATGATCCATGCGATGAGCTCGCCGAGCGTGGCGTAGGCGTACGTGAATGCGGAACCTGCGATCGGGACCATCGATGCAAACTCGGCGTAGCAAAGGGCCGCAAAGATGCAAGCGGTTCCTGCAAGGACGAAGGAGAGTATGAGGGCAGGGCCAGTTTTATCGTGAGCTGCGACGCCAGTCAGGACGAAGATGCCCGCACCGATAATGCAACCGACGCCGAGGCTTGTAAGTGTTACCGGACCGAGGACGCGCCGGAGCCTCTTCTCTCCTTTCATTTCCTCGAGCAGCAAGCTAAGTGGTTTCGTGGCAAAGAAGTGATTGGCCATACATCAGACCTCTACGCTATTCTGTGCTGGGCGGTGAATTGAGGCAGAAGGTCAAGACGAATGCAGGTTCTCCGGGCTTGTTCGAGCCAAAGATTGTTTTAGTTTAGCGAAGAAGTGGAACAAAGTCAAAGAACATTCCGGTTCTCTCCCACGAAACACAACTGGCCGGCAAGTCGTTTCTCGCCTTTGAGTGCCCCTCGACGCGCCGTGCGGCGTAGAAACGAGAAAGCCGCGGGGAGCACATTGGAAGCGCGCTACCGCGGCCTTGAGGGGAAGAGACAAACCTATTCGTATCGGAGCGCGTCGATGGGATTGAGGAGTGCGGCTTTTCTCGCCGGGTAGAAGCCGAAGAAGATGCCGACCGCCGCCGAGAAGAGAAACGCCAGGAGGATCGAGAACGGTGAGACAAGGACGGGCCATTCGGCGAACTTACCCACAAGGGCTGACGCTGTTACGCCGAAGAGGACTCCCACGATGCCGCCGAGGAGGCTGAGGAAGATCGCCTCGATAAGGAACTGGTAAAGAATGTCGCGGCTCCTTGCACCGACGGACATCCGGATACCGATCTCGCGCGTCCGCTCGGTGACCGAGACGAGCATGATGTTCATGATGCCGATGCCGCCGACGATGAGCGACACGGAAGCAATGCTAGCGAGGAGTATTGTCATGATCTTGGAGGTTGACTCTGCTGCACTGGCGATCTCGGTCTGTGTCCGGACGGTGAAGTCGTCGTCCATCATCGGCATAATACGGTGACGGAGGCGAAGGAGCTGTGTGATCTCGGTCTGCGCCTCGTCGATGAGACCCTGGCTCCGCGCCGAGACGAGGAACTGACGCACCATGGTGGTGCTCCCGAGGATCTTCCGTTGGACGGTCCAGAACGGCGCAACGATGATGTCGTCCTGATCGTCTCCCGATGCACTCTGTCCCTTCGGCTCCAGGATGCCGATGACTCGGAAGGGGAGCTTTCGGATGCGGATGATCGCACCGATCGGGTTGGCGTCGCCGAACAGGTTTTCCGCGACGGTTTTCCCGATGAGGCACACCTTCGCCTGCGACCGGTTCTCTTGGTCCGTGAGAATCTGTCCGTCACTCACGTTCCAGTCCCGGATCGCGAAGTAGGGAGGCGTCGCACCCATAACGCTGGTGGCCCAGTTCCGTTCGCCGTACACGGCCTGTGCCCCGGCGCGGACGAGCGGGGTGATGTAGGCAACCGCCGGGCATTGCTGGGCAATTGCCTGCGCATCACCCTCTGTCAGGGTGGTCCGCGATCCGGCTCCCATATGGACGCCCCCCGCATTCATCGAGCCAGGGAAGACGATCAGGACGTTTGTGCCGAGGGCGGCAATACTCTGCTGGATGTTGTGCTGGGCGCCCTCGCCGATCGCCATCATGGCGATGACCGCGCCGACGCCGATGATAATGCCGAGCATCGTGAGGAACGACCGCATCTTGTTGCGGCCGAGCGAGCGGATCGCGACGCGAAGCGTATTTGCAATGTTCATTCGGGTTCCTCCTCTTCGATGACCGGGAGCGCGGCCAGCGCTTCAGCAGCACTCCGCGGCGTCTCGACGACAGTATCCCGCAGGATTCTCCCATCTCGGAACACGACGTTCCGCTTCGCAAACGCCGCAATATCCGGTTCGTGCGTCACGATGATGATTGTGATGCCCCGTGCGTTGAGCTCCTGGAAGATACCCATCACATCGAAGCTCGTGTGCGTGTCGAGGTTGCCAGTTGGCTCGTCGGCGAAGATGATGGAGGGCTTGTTCACGAGTGCACGCGCAATGGCGACGCGCTGCTGCTGCCCGCCGGAAAGCTGACTCGGATGGTGGTCCGCCCGGTCCTGCAGCCCGACGGTTTTGAGCGCTTCCATAGCAATTTCCCGACGCTGGCCCATGCTGACGCTGTGCGTGTAGAAGAGAGGGAGCTCCACATTCTCTAGTGCACTCGTCCGTGCCAGAAGGTTGAACCCCTGGAACACGAAACCGATCTTCTCGTTCCTGATTCTCGCAAGGGCATCGCGGCTCATGGCCGAGACATCAGTCCCTTCGAGATAGTACTTACCTCTTGTCGGCTGATCGAGGCAGCCGAGGACGTTCATGAACGTCGACTTGCCCGAACCGCTTGCACCCATCACCGCAACGAACTCGCCTGCTTCGATCGTGAGCGAGATGCCGCGGAGGGCATGCACTTCCACATCGCCCAACGTGTAGATCTTGACGAGGTGTTCGACATGGACGAGCGCGCCATTTGACGAAACGCCTGACATGGTTAAATTCTTGCTCACCGGCGGCCTCCGCCTCCTCCACCTATCCTCTGAGGCGCGAACGGGTTGTTCTGCGACGGCCCCTGCGCTGTCGGGTTCGGGTCGATGACGCCGAGAACCACCTTGTCACCCGGCTTCACGTTCCCCGCAACGATCTCCGTGGACGTCCCGTCCGAGAGCCCGGTCCTGACGGGCACCGGGTTCAACGTCCCCTTCGAGTCCATGACCCACAAGATGCCTCCCTGCCGCCGCTGACCCTGTCCCGGGCCGGGCATCCCCGGTCCCTGCATTCCTCCCGGACCGCCCTGGCCGAAGCCGCGTCCCTGCATGCCCATCCCGCCGCGATCGGGCCGGCTGCGGTTTCCATTCGACCCGCTGTCCGGCCGGTGGGGGAGGTTCACAAGCCCGGCGTCGATAAGACTCTGAGTGGGCCGGAACGTCAGAGCGAGGGCCGGCACCTTTACCACGCTGTCCCTCTCAGCGACAAGGACGGAGACGTTCGCCGTCATTCCCGGCATGAGCTTCAGGTCCTTGTTCGGGACATCGATGATGACAGTGTAGTTTACCACGTTCTGGACGATGACCGGCGCGAGGCGGACCTGCGAGACGGTCCCGGTAAACATCTCGTTCGGGTATGCATCGACGGTGAACGTCACCGGCAAGCCGACGCTGATGCGTCCAATGTCCGCTTCATCCACGCTTGCCTGCACCTGCATCTTCGTCAGGTCGTTGGCGATACTGAAAAGGACCGGCGCCTGAAGGCTGGCGGCGACCGTCTGCCCCACGTCCACGTTCCGGGAGATCACCACGCCGTCGATGGGGGAGCGGATCGTGGCGTAGTCTATGTTGACACGCGCGCGGTCCATCTGCGCCTGCATCTGCTTCACCGTCGCAGACGCGGCTTCGTAGGTCGTTCGGGCTGCGTCGAGGTCAAGCTGTGCAACAAGGTTCTTTGTGAAGAGCACAGTCGTCCTGTCGAGGTTCCGCTTCGCGTCGGCGAGCTGGACTTTCGCGCGTTGGACGTTTGCCTCTGCTTCGTTGAGCGCGGCCTTAAGGAAGGTTGTGTCAAGCTCCGCGACGATCTGCCCCCTTCGGACGCGACTGTTGAAGTCCGCGTAGAGTTTCTCGATATTCCCCGAGACCTGGCTGCCGACCTGAACGGTGATGACGGCGCTCAGCGTTCCGGTCGCCGTGACAACGACGGAGATGTTTCCCTGCTTTACCGTGTCCGTCCGGAACTGAAAATCGTCCGACTTGCCGTTTCTGAGGTAGAGTCCGGCTGCGGCGAGGAGAATGACAACGCACGGCATGGCAATGATCAGTGTTCTTCGTTTCATGGATTTCCTTCCTGTAACAGCGGTTTCCGTCCCTTGGCACCCGGTTTCGCTTGAGATCCCTCCGTCCTCCACTTGCAGGACGTGCTCCCCTTCCGGGGTTTTCTATTGAGATTAGACCGCGGAACAGCCGGGACCGTTTAATTTGGCCTCGAATGCCTCAAGCCCAAGTCCGGGCATCCGTCCGGCCGGAGGCCTTGGATTTCCACCCCCGCTTATCGAACTTTATGCGTGCCGTGACGGAAAGTCCGGTTGGAATTCTTTCAAAGGATGCGGGAATGAGAAGAAGACTCTGCGGTGCCCTTCTGTTTGTCCTCTGCGCCGGCCTACTTCTCCAGGGATGCAGGACGGAAAGAAAATCGACTACTCCTATAGTGTTGACCGTTACCGACGACCTCGGCCGCCGCGTCTCACTCTCCGCACCCGCGGCAAACATCATCAGCCTTGCGCCCAGCGTCACCGAAACACTCTTCGCGGTCGGCGCGGGATCTGAAATTGCCGGCGTGACGAACTTCTGCAACTACCCGCCTGCCGCTCTCACAAAGCCTCGCGTCGGGGGGATCATTGATCCAAACATAGAAGTAATCGCCGGTTTACAACCCGACCTTATAATAATGTCAGTGGAGGGGAACCGCAAGGAAGACTTCAAGCGATTCGAAGCTCTTCATGTCCCTGTCTTTGTGACGAACCCCCGCTCCATCGACGGCATCTTCAAGTCGATCCGCGATCTCGGCACACTCACGGGTCGCGGGCACACCGCTGATTCCCTCGTTGCCGGACTCTTGAAGCAGCGCGCGCACATTGACTCGCTTGTCCGCCGCGCAGGGAGGCCCACTGCGCTCATCCTTATCTCTATCCACCCCCTCATGGCGGTCACGGACCGCACCTTCCTCGGACAGCTCGCGCGCGAGGCCGGACTCGACAACATCGCGGCCGATCTCCCCGGCAACTACCCGATCATCAGCCGTGAGGAGATCCTCAGGCGCGGCCCGGAGATCATCATCGGAATGACCGACACCGCACCGACACTCCAAGCCCTCGCCTCTGCATTTCCGGAGTGGAAAGGACTGCGTGCGGTGAGGTCGAAGAGTGTGTACCGGATCGATCCGGATCTTCTCACCCGGCCAAGCGCGCGCGTCATCGTGGCCCTCGACACACTTGCGCACATTGCACGCGGCTCTGCCGCCTTGAATTAAATCCCTACCACGGCTATATTGACAAAAGTTCCATCGCTCTACCTGCCTGTTCCCTCCCCATCCATCGGATCCGGGAGTGCAGCACACTCACTCTACGGGATGCAGTATGCCATCACAATCGCTCTTCGTCGCTGTTGCGGGGAACATCGGTGCAGGGAAATCCTCGCTCACATCCATGCTCAGCACGCACTTCGGCTGGAACCCGTACTACGAATCGGTTGAAAACAACCCGTACCTTGACGACTTCTACAAGGACATGTCCCGCTGGTCATTCAACCTCCAGGTTTACTTCCTGAGTAACCGGTTCAAGTATCATAAAAAGATGGTCGAGTCCCCTCGTCCCGTGATCCAAGACCGGTCGATCTACGAAGATGCAGAGATCTTCGCACGCAACCTCCATGACATCGGGAAGATGGACGACCGCGACTACGAGAACTACGTAGAGCTCTATCACATCATGACCGAGTACCTCAAGCCGCCCACGCTCATGATATACCTGCGCGCTTCTGTCGACACGCTCCTGAAGCAGATCTCGCGGCGCGGGAGATCATTCGAGCAGGGAATCCAGCGCGAGTACCTCGAGCAGTTGAACCATCACTACGAATCGTGGATCGGCCGCTACTCGCTCGGCGCTCTCCTCACGATCGAGTCCGACGATATCGACTTCGTGAACCACGAATCGGATTTTGAGAGGGTGGTCGGGCTTGTGCGGGAGAAGCTGCGATCGGCGGGCGTGACTGCGTAGCGTATTGTGCGAGCGGCGCACCGGGGATGATGCGCCGCCCTTCGTTTCAACTCACTTCTTCCTGCCTGTAAGAAGCGTCTTATACGCTGCGTTGCTCTCCAGAAGGCTGCGCGCGACGCTTACGTCTCGGTCGAACGGCAGGCTCGCAGCGATCCTGAGCGAATCCCCTCCGAACTGGTCCGAAATAGCGAGAAGGAGCCCCTCGCGGATCTCGGCGGCGCGTGACCGGAATTCCCCATCTTTTGCGCGGTCAATGGACTCCGAAAGCCGCCTCACCTCCTGGAACACCGCCGGGTCCAGCTTCTCCTTCTCGGCCGTCTCACGCAGCTCCTTCAGCTTCACCTCGGAGGCCGTTTCGTAGGAGAACTTCTCGTTCGCAAGGAATCTCTGGAACGCCGAGAGTAGCGAATCACTCACCCTGAACGAGGGGGGCAGCGCTGTCATGCGCGATCTAATCTCCGCCGCAAACTTGAAGAACATCGCCTTCTGAAGGAGTGCGGCGTGCAGTTCGCTTTGCTGGTCCTCTTTCACGGTCGTGTCGGGCATGATGCCGCCCGATGAGAAGACCGGACGGCCCGCGAGCGTGAGGAATTCCTTCCGCAAACTGTCCGGCACCGGCTCCACGACCCCGTCGTCGTTGCGGTTGCTGTAGTCAAGCTCCTGGATGCAGCGCCCGCTCGGGGTGTAGTAGCGTGCTGTCGTGATCTTCAGTGACGCATTGTAGTCAAGAGGCATGATCGTCTGGACGAGCCCCTTGCCGAACGTCCGCGTGCCGAGGATGACACCCCGATCGAGGTCCTGAATCGCGCCCGCGACAATTTCGCTCGCGCTTGCGCTGTTGTGGTTCACAAGGACGACCATCGGGACGTCACCGAGCATCGGGTCCTGGTCCGATGTGTAACGTTTCTCGCTCTCCGGCGCACGGCCGCGCGTGCTAACCACGATGCTCCCTTTCGGAACGAATTTCTCCGTGATGTCGACCGCGACCTCAAGAAGCCCGCCGGGGTTGTCGCGGAGGTCGACGATGACACCGCGGATTTTCCGCTTCGTTGAGAGCTCGGTGATGGCTTTCCGTAGGTCATCCCCGGCCGTCCGAAGGAACCTTTCGATCCTGATGTACGCAATGCCGTCGTCGATGAAGCCGGCGTACGTGACGCTTCGGAGTTGTATCTCCTGGCGCTGGAGGACGAACTCGATGGGGCGGAGTTCTCCTGCGCGCTGGATCTTCATGTGGATCTCGGTTCCCGGTTCGCCTCGGACGAGCGACCGGACCTCGTTGATCTTCATCCCCTTGAGCGTCTTACCGTTGATCTCGAGGATCCGGTCACCCTCGCGGATGCCCTGGCGCTGTGCCGAGTATCCTTCCATGAGGGAGATGACGGTGATGGAGCCGTCCCGAACGCCGATGGTGATCCCGATGCCGCCGTACTTCCCGCTCGTCATCAAGTCAACGTCCGACGCCTCCTCTGGCCCGATGAAGACCGTGTACGGATCAAGCGCGTTCAGCATTCCGTTGATCCCTCCCCTCATGAACTTCTCCGGATTGAGCTGGTCGACGTAGTTGAGCGAGACCTCTTTGTACACTTTCCCCAGGAGGTCGATGCTCCTGAAAACCCTGTCAAGGTAGCCATCCGGTCGGAGTGCCCACCCGGAAAAGACAAGCGCAACAAGACCGACGGCGACGACAGCGATTGGAATTCTCATCTGGAATCGAGGGAGCTTCATGTATTCTTTCCTGCCTTTTCTATCCGTAGGTTGAGTGCCGAGACGACAGCTCGAATTTCCTCTGCAATTGACTCGACGGTCCGCGTGCCGTCGATGACATGGAAGCGCTCCGGTTCCGCCCGTGCAATAGCGAGGTATCCCTCACGGACACGTGCATAGAATGCGATGCCGGACTGCTCCATCCTGTCGTCTTCGGGGGAACGTGCCTCCGGTGCATCGGCGGTTCCAAGATTCAAGCGGAGCGCGCGGCGGCGGTACGATTCCTTGGGTGTGATGTCGAGGTAGACGGTGGCGTCCGGCATCACTCCCGCCGTAGCGAGTTGATTGATGCGTGTGATCGTCTCGATGTCGATCCCACGGCCGTATCCCTGGTAAGCGGTCGTGGAGTCGTGGTAGCGGTCGCAGACGACATTCTCACCGTGCTGGAGGGCGGGGATGATCAGCTGACGGACGAGCTGTGCGCGCGCCGCCGAGAACAGGAAAAGCTCCGCAACCTCGCTCATCTCTTCATGTCTCGGGTCGAGGAGCACATCCCGTACCCGCTCGGAGATGTGGGTACCGCCGGGTTCGCGGACGCAGAGGACCGCCCGTCCGTCCCCTCTCGAGTTCATCCATGATTCAAGGAGGCGAATCTGGGTACTCTTCCCGCAGAAATCCAGGCCTTCAAATGAGAGAAGCATATTCAGTCAAATCTAAATTACTCAATCGCCTCTATCATTGCAACCGGCGAGGGAAGAGGGCTTCTCTTGCTCCCTCCGCGCTTTTTCTGTAACTTCGATATTAGCACGACGGACGCCTGACCCAATTCCCGGTACGATGAAAGAAGCCAACGAGCCGCTTTCGGTCCACACCGACGACCTCACACTCATTGCTGAGGCGCGGAAGGGAAACGATCGCGCGTTCCAGTTGCTCATGCGGAAGTACCGCGGTGCGGTGCACCGGGTCGTCATGCGCATGGTGGGGCGCGGCGAGGAATCGAACGACCTCACACAGGAAACGTTCATCAAGGCATTCGCCTCGATCGAGAACTTCGATTCGAAGTTCCTCTTTACGACCTGGCTCTTCAAGATCGCGCAGAACAGCTGCATCGATCATTTGCGCAGGCGGAAAATTAACCTCTTCTCCATCGACCAGAGGATGGAAGGAGAGGAAGGTGAGTATTCATACGAGATACCCGACTCCACCTACGAACCCGACCGGCCGATCGAGGAGGAAGAGCGGAGGGTGATCATCAACGAGGCGGTCGCGGCGCTCCCCGAGAAGTACCGCCGCGTCATTGAGCTTCGTCACAAAGAAGAGAGATCGTACGAGGAGATCTCTGACATCCTCGGACTCCCCATCGGGACGGTCAAGGCACAGCTGTTCCGAGCCCGGGAAATCCTCAACAGGCTTCTCCGCGGCAAGGCCGTCGACATCGAGTGAAACATTTCCATGTCCTCTGCGTACCTCGAAGTAGGTATTCCATAGCAGACGGGCTCCTACCATGAAAACGACCCATTTCTCAATGATCATGGCCGCGGTCATCCTTGCGTCCATTCCGGCCGCCGCCGCGGAGTCGGGGTTTCATGATGAAATCAAAAGGGGAAAGGAGAAAGAACTTCGAGTTAAACTTGATGCGGCGATGGGCAAAGTGAAGCTGTGCCGTGTGGGGGCCCCGTACCTGTTTGTTTCTGACCTTGACCCGCACGGGATGGAGGGATTGACGCCGGATATTCACTACTCGATTAGCGGTTCGACCGGCATCCTTGACGTGAGCACTGACTTCGGTCAGGGGCACAGACATTCGTACAACTTCGACTTCTCGACAGACATGGTATGGGACATCAAGCTCAGCGATGCTGTGCCGGTCTTATTCAAGGGGCAGCTTGGCGCGGGCTCGGGGGACTTCGATTTCACAGGTATCAGGCTCAGGTCGTTTGACCTGGAGACGGGTGCAAGCAGTGTCACGATCCGCTTCAACGAGCCGAACCCGGTGGCAATGGACCGCATGCGGATCGAGTCGGGTGTGAGCAAGTTCGAGGGAGTCAACCTCGGGTTTGCGAACTTCCGCACGATGACGTTCAAGGGAGGTGTAGGGAGCTACATGCTGAACTTCTACGGAGTCGAGCAGCCTGAGACAGACGTCGACATCGAGCAGGGGATCGGTTCAATCACCATCCTCGTCCCATCCGACGTCGGTGTGAAGATCGACCATTCGGGGAGCTTCCTCTCGAAGCTCCACGCGTACCCCGACATCAGCGAGCGGAGCGACGACGAGTACTTCTCGAACAACTACGAGTCGGCGGCGAAGAAGATGTACATCAAGATCGAATCGGCACTCGGGAGCGTGACGGTCCAGCACAAATAGAACACACGACGGCCCCTCCCCACGGGCCGATCCGAATCCCTGGCTTGATCCCTTCACAGCCCGCCTCCGGCGGGCTGTTTGTTTTCACGCTCAGATTGCTTGTGTAACGATTCGAAGAAAGAGCATGATCGGTGCGCGGAGAAGTGCGACGATGGTCATGAAGGCGGTGTAGAAAGCGGGGACGTTCATGAGGAAGAGGATAATGAAGACTCCCCAGAAGCCAATCCGTGCGTATGCCTCCGCGGCTTCCAGTGGGAGGAACGTGCCGATGACATGCGAGCCGTCGAGCGGAGGGACGGGAATGAGGTTGAAGACGGCAAGAACAATGTTGAGCGTGATTCCGAGGTAGAACATCTGAACCAGGAACCTGAGCAGTTCTTCGCCCAGACCGCCGTTGATACCGAGGACACCGGCAAACAGGACGAGTCCCGCTGCGATGACACCGCACAGCGCAGCCAAGATGAGGTTCGAAATCGGGCCTGCGGCGGCGACGAGAAGCTCATCAAAGCGCGGTCGGCGGAAGTTGAGAGGGTTTACCGGGACCGGCTTGGCCCACGCGATAAAGACCTGCCCCGCGGTAAGGAGAGAGACAAGAGGAACGATGATGGAGCCCACCAGGTCAATATGGGGGATCGGGTTCAGCGTCAGGCGGCCGCTCAGCTTTGCCGTCGGGTCTCCCGCACGCAGAGCCATGGCGCCGTGTGCGATCTCATGGATGATGACGCTGAAAAGGAGAATCGGGAGAACGATCAATGTATCTGTCACAATGAGCTCCTGTGTGGGACCAAGAAAACGCAGCCGCGGGTTGGCGCGGAAGAAGACAGATCACCACGGATACTAACCGGCGACGGCTTCTGCGAAGATGAGGAGACAATCTCTTTACGGCCTTGGGTGGAACGTTCGATGAACCTCGCGCAGGTACTCGCGGTCGATGTGCGTGTAGATCTGCGTCGTCGAGATGTCCGCGTGTCCGAGCATCTCCTGCACCGCGCGGAGGTCCGCCCCTCCTTCCAGCAGGTGCGTGGCGAACGAATGTCGGAACGTGTGCGGGTGGACGTGCTTGGTCACTCCCGCAAGCGTCGTGTACGTCTTTACGATCTGCCAGACCGCCATGCGCGTCATCTGCCGTCCGCGTGTTGAGAGAAAAACCCAATCAGCGCTCACACGCGGCTTCGCGAGGAGCGGACGAGTCTTCGTTTCGTACTCATGAATCCAGTGAAGCGCCGAGCGTCCGATGGGGACAAGCCGTTCTTTTGAGCCTTTTCCAAAGACGCGGACAAAACCATCGTCCGGAAATACGTCGTGGATGTGAAGGTTCGCAAGTTCCGATACGCGTGTCCCCGTCGCGTAGAGCACTTCCAGCACGGCGCGATCGCGAATTCCAACGGGATCAGCAGTGTTCGGCTGCTGCAGAATCTCCTCCACCTCCTCGACGGTGAGGACGTCGGGCAGCTTTCGGCGGATGGCGGGTGAATCGATGATCAGCGCCGGGTCGGACCCGATCAATCCTTCCACGACGAGGTACGTGTGGAACCCGCGGATGGCCGAAAGATTCCGCGCGATACTCGCGGGCGCGAGCCCGATCGCATCCAACTCGCACATGAAGGCCGAGACATGCTCCGATTCGATGTCCCGGGCTTCCTTCACTCCCATGCTCAGAAGAAACGCCGTGTAGCGACGAAGGTCGTTCGTGTACGACACAAACGTATTCTGTGATGTGGTCCCTTCGATCTGAAGCGTCCGAAGGTACCTGTCGAGTGTCTTAGGGATCATCTGAAACTCACTCAATTCCGCTGCCCTGCGCCTCCCCTTCCGCAGGAGGAGCCTCTGTCTCTTCCTCCTCCTGTCCGGGGTACTTCATGCGTGTGTGATGGATACCGAGGAGGATGCGGAGGAATGCCTCGCGAATCTTCGTCAGGTCGCGGAGGGTGAGCTCGCACTCATCGAGCTGTCCATCCATGAAACGGCGTTTGACCGTTTCATCAATCACCCGCTCGAGATGCGCGGGTGTCGGGTCGTCGAGCGATCGCGCCGTCGCCTCAATGGCGTCGGCAAGCATCACGATCCCGGCCTCCTTCGTCTGCGGCCTCGGGCCCGGGTACCGGAAATCAGTCTCTCGGACCTCCTCCTTACGCCCCTTCTGCTTGAGCGCCTTGTCATAGAAGACCGAGATCAGCGTCGTTCCATGGTGCTGTGGGATGAAATCGAGGATGACGGATGGAAGCTTGTACCGCTGGCCGAGTTCCACTCCCTCCTTCACATGAGAGGTGAGAATGAGAGCGCTCATCTGCGGCGTAAGCCTGTCGTGAAGGTTCTTTGCCGTGAACTGGTTCTCGACATAGTAGTCTGGACGAAGCGTCTTCCCGATGTCGTGGTAGTAAGACCCGACCCTCGCGAGGATCGCATTTGCATGGGTGGCTTCCGCGGCCGCCTCGGAAAGGGTGCCGACAATCACCGCATGATGGAACGTGCTCGGGGCTTTTTCGGACAGCTCGCGGAGAAGAGGGTGGTTGAAATCCGACAGCTCGAGCAGCGTAAGGTCGGTCGTGACGCGGAACGCTCTCTCGAAGAAGATGAGGAAGCCGAAGGTAAGCACAGGCGACACGAGCGCATTCACGCCGGCAAATCCGATCTGCACAACTATGCGCGAGACCGGTTCGTATTGCTCGAGTCCTACAGCGACGATGGTGATTGTGTAGCCGAGGAAAATGAAGAGGAGTGACCTGAAGATCTGAGTCCGTTCCTTGATGTCCCGCACGGTGTAGACCGCAAACGCCCCGGCGACGATCGACGCGAGGCCGATGGTGTAGTTGTTTCCCTGGATCCCCGCGACGAGAAAGGAGAGGACCACGGTCCCGTAGAACGCCACGCGTGAGTCGAAGATGATGGCAAGGAGCATCGACGCGACGGGGAGAACGATAAGGTACTCCACCGGGAGCGTGGAGTTGATCTGCAATGCGACGAAAGCGACGGCACCGACGAACAGGATCAGGATGGAAATGAGGAGGAGCCTCGAATTGTCATGGAAGATCCATTTCCGGAAGAGGAACAGGTAGATGCCGAAGAGGCTGAGGACGGCGGCGACGTGGAGCGCCTGTCCGAGCCACTGGACAAGGGTGCTCTGGCCCCCTCCGCGCTCGATGCTTGCCCTGAGATAGGAGTCAATCTTCAGTTTCGCATCCGGCGTAACCCGGTCATGCTTTGCGATAATCCGCTCGCCTGTCTGGACGACGCCAAGCGTCTGCGGGATGCGGCTCTGTGCGATCACGATCTCCTGCTTCGTGGCCGCGGGGTCTTCCAGGACCGTCGGTGAGACAAACTCGAGGGCGATCTTTGCGAGAAGCGCTGCGAGATCCACCTGCTTCGAGAAGCGGTCACCGCATTCCTGCTCGACGAGGGCGGCGGCCTCGTCGAGATCGATGAACGAGTCGACCGGGACTGGTACTTCGAGAGTGTTCTGGCGGAGGGAAAGGTAGGTGTGAGTCAGCTTCTTCTTCTGAACGTCGAGGATGCCGCGGGCATAGGCTCTCGAGAGGCAGCCGACGAGGAACTCATCGAGGCTCCTGACTGCGTCCGGCCTCAACTGCCCGCCGGGTGCGAGGAGTCGTTCAAGGAGCGCCCATTCGCTCTCGTTGAACAGGATGCCGAGAAGGCGGGTCTCATTGGCGGTGGATGTTGAATCGCGTGCTGCCTCACGCCGCTGCTCGGTGGTTGCAGGAGGATGGATATTCCAGCGGCGGCTTCGCAGCTGGAGGCTCACGACCATCGCCACGTTGCTCACAAAGTGCCGAAGGCTGTCGAGCTCGGTCGCCGCTGCACCGTTCCGGCGGAACACCGGCGGGACGCTGTCCGCTGCAGCGGCGACCTCACGCCTGTATTCGGCGTCCGGCTTGTAGATCGGGAAAGAGAACGAGGGAATGAAGTCCTCTTCCATCCAGATCGACCCGACGGAGTAGCGGAACTCAATCGACTGCCCCCGCGGGAACATCAAGGCGACAATCGCGATGACGCCCGCTGCGAGGAGTGCCTTTACGGCAAGACTATCCTTGAGGTGTTGAGCCCCCAGAACCTTCCGTACATGTTTCAACCGCTCAGCACCTTTCAACCCGGGCATGCCTATTCACCGATTGTTTTCCAGCCGCGCCTGTTCAGATCAGCGTAGATGATCGCGCCGAAGATAAGCCCGATAGCAATGAAGACAATCCCGAGAAGGGTCTCGCCGAAGATGATCTTCCCCGCGCCGAAGAGAAACCCGTAGATCATGATGACGCCGCTCAACCAGTCGATCAGGTTGAAGAAACCATCTTTCTGCGGCACAATGTCGGTCGCTTCGCGTGCAATGGGCCCCCAGAGGGCAGCACTCGGGCGCACCCTCCTGTAAAACGCCAGCAGTACCTCCTTCGGTTCAGGTTCCGTGAGGAAGGTTACCGCAAGCCAAACCGCGCTCGTGACGCCGGCGGTGATGAGGACAATGTACGCAAATTCCTTCGGTGTCCCTTGGTCCAGGTGGAAGCCGAACTGGACGATCAGCGACGTCATGAACGCCGCGGCAAGGGCTGAGATTTCGCTCCAGGCGTTGATGCGCCACCAGAACCACCGGAGGATGTAGACAAGCCCCGTTCCCGCCCCGAGGGCGATGAGGAACATCCAGGCACCGGCAATCGAATCCATGTAGAACGTCACGACGGCCGAGAGGATCATGAGGACCATCGTCGCCGCCTGCGAGATCTTCACGTAGTGTTTCTCCGGCCTGGTCTTCACTATGAAGCGGCGGTAGAAGTCGTTGACAAGGTAGCTCGCGCCCCAGTTGAGCTGCGTGCCGATTGTGGACATGTACGCAGCGGCGAAGGCGGCGATCATGAGTCCGCGGAGGGATGCGGGGAGGTCCGAGATTAGGATGCGGACGTAGCCGGATTCGGGATCGGCGGCGAACGACGGATCAGCTTGGTAACGAGCGACGGCAACAAGCGCGACGAGAATCCACGGCCACGGACGGAGCGCGTAGTGCGCGATGTTGAACCAGAGCGTGGCAAGGAGGCCGTTCTTCTCGTCCTTGGCGGAGAGGATCCTCTGAGCGATGTACCCCCCGCCACCCGGCTCGGCCCCCGGATACCATGAGGCCCACCAGTTGACGGCGATGTAGACAAAGAACGTGATCATCGGCATCCAGGTGGAGTTGAGGTCCGGGATGAACGACAGGACGGAACCGGTCGCCTGGCGGCTACGGTCGACCGCATGGAGGCTGTTCATGAGGGCGTCCATCCCTCCGCTCGCCTGCACCGCGAAGATCGCGAGGACAATGACCATTCCCATCTTGAGAACAAACTGGAAGAGGTCCGTGACGAGGACGCCCCAGAGTCCGGAGAGCGTGGAGATGGACGCGGTGATGAACATGATGACGATGGCGATGCCGAGCGCCTCGACCTTGCCGACGCCGAGGACAAGCATCATGATCTTCACGATGGCAAGGTTTACCCACCCCATGATGATAAGGTTGACCGGGAGTCCGAGGTAGAGGGCGCGGAAGCCGCGGAGGAAGCTTGCAGGCTTGCCGCTGTAGCGGATCTCTGCGAACTCGACGTCGGTGAGGACACCTGCGCGGCGCCAGAGCCGGGCGTAGAAGAAAACGGTGAGCATGCCGCTGAAGACCATGCTCCACCAGATCCAGTTTCCAGCGATGCCGTTCCGCGCCACGAGTCCGGTGACCGCGAGGGGGGTGTCGGCCGCAAATGTGGTTGCGACCATCGACGTCCCGGCGAGCCACCAGGTAACCTTTCGCCCGCCGACGAAGAAATCGCTCACACTCTGCGTTGCACGCTTGCGGTAGTAGAGCCCGATGGCGAGGTTGAAGAGGAAGTACGCGGCGATGACGATCCAGTCCGTCAACGTGAGCTGCATTAATCATTCTCCGTGAAATGGTGAGACAGACAGAATGAAACCACGGATCGCACGGCAGAGAGCGGACGAACGCAGATCAGGATTTCGTCGTAAACCACACGCAACATCTGCGTCCTCTTCTTTGTTGTGGGATCTCTATCCGCGGAATCTGTCTTCTACTGTGTTCGTCCGTCGTTGCGTTTCTCACGCAGGTGTTTTTCGGCCGATCTTCGACGAGACGAGCCCGACGATCACAGTCGTGGATGCGCCGATGAACGTGTACCAGGTCCAGGCAATCGGCGTGAAGAAAAAGGCAACGATCAAGACAATGAGTCCGGCCGTGAACCCGAGCATCGCGTCGCGCTGGTTCGGGGACTTGAACAGGACACCGAGCAGGAATGTCCCGAGGAGCCCGCCGTACGTGACCGACGCGATTGAGAGGGCGACCTCGATGACCGCTTCGCTCGACTTGATAAAGAGGAAAGCCGTCCCGACCAGGATAAGCGTCCACACGACGCTGAGGGTCCGCGACAGCTTCAGGTCTTTCTCATCGGAGTTTCCCTTCCCGAAATACGGCTTGTAGAGGTCGATCAGCGTTGATGATGCCAGTGAGTTGATCGAACCGCTCAGCGACCCCATCGCGCTTGCAAAGAGTCCCGCGATGATGAATCCGCTCACACCGGTCGGGAGTTGCTCGATGATGAATTTCGGGAAGGCCTCGTCTCCCTTCGCAAACGGCATCGCGTTGTAGAACGCGTAGAGGGAGAGGCCGATGACGAGGAAGAAGAGGAACTGGAGCGCGACGAAGAAGCCGCTTGTAATGAGCGCCTTCTGGCTGTTCTTCAGCGAATTCGTCGCAAGGAGCCGCTGGACGATGAGCTGGTCCGTCCCGTGCGAAGCCATTGCGAGGAACGTCCCCCCGAGGATGCTGGCAATGAGGCTGTACTTCACGGTAAAGAAATGGGCAAGGCCCCCGCTAAATCCCCAATCGATGATTTGGAGCTTCCCGTGCGGTGCCGCCGCTTGCACGACGGATGCCCATCCCTCCGGAAGCCGGTTGAGGATGAGGATGAACGCGACCGTGGCGCCGCCGAGGTAGATGAACATCTGGATTACATCGGTCCAGATGACCGCCTTGATGCCGCCTGTGTACGTGTAGATAAACGTGAAAAGCGTGATGATGGAGATCGCAATGAAGTAGACAGAAACGTCCGGCATTCCGCTGAAGAGCTGGTAGCCGCGGAAAATGATCGCGAGGGGAATCGCCGTTGCGAAAAGCCGCACACCCGTGGCAAGCGTGCGCGTCACGAGGAAGACGATGGAGGCATAGTTGCGCGTCTTGTCGCCGAACCGTTTCGTGAGGAGCGCATACGCGGTCACCAGCTCTCCGCGATAGTAGGACGGAAGAAAGAGAAATGCGACGATGATACGTCCGATGATGTAACCGAGCGTGATCTGGAGGAAGCTCAGGTTCGTGAGGTACGCGAGTCCGGGGATGGAGATGAACGTGATCGCGCTTGTCTCGGTTGCCACGACCGCGAAGGAAACGGCGAGCCATGGCATCTTCCGGCTCCCAAGGAAGTAATCTTTCGTGGAAGTCTGCTTACCGCCGGAGAGAACGCCGAAGACGGCGACACCCACGAGGTAGAGAAGAACGATGACGTAATCGACGACAGAAAATCCCATTTCGTTCCTTTCCTGATGCGGCCCCGCTTCAACGCGTACCCGGACGTAGCCGGGGGTCCGTCAATGGTAGATCATCAGATGAAATCAGAGGTGGGACAAACGTGCGCTCGTGATGAGAATGCCTCCTTCCCCGGCGGCTGCGACCTGTGAACGAACACGTATCCCGATCCAGCTGTGTGTCCTGTCCACGGTCTTGGCGTCTCACCGGTGGGGGATGACCACGTGCGGCACGAAGCCGCGGGACTTCATCCCTTCAGCGCCTCGTCGAGGGTCGCATAGATCCCGAGGACACGGTCGAGCCGTGAAATCTTCAGAAGAGAGAGGACAGCCTTGCCGGGGCCGACGACCTTGACGACGCCGCTCTGGTCCCGCATCTTCCGTTCCGCGATGAGGAGAGCACTCAATCCGGTGCTGTCGCACGACATGACGTCGCTTAGATCGATGATCAGCTCCTTTGCCTTCTTCCCAGTGATGAGAAGGAACTCTCCTTTCAGCTCGGGGGCAATCGTGCCGTCGAGCCGCGGCTCCTTGAGCTTGAAAACCGTTGCCTTGCCGTGCTTTGTTACTTCGAAGTTCATACATCACCTGCCTGCGTTAGAACATCAAGAGATGGTTATAGAACGACGCATACCGCTCCGAAAGCTCGGTCTGCGACACCCGGATCAGCACGTTATAGAAATCGGCGATGCGGGGGATGTCGAAGCCGACGCGGAACGGAACTCCGGCCGCTTTCAGCAGGAAGACGACAGGGAGCACCAGATTCCTGTTCAGATCAATCGCAACGTCGAACCCGCCAGCCTTCACTTCCTCGATGATCGGATGCTTCGGGATCGAGAAGGCCGAGCACGCATCCTTCCGCAGGTGGATCACGCGGGACGTCTCGCGGATCTCCCTGACCACGAAATTCTGAGGTGCGAGGAGGACGGTCGAATCGGTTCCGAACTGTCTCACGAACCCGCCGACGACGTCGCGTGCATGAAGGAGATCTTCATCGTTGAACGGAAGGACGACGAGGATCCTCCGCGCAGATGTGAAGAACCTCGTCATCACACGCGCGGTGTCGTGGTTCGAACGAAGGCGCAGCCGTGCGTACTGCAGTCCGATTGACAATCGGACTTGCTCGAGCATTGCAATCATCAGAATATGAAAATCACAAATTCCGCCCAGAAATGCAATTCATGGAAAGTGGTTCCTTTCGTGTTCATTCGTGACTGTATTTACATCTTTTCAGCTAGAAGCGCTTCAAACGCATTTTCGTCGATCAGCGGGATACCGAGCGCCTGCGCCTTCTGGAGCTTTGAGCCGGGATCCTCTCCCGCGATAAGAGCCGCGGTCTTGCTGCTCACGCTCGACGCCACCGTGCCGCCTCTCTCTTCGATGAGGCGCTTCGCCTCTTTACGTGCATACCGGCTCAATGTGCCGGTGAGGACGTAGGTTTTTCCAGTGAGAGGACCAGGCCTCTTCTTCTGTTCCGCCGACATCGTGACGCCCGCCCGCTTCAGGTTCTCCACCGCATCACGGTTCCGCGGGTCGGTGAAGAACCGGACGATGCTGGCGGCGATCTTCTCTCCGATTTCATAGACGGCGGTGAGTGTCGCCTCATCTGCCCTGCGGAGCGCCTCGATCGATCCGAAGTAGTCCGCGAGAACTCGGGCGACACCGGCGCCCACATGCCGGATTCCGAGGGCATAGAGGACCCGGTGAAACTGGCGTTTTGTGCTCTCGCTGATCGCCGTAAGAAGGTTGTCGACGCTTTTCTCCCCCCAACGTTCGAGCTTGAGTATCTCCGTCCGGTGCGTGTGGAGACGGTAGATATCGGCATAAGATGAGAGGAGCCCGGCGGACACAAATTGGTCGATGGCGGCTTCGCCGAGGCCCTCGATATCCATCCCGCCGCGCGATGCGAAGTGCCCGATGCGGCCGCGCACCTGCGCGGGGCATTCTACGTTTTCGCAGTAGAGGTTCGTCTCTCCCTCGGGGCGGACGAGCCTTGACCCGCACTCGGGGCATTTTCCAGGCATGACGAACGGCTTCGATCCCTTCTGTCGCTTCTCGTGAAGGACGCCGGTGATCTTCGGGATGACATCCCCGCCTTTCTCGACGACGACCGTATCCCCCACGCGGGCGTCAAGGCTTTTGATGTAGTCCTCGTTGTTGAGTGTCGCGCGACTTATAGTTGTCCCGCCGAGAGAGACCGGCGTCAGGATTGCG
>Ga0315282_10003564_pt1 | contig 27897 bp, 12 predicted proteins | sample YL17G07_20_MG_FD_203693 | JGI IMG/M metagenome (GOLD analysis project Ga0315282, IMG submission 203693) | Sediment microbial communities from Yellowstone Lake, YNP, Wyoming, USA - YL17G07_20 | ecosystem: Environmental > Aquatic > Freshwater > Lake > Sediment | place: USA: Wyoming | collected...
TCCACGTTACCTGCGCCTTCCCGTCAGCTCCGGTGGCGGCCGTCCCGTTGGAAGGCGTCAGCGTGCCGCCGCCCGCCGTCACCGCGAACTGCACGGTCACGCCGGGCACGGGGTTGTTGTATTGGTCTTGAACCAGGACGCTCAGGGGGTTGGCAAGCGTCGCGCCGGCGCCCGCGCTCTGGCTGTTGCCGCCGGCGATCGTCGCGCTGGCCGGCACATCCGGGGTGGCCGTCAGGGTGAAGCTGGCGGCCGGCAGACCAATGACCGTCGCGGTTACCACAACGGTGCCCGCAGTATGGTTCAGCGTCACCGTTGTCTGAACCCGCCCATTGCTGTCGGTCGTAGCGCTAGGAGTGCCGAGCGTCGCCGAACCCGCGGCAAACGCGAAGGAGACCGTTGCCCCTTGAATCGGATTGCCATACGTGTCGGCCACCTTGGCGATCAGCGGATTGGCCAGCGCAGCCCCGACCGTCGCGCTTTGCCCGCCGCCAGACACCGCGCTGACTGTTGTGGCCGTGCCAGGATTAGCCGAAGCGGTAAAGGTGACCGCCGCCAACCCCGTCACCGTCGCGGTAACCGTGTTGTTGCCGCACACCGGGTCGTTGTTGGGGCACGCCACCGTCCCCAAGGTCAGCGTGGAAGAGGCTTGGCCGCTGCTGTCCGTGGTGACAGTGGTGGCCGACAGTGTTCCACCGCCGCCGGTCACGGCGAACGTCACGGAGATTCCCGGAATCCCAACGGCGCCGGCATCCTTCACGCTCACAACGAACGGATTCGTCAACGCCGTGTGCACCGTGCCCGTCTGGGAGTCGCCACTCTCCTTGTTGAAAGTGCTTAGCGGCTGCACGACAGTCAGCGTGCCGGCCGGACCGACGGCAATGGGAACGTCGGTTTCCCCCAGGGCCGCGCTGCTGCCCGTGATCTGCAGCGTGTAGGTGTGGCCGTTGCGCGCCGAGGCCGGCACAACCATGGCCACGGTGCCCAACTGCACCGTCCCGCTCAAGGCCGGAACAAACGGGTTGAGCCACACCACGCTGATCACGTTCGGCGAATTCACTTGATCCACGTTCACGGTCAGCCCGTTACTCCCGACGGCACTGTTAAACGTCAGACTGCTGCTTGGCAGTGCCGGCGCGGTCCCGTTCGCCGTTACACGCAGGGAGAAGGCGATTGTATCCAGCGTGTTTGCGCCGTTTAACGCCAACACAATGGGAATGCTGAACGTCGCGCCTGGAGTTGAGCTACCCCCGGTGGCCGTAACCGTCCCTTGCTGGGCCAGCAGGGCGGGAGCCGCTGCGAGAAGAATCAGGCTGCCAACCAGGACCAAACGGAAAGAGCGAATGCGCGGTTTCATGAAAATCCTCACAGCATCTGCCGCGCATTCGCTTCACGCGATCGCGCGGGACGCGTTTGAAAAGCTGACTTCACGCCACACTCTCCGGCGGCGCCAGCGGACTGGCACCGGCGGCGATTCCGGCGCTTGCGTTCGCAACAATAATCGGGGGGCCAAATCAAGAACGGGCACAACCCACTGCCTGGTGCCAGCGGCTAACTCACCATAGCCACCCTGTCCTCGTGCAGTCTAAGGACACCCAGCTTTCCGGCAGGCGCGCACTGACCCCGCGCGGCAGCCTGCCCGCCCCATCCTCAGCATGCGGGCATATTGTACCCTTCGCCCCCGGGGAATCAAGCAAAAAAACCAATGAGGACTTTTTTATCCGTTTATAACTTGCCATTATCTTTTGCCAACCTAGTTCTCGGATTCGTTCTTATCTATAATAAAGTAAAGGACCTCCACACCGGCCTGTTTCGCTCTCGTCAAAATCGATGACCTGTCGGCGGACCTGGTGAAATCACGGGTTCACGGGGTGAGCGCCGACGTACTGTCCCCATCACATGCAGCAATGTAGGCACGCCGCGAACGCCCCGCCCGGCCGCAAACCACGCCCGCCACCGCAACAAGGGAGAAACAATTACCCGCAAATTCATATAGTGCCCGCTCCTTTTGCGGCTGGAGTGAGTCCAGCACCGGCGGACTATGCGGACACAGACAGAAAACGCTGCAGTAGTGCCAATGGCACCGACTCTGCCAGGCTGCAGCAGCGCTTGACTTATGCGGCAAACACGGTTAGTCTCCCTCATTATTGGCAGTTGTTTGTTCCTGGTGAGCATCCCTGGTGATCGCTGGCATGGCCGGTCCCCGTTCCCCTGAACATGGGGGCGCGTATGAAGGAGTCATCCTGGTTCGGCAGGCTCTGGGCCGTGGGACCATCGCTGCGTGTCCCAACCTGTGCCGCCCTGGTTCTCTGCCTAATCCTGACGGCAACACTCGCCAATGGCCAAATCGTACTCAGGGCCTCGGCGGGCAACCCCCTCTTGCGCGTCGGCAGCGCGAGCGTGGGGCTCGGTGACGTTTCCATCACGAGTGATCCAGGCAACGCGTCGGTGTCGGCGGGAAGCAAGGCACTCACTCAGTTGATCGTGCTGACCTACGATGTCAACCTTGTGAACACCGAACAGGCCGCGGCGTTCGTCACGCAAGGCGGCGTCACATCGCAAGGCACGGGGTTCGATTGCGGGCCGGGGACCACCATCGGGAGCGGCTACGGCGCGGGAGGGTGGGTGGTGTTGAGCGGTGACCCGGCAGGTATTCAGGTGGTATTTACCAATTTCACCTGTACGGGCGGAGTGACCACGTTGTCGTGGTACCGCATCGGGACCCATCAAGTGGCAATCGTGTTCCGCCTTGCCCCGAATGCCACGTTGACATTCGGTGCAGGAGCAGGTACGGGAAGGGTGGCGATTGCCGGCGTCCGGGGTGACGGCGGCCCCTACCCACCCCCGCTCCCGACCGTTTCGGTATATCTGGCCGCTTCGTTCTTCCTCGCAGCCGGGTCGACGGCGCTTACCGTGGGCACCTTCGGCACGCCCCCGTGGCCTGAGGCTCCAGCAGTGGCTACGGGCAGCCCCTCCGCGATCTATGCGGACAGCGCCATCGTGTGGGCCAGCGTCAGCCCCAACACCGAGGCCACGAACGCCTGGTTTGAATGGGGGACGACGCCGGCACTAGGCAACCAGACTCCACAGCAGTCGGCCGGTTCCGGCACTGCAATGTCCACCGTCAGCCAGAGGATCAGCGGACTCACTCGGGGCGTCACTTACTACTACCGAGCAGCGGCGCAGAACAGCGGTGGGTTTGTTTATGGGTTGACGCTGCAATTCACGGCGTCCACGCCGCCTATAGTCACCACCTGGCCCGCATCTTCGATCGGCAGCGACGCCGCTACTTTGAACGGCCGTGTCACGCCCAACGGGGAGGCTACGAACGCCTGGTTCGAATGGGGCGAGACGAGCGGGACGCTAACCAAGTCGACGCCTCAGCCCGTTGGTGCTGACAGTTTGGTCCCGGTCGCGCTATGGCTCACGGGCCTGGCCCCGAATACGACGTACTTCTACCGCGCCGCCGCCTCCAATGCCTCCGGCACCAGCTATGGCTCGCTGATGGCATTCGGCACGACTCAGTCGGGCTTTACCGGCGCAGTGTATGCGTCCGCGCACGCTACGGGCGCCCAGCAGGCCCGCGACACCGGGCTCAGCGAAGCCACACGGGACGTGTCTGTGAGTCTGTCCGGCGGCCCGCTGTCGAGCCCGGGCGACGGTCGCATTGCTTCTGTCTTCCTGACCTACAGCGGAACCATCACCAATGCGGTGACCTCGTCGGACTCCTCGCTCACCAACGCGAACGGAACGTTGAGTGCATCCGGGATATCGGTCTCGTTCCAGGGGTTTTCGTTCCCGGCGGGCACCACCCGTTTCTCCTGGTTCGCATCGGGAAACATCCTGACCGTCACACTGTTCCTCGATGCCTCAACACTAAGCGTCGGCCCGGGCGCTTCGATCGTGGTTCATGGGGTACGTGTCAATGCCACCGGGACCGGCTCGGCCGTGACCGCGTCGCTGTCGCTCGCTCCGCAGGATGTCATGTCGTGGGCGGAAAGTGAAATAACTGTAGCCCCCAAGGCGCCGGGTCTCGCCAGTGCCGGCTCCAGCCCATCCGGCTTCCTCACCGGTGGGAGCTTCGCTTCCGCGGCGCGCGCCTGCCTGCTGGCCACCACCCCGGCGGCGGCGACCTACGCGCTGGAAAGCGGCCAAACAATGACTGTCGGCGGGCAAACCGCGCCGCAATTCGGAGTGCGGCTGACCACGGGCTTCGCCGGCGCATTCACCAGCCGGAGCGATGAAGCCGAGAAATCCGGCAGCGAGGTGACCAACGGGACACGGTTTCGAATCCAGTTCTCGGGCGTGCCGGCAGGCATCTCTTTTTGGGTCCCGCAACTGGTCAGCACAAGCTCGCTCACTCTAACGGTCGTTGACTCCACCGGCTCACCCTTGGCGGCTGCTTCCGCAACGGTGGCCAACCGCGTGGATGCTGCGGGCGGCTCGGCCACAGTGGAGTACGAGGTAACCCGAGGGTCGGCCCTGAATGACCTTATTACCGTACCAATATCAATTACAGGCAGCGCCGCGGGATCGGGTCCGTTCAGTGGCCAGATCGCTCTCGCGCCAATCAGCTCGGTTGACTCTCAATCGAGTTCGGCGCCGATCGTGCGCTTCGCCAACCAGGGAGCGATCAGCACCAGCGGATTCTTTGCCATCGCCGCCTGCGTGGCGCCCGTCATCACTTCGCTTTCGCCCGCCACGGTAATTGCCGGTGCGCCCGCGTTTACGTTGACCGTGCAAGGATCGAATTTTGTCCCCGGTTCGAGCATCGTATTCAAGCGACCGGGCGCCACCGTGGCCGACAGCCGCACAACCACGTACGTCAGCGACACCCAACTGCAAACGACGATCGATACCCAGGACGTCGGCGTGGCGGGCCTGGCCGTGGTGATGGTGAACAACGGGCCTGGGGCAGGCGGCACGTCGAACGAATACAACCTGACAGTGGCGTCCGGGACAACCACCGGTTCCGTTTCTTTGTCTTTGCAGTCCGCAGCGTCCACCCTTCGCTCGCAGGGGGCCACCGAGGCGACCGGTGACGTAACTCTGGTCGCAACCAGTGCAGACGCAGGCATCAGCAGCGCCGGCGGCGGCACTGTCTGGCTCAACCTCGTTTACAGTGCGCCGATCATCGCTCTCGGCAGGGAGTCGCAGAACTGGTCGCTCGCGGCTTCCAACGGTTCCGCGAGCGGCTTCGACTGCACGGCGGGCAGCGTGATCTCGGGCAGCATGCTGGCACTGGGCTCCGGCGCCCCGCCCGGAATCAAGGTGACGTTGCAGAACATCACCTGCACAGGCAGGACCACGACGATTTCCCGGCGCCTCACCGGCGATACCCTCAGCGTGAGCTTCAGCCTGCCGGCGAATGCGAGCGTGACCTTCGGCGCCGGCGGCGCGCCGGCAGGCATCACCGTTCATGGCGTGCGGGTCAATGCCGGCTCGCTGAGCGGCAGCGGGACCGTCACGGTGACGGTCGGCTCTTCCCCGGCCGGCGCATTTCTGGCTTCGCCTTCGCCGACAGCTACCGTGGGAGTCGTTCTGCCGGGCTTGGACCTGACGGGCACGCTTCCCGCCGGTTTCGTTACGGCGGCTCCGTTCGCCTCCGCGGCGGGGGCGTGCGCGATGCCAGTCACACCGTCGGGAAGCACTGCGGTGCTGGCGCCAGACCAGAGCCTGCAGGTTAACGGGCAGGCGGCGCCGCGGTTCGGAGCGCGATTGACCGAGGGATTCCCGGGGGCCTTTACCACCCGGGAACAGGAACGGGCACGCGGCGGAGAAGGCCTTGCCGGTTTCATCGCCAACGGTACGCGATTCGAGATCTTTCTGAACAGCATCCCGCCGGGAGCGACGTTATGGGCGCCACAGGCCGTCAGCAACGGCGGACTCAGCCTGACGCTCGTGGTCTCGAACGACCCGCTGGCCGGGGGCTCGGAAACCATCGCCAATCGGATCGAACCGGTTTTGGATTCGTCCACCGGCGCCTACATGGCGGCCATAATCTATGAAGCGACTGTCAACAACGCGACTGGTTCGGCCGCGAGCATTACCATTCCGACTTCGATTACCGGCGCCGCCATGGGCGCCATGTCCGCGGCAATCGCGATGTCCCCCATCTACTCTTCGCTCACTGCGCCGATTTTCGTGAGTTATGTCAGTGCGCCGGTGCTGCAAGGCGGCCTGTTTGCGCTGAAAGGATGCGACGTCAACACAGCGGTTTACGCTGATCGCGACGCATTTGTGCGCGCCACGGCCACCAATGCAGTGACGGGTTTCGACGATCTTCCGGCGGGAACCGCGGCGCCTTTCAGCTCCGGCGCCGTCGCTTTCTCCGATGGTCCGATCGTCGTCAACAGCATCGCGGGTTCCCCTATTTCCTTTTGGTTTCCGGCAGTGGGCTCGGCGCCCAACTGCGTGGAGCGGGGCATGGGAAAGGCAACTTTCGCCAACGACGTCTTCGCCGCCGGCTTCGATTTCGTTACCGGCCTTGGTGATGCGTTCGCCAACAACACCTCGCTGAACTGGACGCTGCTTTCCAGCAGTGCCGCCGTGGTTGCGGCCGGCTCGGCTGTCTACGATTTCTCATCGTCCCACTCCGTCTCGTTTTTCGGCGTGGTCTCCGACGTTCCTTTCCGCTCGCTCGTTCTAACGCGAACCATCGTTCAGCAGTCGGGATGGCTGAATTGGTTCGTTGATAACCTCCGCTATTCCTCGACAGCATCCCGCTCTTACCTGGCGGGCGACATCTTCCCCGTTCCCTCCAGCAGTGGCGATCTGAACAGTGATGGCGCGTACAACAACGCGGGCGAATTCGGTGACGGCTCCCTGACCATCCTGGACCTGATCTACGCGCTGCGCGCGGTGACCAACGTGCCGGGCTTCCGGCCGCCGAGCTGCTCGGACCGCTTCGACGCCATCGATTCATTCCCGAAAGACACCGACACGGCGCGCGGCGGCGACGGCATCCTGAACACCGTGGACCTGATCTACACGCTTCGCCGCGTCACCAACGTGGACACTTTGCGTCCGAGGCGCTTTTCCCGCGGACTGGTTTGCACCACCGGCGCGGCATCTGAATACCAACCGCTTCGACAGGCGGATGGCCAGGCGGCATCGCTGACGCTGGAAATGGGGGCGCTCCAGTCCACCGCTGCGGGCGGGATGGGGGTTCCCATTTACCTGGCCGCGTGGGAGGACATGGCCCTGGCCGGCCTAAGCTTCTCGCTCGGCACCGTGAACCCCGGTTCCTCGGGACAACTGAAGTTCACGCCTCCCTCCGCGCTCTCACCGACCCTCGTCGACAACGGCCTGCCCGGCGCTTTGGCAGTGGCTTGGTTGGAGGGCTTCTCCCTCAGGGCGGCCGAGCCGCTGCTGCTTGGCTGGATCACAACACTCCATCCCGGTTCCGAACTACGCTTCTACGGCGCTGCGGCGCACGACCGTACCGACCAGCCCCTGCGGGTGGGCATGGGCGGCGCAGCGGCCCGGTAGCCGCGCTGCCCGTTTTCAGCCAGATCGCTGGGGCCGGCGTTCGACGCCTCTCAAATCCGATCGAGACTCAAACGCCATTAGTGCGCTTGGACGTTTTGCCCCCCGACCCGCCTGTCAGCGCTGAGTCCAGTCGTGATAGATACATAAGGTTTTAGTACAGATTCCCTACCAACTTAGTTCCCGGCTGGAAAACTGGATATAATCGTCCGTAAGCACGAAAAAACCGATTCCCCTTTACTGGGGATGAGATCAGGTGTATCGTCTTCAGCACCCAGAAGCACCCCTCCTGAGGTCGAGCAATGAAGTGTCGCTCTGTGAAAAGACCGCATCTCATCGACCGTCTTGGGACCCGGCCGTTCGTTCTTTCTGCGTGTCTGGTTCTGTTGGCCGCTTCAACGGCGGCGGGCCAGGGCATCATCACCACTGTTGCCGGCAGCACCTGGCGCTTCACCAGCGACAACGTGCCCGCAACTAGCGCGCCGCTGGGGCAAGTGCGCCGGCTTACGGTTGATTCCGACGGGAACGTGTTTGTTGCGGACCAGGATAACCACGTGGTGGTGAAGATCACGCCCGGGGGCACCCTGTACCTTGTCGCCGGTAACGGCATTCAGGGGTTTTCCGGCGATGGCGGGCAGGCTACGGCGGCCCAACTGAATTCCCCGCACGCTGTGGCTGTAGACGCGAGCGGGAATCTCTATATTTCGGACTTCGGCAACGGGCGCATCCGCAAGGTCAACAGCACCACTGGCGTGATCGAGACCTTTGCGGGAACGGGCAGCGCGGGTTTCAACGGAGATGGCCTCGCGGCAACGGTCGCATGGCTGAACGCGCCCGAGGGGCTGGCGCTGGATGCCGAGGGTAATCTCTACATTGCCGACACCAACAATCACCGGATTCGCAGGGTGTCTGCCGCCAGTGGAATAATCAGCACTTATGCCGGCAACGGTACGGGGACGTACTCGGGCGAGGGAGCGGCAACGGCGGCTTCGCTGAATCATCCCTCCGGAATCCGGTTTGACGCGGCAGGCAACCTTTACATCGCCGACACCGACAACTTCCGCATCCGCAAGGTGGCGCCCGGTAACCCACCGGCCATCAGCACCGTGTTCGAGGGAAGCGCATCGCAGAACCATTTCTTCTCCGACGTCGCGGTCGATAGCAACGGCCTGGTCTATTACAACGCGCCCAATTGGTGCCGGGTGCGCAGGATCGCACTGAACGGGTTCCACAACGATGTGGCGGGCACCATGTCCAGTTGCGGTTTCAGCGGTGACGGTGGCCAGGCGACAGCGGCATCGCTTAACTACCCTTACGGTTTTGCGCTGGACGGCTCGGACAACATTTACATCGCCGATACGGGCAACCGACGGGTACGGAAAATCCTGTCGGCTACGGGGATCATCTCCACGATCGGCGGCAACGGGCTTTACAAGTTCGCGGGCGATGGAGGGCCTGCCACGCTGGCTGCACTGAATCTGCCCGCCGGGGTCGCGCTTGCCGGCAGCGGCAACATCTATATTGCCGATTCCAACAATGCCCGGATCCGAAAGCGCGACGTGAGCGGCAACATCACAACTGTTGCCGGTAAGGGAACGACGGCGTTCTCCGGCGATAACGGGCCAGCTACCGCCGCCGGCATCGGCGTTCTCGGCGGCGTTGCGGTGGGCCCGGACGGCCTGTACATCGCGGACTGCCAAAACCAGCGGATCCGCAAAATATCGACCGGCGGCACTATCACCACGTTTGCAGGCACAGGGACGTACGGCACGGCTGGCGACAATGGCCCGGCCACGCAGGTACAGCTCGCCAACCCCTCCTCGTTGGCCTTCGATTCAGCAGGCAATCTTTACGTGACCGACCAGAGCCACCGCGTGCGCCGCATCACTCCGACCGGCACTATCACCACCGTCGCGGGGACTGGCACACCCGGTTTCTCGGCGGACGGTGTGCCTGCGACGCAGGCTTCGCTGAACTACCCTGAGGGACTGGCCGTCGATCCGAACGGCTACATTTACGTGGCCGACACTTACAACCGGCGCGTCCGGAAATTCCAACCGGGCGGAACCATCGTCACCGTGGCCGGCAATGGGCAAGAGGGGGTTTCCGGCGATGGCGGACAGGCAACCGCGGCGAGATTGTCGTTGCCTGTCGGCGTGGCCGTCGATGGTTCGGGCAACATTTACATCGCCGACCCGCAAAACAACTCGGTTCGCACGGTCAACAGCTCCGGTGTGATCATCCGAGTCGCCGGTCAATCCGGCGGCTTGGCCGGGTATTCGGGCGACGGCGGGCCGGCGGCCGATGCTAAGCTGCAAATGCCGTATGGCGTGGCGGTGGACTCCGCCGGCAACGTCTACATCGCTGACTTCCGGAATGACCGGGTGCGGATGGTGACCCCCGGCGGCTCTGGCGGCGGCCTCACGATTGTTTCCGGCGACAACCAGAGCGCGCCGGTCACCACCACGCTTCCCGCCCCTCTGGTTGTGCGGGCGTTCAGCGGCTTCAGCGGGGTAACGGTCAACTTCAGCGTCACGTCGGGCTCCGCCACGCTCAGCGCCTCCAGTGTTGTGACCGACCTGAACGGCCAGGCCCAGGTAAACGTAACGCTGGGAACAGTCGCCGGCATAGTGACTATCAGCGCCACAGCGAGCGGTGTAACGACCCCGGTGGTGTTTACTGCGACCGCACTAGGCGGTTCGCCGGTTTCTGTCACAATCGTCTCGGGCAACAATCAAGCAGCGCCGCTGGGCACGGCTCTGGCCAACCCGCTGGTCGTCAAAGTGGCTGATCAGTACGGCAACAGCGTCTCCGGCGCAGCCGTGAATTTCTCCGTATCGAGTGGCGGCGGGACGCTGAGCGCGACATCGGTCACCACCGGGACGAACGGCCAGGCGCAGGTCACCTGGACCATGCCCGCCGTGACAGGCACATACATCCTGACGGCCACCTGCGGGTCCGCAGCGCCTGTCAATATGACGGCCGTCTCTGCCGCCCCGCTGGCCACCAGCATCATCACCACGGTGGCCGGCGGCGGTCCTGCCACATTTGAGGGTGACGGTGGACCGGCAACCAACGCTACCCTGCGTCGGCTCAAGGGAATTGCCATCGATCGCGACGGCAATCTTTTTGTAGCGGACGCGCTCAGTTCGATAGTGGTCAGGGTCGCCCCTGGCGGCCTTCTCACCGTGGTTGCCGGCAACGGAACCGTTGGTTATTCGGGTGATGGGGGTGCAGCCACGGCCGCGTCACTTGATTACTTGGGTGGCCTCGCTGTCGATTCTGCCGGCAATCTCTACATCGCTACCAGAGGCAGCCCAAGCCGAATTCGGAAAGTCGATACCGCCGGAAGAATCAGTACCTGGGCGGGCGGTCAGATGTCTTATGGGGGCTACGGCGACGGCGGCCCGGCAACCCTCGCGTATTTGAGCAATCCGGAGAACCTAGCATTCGATTCGGCCGGCAACCTGTATATTGCGGACACTTACAACGGCCGCGTGCGCAGGGTCACTCCGGGCGGGATCATCACGACGGTCGCCGGAGGTGGTACAGGGGGCGACGGCGGTTTGGCAACCGCGGCCTCTCTGAATCTCCCATACGCCGTCGCCTTTAATCAGGCGGGTGAGCTTCACATTGGCGAGGACCACCGTGTCCGCCGGGTCAATGCCTCCGGGATCATCAGTACCGTCGCGGGACAAGCGAACTCCGGTTTCGGCGGCGATGGAGGCTTGGCGACAGCCGCGCTGTTGTCGGGGATAAGCGGACTGGCCTTTGACAGCGCCGGCAATTTGTACATCGTCGACGGCAACAACTCGCGAGTCCGGCGGGTTACGGCTGACAACTTCATTCGGACCATCGCCGGCAACGGGACGATCTCCTTTGCAGGCGACGGCGGTGCGGCCACGGCCGCTTCGTTGAATTTCCCTACCGGCCTCGTCATTGATTCGGCCGGCGCTTTGTACATCGCGGACGGCCAGAACTCCCGCGTCCGCAAGGTCAGCCCAGATGGGGTTATCGTCACTGTCGCCGGCAACGGACAATGGGGCGTACCCGTCGATGGCATACCGGCCACGCAAAGCCTGATATCACCCGGCGGAGTGGCTGTCGATGCGGTTGGCAACTTGTACATCGCCGACACAGGCCACAACAAGATCCGAAAAGTAGGCGCAGGCGGCATCATCACCACGGTGGCGGGCAACGGTGCAGCAGGCTTCTCGGGCGACGGCGGCCCGGCCACCGCAGCCTCGTTGAATTACCCCTGTGGCGTCGCAGTCGACGGCGCCGGCAATCTGTACATCAGCGACTCGGACAATCATCGCATTCGTAAGGTCGGCACCGATGGCAACATCTCCACCATTGCCGGCAAGCAGGTGCTACAGCCTTACTTCTTCGGCGACGGAGGACCAGCTACCAACGCGGTTTTGAACAGCCCCCACGGCATCGTCATAGACGGAGCGGGTAACCTCTATTTCACCGATGGAAGCGGGCGCATTCGTAAAATCGGCATTGACGGGATCATCACCAGCGTCGCCGGGGGCGGGAGCCTGGCCGCGAGTGATGGCCTGTACGCCCTCTACGCAATGATCGACCCACACGCCATCGCGGTGGACATCTCGGGCAACCTGTACATTTCCGAGGGTCGCACCTACAACGTCCTCAAGGTGGGCATCGACGGACTCATCACAAAAATAGCGACCTGCCCCTTATGCTCAGGCTATGCCGACATGCAAGGAGTTGCGGTCGATCTTAACGGAAGCGTCTACTTCGGCATCGGCATCCACCCCTACGTCTACAAGACATCCGGGGGGCAGGGACTGGCCACCGTCGCCGGCACAGGCTTTGAGGGGTTCTCCGGGGATGGCGGTCCCGCCACGGCCGCGATGTTGTCAGCCGCGGGCGCAATGACGGTTGACTCCGCGGGCAACCTGTTTATCGCCGATGGCAGCCGGGTTCGCAAGGTCTCGGCGCCGTCGGGCGGGCCGGTCGCGGGAAGCATAATCATCGTTTCCGGGAACAACCAGACACTGCCGCCGCATACGGATGCGTCGCCGCTGGTCGTTCAAGTCAATGACACCGGCGGCAACCCCCTGCCGGGCGTCGGGGTAGACTTTGCGCTCACCAGCGGCAATTCCATTTACTCTTTGCCGATACCCACCATCGTCGTTACAGGTCCGGACGGCCGCGCCTCGCTTGCGGTGAAATCGAGTGGAGGCGTCGGGGTAGGCAAGGTAACCGCTTCCGTGCCAAAGACGGGGCTGCAGGTTGTCTTCAGTCTGACGGTGCCACCCGGTCCGCCCTCCCAGTTGTACAAGGTTTCTCCGACCGAGTACCAGCAGGTGGCTGGAACCACGCTTCCGGCCGTAGTCGAGGTGCGGGACAACAACGGCGACCGTGTCCCAGGCGTGACGGTCACGTTTGAAGTGACGGCCGGCGGCGGCTCGGTCAGCCCAGCGTCGGCGGTTTCGGATGCGGCCGGCCAGGCGCAGGTCAACTGGACGCTCGGGACGACGCCCGGCACCAACAAGCTGCGCGCCTTTTCCGGTTCGCTCGCTCCCGTTGAGTTCACTGTGCCGGGTATGGCAGGTTCGCCGACGATGACGATTGTTTTAGGGGACAGGCAAACCGGCATTGCCGGACGCCCGCTCCCCATTCCGCTGGTGCTACTCCTGACCGACTGGGGCGGCGTGCCGATGGCCGGCGTCCCCGTCTACTTCTATGACAGCGGGAACCAGTTGCTCGGAAGCGTATCCACGGATGCAGATGGCCTGGCGGTCGCCGTGGTGACTCTCGGGTCCGCTGTGGGGCCCGTAATCATCCAAGCGGTAGCATCGGGCGGTACCCTGAGCGCGACGTTCCGGTTGACGTCGGTGCCCGCGGCAGCCGCTTCCCTGACTGCCGTATCGGGCAATAGCCAGGCAGCACCGGCCGGCGCGATGCTGCCCGCACCACTCGTCGTTCGAGTCACCGACCAATACGGCAATCGCGTGCCGGGAGTCACGGTCGCCTTCACGGTGACGTCGGGCGGCGGCTCTGTCAGCCCTGCCACGGCTGTCACTGGCGCCCAGGGCGAGGCCCAGGTGCGATGGACGCTCGGCCCGGCCGCGGGGACAAACACGACCACGGCGACGGTCGGGAGCTTGACGCCCGTGGTGTTTACGGTGCAGGCAAGCAAGTTGCCGCCGGGCGGAACAATCGCCACCATTGCCGGCGGAGGGCCATTCCCGGCCAGTGCTTCCGCGGCGAACGCTCCGCTGGGTTTTGTTCCGGCTGTTGCTTTCGATTCCTCGGGCAACGCATACGCCAGCGACGCGACCAATCAGGTGGTGATCAAGATTTCGCCGGCGGGAACAGCGACGGTTGTCGCCGGCAATGGGACACGAGGGTACTCGGGCGATGGCGGTCCAGCCACGCAGGCGTCGTTGAACGGGCCCTGGGGCCTGGCAGTGGACGCAGCCGGCATCCTGCTGATCGCCGACTCAGAGAACTCGTGCATCCGCCGCGTCGGTTTGAACGGCGTCATTACCACGATTGTCGGACAGGGCAACGGCGGCTACTGGGGCGACGGCGGCCCCGCGACCGCCGCCGGGCTGAACGGTCCACGTGGAATAGCGCTGGATGCCGGCGGTAACCTCTACATAGCGGATTCAGCAAACCAGATGGTCCGTAAAGTTGCGGCTTCCGACGGCACCATCACCACGGTGGCAGGCGCGAGTACTTTGCCCGGGTACTCGGTTGGCATCGGACCGGCCTGGGCCTTGAACCTGCATTCCCCCTCCGCGGTCGCGGTGGACACCAGCGGGAACCTCTACCTGGCCGACAGCGACAACCAGCGGGTGGTCAAGGTTGGACCTACCGGTACGGTGGTCTGGGCCGCCGGGAACGGCGGTTCGGGCTCCGGCGGGGATGGCGGCCCGGCGACGGCCGCCACTTTCTTCCGCCCTCTCGGAGTGGCGGTTGCCGGCACAGGCAATGTCTATGTGGCGGACACCTACAACAACAAGATCCGCAAGATAAGCGCCGCCGGTGTCATAACAACGCTGGCCGGCAACGATACTGCGGGCGGATTTTTCGGCGACGGCCTGGCGGCCCGGTATGCGCTGCTGAGCGCCCCATACGGCGTAGCTGTCGATTCGTCCGGCACGGTTCTGGTCGCCGATGCTTGGAACGGGCGTGTCCGCAGGATCGACACTTCTGGCATCATCAACACCTTGGCCGGCGGCAGACCCGCGAAGTTCTTCGGTGATGAAGGGTCTGCGACAAGCGGCCGGCTTTCTGCGCCCGCCGGCCTCACGATCGACAGTAGCGGCAACATCTATGTCGCTGACAAGCAGAACCGTCGTATCCGCCGGGTAGCGGCCAATGGAACCATAACCACCTTCGCGGGTAATGGCGAGGCCGTAGCGGCAGGCGACGGCGGCCCGGCCACATCCGCTTCCTTCTATGCGCCGTCGAAGGTCGCATTGGATTCAGGTGGAAACCTCTACGTCATCGATGGAGCGCGCATCCGGAAAATTGCCGCAAGCGGTGCGATAAGCACGATAGCCGGAAGTAACGTGCTCGGCTTTGGGGGCGATGGCGGCCCGGCTACGAATGCGCAGTTTTACAATCCCAACGCACTGGCGATCAATGCGGCCGGTGAAATCTTCATCGCCGACACAACCAACAACCGCATCCGGAAAATCGCGACGGACGGACGAATCGCTACCGTAGCCGGCAACGGCAACTCGATCTTTTCAGGCGATGGCGGCCAGGCTACGGCGGCGTCCGTGCCCGCTCCGGTTGGTATTGCCGTCGATTCGAGTGGCAGCCTGTACATCGTGAGCGACCTTCGCCTTCGCAGAGTCACCTCGGACGGCATCATTCGCACTATTGCCGGAACCGGTTCTTCCGCGTTTTCCGGAGACGGCGGCCCGGCGACCGCTGCCTCATTCGTGCAGCCAACCGCCGTCCTGGTCGATGCCCGTGGAAACATATTCATCAGCGAGGGGAACACGGAGAGTGCCTCCGTCGGGAACAGCCAGCGCATTCGCCAAATCTTGCCCAACGGAATCATCAACACCGTCGCCGGAACGGGGGCCGCGGCGTTCGCGGGCGATGGTGGACCGGCGGTCCTCGCGTCGCTGAATGGCCCGGCCGCCCTGGCCATGGATTCCGCGGGCGCCTTGTACGTCGCCGATCGGGACAACGATCGAGTCCGAAAACTTACGCCGGGTGTCTTGGGCGCCGTGTCAGGCGACAACCAGAGCGGGCCGTTGAGCGGAGCCCTGGCGGTCCCTCTGGTGGTGCAGGTTAACGATGCTGCGGGTGCGCCCTCTCCCGGCGTGCCTGTTTACTTCACTGTGCTTTCGGGCAGTGCCACACTGAGCGCCGCGTTGGCGACCAGTGACGGGAACGGCCGCGCCAGCATGGCGGCCACCATGGGCTCCCAGGCGGGTACGGTAACCATCCGCGCTTCAGTAAACGCCTTTGTCACCCCCCTGACCTTCACCGCAACCGCCGTGGCTGGCCCGCCGCCGTCCATTTCGATCGCTTCCGGCAACAACCAAACGGGCGTGGTCGGCGGCAACCTCCCGCAACCGCTGGTCGTCTCCGCCGTGGACACCGCCAGCCGACCGATTGCCGGGCTTGTTGTGTCGTTCGCCGTTTCCTCGGCGCCGGCCGGCGCCACCGGCGCCACTGTCACTTCTTCTTGCACCACCGATTCCAGCGGGCAGTGCCAGGCAATCTTGAACATGGGCAGCGTGGCCGGGGCATACACGGTCACCGCCTCGGCCAACGACTCCGGCGGAAATCCGTTGGCCAACTCGCCGCTGCAATTCCAGGCCAGCGCCATCGTCGGACGCTATTACCTGGTTGGCGACGTGTTCCCAACGCCATCGGCGGCCGGTGATTTGAACTTGGACGGCGACTATTATGACGCGGGCGAGTTCGGTGACGGCTCCCTGACCATCCTGGACCTGATCTACGCGCTGCGGGCGGTGACCAGCGTTCCGGGTCATCGGCCTCCGACCTGTTCCGATCGCTTCGACGCCATCGATTCCTTCCCGAAAGATACGGACAGTACGCGCGGCGGCGATGGCATCCTGAACACCGTGGATCTGATCATGACGCTACGGCGGGTCACCAACGTGGACACGGCCAGGCCGCAACGTTTGCAGCGCACCGGGCTGTGTGGGTCGCAGGCGCCGGGGTCTCCGGCAACCATGGCGGCCCGCGCCGGCGGTAATGAGGCCGGGATCAGCGGGGAATTCGGCGCGGGCATAGCTGTGGGCCATTCGCTGGTCCGTGTTCCGCTGTTCTTTCAATTTACGGGTGAATCGAATCTTGCCGGCCTTAGCTTGGCCGTCGGGATGAGCGACGGTCAGGCCGGTGCGCGCCTGCGCTTTGTGCCGGCCGATGGGGTACCTGCCCCATCGCTGATCGACGACCAATTGCCCGGCGTCCTGGCGCTGGCCTGGCTGGACGGCCTGCGCCTGCCTGACAGCCGGCGTGTTCTGCTCGGCTACGTGGAAGTGCCGGCGGTGCCAGCGGGCGTTTCCCTGCGGTTTTACGGCGCCAGTGCGAACACCCCCGATGGCAGCGAGCTACGGCTCACGCTGCCCGCCCCGTCCTCCAGCTTCAGGCCACGGTAAAGCTCGCAGCTTGGCGGTGCGACTCGCCCTGGTGGCCGTCGGGCGCGTGGTGCACTTCCCTGTGGAGTCCCCGGATCTGCCGCCTCTTCCCCAACCTGGTGATCGCCACGGAAAGGGGCAACGTGTTTCGACCCTGGGCGCCGGACTCTATTGAGTGATTGTTTTCTTCGTAAGTGTCTGAGGGGTTTGGTCGGGCCGCGGGGATTTGAACCCCGGACCTCTTGCACCCCAAGCAAGCGCGCTACCAGGCTGCGCTACGGCCCGACTCTCGGCTGGCTCTATCAGCGTACCACAAAACAGGCTGGCGGCTGTAGGCCGGAGACTGGAGGCCGGCGGCAGAGCTTTTTTCACGGCGGTTGCCATGCCGCTTGGCGATTGCCCGGAGACTCCGCGGCGCATCCGCGTCCCACTTCCATCGTAGCGCTCTCGCCGGTTCTTTGTTTTCTGCGCGGCTTTGTGGTGAAATGAACGGCTATGCTTCCCCTTGCCCGATACTCGTTGGGGGTGGGAGACCGTTTCGCGCACCAGGCCAAGGCGCAGTTGCGCGCCTGCCAGCTTGCTCTGGAATCGAACATCGAAGTCATCCCGGTGTGGAACAAATCGTGGCGCGAACACACCATTGTCGGCTCGCAACCGCCCAGCGCCCGGCAGGCGGCCGACGCCGCCGTGCGCGAGCTGGGCTGGCAGCGACCCTATTACGTGGACGCCGACCACGTCAACCTGGACACGGTCGCGCCGTTCCTCGACTGCTGTGATTTCTACACGCTCGACGTGGCCTACGCCATCGGGCGGCCGGCGGAGGGTTCCGAGGCGGAGGCCTTTCTTCAGCGCCATCCGGAGTTGATCGGGCGCATCGAAATCCAGGGCATTGAGGAGCCGCTGTGGATCACGGCCGAAGAAGCGCTGCGGGTGGCGCACAAGTATTTGAGCGCCGTCCAGGAGGCAGGGCGCATTTACCGGCACGTCGAAGCGCGGAAGGGCCGCGGCTGCTTCATTACCGAAGTGTCCATGGACGAGACCGATTATCCGCAGACGCCGCCCGAGCTGCTGGTGATCCTGGCGGCCATCGCCGATGAGTGGATTCCCGTGCAGACCATCGCCCCGAAGTTCTCAGGGCGGTTCAACAAAGGCGTCGATTATGTCGGCGACCCGGGCCAGTTTGAAAAGGAGTTCGCCGGGGATGTGGCCGTCATCGCCCACGCGGTCCAGGTCTACAACCTCCCTGCGGACCTCAAGCTGAGCGTGCACTCCGGCAGCGACAAGTTCTCGATTTATCCGGCCATGGGGCGGGTGATCCGGCGGTTCGGGGCGGGGGTGCACCTGAAGACGGCCGGCACAACCTGGCTGGAGGAACTGATCGGGCTGGCGGAAGCCGGCGGCGAGGCGCTGGCGCTGGCCCGCGAGATCTATGCCGAGGCGCACGCCCACCGCGAGGAGCTGTGCCGCCCCTATGCCGCCGTCATCGACATTGACGAAGCCAAACTGCCCGCGCCGGATGAGGTTGGCCGCTGGCCGTCGGAGCAGTATGCGGCGGCATTGCGGCATGACCCGGCCTGCCGGCTGTTCAACCCCCACGTCCGGCAACTGCTGCACGTTGGCTACAAGGTCGCGGCGAAAATGGGCCGGCGCTATCTGGGCATGCTGGAACAGTGCGAGCCGCACATCGCCCGGAACGTGACGGGGAACCTTTACGAGCGGCACATCAAACGAGTCCTGAGTCCTGAGACCTGAGACCTGAGACTGAAGAACTCAAGACTTGACGCCGCGGCCCCAGGTCCCACGTCTCAGGTCCCAGGTCTCAGGTCCCAGGTCCCAGGTCTCAGGTCTCACGTCTCAGGTCCCAGGTCTCAGGTCTGGCACCAAGGAGCAGACATGGCATTCATCCATGACGATTTCCTGCTGAGCAACGAAACGGCCCGGCGGCTGTACCGCCGCTTTGCGGCCGAACAGCCCATCTTCGATTACCACTGCCATTTGCCGCCCAGGGAGATCGCCGAGAACCGGCGCTTCAACAACCTGGCGGAAGCCTGGCTGGAAGGCGACCACTACAAGTGGCGGGCCATGCGCGCCAACGGCGTGGACGAGCGCTACGTGACCGGCGACGCGGAGCCGTTTGAGAAGTTCATGGCCTGGGCGCGGACGGTGCCGCACACCCTGCGCAACCCGCTCTACCACTGGACCCACCTGGAGCTGGCACGTTACTTCGGCATCGATTGCCTGCTGGACGAAAGCACGGGGCCCGACGTGTGGCGGCGGGCCAATGAACTGCTGGCCACGCCGGAGTTGAGCGCCCAGGGGATCCTCCGCAAGTTCCGGGTGAAAGCGCTGTGCACCACCGACGACCCGGCCGATGACCTGGCGCATCACAAGACCATCGCCGCATCCGGGCTGGAGACCCGCGTGTTCCCCGCGTTCCGGCCCGACAAGTCGCTGAACGTCCACCTGCCCGCCGCGTTCAACCCCTGGACGGACCGGTTGGCGGCGGCGGCCAGCATGGAGATCCGACGCTTCCCCGATTTCCTCGAGGCCCTGCGCCGGCGCCTGGAGTACTTCCACGGGATGGGGTGCCGGCTTTCCGACCACGGCCTGAACCACTGCTACGGGGAACTCTGCGGCGAGCAGGCCGCGGCGAAGATCTTCGCCAAAGCGCGCTCCGGGCAGGCGGCCGCGCCGGACGATCAGATCCGGTTCGCTTCCTGCGTGATGCTGTTTCTGGGCGGGCTGTATGCGAAGCACGGCTGGACCATGCAGTTGCACCTGGGCGCACGCCGCAGCAACAACACCCGCATGCTGAAGCAGATCGGGCCCGACACCGGCTTCGACTCCATGGGCGACTGGCGGCAGGCCGATGCGCTCGGCAATTTCCTGGACCGCCTCGACCAGGAGCAGGCCCTGCCGAAGACCATCCTTTATAACGTCAACCCCGTGGACAATTACCCGTTCGCCACCATGATCGGCAACTTCCAGGACGGAAAAACGCCGGGCAAGATGCAGTTCGGCAGCGGATGGTGGTTCCTGGATCAGAAAGAGGGCATGGAACTGCAGATGAACGCGCTTTCCAATGTGGGGCTGCTGTCGCGTTTCGTGGGCATGCTCACCGACTCGCGTTCCTTCATGTCCTATCCGCGCCACGAGTACTTCCGGCGAGTGCTGTGCAACATGCTGGGCCGGGACATCGAAAACGGCGAGATCCCCGACCGCGACGACCTGGTCGGGCCCATGATCGAGAACATCTGCTACGGCAACGCCAGCAAGTACCTGGCCTTGGGCGTGTAGCGTTGGGCGCGAGGCCCGGCGCTTATCCGCCGCGGCGGACCGGTTCGGTTGCGCTGCTTAGCCTTTCACGGAAACGCTGCTGAAGCCGAGCACGAGGGTGCCGGGCTGCGGCACGCCGAAGGTGGAGGCCGGATCAAAGGTGGTAAACAGCAGGGCGCGGCGCAGTTTGGCCACGTCGGAGGGATCGTGGGGGCCCTTCAGGATGCGGAAATCGACAATTCTGCCTTCCTCGTTCACGCGCGCTTCCACGAAGATACCCGCCTCGCCGGCGTTCAACCCCTGGGGCTCGAACATCATGAACTTCACCCGCGGGGGCGTCTTCAGGGCCAGCGGGATATCGCCGGTCATGGCCGGAGTGGGAATGGCGAAGGTGTGGTTGAAGATTACAAACAGCAGGATGGCGGCGGCGATGCCGGTGAAGGCCGGGACCGCAATGGGAGCCAACAGATTCTCCACGCGAACCCAGAGCCGGTCGATCAACCGCACGTTCCGTTGTTGGGACAGGCGAACCCGCAGCGCCAGCGCCAGGTCTGGAGGCGGGGGGACACGTCCGGCGGCGCGCAGCAACACCTGTATCTGGCGCAGCCGGTTCATTTCCCAATCGCAGGCCGGGCACTCCTGAAGGTGTCGCCGCATCTCCAGCGCCCGCTCTGCCTCCAACGCGTCGTCCGCGAAAGAAGAAAGGTCGGTACGGAAATCAGCGCAGTTCATAAGCACACACTCGCTTGGGCCGCATTCCACTGGTCGGCGCGGGCCGGGGCTTCCGCGGCTTCCACCTGGGGCCGGTGGGTCTCCAGGTAACGAGCCAGCTTGGGCCGGAGAAACTCGCGGCCGCGCGCCAGCCGCGACTTCACGGTTCCCACCCGGATCCGCAAAACCTCGGCAATCTCCTCGTAGCTCAGGTCCTCGACGTCCCGCAGGATCACGACGCTGCGAAAGACCACCGGGATCTCGGCCAGAGCGCCTTGCACCGCGGCCCGCAACTCCTGGTTGGCCGCTTCCTGGCAAGGCGAGGCAGCGTCATCGGTCAACGTGGAAGCCAGCGTTGTCTGTTCGCCTTCCTCGTTCAGCGCCAGCGGCGTCTCCAGCGACAACTCTCGCCGCCGGTGGCGGCCCCACCACCGGCGCTGGTTGGACGCCTCATTGACCGCGATCCGATAAATCCAAGTCTTCAGCGAACACTCGCCCCGGAAGTCGCGGATGCCCCGGTAGACCTTCAGAAAAACTTCCTGAACGGTATCGGGGGCGTCATTGGGATCGTCCAGCAACTGGTAGACGAGGTTGTAGACGGGGGCCTGGAAGCGGTTGACGAGCCAATCAAAGGCAGTGTCGGAACCTTCGCGCAAGCCGACCAGCAGATCGGCGTCGTCGCCGCCAAGTAACCACGTGCTGGCCATCTCTGCCACGGCCGTCTCCCCACTAAAATCAGTAGCTGACGCCTACTCTAACAGTTCCAATGGGGCAAGGCAACTGGCCTACCGGGCCTCCGGGAATCCAGAGCTTTCAGTCCTATAAGACCCCGGAAGCGGGCAAAAGGTTCCCAGATACCTGCCGTTGGCTGGTCTTCATTGATAATAAATGGGTTACAGGCCGCTGTTGGGGACCCATCTGCGGCCGGAAAGGGCGGGGCTGAAAGGTAGCCCGTAGGAATTGCGCATCCCGGACGCGAGTTTCTGCAAAATTTGCGTGGCTGCCCTCTGCTGGGCGCCCGCCCTTCGTTCGCTTTCAACAGGTTTGCGAATGGCGCCCCGCCTGCAATTCCCCTGCTGGAGGTAGTCATGAATAAGAAAGTTGGCTGGATCCTGCTGTGGATGCTGGCAGGCGCCATCTGTTTGCCGGCACAGCAAAGCAATACCGGGAAGAAAGCCGGGGCGAGCAAGAGCCCCGCGACAACCACCCAGCGCGGGCGCAACTTCGTCGATAATAACAACGACGGCATTTGCGATAATTGCGGCAGGCCCGCTGCCCAGGCGGGACAGGGCTGGGGCATGCGCGATGGGCGCGGCCGGCGCGGCGGCCAGATGCGTGGCACCTGTCCCTGCTGCCAGCAGCAGCCGGGCGGCCAGGGCGCTTCGGCGCCTGCTCGACCCAGGCAGTAAACACTGAGTGCCGGGTGCTGAGCGGGAATCAAGCAACCGCTCAGCACTCAGCACGCGGAATTCAGTACTGGAGTAAGAGGCTGCGATGAAGCGTTGTCTGCTTGTTCTTCTGTTGTCTTTCGCCAGCGTATTGCCGGCGCAGCAGGGGACTCCCCGCCATGCCGCCCCGCCGAAAGAACCCGCGGTGGAATTGAAAGGGAAGATCGAGCGAGTCCAGGCTGCCCGCGGCCAAGGCATGCCGCGCCTGGAGGTGAAGCAGGGCAGCCGCACCGTCGTCGTGTTGCTCGGTTCCATGCGTTACCTGATTGAGCAGGACTTTAATCCCAAGGTTGGCGAAGACGTGGAGGTCAAGGGTTACCGGGCCGGGGACGAGGTGATTGCGGCGACCGTCCGGCTCCCGGCCCAGGGCAAGACAATTCGGCTGCGCGACGAAGACGGGCGCCCGGTGTGGATGCGCGGCCGAAGATAGGGCGTTGAGTGCCGGGCAAGCACCATTGGCGCGTTTTTTCCCCGCCGCTGCCATGGGCGGTACTCGGCACTCACTACCTGGCCCTCAGCGCTTCTTTATGCGTAAACCGGGCCGATACATACTGGCGGCAGTTTCCGTCGTGCTGCCCCTGGTTTTGCTGCTCAGCTCCCTGCGCACGCTGCGCGCGCTGGACGGCATGCGCTCCGTCTACCTGCGCGACCGGGCGGCGTCGATCGCCGCGCGCCTGGAAGCCCTTCCCGTTATCGATAGGGATACGTTGGCCCCCATCGAGGAAGCGGAGCCGGGACTGGTCGAATTGCGCGTGCTCGCTCCAGACAGCCAGGGGCCGGACGCCGAGGTGGTCCGCGCGCTGGCCGAGGGCCGGGAACTGTTTCACAGCTCCGAGATTGCCGGGCAGGGACCGACCATCTATCGCTCCTACATCCCCTTCCATGCCGGCGGCCAAATGCGGATCGCGCGCATCGACATGTCGGGCGCCGCGGCCGATTTCCTGGTGGTGCACGCGCGCCACAACGTGCTGGTGGCCACGGTGGCCGCGGTGGTTCTGGTTGTTCTGTTCGCTTACGTCTTCTGGAGCCGGCGGCGCGCCGCGCGGCTCGTACTGCGACAGGCGCAACTGGAACACCTGGCCCATTTAGGCAAGATGTCGTCGGTGCTGGCGCACGAGATCCGCAACCCACTGGCGACCATCAAGGGTTTCGCGCAACTGGCGGTCGAAAAGGGTGGCCCGCCGGCGGCGGAATTACTCGGCCCCGCCTTGCAGGAAACCGGGAGGCTGGAACGGCTGGTGGACGATCTGCTTCTCTATGGCCGGGACCCCGAGGTCCGCATGCGCCTGGCCGAGTGGAAGCAGGTCTGGACGCAGCTCGAGGCCCATGCCCGCGCCATGATCGACAGCCGGCCAATCCGCTTTGAATGCGAGCCTGGTGACTGGAGGTGGGAGACAGACCCGGACCTGCTGTTGCAGGCTCTGCTGAATGTTGTCCGCAACTCGTTCGACGCCGTCGGAGAAGCGGGCGGCACGGTTCGCGTCAGCGTCGCCAACAGCGGCGGCAGGGGCCTGACAATCGTGGTGGAAGACGACGGGCCCGGGATTCCCGACAAGGTCCGGGCACGGCTGTTCGAGCCATTTTTCACCACCAAATCGTTCGGCACCGGCCTGGGGCTTTCCATCACCCGAAAACTGGTGGAGCGGTTGGGCGGGCGCTTCCGGATCGGCCCGCGGGAATCGGGCGGAACGCGGGCCGAACTGAGGTTTCCCGGAGCACGTTCCGCGTCTAACGTTGAACGTTGAGCCTTGAACGATGGAACTGATACTGGTTGTCGATGATGATCCCGGCTTTCGTAAGCTGCTGGAGACCATCCTGACCGGCGCCGGTTACCAGGTGCAGACGGCCGGGACGGTCGGCGAGGCGCTGCGCCTGGCCGCCACCCGCCAGTTCCACCTGGTGCTTTCCGACCTGAAGCTGCCGGACGGCGACGGGCTGGCGGTGCTGCGCTGGCTCAGCGAGAACGCCCCGGAAACCCCGGTGATCATGCTGACCGCCTTCGGCACTATCGCCTCGGCGGTCGAGGCCATGAAGCTCGGGGCGGCCGACTACCTGGGCAAGCCGCTGAGCAGCCCCGAGGAGCTTCGCCTGGTGGTGCGCCGGACGCTGGAGCAGCGCCAGGCCACCGCGGAGCGCGAGCTGCTGCGCGAGCGCGAGCATGCCCACTTCGCCTGTGACCGCATGATCGCCCGGGACGCGGCCATGGCCGAGCTGCTGGCCATGCTGCGCAAAGTGGCCCCCACCAATGCCACCGTGCTGCTCCAGGGGGAAAGCGGCACCGGGAAGGAGCTGGTGGCCCGCTGCATCCACAGCAACAGCCCGCGCGCGGCCAGGGCCTTCGTCGCCGTTAATTGCGCCGCGCTTTCGCCCACCTTGATTGAAAGCGAGCTGTTCGGCCACGAAAAGGGAGCGTTCACGGGGGCGGTGGCGCAGCATCTGGGCCGCTTCGAGCGCGCTCACGGCGGGACGCTGTTCCTGGACGAAGTGGGCGAGCTCGATGCCAACCTGCAGGCCAAGCTGCTGCGCGTGCTGCAGGAGAAGAGCTTCGAGCGGGTGGGCGGTAGGCGGGAAATCACGGCGGACGTGCGGGTTGTGGCCGCCACCAACCGCAACCTGAAAGCGATGGTGGCCGAGGGCAGATTCCGCCAGGACTTGTACTATCGTTTGAGCGCCTTCCCGCTGGAGATTCCGCCGCTGCGCCGCCGGCCCGCCGACATCCCGGAGCTGGCGCGGTTCTTCCTGGAGCGGGCCGCGGCCAGCCTGGGCCGCCCCGCGCCCCACCTGTCGCAGCCAGCGCTGGACCGCCTGCTCTCTTATGCCTGGCCCGGCAACGTCCGCGAGCTGGAGAACATGATGGAGCGGGTCGCCATCCTGGTTGAGGGCGACGTGGCGCCCGAAGACCTGCCCCTGCCCCAGGCAGAGTCAAGCCCCCCGCTGCGTGTCAAGGACATCGAGCGGCGGGCTATCGAAGAAGCCCTGGAAATGAACCACGGAAACCGCACCAGGGCCGCCCGCCAGCTCGGCATCAGCGTCCGCACCCTGCAGTACCGCCTGAAGGAATACGGCCTGACCAACAACGACTGAGGCGCGGGGGGCTCCGGTCGCTGGCGCCCAGTGTCGGCAGCCTTATCCCGCCGGCGGCGGTCCGTCAGCCGCCGCAATCACGCAACTCTTTACACGGTCCTTGGTTTCCAATAGCATGGAGCGTCAGCTTCCCTTTTTCCAAGGTGCCCCGAGACTCTTCGGGATCAGGCTGCAGGCGAACCATTCAGGCGGGGAATCAGTACGGGGAAGCCAATTCAATTAAGGCGATTGGGAAATGATTCAAGTCGAAGGACTCTCCAAGCGCTACGGTCGGACCCTGGCCGTAGACAACATCACCTTTGGCGCGGGGCGCGGCGAGATTCTTGGCTTTCTGGGGCCCAACGGCGCCGGCAAAACCACCACCATGCGCGTGCTCACCTGCTTTCTGCCGCCCACCAGCGGCACGGCGCGGGTAGCGGGCTACGACGTGCTCGATCAACCGCTGGAGGTGAAACGCCGCATCGGCTACCTGCCGGAGTTGCCGCCGCTGTACCCGGAAATGCGGGTGGCCGAGTACCTGGCATTCGTGGGACGCATCAAGGGCGTGCTCAAACAGAAACTGGCGGCGCGGGTCAGCGACGTGATCGAGACATGCGCGCTGAAAGAGGTGCGCACCACGCTGCTGGGCAGGCTCTCCAGAGGATACCGGCAGCGCGTGGGCCTGGCCCAGGCCATCATCCACGAACCGCAAATCCTGGTGCTGGACGAGCCCACCGCCGGCCTCGATCCCAAGCAGATCATCGAGACGCGCGGGCTGATCAAGAGCCTGGGCGGCGACCACACTATCATCCTCAGCAGCCACATCCTTTCCGAAGTCCAGGCCACCTGCCAGCGGGTGATCATCATCAACGCCGGCCGGCTGGTGGCCGTGGATACCCCCGAAAACCTGACGGCGCGGCTGCAGGGCCACGCCACCGTGTACCTGCAGGCCGAAGGCCCAGCCGAGCAGGTGCGCGACAAGCTGGAGCGGGTGGCGGGCGTGGTGGCCGTCAAGCCGCACGGCCCGCCCGACGGCCGCCCGGCCTTCGAGATCGAAGTGGCCAAGGGCCGCGACGTGCGCGCCGAGCTGGCCCGCGCCGTGGTCCATGGCGGCTGGCCCCTGCTCGAGCTCCGCACCATGGGACTCAGCCTGGAGGAGATATTCCTGCAGTTGACCCGCGAGGAGCAGGAAGCATCCCCCGTTGAGGACACCCCCCAGGGCAAGGAAAAGGAGGCCGCACAATGAGAAACATCCTGACCATCGCCCGCAAGGAATTGAAGACCTACTTCACCTCCCCCATCGCCTATATTGTGCTGGCCATCGGCGGAGTAATCTTCGGCTTCTTCTTTTACAGCGCCCTGGCCTTCTTCGTGCAGCGCGGCATGGAAATGGAGATGTACGGGCGCGGCATGCCCATGAACGTCAACGAGTACGTGGTCCGGCCGCTGCTGCTGAACCTGAGCGTGATCAGCCTGTTCCTGGTGCCTATGATCACCATGCGGCTGTACGCCGAGGAGAAGCGCAGCGGCACCATCGAGCTGCTGCTGACTTCGCCGGTGCGCGACCTGGAGCTGGTGCTGGGCAAGCTGCTGGCCGCCTTCTTGCTGTTCGGCGGCATCCTGCTGGTGGCGCTGATCAACCTGTCGCTGCTGTTTTTCTTCGGCAACGCCGACTGGAAGCCGCTGCTGGCCGGCCTGCTGGGCCTGGCGCTGCTGGGCACCGCCTTCCTCTCCCTCGGTATGCTGCTTTCGACCTTCACCAGCAACCAGATCGTGGCCGGGTCGCTGACCTTCGGCCTCTTCCTGATGCTGTGGGTGGCCGACTGGGTGAGCTCCTACTCCGGCACCACGGTGGGACAGGTGGCCAGCTACATTTCCGTAACGACGCACATCGAGAATTTCGCCAAGGGCGTGATCGACCTGCGCGACGTGGTGTATTACCTGAGCGTGATTTTCCTGGGAGTGTTCCTCACCCACCGTTCCCTGGAATCGCTGCGCTGGAGAAGCTGACATGAAGAAACCGAGTTTTTCCTGGTTGAAGACCCGGCAGACCAAGTACGGCCTTTACCTGACGGCCTACATCGTGGTGGTGCTGGCCCTGCTGGCGGTGGCCAACTGGGCCGTCAACCGCCACAGCAGGAGCTGGGATCTGACCGCCAACAAGCAGTACAGCCTTTCGGACCAGACCAAGAAAATCGTGCGCGGGCTGAACCGTAACGTGAAGATTTACTGCTTCGACCGCGAGCGCCAGTTCGGCCGGGCCAAGGACCTGCTGGACATGTACGACCGGCTGTCGCCCAAGA
>Ga0315282_10003566_pt1 | contig 27896 bp, 8 predicted proteins | sample YL17G07_20_MG_FD_203693 | JGI IMG/M metagenome (GOLD analysis project Ga0315282, IMG submission 203693) | Sediment microbial communities from Yellowstone Lake, YNP, Wyoming, USA - YL17G07_20 | ecosystem: Environmental > Aquatic > Freshwater > Lake > Sediment | place: USA: Wyoming | collected...
CGCTCCTTTTCGAACTTTTGCTGCCGCTCAAATCGGGATCTGTACACTCCAAATCTGGTTGACCTTGACCCAGTAGCCGCGGTTGTCCTCGACGGGCTTGGTCTTGTCCGGTGCTTTGTACCCAGTGCCAGTCCAGTAGTACATCGTGTAAGTTGTGCCTGCGAAAAGGTTGGCCGGGGTGGTGTTCGCGCTGGTCCAGGGGAAGCACACCAAGTTCCAGCCCGCTAGGAAGTGCATAGTCTTGACACCTCCGCCAGGAGTATCGCTGCTACGGATACCGCTATACGTTATAGTGGTATCCTCGTTGACCTTGACCCAGTAGCCGCGGTTGTCCTCGACGGGCTTGGTCTTGTCCGGTGCTTTGTACCCGGTGCCAGTCCAGTAGTACATCGTGTAACTCAAGCCTGCGAAAAGGTTGCTCGGGGTCGCGTTCTCGTTCTCCAGCGGAAAGCCCACGAGGTTCCAGCCAGCGAGCAGATGGAGCGAAAATTCCTCGGCAGTGAAACCTGCATGGGCAATACAACTTGCATTCGCGCTTATCTGAGAATTCTCTTGGGAGGTCGCGGTTACCGTTATATTATCCTCGGTGCCGTTATCAGCGTTTTCTGGTATGGTGACGCGAAGCGTCGTAGTCCTGTTCTCACCATTCGGGACCAATAGCCAGGTGTTATCGAGGGCCAGCGTCCAGCCTGCGTTGTCACCCTTCGTGAGCTGGAAGTTCTCCTGAACGTTGCCTGTATTTTTGACCGTGACTGTGTATGCGAGCGTTCCCCCGTTCTCGTTCTCCTGGGCTGGTGGTGTGATCGCCACCTCAACGCCTCGAACGATGCCGATATGAAGCGACCAAGTGGCAGACCATTCACCCACGTTTCCAGCGTTGTCAACCGCATGAACGTGCCAGTAGTAGGTGCCATCCGCAAGCTCGGTGGCCGGGGTGTAAGCGTTGTCGATTAGACCCGAGACGTCGACCTCAGGATATGAAAAGTTGGAGTCGTTGTCCACCTGCAGCGTGTAGGTGACGGGCAAGCTCAGGTCGGTCACGGCTGCCCACCTGAAGGTTGGGGTATTGTCGCTCATGTTCTCGCCGTTCGCTGGCGAGACAAGTGAAGGGGCGGGCGGCGGCGTGTTGTCCAGCCCACTCTCAGGAGTGTACGCCCAGAGGTCCTTGCCGCCTTCGCATCCTCGCCAGTAGTAAATTTTTCCACTTGCGAAGCCCAAGCGGGGACCATTATGATCACCAACACCTTGCGGTAGGTCTGTCAAGCGCTCCCAGATGTTCGCAGAGATTGTATAGAGGTAAAACCTGTTGTCGTAGATCGGCTCGGGATACCACTGGTTGCCGCTAAAAGCGTAGATGTAGTCACTGAGGTAACCGCCGATCCAGAGTAGCGAGCCGCCATCCCCAACCCCGCCTCCTCCAGGTATCGATCCTATATTGTCGTGCGGGTACGCCGGTATGTTTTCCTTGACCTCCCAATTGTCGTTCACGATATCATAGCGCCAAAAGTCATAGAGAGGCCGAGCCTGAGCACCTTCTGAAGGCATATCCCAGTCTTCGCCGCGCAGAGCGTAAAGGTAGGTGCCACCCGTCCAGACGAGTGAACAACCGTCATCGGTCTCAGCAGGAAATGTGTTCCTAGTCCAGGTAGTACCTATTTTCACCCAGGTATTGCTGCTGATACTATAGCGCAAAAAGTCCGACCCACCGCCTTCTTTGCCCACTATCGCAAAGATGTAGTTGTCGCCGCTAACGCCGAGCGCGCTCCCCGGTACCCATGTTATGGCATCACCCGCACCTTGGTTTACTCCCGGTGTGTTTAGTCGGTTCTCCCACGTGTTCGTCGAGATCTTGTAGCGGTAGAAGTAGTGGCGGTCGGTGTCGTCATAGGAACCACCTAGAATCATGTAAATGTAATTTCTATTGTCCCAAACGAGGGCTGTTCCGTTTTTCATATGCACTGGGGGAGCGGATGTGGTCCATTGGCCAGTAACCGTGTTGTAGCACATAAAAATATCACCGCCACTGGTGCTGCTATCCGCGATGTAGATGTTTTCCCCTGCGCCCGTCACACCCTTGGCATAATTAGATGAATTGGGCGATGATGATACATAGACCCATTCAGTGAGAATAGTAAATTTCGCTGTGCATCTGGCTGAAGCGCTGACACCAGTTCCATTCGCCGTGACGGTAATGTTGTCGATCGTGTCGTCTATCGCGTTCCCAGGAATGGTCACGCTGAGCGTCGTCGTATTATCGAACGCGCTGGGCGAAATAGGCCCAACTGAGGTATTAGATAGACTCTTGGTCCAACTAAGGGTATCCGTGTTTTCGAGCGTATAGGTGTCCGAGACATTGCCCGTGTTGTTGACCGTCACGGTGTACGTCAGCGTCGCCCCGTTCTTTCCGCTCTGCGAGGTTGGCGAGATCGAGACGCTGACGCCCCTGATGGTTGTCACTTGCGCAATGCAGCTGTTCGAGTCGTTCACTGTATTATCGGTCTGGGAGGTCGCCGTTACTGTTATGTTGTCTTGGGCGAGTTCGGCCGCATCATCTGGCACTGTAACGCTAAGGGTCGCGTCCCCGCTGCTCCCCGCCGATAAGTTGAGCGTTGTCGGCAATACACTTGGCGACCATCCGGCATTGTCTGTGACCGTCAAGGAATAGTTGTCCGGAACGGTGCCAGTATTGTTGACCGTCGCGGTGTAAGTCAGCGTTGCCCCGTTTGGACCGCTCTTATAGCCCGGCGAGATTGAAACGTTGACGCCCCTGAAGGTTGTCACTTGCGCAATGCAGCTGTTAGAGCCGCTCACAGTGTTATCGGTCTTAGAGGTAGCGGTGACCGTTACGGTGTCGCTCGTGCCTACTATAGCATTATCGGGCACGGTCACGCTGAGCGTCGCGGTCCTGTTCTCGCCGGGCGGGATGGGCCCCAGCGTGTAGTTATCCAGCGTCGGCCCCCAACCCGCGTTGTCGGTGACGGTGAGATCGAATGTATCCTCAGCGTAGCCCAGGTTCTTTACGGTTACTGTGTAGCTAAGCGTCGTGCATGGTATCCCACTCTTGTAGCTCGGCGAGATGCTCACGTACACGCCGTAGGTTGGCGGCTGGTAGCGCCAGAAACTGCTGTCCGTATAGGCGCGCACGAGGTATAGATATGTTCCATCGGAAGCCAATCGATCGCCTGCATTCGATTGGGCGCCGGGCGTGTTTTGCAAGCTATACCACTTGTTCTCCGGGATGCTGAACCGGAAGAAATCAGTTTGACCGGATCCTCCTACATTCGCATATATGTAATTCGTGCCAACATTCTCTAGACCATCACCAGAGTCCCAATACGTAGTAGGACTATTAGGCAGTGAGGCCAGCCAATCCCATTTGGAGTTCACTAAGTCATAGCGCAAGAAATGGCCAACTTGGGTTGCGAAGATGCTTGAAGCCACGTAGAGGTAATTTCCGAGCCTGATGAGGCCTCCGCCGGTCCCTATAGCTTCGGGTGTATTGTCGATGAATGTCCAACCGTTGGTGGATATTTTATAGACATAGATCCAGCTTTGTTTTGTATTCGAATTGACGAGCAAGGCATAGATGTTGTCCCCACCATCGTAAGCGAGGGTGCTGCCAGAAGCTGCCCGCTGTGGGGGGACTGCCAATGCTGCGGATTTGGTATTGCTTGAAATATAGTACGCATAGAATGAAGGGGTGGTTCCGCCGGACAACCAATAGATATTGTCGGCGCGGTTCCAGACTACACTGATACCAGAGGTGGCGGTCACAGCCATGTTATACATATTTGTCCATGTGTTGGCCGCGATGCCGTACCTGTAGACGTAGTCAGGCGCCCCCTTTCCCTCGAAGGCGTAAACGTACTTCACGCCAGCATTCTCCGCGTAACATGCCGCCGTGACACCTATTGTCCCCGTATATGCCGCTTTGTTCTCCCACACTCCAGGAGTTGGATTTGCGGATGCTGTTTGGGATATCATGCTTATTGATAGAAGTGATACAGTTAGCAATGTCACTACTATAGGCAGCAAAACATTGCGTAAACTATTGGCCTTCAATTTTTTTCCTCCTTTTTTTAGAGGTTTTTGCCTCCAACTTAAACTGGTGCCAGAGAGTTATTAAATCCATTGATTTGACATAAAAAGCCGCCCAGATAATGTCAAATGTATTAATGTACTTCAGATAAACTGAAAAATGAACGGGGCAAATATCGCCAATTTCACGCCGTTTCAAAGCGTTCATCCGCTGATATCGTCGAGCATTCGCATAAAACAGGGCCCAAACCCAAATCGCCGGCTTGGAAATGTCACGTGGAAAGTGACTCTTGTCGACAATATCGCAAAGTTTTCTAGGACCTCCGCTCCGTTCTCTTGTAAAAATCTAAAAAGGTAAAAAAAGGAGCGTTGCGTTCGCTCCTTTTCGAACTTTTGCTGCCGCTTAAATCGGGATCTGTACACTTCCATGACCCAGTAGCCGCGGTTGTCCGTGACTGGTGAAGTATAGGATGGTTCGCTGTACGGCCCGTATGGTGCCGCCCATTGGTACATAGTGAAAGTTGTGCCGGCGAAAAGGTTGTCCGGGGTGGTGTTCGCACTCGTCAGGGGGAAGTGCACCAAGTTCCAGCCCGTTGCGAAGTACATAGTGCGGCTGCTCTGACGGACGCCACTAAACGTTATAGTGGTATCCTGGTTTTCCATGACCCAGTAGCCGCGGTTGTCCGTGACTGGTGAAGTATAGGATGGTTCGCTGTACGGCCCGTATGGTGCCGCCCATTGGTACATCGTGAAAGTTGTGCCTGCGAAAAGATTGTCCGGCGTCATGTTCTCGTTCGTGACCTGGAAACCGACGAGGTTCCAGCCGGCGACCAGGTGCAACGTGAAGTTCTCTAGCTTCTCGGTCACATGCGCTTGGGCGTTGTCGCTGTCCGTTGCGTGGCAGAACTGGGATTCGGCTGTAACGGTGATCTCCTTGTACGTGCTGGGCAATGCCTGATCCGGCACGTGTATGAGCATCGTTGCCTGCCTGTGCTCGCATGGCATGACGTCGATGAGCACTGGCGGTACGATGGTAATGTCTGGCCATCCGTCTGGTACGTAGCTGAGTATGATGTTGTCCACGACGTTGCCCGAGTTGTGCACGTCGATGGTGTAGACCAAGTTCTGGCTCGGCCATCCCTCCAGTAGCTTGTTCTCGATTACGACCTCGACCCCGCATGCCGGCTGCTCGGTCACGTGTGCTAGTGTAGTATCGTTGTCCGTTGCGCCGCAGAACTGGGACTCGGCTATGACGGTGATTTCCTTGTAAGTGCATGGCAATGCCTGATCCGGCACGTGTATGAACATCGTCGCCTGCCTGTGTTCGCACGGCATGACGTTGATGAGCACTGGCGGTATTATGGTGATGTCTGGCCATCCGTCTGGTACGTAGCTGAGTATGATGTTGTCCACGACTGTGCCCGAGTTGTGCACTGATATGGTGTAGGCCAGCGTCTGGCTCGGTAGTCCTTCTAGGAACGTGTTCTCGATCGTGACCTCGACACCACATGCCGGCTGCTCGATCACGATGTTCTTGTTCGCCCCGAGCGAGCCCGCGGCACCGGGTGCCGGAAGCGTCAGGGTCGCGTTGTTCCCTGCGGCGTCCTTGATCGTCCCACCGTTGAGCTTGAGCGCTGTCGTCGACGTGTAGTCGAGGTCGCTCGACGTGTCCCCCGCCTGCACCGTGTAGTTGAATGTCAGGGTGGCCGAGCCGCTCCCGCTAGCGTAGCTTGCGTTGCGGTCCGTGGTCCCGGTCTCGAGCGTGATGTACGGGATCCCGCCCGTCGTGACAACCGTCACGGCCTCGCTGAACTGCACCGTCACAGCGATTGCGGCTCCCGTTGTGTAGCTCCCGTCGGCCGTGGTCGAGGTCACGTTCGAAACCGTCGGGGCGACCGTGTCCAAAATCAGCGGAGATGCTTCTGGAGGCGTGCTCGTCGACGGCGGATCCGTTTCGGTCGAGCCGCCGCCTATCGCCACTGCAATCCAGCCATAGGTCCCGTCGCCGGATGTGATGTTGTAAGCGAACGTGCCATCAACCGAAGTATCTTCACCAGCCAAGGTCCAGCTCGTCCCGCCGTTCTTCGTGTAGTAGAGCTTCACAGAGGTCGGCGAGCCCGTGTAGGTGTAGGTGAGGGTGACGCTGGTGTTATTGGTGCTTCCCGTCGGTCCAGTTGCCGTTGCGGTTGAGGTATTGTAGGGCATGTTGTATCTCCAGAACTTGTAATCGCCACTCCCAGTACCGCGCCATCCGTAAATATCTCCTACTGAAGAGCCAACACTCGTCCAAGTGAAGCCGATCCTACAACCATTGGTATAGTCTATGGGCTCTGGCAAGTCGGCAAGGCGCACCCAATCGGTCTGTTGGAGGAGCCCTGTCTTAAAATTGTAGCGATAGAAATTGGGTCGATCAACCTCAAGAGAAGTCCCGCCGCTCAACGCATAGATATAATCTCCACCTGCCCATATCATGGAGCCACCGTCCCCCACCTCGGTCGCGAACTTGCCGGTCAGGTCCCAAGTGTTTGTGATGATATTATAGCGCCAAGCGGCATCGTTGTAGCCGGTCTCCACCAATTCGCCCTGAAGTGCGAAGAGATAATTGCCACCCGTCCAGACGAGGCTGCAGCCATCATCCTTCCCCGCCGGAGCGCTCGCCCTTGTCGTCCAACTGTTGGTTTTGATGCTGTAACGTGCGAAAGCCGTAGAATGATCACCCAAACATGCGTAAATGTAGTTGTCATCACCGACCCCCAACACGCTACCGGGGACCCACGCCAGAGCCCCACCAGCTGTCTGATCGGTCGGAGTGCTCGCCATGGCCGTCCAAGAATTGCCGCTGATCGAGTACCTGTAGAAGAAATAACGGCCGGTATCGCTATACGTCCCTCCCAAGAGCGAATAGATGTAGTTGCCGTTGTCCCAGACCAATGCCGTGCCATTCTTGAAATCTCCGGTCCCACCGCCCGGCAGCCCGCTCACGTTCAGTGGCGACCACGCGTTCGTCGCTGGATTGTAGACGTAAAAATAATCCGGAGAAGAGACATTGTAAGTTTTTGCCAGATAGATCTTGCCTTGAGCGCCAACTATCGCCTCACCATATCCCCAAGTCACTGGCGCATCTGTCGGATCATCCACCCAACTGTCGCCGCTCATCGTCACCGATTTCACGGAGGCGGATTGTGCCACGCTCCGAGGGATGTAGAGGGCTATAGAAACGACGAATGAAAAGCATAGTACTATAACTGCCGCTCGAACCCAAACTTCCTGCTGCTCACAGGGAAAGTGCCCTTTCAATCTACCACTAACTACATTGCATCCTAGCTGCTACCCTGTGTTTAAAAGTGTTGTCGTGATTATATAAAAATATGCTAAAATCTGGCTAAATTCTCGAGACTCTGGCCACCGCCAAAAATACAAAAATATGGTGGGGTCGCCGAGATTTGAACCCGACCTTTTCGCGCGCCGCCCGTAGGACACGAGATTCCACCAGCAGCACGAGGCCCACAGAACAACTTCTATGGTGTACATGAGGCTGAACCGCGGATTGCCATGTTTACTCATCATGTGGATTGTAAAGCCCTTTGCGCGCCGCCCAAGGGGTCTATACGCCTACTCAATCGAATATTAAAAACAGACTTAAAATCGCCGGCTTGGAAATGTCGCGTGGAAAGTGACTCCTGTCGACAATATACAACGTTTTCGAAGAGCTCCGTTCTCTTGTAAAAATCTAAAAAGGTAAAAAAAGGAGCGTTGCGTTCGCTCCTTTTCGAACTTTTGCTGCCGCTTAAATCGGGATCTGTACACTCCAATTCTGGTTTTCCATAACCCAGTAGCCGCGGTTGTCCGTGACTGGTGAAGTATAGGATGGTTCGCTGTACGGCCCGTATGGTGCCGCCCATTGGTACATCGTGAAAGTTGTGCCTGCGAAAAGATTGTCCGGGGTGGTGTTCGCACTCGTCAGGGGGAAGTGCACTAAGTTCCAGCCCGTTGCGAAGTACATAGTGCGGCTGCTCTGACGGACGCCACTAAACGTTATAGTGGTATCCTGGTTTTCCATGACCCAGTAGCCGCGGTTGTCCGTGACTGGTGAAGTATAGGATGGTTCGCTGTACGGCCCGTATGGTGCCGCCCATTGGTACATCGTGAAAGTTGTGCCTGCGAAAAGATTGTCCGGCGTCATGTTCTCGTTCGTGACCTGGAAACCGACGAGGTTCCAGCCGGCGACCAGGTGCAACGTGAAGTTCTCTAGCTTCTCGGTCACATGCGCTTGGGCGTTGTCGCTGTCCGTTGCTCCGCAGAACTGTGATTCAGCCACGACGGTGATCTGCTTGTAGGTGCACGGCACTGCACCATCAGGCACGTGTACGAGCATCGTTGCCTGCCTTGTCTCGCATGGCAAGACGTCGATGAGCACTGGCGGTATTATAGTGATGTCCGGCCATCCGTCTGGTATTACGCTGAGGTTGAAGTTGTCCACTACGTTGCCCGAGTTGTGCACGTCGATCGTGTAGTTCAAATAAGTGCTAGGTGGTCCCTCAAGGAACTTGTTCTCGATCGTGACCTCGACCCCGCAAAACTGATATATCCATGATGCTGTCTCGGTTATCGCGCTGCTCATCGTGACTTGGGCTGAATTGCTTGGACCAGTGTAGGAGCCGGTGCCGGTTCCGGTCCAGCCGCTCCAGACGTATTGCTCTCCAGGACCTGCGTCCGGTGCGGTCGCGGATATGCTAACAACCGTGCCATTGTCGTACCAGTAATCGCCCGCTGTTGGCGAGGTAGTTCCGAAGTTAGTGGCCATTGTGAGCTTGTACTGCAGCACGTAGTTAGCCGTGACCGTTTTGGAGGCCGTGACGGTGAGGGGGGAGCTATCGCTCACGCTGACTAGCCTGAACTGCTTGCCACCGGTGGTGCTAGAGACTATGCTCGAGTAGGTGAAGTTCTCGACCGTTCCATTGTCGACCCAGATGCTGTACGGCAGGTTGTCGCGCGTCAGCAGCAAACCGTTGAGGTTCTCGACCGTTCCTATGGCGGTGCTATCCAGCCCCGTCTGTGTGAACGTCAAATCGTACGCATACTGCCAAGCGAGAAAAGGATAACCGCTGTTCACGCCGTCGATGTTCCAGATGTTCACGTTTTTAACATCCTTATAGGGGTTCCCCACGAAGTCCCAAGGCGAAGTCAGTCCTGTGCTCCAAGTGTTGTCGGTGAATGTCCTGACGTATTTCATGTTCTCTGTGGTCTTTCCAGTCCCACCAGCACTCGTCGTCTTTCCAGACGTTTCTTTGTCCCAGAAGGAGTTGGACACGGTTCCTTGATTCAACCCGACGAGACCGCCCACATAAGTACCACCGCTCACGGTGCCGGTTGAATAGCAGTTGGACACGGTTCCATGACCCGCCCCGTCATAATAATTATACCCGACGAGGCCGCCCACACCACCACTGCCGCTCACGGTGCCGGTCGAGTAGGAGTTGGACACGGGTCCATAATTCAACCCGACGAGGCCGCCCGCATTACTATTGCCACTGCCGCTCACAGGGCCGGTCGAGTAGGAGTTTGACACGGTTCCTCCATAATTATTCCCGACGAGACCGCCCGCATCACTATTGCCACTGCCGCTCACAGGGCCAGTCGAGTATGAGTTTGACACGGTTCCTTCATTATACCCGACGAGGCCGCCCACACAATGATTCTTACCGCCGCTTACGGTGCCTGTTGAGTAGGAGTTGGACACGGTTCCATAATTCACCCCGACGAGACCGCCCACATAAGTACCATCAGTCACGTTCTCGTTCTCCAATCCCACGTTCTTCACCACGCCTCCAGAACCGACCAACCCGAAAAGACCGACGAGGTTAGTGCTGGGTCTGTTGATATACAGGTTGGAAATCTTGCATCCCCGCCCGTCAAAACTTCCGGTAAATTTGGTAGCACTCGTTCCAATCGGGAAGAACCCATAGTACCCGCCAGTGCCGTTGTCGTTCCAAGTTGTCGTGGCAGAAGCGTCGATGTCGTTGCCGAGAGCATAGTAGGCCGTCAAGTTGTCTTTCATCAGTTGCAGTTGCCCAATTGTTTTGATGATATACGGGTCTTCAGATGTTCCACTGCCCTCTAATCCTGTTACGTGCGCCATGGCGTTGTCACTGTCCTGTGCGCCACAGAACTGTGATTCAGCCACGACGATGATCTGCTTGTATGTGCACGGCGATGCGTTATCAGGCACGTGTATGAACATCGTCGCCTGCCTGTGCTCGCACGGCGCGACGTCGGTGAGCACTTGCGGGACTATGCTGATGTCCGGCCATCCGTCTGGGATGTAGCTTAGGTTGATGTTGTCCACAACATTGCCTGAGTTATGTACGTCGATCGTGTACGCCAGCATCTGGCTCGGATATCCCTCCAGAAGCTTGTTCTCGATCGTGACCTCGACCCCGCATACCGGCTGCTCGATCACGTGCGCCATGGCGTTGTCGCTGTCCGTTGCTCCGCAGAACTGTGATTCGGCTATGACGGTGATCTGCTTGTATATGCACGGCGATGCGTTATCAGGCACGTGTATGAACATCGTTGCCTGCCTTGTCTCGCACGGCGCGACGTCGATGAGCACTGGCGGTACGATGTTTATGTCTGGCCATCCGTCTGGTATCCAGCTGAGTATGATGTTGTCCACGACTGTGCCCGAGTTGTGCACATCGATGGTGTAGGCCAGCACCTGGCTTGGCCAACCCTCCAGTAGCTTGTTCTCAATCGTGACCTCGACCCCGCACACGACCTGAACGTGTGCCGTGACGGTGTAATTGTCCTTTTTGGTGTTGTCCCCCCTCGAAACCGCTTGAACCGTCATGGAGTTAGTCTGGCAGCCTCTAGCGGTCCAGGGTACGGTGACGCTTAGGGTTGCGGTATTATCGCTGGCACCAGGAGCTATCGTCAGTGGGGTCGGTGAGACGCTCGCACCCCAACCTAGAGTATCAGCAACGACGCTGAGGTCGAAGTTATCGGTAGCATTTCCGTTGTTTGTGACCGTGACGGTGTATGTGAGCGTTTGCCCCAGCAAACCTTCCTGGGCGTCTAGCGAGATCGAAACGCTGACGCTCCTGGCGATCGCCACTTCCGCTGTGCAGCTGGCCGAGGCACTGACCGAGCCGTTGTCCTGTGAGGTCGCGGTTACCGTCATGTTGTAAATCGTGCCAGCTAACAGACCCGATGGCACTGTTACGCTGAACGTCGCAGTATTGTCTTCATTAGGCAGTACGGTTAGCGAGTTCTCCACAATGCTCGGTAGCCAGCTTGAGCCTGCGTTGTCCGTCAGGTTGAATGTGTGCGAGACATTGTCCGTGTTCTGAACTGTAACTGTGTAGTTTAACGTCACGCCGTTCGCCCCGCTCTGTGATGGTGGCGAGATGCCCGTCCAGACCGTTCCTATCGGCGCTCTAGCCCATCCAGCGTAAGTGACGTTGTCGCTCACGTTGTCGCCCAGGCCCGATGGATTGGTCGTGGGATTGTATGGTCCGCTCTCGTCGCCCCACCAGTTGCACGTGGCGTTGAAAGTAGCACTTGTATCATCGTGGGCATTTTTGTTTATTATCCCGTAAGTAAGGTTGTTGTGAATGCTGTTGAAGTGGGCATAAGAGGATGGACTCTTGCATACTTCGATCCCAATGTAGTTGTTATGGAGATTGTTCCCTTCGATCACAACTGTGGAGTCGGCTTCAGGATAAGATTCCAGCCAACCGTTTATACCTATTGCATCGGAAGTCCACAATGGGGAAGACGCTAGGTTACTGCAGTTGTAGATTTCGTTGCCCCTGATTGTTACATTGCTGGCAGTGGCCGGGTCGTCGTTATCATATGCGCCTTCGACTTCTATACCGTAGTTTACCAAATTGATATCGTTATACACTTGGCCTATTATCGTACTATTGTAGATGCCGACAGTGCAGCCGTTGTAAATGAATACTCCGATTCTGCCAAAGTTTTCGATGACACAGGAATCGATGGTTACATTGGAGCCGTCCCATATGCCGATTCCCGTACTATACATATCTCCGACAGTGTTCGGGGACACCTTGCAGTTCTCTATCGTGCCGCTGGAGTTTTCGTAGATTATGCAGTAATTCTTTGAGTTAATGGTTCCCAAACCATCGCCTTCGATGTCCAAGCCTTCCAGAACAATGTTCGTCGAGTTCTTTACGAAGACCACCGTGTCTCTATTGCCATAGTTAGTACTCACGGATTGCACACCTTCGACAATGGGGACGCTGGCCGCCTTAATTGCCAGATTACTCTTTCCGTTTACGGTAAACGGACCATACGTACCCGAATGCACGATTATGGTGTCGCCCGAGGATGCTGCGTCAACTGCGGATTGGATGGTGCCAGTGTTGTCGACGTGGAATGTCATGGGAACTGTTCCAATGGTGAACCCTAGCCACGGGCTGTAGAGCACGTTAGTGCTTATGTTGTCGCCAGTGCCTGGGCCAGATCCGCCTGGACCGCTGGCATTGCCCCACCAGTTGCACGTGGCGTTGAGGGTGCCTGAACTACCATTGTAAATGCCGTAAGTCTGGTTCCCGACGATGTTGTTGAAGTGGGCGCTGACATTGGCGGCGTTAACTGCTGCTCCGATATGGATGCCTGAACCGGCTGATATGTTGTTGGTTATGGTGTTACCTGTGATGGTGGTTCCAGAACCCACAGCGGAGTCGAGATTTATACCGTTTTGCCAGTTGGAAATGGTGTTGTTGCTGATCGTAGCAACTATACTGCCATCACTACCGTCGATGAGGATGCCATCCCCTGATCCGCCCGTGAACTGGTTGCCTTGTATGGTGACCGCAAGAGTAGTGCCTGAATACATACTCCAAGTCTCGAGTCCCGCAACACTGAAACCGCTTACTGTGTTGCCCACGAAAGAAGTGGTCCAAGACCCTGGTGTTATTAACCCTGAGTGCTGGAATAATAGACCATCCTTTCCGACGGCTCCACCGCTCACGGTGTTGCCCGTCGCCGAGCCGCTCGTATCATTGAAACCGATTCCGATCTGACAATTGTCTATGGTGTTGCCGTTGGCGGTAGACCCACTGCCACCACCTACGAGCAGGATTCCCGCGTCCCACCAAGTCTCTGGACCGTAGACGAGGTTGCTGATCGTGTTATTGTTCACCGTTGCTGTGGCCCCTTGGCCGACAGAGACGCCGTTCTGAGCTTCGTCCGTAATGGACCCTCGCCCAGTAATCGTGTTATTGTGGATATTGGCGGTAAGATTGCTTCCCATCGTTTCTATGCCGTTCTTGTCATAGTTTGAAATGGTCGAGTTTTTGACTTCGACGGAGACTGTGTTCGTTGCCGCTGACAGGTACATGCCGTAAGCTCTGTCTGCGCCGCTCCAGGCACCTCCTCCGACGACGCTGACCGTGTCTACTATGCCACCCGTCTCACGGTAGAAGATTCCCGCAAGGTAATCTGCTCCCGCTGGCTTGGTCGTAACACTGCTTTCATCAACTTTCAGGTTCTCCACGATCACGCTGCTGCCATCAGGTACGTTGGCTACAATGATACCTGCAATGTTCTTCGTGTTGGGCGTACCATACCAGAACAGACCATCGAACACTTGGGTAAGCTTCGCAGCGGACGAAGGCCTGACAATCGTATTTTCGCCAGAACCCTTCAGCGTCAGGCTCTTGTTGATGACCACCTGCTCGTCAAAGGTTCCAGGATACACAAAAATCGTGTTGCCAGAGTCAGCGTCATCTACGGCCGCCTGAATGGTGGTGTACCAAGTCCCCTTGTTCACGTTGTATACCAAGCCGGGCGTCTCAATCACGTGTGCTAGTGTTGTATCATTGTCCGTTGCTCCGCAGAATTGTGATTCGGCCACGACGGTGATCTCCTTGTACGTGCTGGGCAATGCCTGATCCGGCACGTGTATGAACATCGTCGCCTGCCTGTGTTCGCATGGTGCGACGTCTGTGAGCACTTGCGGGACTATACTGATGTCAGGCCATCCGTCTGGGATGTAGTTGAGTACGATGTTGTCCACTACATTGCCAGAGTTGTGCACGTCGATCGTGTACGCCAGCATCTGGCTTGGATATCCCTCCAGCAGCGTGTTCTCGATGGTGACTTCGACACCACAATAGGGCGCCACTTGGGTGGTAAAATCGAGAATACTTCCGTAACTTGTTCCTACTGAATTGGTGGCAAATGCCTTGAAATAATATTTAGTTCCGGAAGACAGACCGGTCATATCTTTCGTGTACGCCCCCGTCGTTCCAGAAACCGTGTATTTCGTGGTCGGATTTGAACTAGTGTCACAGTAGAAACCCCTCTCAGTAATAGTTGCCCCGCCGTCTGAAGTCACAGTCCCATTCAGGGTGGCGGTGGTTGTCCCCACGGGGGTAGCGGCGCTGGTGGTGACCGTGGGCACGGTTCCTGCTGAACTGGCACTAAATGTAATATCATCTATATTGATATAGCCCGCCGTGCGAACATAAGTCCATTGGAATTTAACGCTGGACTTGCCAGCCAAACTACTGAGGTCTCCGGTGTCACTTACTAAATGAAAAGCTGAATCGTAGAGTACAGTAAATACTGGCACTACAGATACGGTATAACTTACGCCACCATCAATAGAGGCATCTACCTTTACCGTGCTACCTACGGCAGTAGCCGTACACCTGTACCAAAAGCTCAAATGAGCACCGGTTTTCCCAGTATAATCAACCAGGTCGGAGATTATTAAATGCGTTGAACCTGAAGCACCTGCTGTAGCACCTGCTGAGTAGGTTCCGCCGGGGGTATGATTCCCTGTTCCTGTGCTCTTTATCGTAATACTACCCGTGAAAGTCCAGCCAGCTGGAATCGCCCCTGCGTGCTCAAAAGTCTCAGTGAACGGAAAAGTGCTGATCGTCCCACTCTCAGCCAGAGTCAAGTACGCGCCCCCATCGCTGGCGGACTTCTGGTTCGCGAAGTCGGTGACTGTACCTTTCACGGCATTGTATGAAGAAACGCAAGTATAAGTATCGGGGTTTGCGTTTGCCGTTTGCGTCGATAAGCTTAGTGCCAAAAGCGATGTTACTAACAATGTCACTAATAAAGTCGACAGCAATAAACTACTTGAGTACTTAGGCCTCACTCTTTTTTCCTCCTCCCTTCTTATGCTATTTTAATGCTCTATAAAGCTTTCTTATGTCAATACGCTTAAAAAACTCTATTAATGCTACGAAAATAAATAAAACGGCTAAAACCGCCTTAAAAAACAAAAAAGGGGTTCCCCTGAGTTCTGCTGCCACTCAGAGCGGTACGGTCGCCGTCGTGCTCTGGTTTTCCTTGACCCAGTAGCCAAGGTTATCCTCGACGGGCTGGTTGTTTGGAGGTTCGCTGTACGGCCCGCCTGGCGCAGTCCAGTAGTACATCGTGTAGCTCAAGCCGGCGAATAGGTTGTTCGGCGTCATGTCAGCGTTCGTAACTGGAAAGCCGATGAGGTTCCAGCCGGCGACCAGCCGTAATGTAAATTTATTAGATGCGAGCCTGAGAGGTCAAAAGCACCCTACATAATTTGAATATGTATCCAATTAAGTAGGGAAAAAAGCCCACCTAAAGAAAGGTAAAAGAGGATTGATGAACGCAATAGCAAATGCGTCTCGCCTGCTGAATTTGAAGCAAAGGGGATGGTGATGAACAAGCCTCTAAAAGTCATACGATTGACTGCGGTAATGGCAATGGTGGCGCTAGCGACATTGACCATATGGCTTCCGTTCGCCAAACGGGCTTCCGCACAACCTGAGGGTTTACTCTCCCATGCCCCGATCCTTATCGACGGCGATGCAGGCTTCACCCCCGCGAACGGCGTAACCTCGGGCTCGGGCACCGCAGCGGCCCCATACGTGATCGAGGGCTGGAATATCGATGCATCGAGCGCAGATGGGATAGAAGTAAGGAACACATCGGCGCACTTCATAATCAGGAACTGCTACGTGCACGATGGGGGGGACAATAACAAGCGGGGGATATACTTTGAAACAGTGAAGAATTGGAAAATAGATAATGTCACGAGCATCAACAACTTTCAGGGCATATTTCTCGTCTATTCCTCTGACGGAGCTATCGATAACTGCACCTCCGAGAATAACCTGGCCAAGGGCATTTGGTTGTGGTATTCCCCGAACAACACCGTCATCAACTGCGTTACTAGGAGGAACCACTTCGAGGACATCCACCTCTGGCACTCGGATAATAACATCGTCGAGAACTGCGTGCTCGAGGGCTATGATCACGGCATCACCATAGATACCGCAGAGAACAACACAGTTACGAACTGCTCGGTAGAAAATAACAACTTCGGCGTTTACTTTAACATATCGAGCGGCAATGTGGTGGAGAATTGTATCGTCGCGGGCAACAATTTCGGCGTCACCGTAGTATCCTCGAGCAATAATGTCGTAAAGAATAGCATCATCAAGAACAGTAAATTGGGTTACAAGATCGATAATTCCTCGGAGAACAATCACATCTACCATAACGACTTCATAAACAACGTGCAACAAGTCATCGATTATCGCACAAATTACTGGGACGACGGCTACCCATCGGGAGGCAACTACTGGGGCGATTACATGGGTGCCGACAACTATCGGGGTGAAAATCAGGATATACTCGGTAGCGACAACATCGGAGACACGCCCTATCTCATCCCCGGAGGAACAAATAGGGACAGATATCCGTTCATGAGCCCAACCGCCAAAGTGCCGCCTGGGCCGTCACCTGAAGTACCGCCTGAACGACCATGGGGCCTGATTATCGGGATTATAATTTTTGCAACGATTGTAATCTGTGTAGCGGTTTGGTACCTGCTGAACTCGAAGAAGAAGGGTCTTTGACGTAATCTCAAATTTAGGAGTAGAGAAAGATACGGGTGGAAGTGAACGATGACTAAAGGCTTCAAAATATCCATATTGTTGGTTATTTTGTTGTGCTCATTTTTGGCTCTGGCTATGCAGCTCTTTTCGGTCGGCTTGGCGAGAGCGATGGTCACCCGCGACCCCATACTAATCGGCGGCAACGCCAGCTTCACCCCCGCGAACGGCGTCACCTTCGGCTCGGGCACGGAGAACAACCCCTACATCATAGAGGGCTGGGATATCAACGCATCGAGCGCCAATGGGATTGAAATAAGGAACACGACCGCATATTTCGTCATAAGGAACTGTTACGTGCATAATGGAGGGTATCGGGGGATATGGTTCTTTAACGTGACAAATGGGAAAATCGACAACAACCTAGTGGAGAACAACTCCACCGGCATCTACCTAGTTGGCTCGAACAACAACTTCATCTCGAACAACATTGTGGGAAACAGTGAATACGGCATATGGATCTACCGCTCGGACAACAACATCATCTCAAACAATGTTGCAGAGAACAACAACTACGGCATCTTGCTCTATTCCAACTCGAACTACAACCTCATCTCGAACAACACCGTGGAGAACAACGTCCACGGCATCAACCTCTCCGAGTCGGACAACAACCTCATCTCGAATAACACCTTGGAGAACAACGAGGTCGGCATCTTCCTCCACTACTCGGGCAACAATTTCGTCTCGAACAACATCTTGAAGAACAACGGCAGCGGCATCTACCTCGCCTGGTCTGACAACAACCTCGTCTCGAACAACATCGTGGATAACAGCCATCAAGGCGCTGTATACTCGCTCGCAGTCCCGCCAGCCGGCAGCGGCATATATATCTACAACTCGGACAACAACCTCATCTTCCGCAACAACTTCGTGAACAATATAAACCAAGCGCACGATAACGGGGTAAATCTCTGGGACAACGGCTACCCATCAGGAGGCAACTACTGGAGCGATTATGCTGGTGCGGACAACTATCGAGGTGAAAATCAGGACATACCCGGTAGCGACAACATCGGTGACACGCCTTACCTTATCCCCGGAGGAACGAATCGAGACCGATATTCGTTAATGAACTCAATCGCCGAAGTCCAGCCGGGGCCGTCACCTGAAGTACTGCATGAACCACCGTGGGGCCTGATAATCGGGATTATAATATTGGCAACGATAATAATCTGTGTCGTGGTTTGGTACATGCTGAACTTGAAGAAGGGTCTTTGACGTGATTTCTAATTTAGGGGTAGAGAAGGATATGGGTGGAAGTGGATGGAAGGCTTCAAGAGATCCTTAATCTTGGTCATGCTGTTGAGCTTATTTTTGGCTCCAGCTATGCAGCTTTTTTCGGTCGGCGTGGCAGAAGCGATGTCCACCCGCGGTCCCATCCTAATCGACGGCAACGCCAGCTTCACGTCCGCGAACGGGGTAATCGCCGGTCTTGGCACGGAGAACAACCCATACATCATAGAGGGCTGGGACATCAGCGCGCAGAACGCCAACGGGATCGAGATAAGGAACACGGATGCGTATTTCATCATCAGGAACTGCTACGTGCACGACGGGGGGGACAACAACGACGGAATTCATATTCGCGACGTGAAGAACGGGACAATAGAAAATGTGAATTTTACCAACGATCTCCATGGCATTTACCTTGGCTCATCTTCAAACAACTTCATCCGAAACTGCACCGCCTCGAACAACGCTTTTGGCATCTACTCCTGGGTCTCCCCAAACAACACCCTAAGGAACAATGCCCTTTCGAACAATTGGCGCAATATCGGCTTCCATGGCACGCAACCATCCCATTTCTATCAGGACATAGACAACTCAAACACGGTTGAGGGCAGGCCCGTCTATTACTTGGTCGAAAGGGAGAATTTGACCATCGATGGGAACGTCATGGACATAGGATATTTGGGTCTAGTTTCCTGTAAAAATATCCTGGTAAAAAACCTCAACATCAGAAATAACATCAATGCGGTGCTGCTCGCCAACACAACAGACTCCACGGTAAAGGACTGCATCCTCACGAACAGCTCCTATGGGGTACATCTCAACTCCTCCTCAAACAACCTCATCGAGAATTGCGTGACTTTGAACAACTCCCACGGCATCTATCTCCACTTTTCCTCAAACAACAACATAATTAGAAACTGCACCACCTCGGGCAACACCTCCTATGGAATCATCTTTTACCTCTACTCGAACAACAACCGCGCCTACCACAACAACATCTTAAACAACATAAATCAGGCGCGCGACGAGGGCTCCAATTACTGGGACGACGGCTACCCATCTGGGGGCAACTACTGGGCGGATTACAGGGGCGTGGACGAAAACCATGGTGAGAATAAAAATACACCCGGGAGCGACGGGATTGGCGACACGCCCTATCTAATCCCTGGAGGGGCAGGACAAGACCGCTACCCTCTGATGAGTCAAGCTGTTACAGTGGAGGTCAGCTCCTTAGGGATCGAACCCTCAGTGGTGGAGCCTTCCAAGCCGGTAACCATATCAGTAGACGTTAAAAACAAGGAAAATTTGGGACACACTTATTGGGTAAAACTGGAAATCAACGGTGTCGCCGAATCCATCGAAAATGTGACTCTCGCCAGCGGAGAGACGAAATCTGTGACATTTACCGTGGCCAAGGGAGCCGAGGGAAACTATGAGGTTGAGGTAGATGGGATTGGAGGAACTTTTACGGTCGCGAAGGCTCAGGTCACCCCGTCCTTGAACTGGCCGCTCATCATCGGGCTTATCTCCTTGACGATCGCTATAATCGGCATTTTAGCGGCACTTTACATAAGAAAAGGTGCGGTGGTCGAGAAGCCTTCATTTTTGGCGTAATTTTTGGGGTCAGCTACTTAATGGTACTTGATTAATAACAGTCGATAGCAAAAGTTTTATTGAATTTAAGACAAATTGCCGATTCCATGCTGGTCGCGACTTGCGTCATCGACTGGCGGGTTGAGAAAACATCTACCGACGTCCCGAGCCTTCGTGAAGGGATCTAGGTCCCTATCTATCAATAGCCGGCTTAGAAATGTCACGTGGAAAGTGACTCCTGTCGACAATATACAACGTTTTCGAAGAGCTCCGTTCTCTTGTAAAAATCTAAAAAGGTAAAAAAAGGAGCGTTGCGTTCGCTCCTTTTCGAACTTTTGCTGCCGCTCAAATCGGGATCTGTACACTCCAAATCTGGTTTTCCTTGACCCAGTAGCCGCGGTTGTCCTCGACGGGCTTGGTCTTGTCCGGTGCTTTGTACCCGGTGCCAGTCCAGTAGTACATCGTGTAAGTTGTGCCGGCGAATAGGTTGTTCGGGGTAGTGCTCGCGCTCGTCAGGGGGAAGTGCGCTAGATTCCAGCCAGCAACTAGGTATATAGCGCGATTGTCAGGTGGGATACCAGCCATCGTCACCGTCGTACTCTCGTCGACATGGACCCAGTAGCCACGGTTGTCCTCGACGGGCTGGTCCTTGTTCGGTTCGTTGTACGGACCGTCTGGCGCAGTCCAGTAGTACATCGTGTAAGTTAAGCCGCTAAACAAATTATTCGGAGTCATGTTCTCGTCTGTGATTTGGAAACCGATGAGGTTCCAGCCAGCGACCAGTTGAAGCCCAGCTCCTATGCCTTGAACGTGGGCCAGGCAGCTTTTGTTGTCAAATACCTCCGTATTATCCTTCGAGGTCGCTTTGACCCATATGTTGTCACAGGTGCCGCCAGTTGCATCAGTTGGTATGATGACGGTCAGCTTCGTTGTCCTGTTTTCACCCTGCGGAACCGAGAGCCAGCTGTTATCTAGGTTCAGCGTCCAGTCGGCGTTATCCCCTTTCGTGAGCAGGAAGTTCTCCAGGACGTTGCCCAGGTTCTTGACTAAAACATTGTACTTGAGCGTTCCCCCGTTATCGTTCTCTTGGCTAGGAGGCGTGATCACCACCTCGACGCCTCGAACGATGACTGGAACGAGCTCGTAATTGAGCGTTATCTCCGAGAGTTCAGGCGTCTGGGCGACGGCGGTCGTCGAGAGCTCCACGCGATATTGGATGTAGCGTTCATTCTCCATCAGAGCATTCTCAGCGCCGTTGCTATGCTGATACCAGTCGCTCCAACCGCCATCGTACGGGTTGTCGTCGCCGCCCGTGCGCGCCTTCACGATGATGCTCGTCCCCGTGGGCTTATTCTCGACCCAGCTTATTTTCTTCCAGTCTGCAACGCCGCCAGCATCGTAGATCGAGGACTCGAACCAGCCAGTCAACCTGAAAACCGAACCAGAGCTCACGAGCCTTATTTTACCCGGCAAGCTCCAGCTAACATTATCGTTGTCGTAAAAACCAAAGTAGGCCCTGTTCCAGGTGCCCATCTGTAGCACGGGCTTGGCCGGCCCCCCTTCCCAGTTCGTCTGCGTCCACCTCTGGGTCGGAGTTATATTGGACTGCGAGTCCGCTATCCCGCCTGTGACCACCAACGCGAAGGGCTGTGCATTGTCTCCAGCCTCTCCGTTCGGCACGTTGGACCCTATCACCTCGACAATGTACGTCCCGGTCGGAAACTTGTTGTTATCGGGCAGCAGCAGGACGGTCTCCTCGACGTTGCGATTATCGAACGATCCGTCAGTGGTAGAAAATCCAGGGTTATAACTGGTGAAAACGTTGCCAAGATACACGCTGCTGTTTGGAGCGGTGACCTTGAGGTTCAAGTCGTTGACGAGTTGTACAGAGGCGGCGGGCGAGCCAGGGTAGTCCGTCCACGCCAGCGTGAACTCCAATGGTTGGGTGTTATCGCTGATCTGAATTTGATATGTTATCGTTTGGCCAGTGGCCACGCCCCGATTATTATCGACGACCCACATTCTCTTGGCATCGCCTTTAAAGTACAGGGAGTTATTCAGGTTGACCCTTCCCCAGCCCTGATCGCCGTTCGGATACTTCGTTCCATTTTGATATGCGCTGCTGCCACTTATCTCGGCGGCGCCGTTTATCAAGGTCGCTCGGACCAAAGCGGAGGACGGCTCGAACGCGTTGATCAGATTTTTCTCTCCCGTCGGATACAAACCATCCTCATAGTACTGCCTGATTAATGCCACCGCGCCCGCGACAGTCGGCGTCGCCATGCTCGTCCCCGACATCTGGGTGTAGAGATTATCCCCGCTGTAATATGCCGACCATATGTCAACACCGGGAGCCACGACGGTAGGCTTTATCCTGTTATCATCCGCATACCCCCTGCTACTAAAAGAGGCCATCGAATCCGCGCTCGTCCCATTCAGCGTCGCCCCAACGCTGATTGCATTCTTTGCCTGCGCTTCGAATGACAGCGAATTAGGACCAGACCCACTGTTCCCCATTGCAAAAAGAACCTGAAAGTCTTTGTGTTGCCACATAAAGTTATCAACCATTTGGGCAGGTAGGTCATACCAAGAGATATCTCCCTTTTCATTTTCACCGCCCCAGCTGTTGGTGTGGATCAGAGAGCCGATGTCGTATGCCGGCTGGAAGAGGTTGTTGTAATCGTCCGGGGGGTAGACATAACCACTACTGTCATAAGCGATATCTTGCATCACTATCCGTGCGACGAACGCCTGCCCATCGTGCTTGCCCGAGCTGCCAGGTGCGCTGTCGTACGCACTCCACGTGCCCGCGTCTCCCGCCACAGTGCCAGCGACGTGGGTGCCATGCCCAAGCTCGTCCCCTATAGCACCACTTGCACCAGAGGGAACGTAATAGGCTTGGACTTTGCGATTCGTCGGTCCGGCGGCCTTACCCGGGTCGACGAACATCTCGTGGCTCGGGCGATCTGAAGCATCGACGCGCAGGCCAGTATCCGCGATCGTCACTATCTGATTTTCTCCCCGGATGCCATTATCGTGAACTGGAGCGAAGCCGCTCGTGCCAGATTGTATCACCCATCGCGCAGTATCGTTGAATGCGACGCGGGGGGCCCAAGGCTCAATCCAGACGACATCATTCATCGCTGCTAGCTCGGAAATCTTAGCGGCGTTTACCTGCGCCCCTATTATTTCACCCGCCACACCAAGGACCTCGCCACCAAGATCGCCGACCATCGACACCACTTGATCCAGACCATCGCCAGACGTCAAGATGTCAACCGTTACGGGCTCCGCCGCCTTGGCCAAGAGATCGGGATGGATCTTGTACGCTGGCTGGTAGATGCCGACCCACCGAACGAACGGGAGAGATTGAACCTTTGTTTTTACAGAGGAGTCCATCTTCACCAGAAATGCGTAATCGGGGATGTACCAAGAGAGTGTCCCCCCCAGTTCCTTGATATACTCTTTCCATTCCGCCCTAATCGAACCACTGAACTGCACGATGAAGTAACCACCTTCACCTGCTGGATACGATGCTATCACAAGATCAGGCGGGAGCCTGGGCCCCTCTCGTAGCGGATCAAAAGTTGCCGTCTTTAGCCGTATGAAAAGCGAGGGGGTTTGGGCAGCGGATTTTTCTATAGCCCCTCTTGCAAGGACAGACTCAAATATTGATGTGGAATTTGACCCTCTCACCTCAGATGCTGAAACCCCCATAAATGCAACTGATAAAGAAAATGCTACCACGAGTAAAAGCAAGAGTATACTACGCGCAGTTACGTTACTTGATAAAATGCCATTCTGGTATTTGGTCCTCACCTTTAGCCCTCCTTCACACTCAGAAATTTTGTCGGCTTTTCACAAATCACTTTCACCACCCCAACGCCCTCAGAGGCCAGCGCTAACCTTCCTCAAGATACTGCGGCGCCTCCCCCTCCCGCGCCTGCGCGTTAGGTACCCAACCGTGAATACGACTACGACTATTATGGCGGCGATAATGATGATTTGAATCCATGACCACGGTATCGACAATTCCCCTCCTTCCATAATTACTAGGGCTAGGGCGCGACAGGTGGCGTTGGCCCTGACTGCTCGATCCACGGATGAGATCGCCCAGACGTAGAAGATCATGGAGCTACCGTTTGAACCGGACGGCACCGTGATGGTCAGCGTGGCCTCGCCAGATTCACCGGGCTCAAGGGCGAGCGAGTCCGGGACGATACTTGTGCGCCAACCGGTCGTACCGCTGACGACGAGCATGTAGTTGTCTGCAGCTCGACCCGTATTCGTGACCCTTGCCGTGTAATTGAGCATGGCACCTGATGGACCGTTACGATAACCCGGCGATATCGTTACTTCGACCCGCCTGAGGATTAATGCTCGTGCCAGACAAGTGGCCGAATTGCTGACCGCGGCGTTCTCCCGAGAGGTTACGGTGACGGTTATTTTGTCCATCGTTTCGGGCATGGCGTTCTCTGGAATGGCGACGCCAAGTGTCACGCTGCGGTTCTCCCTGGCTGAAATCTCAATAGTATTCTCGGAAATCGATGGATTCCAGCCGGCATTATCGCTAAAAGTTAAATCGTAATTATTAATTATGTTACCAGTATTCGTGACCTCAATTGTGAAACTCAGCTTATCCCCGGGCATCCCATTCACCTCCGCCGGCGATATCGATACACTAACACCCCTAGTTATAGCAATGGAACGCGCGATGCAGGTCGCGTTGTCTGTGACGTTCTCGTTATCCCGTGAGGTGGCGGTGACGGTTATTTTGTCCCTAGTATCTGGAGCAGCGTTTCCCAGAATCGCGACGGTGAGCGCGGTCGTTCGTGTCCTCCCCGGCGCGACGTTTTCCAGCGAGTTTTCGGCGAGCGATAGATCCCAGTCGAGATTATCACTAGCGTGCAAAACGTAGTTGTCCGCGCTATCGCCGGTGTTTGTGACCGTGACGGTGAAGGTCATAGTCCCGCCGAGGATCGCGCTGTTCTCAGCAGGCAAAATCGATACCCTCACTTTACTGGATGTGGCGAGAACCACGCAGCTGTCGTTATCCTTTATCGTGCCGTTCCCCTGGGATACGGCGGTGACAGTTATATTGTCCTCGGAGCTAACGAATGCATTTTCAGGAATGGTCACGCTCAGCGTCGTCGTATTATCGAACGCGCTGGGCGAAATAGGCCCAACTGAGGTATTAGATAGACTCTTGGTCCAACCAAGGGTATCCGTGTTTTCGAGCGTATAGTTGTCCGAGACGTTGCCTGTGTTGGTTACCGTCACGGTGTAATTCAGCGTCGTCCCTGGAGTTCCTCTCTGGGAGCTCGGCGAGATGGAAATCGTGACGCCTGCCGCAGGTGGCAGCGCAAGAGCAGTCGCTTGTGCTGTGCAGCTGGCCGAGACGCTCACAGTGTTATCGGTCTTAGAGGTAGCTTCAACCGTTATGGTGTCGCTCGTGCCTACTATAGCATTCGAGGGTACAGTCACGCTTAGCGTCGCGCCCCCGCTATCCCCCGCCGATAAATTGAGCGTTATCGGCAATACACTTGGAGACCATCCAGCAGTATCCTTGTTCTCGAGCGTGTAGGTGTCCGAAACGTTGCCCGTGTTGGTGACCGTGACGGTGTAATCCAGCGTCGCCCCTTTCTGTCCGTTCTGAGAGCTCGGCGAGATTGAAACTTCGACGCCCCTGATGACTGTCACTTGCGCTGTGCAGCTGTTCGAGTCGTTAACTGTGTTATCTGTCTTAGAGGTAGCGGTGACCGTTATGTTGTCTTTGGCGAAGTTGGCTTCATTATCGGGCACAGTAACGCTGAGCGTCGCGTTACCGCTGCTCCCCGCCGATAAGTCGAGCGTTGCCGGCAAAACACTTGGAGACCATCCGGCATTGTCTCTGACTGTCAAAGAGTAGTTGTCCGGAACGGTGCTAGTATTGTTGACCTTTACGGTATAATTCAGCGTCGTCCCGTTTGGCCCGCTCTGCGAGCCGGGCGAAATCGAAACGCTAACGCCTCTAATGACTATCACTTGCGCTGTGCAGATGTTCGAGTCGTTAACTGTGTGATTGGTCTTAGAGGTAGCTTTAACCGTTATGGTGTCGCTCGTGTCTACTATAGCATTCGAGGGCACTGTTACCCTCAGCGTCGCGGTCCTGTTTTCTCTCGCAGGTACTGTGAGCGATGTCGGCGAAACAGTCGGACCCCAGTTGTCATTATCGCTTACCGTCAAGCTATAATTATCAGAGACCCTGCCAGTGTTGGTGACCGTGACGGTGTAATTCAGCGTCGTCCCGTTTGGACCGTTCTCGTAGCTTGGCGAGATCGAAACGCTGACACCTCGTATGGGCAAAACAACATTTCCTATAGCCGTGATATAGTCCTGGTTGACCTTTACCCAGTAGCCAACGCCGAGCTTGACGGGTGCGTTGTTGGGCGCTTCAACGTACGGCCCAAAGGGTGCATTCCAGTAGTACATCGCGAAAGTTGTGCCGGCGAAAAGCTTGTTCGGGGTCATGTTCTCGTTTGTTAAGGGGAAGTGTACAAGGTTCCAACCCGCGACCAGATATATCATGCGGTTATCTGGGCGTATGCCGTGGACAGTCACATTATCATCCACGTCGAGTTTGATCCAGTAGCCGAGGTTGTCCTCGACGGGCTGGTCATTGTTCGGTTCGATGTACGGCCCGTATGGCCCCTGCCAAATATACATAGTGTAGTTCAAGCCTGAGAAAATGTTGTTCGGGGTCGCGTTCTCGCTTGTTAAGGGGAAGCCAATGAGATTCCAGCCGGCAACTAGTCTCAGCGTAGGCTCAAGGCTTGTCACTTGCGCTGTGCAGCTGTTCTCGGCGGTCACTGTATTATCGGTCCGGGAGGTCGCTGTTACTGTTATGGTGTCGGTCGCTCCGCCTATCGCATTTTCAGGAATGGTCACGCTCAGCGTCGTCGTATTATCGAACGCGCTGGGCGAAATAGGCCCAACTGAGGTATCAGATAGACTCTTGGTCCAACCAAGGGTATCCGTGTTTTCGAGCGTATAGTTGTCCGAGACGTTGCCTGTGTTGGTTACCGTCACGGTGTATGTCAGCGGCGCCCCGTTCTCTCTGCTCTGCGAGGTTGGCGAGATCGAGACGCTGACGCCCCTGATGATTGTCACTTGCGCTGTACAGCTGCTCGAGTCGTTCACCGCGGCGTTGTCCTGAGAGGTCGCAGTGACAGTTATGTTGTCTTGCGTGTTGTTCTCAGCGCTCGCAGGTATTGTGACGGTCAGTGTGGAAGTCCCCGAGGCCCCCGCCGCAAGCTGCAAGGGCGTCGAGAGCGAGAGGCTGAGCGACCAGCCGGCGTTATCGCTTACCGTCAAGATATAATTATCAGAGACGTTGCCGGTGTTGGTAGCCGTGACGGTGTAAGTCAGCGTCGCTCCGTTCGGGCCGTTCTCGTAGCTCGGCGAGATCGAAACGCTGACACCCTTGACGACTCCCACATGGGCCCGGCAGCTCTCGTTATCGAATACCTCTATATTATCCTTCGAGGTCGCTTGGACCCATATGTTGTCCCAGGTGCAGCCCGTCGCGTCGGAGGGTATGTTGACTGTCAGATTCGTCGTCCTGCTTTCGCCATTCGGGACCAATAGCCAGTCGTTATCGAGGTTTAGCGTCCAGCCGGCGTTATCCCCTTTCGCTAGCTGGAAGTTCTCTTGGACGTTACCAGTATTGTTGACTGTGACTGTGAACGTAACTTGGCACCCGTTCTCGTTCTCCAAGTATGCTAGTGGTGTGATTACCACCTGAACTCCCCTGACGACCGGGCGTCCAGTAGCCTGGACGTAATCCTGGTCCGTCGCGTAGTTACCTGCAGTCGTTACGACGATGTTTTCGGTACCATTGGGTAATGTCGTGGTCAGCGTTACGGTCCCGCTCGCGCCTGGAGCGAGCCCTCCGGTCCAATTTTCAGGATCAAGAACTCCTCCATCGTACCAGACCCTGTAGTTGTCCGTATATCTGCCTGTGTTCTTGACGGTGACGCTGAGGGTCAGCGGGTCGCCAGCAGGACCTGTCAGCAGATCGAGGTTCTCAATTTTGGTGATGTTCACGGCGTTGTCCACGTACAGGGTCGC
>Ga0315282_10003567_pt1 | contig 27893 bp, 37 predicted proteins | sample YL17G07_20_MG_FD_203693 | JGI IMG/M metagenome (GOLD analysis project Ga0315282, IMG submission 203693) | Sediment microbial communities from Yellowstone Lake, YNP, Wyoming, USA - YL17G07_20 | ecosystem: Environmental > Aquatic > Freshwater > Lake > Sediment | place: USA: Wyoming | collected...
TCCTGACAACCTCAGAATTTAGCAAGGGAATCTTCGAGAAGTTTGTGCCCGGCGTGGAGGGAAAAGTTAAGGTAGCCTATCCCGGAACAGATACGGAATTTTACAAACCAAACCCAGATTTGAAACCTTCCCGGATTTTTTCGACCTTCGTGAGCAGTGGGAACGTTAAAGGTTGTGAAGACGGAATTTCGGCGTCAAAAATCTTATCCGAGGAAATAAAAGACTTCAAGTATATCATCCATATGCCCTTCACGGAGTATCCGCTGGAGAGAGAATACTACATCAAGCTCCATAAAATCATAGAGGCTATGGGGCTTCAAAAGAACGTCAGCCTCGTGGCGGGGATTAAGTTCCCGAGAGAAACCATGCCCAGAGTCTACCAGACGATGGCGGCGTTCCTAGCCCCGTGGCATCAGGCGTGTTTCGGATTCCCCATCATAGAGGCGGGGGCGTGCGGAGTTCCAACCGTTGGAGGTAATTGGCAACCGATAAACGAAATAATTAAGGACGGAGAGACCGGTCTATTATTTAAGGGAGAACAGAAGCCTTACACTAAATTCCTTGAGGGTGTAACCTTCGATGAGATGTGGAACTACGGTGATCCCTATGATATGGCGGAGAAGATGAAAAAAATTCTGGATAACCCAGCTGAGAGAAACCGGCTGGGGGAGAATGCAAGACAGCACGTTGTGGAAAACTTCGAGTCTAAGAAGAGAATTAAGGCGCTGGAAGAGGAGTTGTTGAAAATTTGAATTCAGACGATCAAGCGAACTTCATAGAATCCTTCAATAAGATCGTTAGCAAGGCACACGCTAGGTTAGTGAAGGAGATAGATAAGAATTTTCATAAATGGGGGTATGACGCCGCATATTTTGACCTCGACATTCAGACCATCTTCAAGATAGACAAAGAAACCTTCAGCAGACGCACCGAGGAGAAGGGAATGGAACGTGGATAATAAACTCCTAACCATAGTCATCCCCGTCCATAACCATTGGGAATACACGAAGAGGTGCCTTGGTTCTATCTATTTTTCAGATAATATTATATCTAAAATAGATATCTTGGTTGTAGACAACGCTTCAATGGACGAAACCGAGGATTTTCTAAACTTTCAAATTGCTTCGGGCTATCCTATCCGAGTCATCAAGAACCCCAAAAACCTAGACTATCTCCTAGCCGCGAACCAAGGCTGGAAGGAGGTCAAAACCCCTTATTGCCTTCACCTAAATAATGATGTTGTCCTAGAACCGAGTTGTATCAAAAACATGCTTGATGCTTTCGAGAAAGACCCCAAGATCGGGATTGTCGGAGGGATTCAGTTCTCGCCCACCGCCACCTTCGGAAAAACCCTCTTCCATAGGGGTGAAGATGTGGATAACCACGAAGACCTGAGATATGTAGTACCTATGACCGAGGAGGAGAGAAATTCATCTTTTGTAGAGGTCGAGACGACAGGTTTCTGTTGCGCGATGGTTAAGCGGGAGGTTTGGGAAAAGATAGGCTACTACGATGAGCAGTTTGCCCCAGCGATGTCGGAGCAGGAGGATTATTGCCTTCGAACTCGGGAGGCGGGGTTTAAGGTCGCCGTGGTTCCGAAAGCGTTTTATATTCATTACGTTGGAGTTAGTACGGTAGACAAACGAGATTATTATCAGGAGGTTCTAAAGATCAATAGAGAAAAGTTTTTAAATAAGTGGGGAGAGAAGCTGAAGGGAGGATTGATATGAAAATAAAGGAATTGTTTTGTATTCACGGAGATTTTCATTGGGAAAAACCAAATGGTTCTCCCCTCCCGATGATAATAGAGGCACCACCGGGAAAGATGATAGAAGTTATTCGCGTATGCGGAAGATGCGGTCAAAGGAAAACCCAACATTGGGGAACCGTTGGAGGAGAGGTTATTAAGGAATGGTAGTTCCAGACGCGGTGGACTTTGAGATGAGGGGCGGGAGCCATCCTGATCCCGAGATGAATTCATACGAGAAGGGAGTAGCGGAGAACGCCTATAAGTTAGTAAATACTAGCCCCCAATGGACAGAGTTAGGGTATAAGACTGCATATAATTTCCTTTACCTCAATAATTTCTATGGAACTAGGGACCCGGGAATTTTAGCGATTTTAAATAAGCTTCAACCCTATCCCGTTATGGTCGAGATGGAGGTAACTCAGGCAGTTTGCCCGCTCCGATGCAAGTTCTGCGAGCTTACCTATTGGGACGAAAAGCCACTTCAACTATCCTTCGAGGATTTCAAATACGCTATGGATCAGTTTCCAGACCTTAAGTGGGCGGGGATCAACGCTTTGGGCGATCCTTTCACCAACCCCCGATATTACGACATGGTAAAATATTTAGATGATAAAAGGGTAGCGCAGGAGATTTATATGACCACTTTCCTCCAAGAAGAAGCAGATATGAAAAAGTTTGTCGATCTTCATGGAATGGTTATGACCAAAATTTCCTTTGATGGAGCAACGAAAGAAACCTATGAGAATATTCACCAAGGTGGAGACTTCGATAAGGCGATAAGGAACGTCAAGGCCTTAGATAAATACAAGCGCCAAGCTGGAAAATTCTTTCCCCGACTTGAATTCCACTATATCATTACCAAAGAAAACATCCACGAGGCAGAGGCGTTCATAGCCCTAGTTGATTCTTTGGATATTTATTGTACTGATATAATGTTCTCTAGAATGCTCCATAATTTCAAGGAAGTGAAAGATATTTACATAGAAGTTCCTCAAGATTTAATAGATCGATTGGTTCAGAGGGGGAAGGGGTATGGAATACCCGTTTCTGTAAATGGCGATTCCAGAGCAATAAAACCCCCCGCTAATGAGTGTACGCAATTTTACATGCCTTATATATTTCCAGACGGAACAATTATTCCATGCTGTAATGGAAATGAAGCTAATATGCGAAAATGGCAACGGGAAAATAGCATGGGAAACATTTTCGAAACGCCGTTCCGAGAAATTTGGGAGGGGGAAAAATATAGAAATCTTAGAAATAGTCTATATTTAAAGAAGAAAGAAAGTTTTGATCCTGTTTGCAAGAATCTATGCGCTATACACGATATTAGTTGCGGAGTTGATAAGATTGGTAATTGAAGAAATACCTTACATAGAACCGATATCCATAGGAGAAAAATACGAATTTTCGTATAGAGGAATAGACTACGCTGGGAAAACTGTTTTGGATATAGGGGCCGATGTTGGTTCGACCGCTTCCTACTTTTTGAGGAGGGGAGCAAGGGGGGTTATTGCAGTGGAGGCATCTAAAAAGTATTTTGATATTCTTCTCGAAAATGCTAAAGGCATGAGAGGTTTATGCACTCCCATGTTTATGAAGGTAACTGAACCGGTTCAACTATCTTCCTTATTAGATACATACAAACCAGATGTTCTTCATATGGATTGCGAGGGATGCGAAAGGGTTCTACTAAGTATAAAGGTTGAAGAGTGGAAAAACGTTCCAGAGTATGAGTTAGAAGTGCACTATGATAAGGATATGCTTTTTTATTTTATTGAAAAATTTCTCAATATACGTTACGAGGTTTTTCTTTTCGTTATAGACCCGATCAACCATGCTTGGGCTTTAACTGCTAAAAAGATACCAGAAAAAGATTATGAGGCAATTCCAAATAAGGGATATAGAATGTGAGGTGAGAGAATGACGCGCGTGATGATAATTAACCCCCACTTTAATCTCTATGGAGGAGCAGAAAGGCAGGTTGTCGAACTTTCTAATCACTTAACCGATCATAACTACCGTGTAACGGTCTTTACAGTAGCCGCGGTTCCAGAGTTTAAAAACGCTCTTAAAGATACTAGGATAATAGAAACGGGAAACGAAAATAGCCTTGTTCAATATGTAAACGGATTTTCGCATAAGTTCGATATCATCAATCCGCACAACCACCCCACGGAATTATACTCAGTCTATCCATTCAAAGTCAAAAAGGTTTGGCAATGCAACGAGCCTCCAACTTCTGTCCTAGAGGGTAAGGGTTTGCCCCCCGAGGAAGCGAGATTTGTCAAGAGAACGACAACAAAGGCAGTCGTTATAAGCGACTATGATCGCTATAGATTCCAAAAAACTTATGATTTCACCCCAATCGTCAACTATCCCGGGGTTAGGTATAAATATTTTAGCGAAGAGATTCCAGTTAAAAATACCTTGAATATGAAGGGCAACTTCGTCCTGGCCCAAATGGGTATGTTCACGTGGACGAAAAACCAGAAGAAGTCTGTTGAGATTCTGGGAGAGATTAAGAAAGATATTCCAAACGCTAAACTTGTTCTAGTGGGTCATGGAGCAGATAGCCCCTATGGACTAGAGGTTCAAAAGAGGATAACAGAGCTGGGGCTAGACGATGATGTTTTTATAAATGACTATATTAGCGGAGACCAAGCTATTAGAAACCTCTATAAGCAAACGTCTGTTTTCATAAATCCCGTATTCGAACAGGGGGGGTGGGCTACAACCTTCGAGGCTATATCCGCGGGAGTCCCCACGATAGTCTCTGATAGGTTTGTTGCAGCTAATTTGGTCAAGGAGAACAAGTTAGGATGGGTTGTTCCCATAGAGGGATTTGCACAGAAAGTTTTAGATATTAGTGGCGATATAGAAGAGGAGAAGAGGAGAACGATGGAGAACGCAAAGTGGATAGGCGAAAACCTTATATGGGAGAAGTTCGGGGATAAGTATATGGAGATATTTGAGGGCGTGTTGTGATGTTAACCGCGATAGTTACGACCACGATCAATCCTCCCAGTTTTCTTGAAGTCTATCAGGAGAACTTCAAGAAGTTTGAAGTAAATCCAGAAGAAGTGGTCTTTATAATTGTCGGAGATAATAAAACTCCAAAAGAGTTTGTACTGCCCCTACACTTAAGATTTGAATATCCCTTTGAATATTGGCACCCAGAAGTCCAAGAAGCGTGGATTAGACAGACCTTCTCTCAAGATTCAAAAGAGATTAAGCGCCTCATAATCCCCCACAACGATCCCAGAAGGAGGAATTTTGGTTTCCTCAGAGCACAGGAAATAGGAGCAGATGTTATCATAACCATAGACGATGACAACCTTCCCCAACCTAACAGCGATTGGTTGGGGGAGCATTTAAGAGGACTGCAAGGCACTTCTCGCCCTATAATTCACTCTCCGAATGGAATCATCAACCCTTGTAGGCTTCTGCATATTAATGAGCCTTACGTTTATTCGAGGGGCTATCCCATCTCAGAGTTCCTTTCAGATGACGTAATTGTATATGCTTGGGAATATGGAAGGGGAAGTATCCTCAATATGGGTCTTTGGACAGAGAAGCCCGATGTCGATAGCTTTACAAACTTAGTCTATCCTAATCTTCATTCCTTCGGTCAAAAATTTCCCTTCTCTTATTTTGGAGTGGAAGGAAACAACTATTTCCCAATCAATACCCAGAACACCGCCTTTAAGAAAGAGCTTTCCATATTCCATAACCTTTATATGGATCCAAGTTTCATCCATAGATACGATGATATTTGGATGGGGCTATTCGCCCAGAAACTAGCTAACAAATTTGGAGATATTACAAGCTTTGGTCTTCCTCTCGTTATGCATAAAAGAAATACTCATGACTATCAGAAAGACCTCCGTACAGAGTTCCTTGGAATAGGCATGAACTCGAAGATGTGGAAGGAAGTCAGAAGCATGGATATCTCCAGCAAAAACTACACAGACGGTTTCTTGGAGATAGCCGACAAACTCCCTAAATTCCAAAATCCAGAAGTTAACAAATTCCTCAGAACCATGAAAGAGTCTATGAGGCTCTGGGTCGAGTTGGTGGATGTGATAGGATGAGAGCATTAGTTACGGGAGCGGATGGATTTATAGGGAGTGCCTTGGTTAGAAGGCTTGAGTCTACGGGCTTTGAGGTGACCAAAGTTGATAAAAAACCGAGACATAATGATACACTAAGGTTTGACGTAGCCGCCGATAATTTTTTCGGGAAGATAGGGGGTCTAAAAAGCTTCGACTACATCTACCACTTTGGGGCACCCTGCTCGGTTATCGAGTTCATTAAAGACCCCGTTTATTGTGTTAGAAACACTTTAAGGGGATTTCATAATGTTTTAGACTTGGCAATTTTAAACGATGCGAAGTTGATATATCCTTCCTCTGGAAATGTCTATGGAACCGTCCGCCCGCCTCTTACCGAGTCGAAGGAACCGAAACCTACAAACCTTTATGCGGTATGTAAACTTCAGTGCGAGGAGATGGCGTTGGATTCTGTAGCAAATAGCGTGGGGCTTAGAATCTTTGCAGGCTACGGACCGGGGGAGGAGAGGAAGGGCGAGCTTGGAAGTGTTATCTATCAATTCTTAAAAAGAATGATACGTGGAGAGTCACCGACGATTTGGGGAGATGGAACCCAGACCCGAGACTTTATCTACATAGAAGATATCATAGATGGAATAATCTCTGCAACAAGGGGCTTTGTTCCCTCCATAGTTAATCTAGGAAGCGGAGAGAGTTTTTCTTTCAATAAAGTAGTTGGAGTCATTAACGATTGCCTCAAGACTATGTATGGAATGACCGATGCCCAGCCAATCTATATAGAGAAGCCAAAATCTTATGTCGAGGATACTCTAGCTGATATCACTCTTATGAAGAAAACCTTAAATATTACCCCCAGACCTTTAGAGGTAGGTATCTTTAACTTCATTGATTATTTGAAGGAGAAAACCTGAACAAAATGAAACATGGAAAACATGGGAGCCAGAAGGCAAGAAAAAAGAGACATAAAGATAAAAGGAAGAAGGAAAAGATATGAAAATAGGAATTGTAAGTACATGGAAAGCAAAATGTGGGCTGGCAACTTATGCCGCAGACCTAGCAAACGGTCTCAAAGGATTGGGATTAGATGTTGTCATTCTAGCCGAAAAGAAAGATGTTCTCCCGGATGGGTTTGATCCCGACTTCGAAACGTATGGGATTCCTTCCATTGAATGCTGGTCTAGGTATGAGAACTTTGAAAAGCTTCTGGAAGTGGTTCGAAAAGAAAATATAGATGTCGTGCATATTTCTCACCAATTTGGGCTCTTCCCCATAGCCCCAACTCTCAATTATCTCCTATCGAACCTCAAAGCTATGGGAAAGAAGGTCATCGTCACCCTGCACGATGTCGTGCCTTACAACTTTGGCATGCTGGACTACTTCCAGCCCCTCATAACCCTCCCCGACTATATCATCGTTCACAACGAGCCCTCCAAGCGCCTTCTGGTGACCGACTGGATGTGCTCACCGGAGAAGGTCGTGAAGATTTGGCACGGGACGAAGTTGGTAGATATCCCAGAAAAAGACGACGCCAAAACTTCCCTAAAGATTTCTAAGGACACTAAAGTCATCCTGAGCTGGGGATTTCTATGGGAGTCGAAGGGCGTTCTCCCCCTACTTGAGGGCTACTCCCAAATAATTAAGAAGTATCCAAACTCGATGTTCATCCACGCGGGGGGTCTACATCCCCTCTACAAGGACACTGGCTATGTCAAAAGACTTATAGCCACCGCTATGAAGCTGGGGATAAGACCGGAGAACTTCAGGATAACGGGCTTCGTTCCAGAGAAGCAGGTTCCAACCTACTTTGGAGCGGCTGACGTCATCGTGCTCAACTACCATAGGGGAAGCATAAGCGCCTCGGGTGCGGCTCATAGGGCTTTGGCGGCTCATAGAGTGATTGTGAAAACAGATGATCCGTGTGTAGCTGAGGTGCCGGGTATGATGGTCTCTCGTGGGGATACTCAGGGGCTTTTCCAAGCGGTGCTCAGGGTGCTAGACGATCCTATTCTTCAACAGGAGTTGATAGAAAAGGCGGACAAGTTCGCGGAGGAGTCTAGTTGGGCTCGGATGGCTCTGGAGCACCAAAAACTTTATATATAACTCCCAACGTCTTTATTTTGGGATAGCCCAAGGGTTCGTCTCTCAGAGACGTTCACCGACTGACCAACACCTTGACGGTGGGCTAATCCCAAAACCCACCTCGAAGTGAGGAAGGAACGCGTAACTTCCAAAGGGTGGTGCCTTTCCTAGAGGGCTGGGTCTAGGAAACCCGCGGGGGAGGGTAATGCGGGAGGACATCAACCTCCTACCCTCCCGATTTTTTAATAATCTTTATATACAACTTCCACCCACGTATCTATCGATCAAAATGAGCGAAGAAAAAATTGCAACCTTATCAGGCACCGACGGAAACGTATTTGCCCTTCTGGGTCGCACGGGGAGGTACTTGGATAAGGCGAACCGCCAAGACCTCAGAAAAAGGCTCTATGCCGAGGTTAATAACCTCAAGTCCTACGATGAGGCGCTCAGTTTCATGGTAAAGCTTCTGGAGGAGGCGGGCTATGATGTCGCTTAACGAACCCAAAAACCCGCTTGGGTCGAATTACTCGGACTGGAAGTTTGTCGATAAGACCTCCGAGGGATGGTACTGCATCTATTGTAGACGGTTCATCAAGGAGCCCCAGATGGTCTTCGAGTCTAAGCCGATAGTGATATACAGGAAAGACCTCAAGGAGCGCTGGCTGGTTCACGATCATTACGATGGCTGTCGGGGATGGGAGTGAGAGAAAAGCTTAAATACTACTTCCATCCCCTAAAGTTATAAGGAGGAAAGAGATCATGAAGATAGATAAGAAGGAAAAATTGATAATATTGCTAGGTGTAGCTTTGATACTCGCAGGATTTGGATTAGTGTTTCAGCATTTAAAGATCGTGGAACTCCAAACCTTGATCGAGTCCTTACCAAAACCGAAACTTTGGTATATCTAATAAATGAGGTCTAGTTTTATGATGGAGCAAAAAAGATTCGTAATAGTTAGGCATCCCTTTACTAACGCGCGATTCATGATACATAATAGCACGTGTTCACGAGCACGCACGGGAGATTGGTATGGTCCATTCCTCAATATCACCGCGGCGGAGAGAGAATGCGAGCAGATAGCGAGGATGGTTTATGGGCCGGTCAAGATCAGTTACTGCAAAAGATGCAAACCAAGGGGGGCGGGTTTGCCTCAATGACAATCCTATTAGATGCCTCCCTAGATTGTAATGGTTCTTGCCTGTATTGCTACAATCGACCAATCCGAACTAAAAAACCGAGAGACATTCCAAACCTCCCCGCGATTAAGGAGACTATGAAACGCTTAGTTGATGCGGGGGTAGATAAACACATAACCATGCACGGTGGAGAACCCCTATTTCTCCCCTTTGACGCTTTGAAAGAACTTCTTGAGTATTCTTTTTTACTTACTGGTGAAAGTTCGATACAATCCAACGGAACTCTTATAACTGATGCTCATATTAAATTATTTAAAGATTGCAAAACTTCTGTAGGGATAAGTATTGATGGTCCTGAAAAATTAAATAGATTTAGATTCAATAAGAAAACCACATCGAAAATAATCGAGAATATTTACAAACTCAAAAAGAATGGGATAAGTGTCGGGTTGCTTTGTGTGATTAGCAAAGCCAACGGATTAAAGAAATATCGTGAACAATTCAAGGAATTTATATTGAACATGAAAGCCGCCGATATACAAGGGAGACTCCTTCCGTGTTCGCATCCCGATCCAAGATTCGAATTAACTATCGAGGAGGCAAAGGAGTTCTATGGCGATATGGCAGATTTCCTTATGGAGCAGGGTATATGGGGATGGTCTCCTTTTTCCGACGTTGTAAATTCGATTTGTGGCAGAACTGGTGATGTATGGTGCTTCTTCAAAGGATGCGATCCTTATTGCACTAAAGCTGGAATCGTGATCACCTCCTCTGGGGCAGTTTCGGTATGCCATAAATTTCAAGAAGAACATATTTCCTATACTTCTCCCTATACTACAATCAGAAAAGATATTTTATCTCAAACCGATTGTGCGGGGTGCAGGTTTTTCGATAACTGCACAGGTGGATGTCCCGCCGATTCTGTTGGTTGGGATTGGCGGAATAAGACCCGTTGGTGTCCCGTTTGGAAAATGCTTTTTGAAAAAATGGAGAATATCCTCAAGTTCGCCGATATTGAAACTTTAATAAAGAAAATAAAAGAGGAGAAGAAATAATTATGTCAACATTAGATTTCTCTGTAATGCCACTTTCCCGAGTAGTGCCTAAGACCAAGTATCGGGAGGTATCGGCAGAGATTAATATACTCTCTAGTGAAATAATGAAAGCGGAGATACTTTCGGTATCCGAAGGATTGCGCCCTTGTTCCACGTATCATATTAAGAGCGAAAGTGTTATGGAAGACCTAGAGTTCTTAAACAGCCTTGGGTTATTGTTTCTGCCTCTAAGAAAATGTAAACGAGTCGGAGGTTTCGCCCATAGATTTTATGAACCCTCACCCGGAGAACCTTATGATGTATACGGAGTGATTTCTAGGAGTTTAGAAGATGCTAAAAAATGGAAAGCCGCGAATAACTCATCTCCTACAGATAATCGTACGATTGGTGAATTATTGAATTATCCTAAGTGTTGTATTGAATTTTTCGAGAGAGCATGGAGACAAGGACATTATGATCCTATTTGGGACGCGGCATTGAATAGCAATATTGAGAGAATTGATGAGTTCACGGTTAAAGTTATTGATCCGATCCCTGAAACAAATATTATTCCACGATACTTTGGGTTGCGAGCGATTCCACAACTGGTTTGTAGTTTTCACTGCGAGGAAAGCAAAGAGTTCGCGAAGGATTTCCTAAGATTTATCCCGCATAGAAAGGAACTGATGGAATTTCTTAAAGACTTCTATATTTGGGACTGTTACAAGGGAGTAGCCATAGTGACGCATGAAAAATTCATCGGACTGGCAAATTCGATGACTTATCAAGATCGACATATAGTTTATATGGGCGATAAATAATGTTGGATAAACAGCGACAGCGAGTTATAGAAATTATCAGGAGTATTTTACCAGATGATGCAATTATAATAATTCTATCTGAAACCGGAAGTCGCGCGTTTGGTTGGGGCAGCGAGAAATATGATATTGATGTTAGGGCGGTGATCGCCTGTCAACCATATTGGGATACCTTCCATATCGGAGAGGAACTTTTCGATACTAATTGTGAGGAACTTAAACACTTCATTCGAAGTGTGAATTATCGGTACTGGACTATTTTTGAAGACCTCTCAAACCCCTTTTACATCGATAAGAGATTTGACTTTCAAGAATTCATGGATTTTTGCTCCGCGGCTAATATTAAAAATCATTGGTACACCACCGCCACACAATTGGCTCAGTTGAAGATAAGTCCTACAATCCGAACCGCCCTACATTGTTATCGTTTAATTATGACACCATTGTATTTCCTCGATAATGGGAGAGTAGAAATAAATGTTAGGAAACAAAACGAGGAATATTTCCACTCGGAGAAGTTTACAACCCTAGCTGACCACTATGCAAAAGCTGAATATCCCACCATAGATTGGACTCCTGTATTTGAGGAACTTAAATCCTTGGATGAACAGCTTAAAGCAAAACTCTCCGAAAGAACTGATGATTTAAATACTGAACGATACGCAGATTGGAAGCAAAGGTTAATTAGAGATTTTTATTAACCTTATAGTACCTCTGAGTGCGTCACGTCGGAGTGAGCGATATCCGAATGCGCATCGGCGTGATCGGTATGAGTATCTGAATGTATAATATCCGAGTGCGCGTCAGAATGATCGGTATGATCCGAATAGGCTGAAACATCACTATGAGTATCAGGACCAGCATCTGAGTGAGCAATCTCACTATGACTATCGCTATGTACGTCAGGTCCAGCATCGGAGTGTATATCGGAATGTGTGATATTAGAATGATATGCATCAGAATGTGTATCTGCATGAGAAATATTAGAATGGGTCGCGTCAGAGTGAGTATCTGAGTGTGGAACATTAGAAGTTGTATCTGAATGAGTATCTACATGAGCGATATTAGAATGAGTCACATCTGAATGAGAGTCTGAATGTGTGATATTAGAATGGGTCACGTCAGAATGCGGAACATCTTGATGCGTGCCCTCCGCATGCTCCGTGTGAACGACATCGCTATGTATATCGGGTCCAGCATCCGAATGTGATATATTAGAATGGGTATCACTATGAGTATCAGGACCAGCATCTGAGTGAGCAATCTCACTATGGCTGTCACTATGAGCATCCGAATGTGATATATTAGAATGGGTATCACTATGAGTATCAGGACCAGCATCCGAATGTGATACATCACTATGGGTATCACTATGAGTATCAGGTCCAGCATCCGAATGTGATATATTAGAATGAGCTATATTGGAATGCCAAATATCTGAATGAGTATCTGCATGAGTGATGTTAGAGTGGGTTGCATCCGAATGTGAGATATCAGAGTGACTGTCGGAATGCCCAGAATCAGAGTGCAAAACATCTGAATGAACATCACTATGCCCACCGTCAGAGTGAACTATATCGGAATGTGTCCCAGAAATCTGCCCCCAATCCCATCCCAAAGGATCACCGATGGGAGTAGTAAGACTTCCAGAGAAGAGAGTCCACGCCCAAGAAGCGGGTCCGCCATTCGGTATTGTATCAACGTTGGGTACAATATCCTGCCAGTTCCACGAAGTCGGTCCGCCCGATATAGGATCGAGAACAAGAACGCGGAGTTCATTAATCGCCCGTTCGGTCATCTCCTCCGCGAGTTTTTGTGCAGCGACGCTAGTGATTCCTAGAGAAAGATACTCCTTAAGGAATTTATTGAATATCTCCTCTTTTTTAGTCACGTGCTTATCGCCACCTGAACCCACTCATATCCATCAGCATCGTTCTGCATACAAATCCATAGATGTCCCTTTCCCCCCGCCGAGTGGGTATAACATAATTTCCCATTATTTGCACTGTTTGCTGTGGGCATAGTACCTACGGTGACTGGTGTCAACTGGGGGTAGTTACAATAGACCGTGCCCCACTTGAACGTAGAACTACCTAAGTTGTATGCTCCATTTGATGATGGAAGTATATGAAGATCGCTATACACCGCCTGATCAGCTGGGTTAAGTTCAAATTTATAGGCTGAATATCCATCACTTGTCCAACATATTAAATCTACAAGTACCCCCAGTTGACCGACGATTCTCATCGCATCTGGTGAACCATCAAGAGCGGTGATGTCTCCTACTCTTACCCCCGCCGCCGTATAGAGAGCAAAATATCCAGTATAGCCATCTATTGTACCATAGACTCCGACTATGCCGTCTGCGGATGTTATTTGGAAGGTTTTTGTTGTTCCTCCTAAATAGCCTCTGATGCCACTGGAATCAAATCTTACTCCCGCGGGTCCGCCCGCATCCCCAACATTTTCCGCGGTGCGGAAGTCTTTACCAAAAATCTGATCGGACGAAATTTTAGCGGACGTGATTGCCCCTGCCCCTATTTCATCCGCGTAAATACTAGCCGTGAGTATAGAGCCACCATCAATCAACGTAGCCTGAAGAATCTGATGGTGGGTTCCCGCCCTATTCACCGCGACCATAGCATCCTCACCGGTAAGGGTCGGCTTCGTGGCGGAGGTTTGGAAGGCGGTGGGATAGGTGAAATCCCACCAAATATACTGTAGGTTCGTGTTACCCCCAGCGACGGAATAGCTATTACCGTTGTAATACATAGTACAGGCGGACCAAGCCACGTACCCCGCCGAGGGGCTATTATCCGTCCAAGTCAACCCAACGGGATACCAATCCACGATAGCAAGCTTCTGGGCGGATACTGCGCCCGCTGCAATCTTCGCCGCATTTACAGCCAGCGCATCTATCTTAGCTGTAGTTACAGCGTTAGCCGCGATCTTATCGGCGTTTACGGCTAAGGCATCTATTTTCTCTGTGGTCACGGCTCCCGTTGCGATTTGGTCGGCTTGGATCGCTCCCGCAACTAGCTTAGGGGTGCTAATTGAACCACTGGCAATTTTTGTTTCAGTGACCGCGTTAGCGGCTAATTTAGCTTCAGTAATTGCAGCAGTATTGATTTTCACTTCAGTGATCGCGCCAGCAGCTATGAGAGCTTCGGTGATTGCTAAATTGGCTATGTTCGCAGTTTGAACCGATCCCGAGGCAAGTTTCCCTGCTTCTACTGAATCGGGGGTGAGGTAACTCCCCGGGATCGTAACCCCCGCGGTTCCGTGAATTGAACCGGAGATGAATGCATCTTTCCAATACTTATCCGTGGAGCCCAGATCATAGGTGTTGGTGTATGTGGGAATTAAACTGCCTGAGACATCTCCGACCGCTCTCAGGCTCCCCCCGCCGACATCGATGTAGGTAGGGTAAACGTAGACGGTATTCTCTCCCACTTTAATGCCCTCAGATAGGAGAGATAGCACCCATCTTCTAATTATTTTCTTTAGGAAATTCATATAGTATCCACCACCTACTTAAATTCTATAGCGGTTACAGCCCCCTTTATCTCCATAGGTCTATCTCCGCTCATTACGACCTCTGGATTCAAAAAGATGACATATGTTAGCGGAATAACCGCGGTCGTTAAGTATCCCTTTTTTCCAGATACGCTTAAAATCATATTTCGTGGTATCGACAGGTCGCTCCCCGTGGCGATCATTTCAACGCGGAACGCTCTATTTTTTGCCCCCAAGTATTGGAGATAATCACTCGTTTCAACTCTAGGTCGTATAACCCCCCTTCCCTCGAAAATTTCTAAAACCCTTGTTACAATCGAGCCGCTGATGAAAGCGTTTCCAAGTTCGTCAAAAATTCCCGTACCGAAAATGGTGATTTCTAGATATCCCGAACCGGAGACTTCGACCAGAGAAGCCGAGCCAGTAACGGTAAGTTTCTTGGCTTTCACGTGGGCTTGAATATACAAACTCCCGCTGGTATCGACCGTTATGTTGCTATAAAAACTCTCATCCGTGATGGTCAAAGACTCATTTGTAACCGTGAGGTCGGGAGGGCTAGACATCTTAAATCACTTCAACCGCGTCAATCTTAAACTTGAACTCTAGGGGTCTCCCGCCCTTATCGTCGATATCAACATCGAGGAAGAGAACTTGGAGTTGCGAAATAATATCGGACGAAACGCTTCCCGTTCTCCCCACCAAATACTGTAGATCATTTCTCGCCGTCTGGAGGGGCAGGTTGTTCGAGCCGGTCTGTATCGCCCAGCCATCTATGGTATAGCGCCGGTTTTTGTTTCCCATAGATTGCACTACATCCTTATCGGTGGCGGGGATGTCGAGAATAACGAACCTATTCACTTTGACTTCTTTGATCTCATTCACGACCAGATTCGGGATACTAGAACCCGATGCATTAATTATCGTTGCTCCCATTTTCATCACCTATAATATTTATTTCCCCTAGCTACACTGTCCAAGTCTTTCATAGAATAGGAGCGTAGAACTCCATAACTTGTAAGTTCACTCACGTCCCTCACGTACTTACTATCTCCCAGTTGAACCTCCGTGACAAACCCCTCAGGCGCCGTGAAATGGTGTGCCACTTCGAGGATATCATAGTAGGTCGCCACGCTCACTCCCTCGCTCGGCAACAGGAGTTGGGTTCTATAGCCGGGTAAAAGATGCGTGCTCCCCGTCGTCAAGATTCTAAATTGAGTGACTGGGTCTTTCAACTTCAAACCAAGTTCTCCCGCTCTCTTTTGACACTCGGCATTCGAATGGAAGTAGTCTGAAACTTCCGTGAAACTCCCAGTTCCATATGCGGTTATGCTAGTGGTGTCTCTATAGGAGCCAGACCATCTGATTCCTTCAAATCTGACTCCGTCAATTCGTACGCTGGGAAGCCCGTGATCCTCGGTCGCTATGCCGCCCTCGATGTCGAGGTATCGGATATCGCTCCAATTTATAGAACCGACTCGTTTCCAAACCCCGCTTCTGTCGCTCCCCGAGGTATTAGTTTCTCCTAAAGCGAAACTATTGGCGGTCCAGTTTGGCGTTGTGGCAGAGACGGTCGCCGTAGCCTCAAAATAGTCGCTTCCGCTTGATGTTCTCTTCAGGCGAACGTGCGCCAAGTTACTCAATAATGGCGCATAGGAACCCGCTATCCAAAGCTTCAACGTTGGGCTCTCGGATGTTACAAAATCGATGGGTGGGTCTATGGAGTGTTGAATCTGGAACTTTCCCGCGGTTCCGCCAGAACCCGTGTAAGCCCCCACATATTTTGTTCCTATGACAGGATTGAGGGTATTATAAGCATTCACTGATGAACCCGTGGGTTCGATTATGCTCCCAGTTAAAGCGACCCAACCCGATGGGGTGAACTCCGTCCAATAATCTCCATCGCTCGGGATAAAACTCTCGGAGGCACCGTAGACGGTTATGTCGTTTTTGATATTCGTTCCGTCTATAGTTTTCTCGGCAAAAAGGATATTGGAGCCAGTCGCCAATAGGCTCCCCGTGATGGTTCTGCTTTGTCTAGCCCATAGGTCTAGCTGACCCGAGGGATTGACCCTGAAGTCTGACTGGATGATATCGCTGATCTCTTTGATGGCTTCAAAGGCTTTTTTGTTGGTGTAGCTGGGTGAAAGCGCCGTTGTATTAGTTACAATTGAACCCGTGGTTATCCCCGATCCACTCAAAATATCACGTATGACGTCTGTCGCCTGACCGTCATCGTTAGGGATATTTAGGAAAGACTTTGAGCCCCACTCTATTTGAACTCCCGCATCTGCCGCTGAACCAGCGGTGTTGACGTACCATACCATCTCCAGATAGACATACTTTCCAACGGGGTCGATAAGGGGAGTTAAGGTGAGGGTATCGATAACCATAGAGGTGGTCGAAAAGTCGATGGTAGCCCCCGACGTCCAGTTGCATAGGTTTACTGGATTGGAGAGGCTTCCCGTATCGTCCACGGAATATAATTTTGCTATGATATGCCCCGCATGATTGGCCGAGCCGCTTTTCATAATTTTTAGAACGAGTTGATAATCGGGAAGGTTTGTGGTTGAAATGGGAAATTCTGTCACGGAGCCCGTTCCGTAGGGGGTCGAGGGCAGGCTTGTTCCATAACTGGTGTTTACGAAGCCAAAAGGTTTGACGTGGAAGGTAGCGCCTGAACCCGTTGTGCCGACGTTGACTATGGTTTTGTCGTTATAGATTGAGCCAGTAAGTCGCATAAGATAAACAACATAGCTACCCGAAGTTGTTCCAATCGCATCAGAGGGATTTGCGACAGTATAGCCAAAGTAGTCCTTCGTGATCTGATGCCTGAAAAGGGCTTCCCCCAAGTCTCTTCCCTCGATGGTCGCGACATACTCACCATTAGGATTAATCCTCGACTTAATTGTATCAATTTTTCCTGCAAATAACTTTGTACTGCCCGTGTTCTCCGCGCCCAGCCAAATGGAGACATTCTTTTTGACGTTAAGGTCATGGTATTTGCTGAAGACCGAGCCCGAGCCGTGAGCGACCGCGATCTCGAATCCGCCCACGGCACCGGTAGCGGGCAAAGAAAATTTGAGATTTGTTACATCTTCTGAACCAGAGTAGGTTGTATCTCCCGCCTCTATCGTGGTATAGACCTTGGGAACGCTTACTGACATTATCCGTGCCCCGTCCTGCGCCTTGTCTCCTTAGCCACTTTCGTGCCCATGTCCGTGAGCATATTTTCGACATCAATTTTACTCGAAATCGGACCAGTTTTCATATCAATATTAACGAAGGTATGCCCGACGGACTGTCCCAATTGGGGATTCGTCACGACCTCTCCGGCGTGGAGGAAGTGTGGACCCGTATAGGTGGCTATACCCCCCAGTTGCATACTTTTCATTCCGCCCTTCATCGCCGCATAGGTTCCAACACCTATGGCGACGGCTCCAGCCAATAGCCCCCATGTCAGGGGGTTGACTGCGGCGGCGGCTACCATAGCGGCTACTTTTGTCCAAATGGCTCCTGCTTCAGCTATATGTTTAGCGACGTTTGCCAAAGCCGCTGTTCCTAAGAGGTGTTCAGCGACCGTGACCAACCTCAGCGCGGCGGTAAGGGCGTAAAGTATCCCAACCATATCTTTAACTGCGGCATTGTTTCCCAAGAACTCCCTATTTATGATATTGATGCTCCTCGCCGTCATCATGAAGTCGCGTGAGAGCGCCCTGTAGCTCATAGAAGCCCTGCCCCCCTCGTCGCTTATATCACGGACGTTTCTTCGGGTTTCCTCGAACCCTCTGGGGCGCATTGTTACATTAATTTCCACGTCCTCTTCAGTAGACATATCAACTCATCATCCGCAACTTATTTTCTCTCTCTGTCCTATCTCTCTCGGCTATTTCCTGCCGCCTCTGCTCATCGAGTATCACGATGAAGCTGTCTATGATCGTCGCCTCCTCTTTTTCTATCTGGCTGGGCAAACACCCAAATTTCTTGCATAACTCGAAAAGGGTATGTTCCTGACTCCCCCCAACGGGGTTCATCGTCAGGTCTATAAATTTTGTATTTCGACCTGTCCAAGAATGTTGAGCTTTTGAGTTATTTGGAGAAGTTTATCCACCAGAATGGCATCTGGGTGCCGCGTCAACTCCTCCCTAGTGACTTGGAAGGGCGCTAACTTCAGCGTCGAAAGCAGGAGTTGCATGTTGAACTCGGCGGAGTCAAATTGCGGAACCCCGCTCATAGGGTCGGTTCTCATGCATCTGGACGAGAGGGTGTTTTTCTCGCCCCACGTCCATTTTCTGAAACCGTACTCCTGCCCGTTGATCGTGCAGACCCAGAGATCGTTGACTCTCTTTAATTTAATAACTTCTTGCTCTTTCTTCTTGTCTTCCTCAGACATACTTTAACCTCCTCGGTTTTTATATTATAACATCTCTCTTTCAGAGATATTATAATTCATATCGAAATATCTCTTTTTAATAAATTAGAAACTTCCACTATACTCATAGGTGGCAATAAAGCCTAGGCTCTCGGTCATGAGATTTGAGCCGGGTCTATGGGTTACTCTCTGAGTATCCCACTTCAGATCGGCGATGACAAGATAGGGATTTCCCGAGACGTTGAAGCCGTTGGGACAAACCATCAGAGAACGGCTAGGTAATGCCGAACCCGTAGTGCTTTTATCGAACCCTAGAGCTTGGACGCCGCTCCCGGTCCAGAACCTTTCGACGGTTCCAGTTATACCCGTAGTACCTTCAACGAAGGCGCTGGGGGTCCTTTTTCCCGTTTCCTCTTTTGCCTCTATCCTGTTTACATAGTCATAAGATAGCGACTGAATCCCATCAAGGGTAACTATGCCCGTCGAGGGGCTATAGAAACTTCCCGTCGCGCTCCCCGTTGCCATCAGAACTGCTAACTGCCAACCCGCGTACACGGTCATGTTCGTTTTCCTCCTTTTTTACAATTACTCACTTTGTTGAAATTCATATAATAAAATCTTCCCTTCCTCCCCAAAATCCACGGAAAGAAATTTATGATCCCCGCGACCCCATTTCCAACTGGGCACGGCGAGGGCGTCGGACCCGGTTGGGGAGGAATCGCCCCATCGGGGATGAGTTGGTACATCTCCGAGTCTATCTCGCTATCCCCGTATTTTATCCAAACGTACCCGGATTCGCCCCAGCCTGTGCCCCAGCTGTTCCTTATCAACCACGCCCCCAGATCGTCGCTAAAACCAACACACCCAATCATGTGATATCCCACAATGGGATCGCTGGCCCCGAGGCTATGATAAACCCCCGCGCAAAAGTTCATGAAGCTTTGGTGAACTGCCATCGTGGTGGCTAGGGCGTGCCCCTGCTGGAGAATATTCTTCATCTCATTTACGTCCTTAACAGATTTCCAAGAGGCTAACTTTTTCCCCTTCTCCCACCAGTTGTCGCAAATCCCGCTCGCGCATTTCGAGTCGATGCCTGAGCTTGTTATTCCATAGGGTAAACAACTTTCGATGCAGACACCTTTCGTAGCTTGGTTGAGAACGGCATCTGGGGTATTCCCCTCATTACAGGTTCCGCCACTACAGAAGAATAGATGTTTCTCCGAAAGGTCCGTGTCATCCCCGGGAGTGAGTTTGCGCAGAATCTCCTCCCATGCCCCAACGGTGCCAAAGGCGGTGCAACTTCCACATTGCCCCTGATTCCGAATAGGGCTACAAAGGGGGCGCAAATCAACGCTCATCGTTTGACCCCTCCCGCCAGCCTCTTTTGAACTCTATGAGGCAGTTTGCTGGGCTCCGTCTCGCCCATTATATAGTCTTTCGCGCACAATTCCACGACATCTGTTCGTACCTCGTCCAAGACCTTTGGAATCTGGTGCTCAGGTTTAAGCACAGCTAGAGGCTTTTTTTGGGAGACGTAGAAAACTATGCAGGGCTGGTCCGTCTCCGCCCCATTAATGCGTTTGTTGCTGACCCCCACGTTTATCACGTTGGGATAGGTCTTTCTGATTTTCTCCCAGTTCTCCTCTAGGAAATCCTCGATGAGTTCCTTCGTTTCTATCAAGTTGAACCACTCTCATGATAACAATAATTGACCTCTAACTCCCTCCTGTACAGAATAGGGAGCCAGTTCGTCTCATCCATCTCCCGCCAATTCCCCACTATTAAGAAATCTTCCCTGCCACTCGAACCGTCCGCGCTCCCCGTTGCGATTCTGCTTCCCGAGAAGAGAACCCTTTCGACCTCCTTTTGCATGTTGTAGATATCCGCCTTCCCCTGCCCCAAGGTGGTGGCGTTTCTGTCGCTGTCAACCCGTACATAGACCCCGACGGTCAGGAGTTCGTCGTGGCGGTAGAGGGGTTGCGCACCGGTGGTCAGGAGCGTGCTTCTGGGGTTGAAACACTTTACGACAACCCAATAGCGGTTGTCTCTGATCACGTCGGGCGGACCACGGAGCCAGTATGTTCCGAATTTTAGGTTGGAGCCCGTCAAGTTGCCCGTGAGGCTCCAGCTGGAGCTTAGGAGACTAAGCGTTTTGATGACAGGATCGGTGGAAACCATTTTCTCTCCCTCACATCACCGGGGGTGCTGTGTGCCCGTAGGCGGGCTGATCGGCCTCTTTGTAAACTACTATGTCCTGAAGTTTCATCAACTCTCCCTCGGAAGCGGATTTGAAGGACTCTATCATGGAGGTGAGCGTGGATAGGAGTTGCGGGCGCTCTATAGGCATCCCCGTGCGATAAAGGAATCCTTCCGTGATGATGCCCCCCGTGAGAACTACTAGAACTCTGAAGGATATGTAGTTTCTGATGAGTTGCCGGAGACTTCCGGAAGTGTAGTCGGTTGTCGCATTCCATCGGGCGTCCCCGAGGATGTTATGAAGATAATGCTCGCCATAGACGATGTGATCCTGCACGCTCCCGGACGAAAGGGTGAGCTCCCAAAAATAGCAGGTGCTCTCCGTAATTGTCCCGCCCAACCAATTTACCACGTCTTGAACTGTTGTGTAAGGCATATTTAATTCACCTTTAATTATTACTTAGGGTTAAACTATCCTCCTCGGAAATACTCACTCTACAACACCCTCCTCGGGTGACTACTTTATGTTTAAAAAAATGGGATGTAGGGCGATGCCCTACGATATTTGGTGCGATTAACTCACATTGATACCAGTGATCTCGCACGCGGCCTCGCCGCGTATTACAGCTGGTGCGTACCTCATAGACACGTAGATGCCGATGCTATCCCTCTCTTCGAGCGGCTTGATCGCCGTCGTTATGGGTCTCCTTTATAGATTCAAGAGCTGTTGCTCTCGAAGTTTCTACGAAGAACCCGAGCGGCGAATATTGGCCCAAAATGTTGGTTGTTCTGCCCCTTGATAAAACGTAGGCAGAACCTGTCCCACAGTTAGTCGAAGCATAAGCATCAAGTCCCAAGATTTCACCAAACTTACCCGGCGTCGCTATGAATCCCGTCTGCATCCTCGGCTCTCCGTATGAATACTGAGCCGTGAAGTGCGGAAGCCTCTCTATGAACACCTTCGCTCGTGGGTGAACTAACAACGATTCCCGGAGAAATAATATTTTATTACTACTTTCTCTATCAGGCATATAGTTGTTGTTCTCCACAAGGCTCTTCGCGGCTATGATATCGTTTACACTACTCCTTTTAGGAGTATACATGCCGATACCCAAGCCTCCAGAGCCACTCAACACGAACTCGGTGCCATTCAGCGCAAGCGATTTTCCTGTTGCCGCCGTCGAGCCACTCCTACCAGCTTGGATTACACTGATGCAATCCTTGTCAACCTTGTTCGCGACACGCAGAGCGGCACGAGCAAGCTGATCCTGTTGGATAGGAATGAGGCTGTCCTCAATAGTCTCACGCGTGATTATAAAACCATGCGCGACCTTGTACGGAACGACGTTTACAGCACTGTACGCGGTGACGTCCATCGGGAACTCAGCGCCCTCCGCGACTTGGTTCACGACCGCCGCTGGCGATCCTGACTGTTTCGGGAAGGTTATTGAGTTACTGGCGGTCAGACTGTAGTTTTGCAGAAATTGTCTGGCGGAATAATAATTCCAGATACTTCCATCTGTTTTAATATATTCTTATCGACTTTAATAACGGTCCAACCCAAGGAAATTAACTCCTCTTCTCTGATACGATCATTTTCTTGGGTATTTAAGAAGTTATGTACAAACCCATTATACTCAAAATCTAACTTTTTTGAAGGAACCCCGACATCTAAGAATCGGTTATGATTCTTAGAAATATTAACCATATATTCTAGTTCTGCGTCGGGAAATACTTTCTTAACGATTTCGTAGAGTTTTCTTTGTGGATAAGAAACTCCATTCCTTTTAACTGATATTAATTTTTTCATTACCCTTGAACCGATTTCTCGACTCAATTCTCTTCTACTGGGGTTTCGCAAATACTCTAGCTTTGTTTTTTCTCTTAAATTCTCTATAAACTCTAAGCTTCTCTTAATACCCTTTAATTTTTGAGACGTTCCGGGTTTTGGTTTCCCCCTGCCGTAATTATCTGTTTTATTTCGAGTTTCAACCATTTTTTCCATAAACTCAGGATACTTAGAACAATTATCTACCCCATACCTCTCTATCATTGTTTGCCTCGTAGCCTCATAATTTCTTCTTACCCTTTCATCGGTTTCCTTATTTAAACCTTTGGACCAAGAAACCCTTTCGGTATGCCACATTTCCGCTTCTGGGAACATTAATTTATATACTTCTAAAGTTAGATTATGTTTTTCTAAATGAGTATTAGTTATGCCTCTAAACCTCTTACCACAAACTAAACAAATTACAGTATCTTCTGAACTACTTACTCTCTCGCCACCATGGTGCCCGGAGTAGTATAAACTTTTAGTTATAACTAAACCTTTAGGCATGGCTATCTGCGAAACGAGAGTATGAAGCGCCGGATACAAAAGTCCTGATTTCACGGACCCGATAAGCGTTTTGCCATCCGAGCCTGTCGTGACAGGACTAAGAATTTCTCTAGATAAAGACATTTCATTTTCCTCCTTTTCATTTTTTTATTTTTTTAAAAGGGGCGTTATTAGCCCCCCTTTTCTACCTCAAACTTTTAAAAAAAGTGGAACCTTCAGACTACCTACATGCAGTTGATCAGGGCCATGAACTTGCTTCCGCTCGTCACGTTGGTTACACAAGTGCCGCACCTGTAAAAACCAGTCGATGAACCAGAATAATCTGGAGTATCATCCTTCATAAATCCCGGTCCTTGTGCGACACTTTGGAGTATGATGCGATCTCCCGGAACCATCGTTTCGTAAGAAACAAGATTCTTTGCGTAGCCCCAGACCAACACAGGAACGTAGTCGTCATCGGATACCGTAGCCAAGGCAATGCCCGCGCATTTACCCAGCGCTCCCGCCGTATCTGCCCAAACATTGCCCGTGTTTCCAGCATCCCACTTCAGACCATTCCCTGCAGCAATTGACCCAGACGCCACAAACGTTACGATAAGCGCCGGAGTCGCAGCTAAGAAGTCCTTCGTACCCTCAAGACTTAGATATGCCATTTCATATCATCCTCCTTTTTAAATATCTGGGAAATATTTCTTTGACGCGGCCTTGACCTCATCGTACCAACTCGTCGATACGCCCTTTATTGCTTCGCCATTATCTACGGCAGCGCCCTTGACCTTCTTTTTAGCCTCGGCGTCATCCTCGTCTTCCCAAGGTTCATCCTCTTCCTCTTCCTCTTCTGGTCCTTTCTTCTTTGCCTCAGCTTTCTTCACTTTCTTTTTAGCCTCGTCGTCCTCTTCATCCTCGTCCTTTTTCTTGGCTTCGTCTTCATCCTCGTCCTCGTCTTTTTTAGCCTCTTCCTTCTTTACCTTCAGAAGTTCATCGAGTTTCTTGCCCATTTTCTTAGCCCATGGCGGGCAAGCGTCGTCGTCCTCATCTTTCTTCTTTACTTCGTCCTCGTCCTCGTCCTCTTCCTCGTCTTTCTTTTTAGCCTCATCCTCGTCTTCGTCTTCGTCCTTCTTTTTAGCCTCTTTCTTTGGCGCGGCAACCTTTACCTTGCCTAGTTCCTGTTCAATAGACTCCATCTTTGATATCACGCCGTCGAGCTTTGTGCAATATGCATCGAGTTTCTTTCCCAATAGAACTACAGCGTCATCCCCTGCAGGTTTCTTCTCAGTCTGAGCTTCCACCTTTTTCTCTTCTACAGACATCTTTCATTTTTCCTCCTTTTATTTCTTTCTCCCCTCTCGCCGACTTGGCTTAAACCGGCTATTGAATCGAGGGGCGAACTTTTAGCCACTTGAAAAAAATTATCACCTTCAGACATAATTCTCTACCCTACTCGTCTCCCACGCGGGTTGATCGGTCAACGAAACTTCTTTCAGGTCGAACTCCTTCACCACAATAGAAGCCTTCGGATGGTTCGGGCATCTACTCATTCCCATAACCCTCTTATTGCATTCAGAACAGTACCCCACCCCCGAGCCTCCCAGAGAGACCCCCATCTTGTCCTTGTACTTTTTAAGAACCTTATCGACCTCTGGGTTCTCGACATCCGCCTCGATGTGGATTTTTCCGTCCCTGCTCTCGATACCCCTTTTGACGATACCTATGATATCCTTGATAGCTCGGCTATGGGCATCCCTGAGGAAAACCGTCCCGCTGTTGAGTTTAGCGATAAGCTTCTCTTTCAAAGATGGGTGTAAATAGAATCCATTCACATTAGGCGTCTTGAAGTCGGGCAGAAGCTCCGCCATCATTGTTCCCGCGGAGTAGTTAAAGGATGCCTTCCAATTAGAAGTTTTAATATTTTCTCCCTGAACCTTCTTTTTAATAAGTTCAGCTAAAGCTTGTTTATAGGCTTCTATTTCCGCGGAAAGACGTGCTCTTTTTTTCTCTTTTTCTATATCCTCAGGTTCAGGCGGTTTCGCCCATAAACTATCGACTTGTTTTTGAAGTTCGGCGATCTTTTCTGTAAGTTGCTCTTCTGTCCAAGTAGAAATTGCAACAAACCTCTCCTTATCATCCATAGCCCTGAAGGCATGCTCTATCTCCTGAACCCAAGACAGTTTCTCGTCCATTTCCTCTTCCTCCTTCTTAGCGCCCTCGTGCTCCTTGAACCACGCCTTTGCGGTTTTCATGGTGAACTTCGGCTTCGAAAAAATGTAGCTCTGAACCTCCATCCCCGTTTTACATCTACCATTCACGAAGTTTCCTTTCGGGCAACCCACCACCGCTTGAATCCCCTCGGTGATATCTATAGTCCGGAAAGATTTCGGATCGAAGCTGCCTATCTCCCCATGCCCGCTGCGAATAGTTTCAGGATTTTCCTCCCACGGCACGTTTATCCACCTCTCCCAAAAAGCGATATCACTAATCCCATAAGGGCAAGCAGTATGCCGATCTGAACCCAGTATCCTTTTTTAAGCCAGCCCACGTCCGTCTTAAGCCCCGCCATGGAGGTCTGACTTTCTCCGTATTTACTCTCCAAACCATCCAGTTTCTTGCCGAAGCTGGCGATCTGCGTGATATAGGGGCACATCGGATTCTTCTCCGCGCTCTCGCACTCCTCTTCTTTTGACATTCAAAAAACCCCCTAAAAAAATAAGGAAACTACACGGGTAACATACACGGAATCCAATAGGTGCTTCCCGTCACGGTCACTACTATCACACAAGGCGTTGTCCAAGAACCGGTCGCCCCACTCGTGCTCGAAAGGACTATGCCCTTGAAGCTGATAGTCGAACCAGAAACTCCACTTCCCGTTATATTGGTAGCGTTTACATCTGCAACAGTTATCGAATCTTGTATCGTCGCCGTTTTACCTAAGATACTAGACCCTGATACCACCAAACTTCCGGTCACGTTCTGAGCTATTAAATAGCCCGTAGTCGCCGTTTGAACCGTTACCGAATCCTGAACTAACGCGGTCTTTCCTTGGATAGCAGACCCAGAAATTGAGGTGCTGCCCGTTACGGTCGTAGCGGTTACATTCGTCAACTTCGCGGTCGCGCCATAAACGCTTGAACCCGAAACTATAGAGCTGCCCGTCACGTTGGTCGCCGTTAAGCTTGTCGTGATTATCTCTGGGAATGTCCTGAGCGGATACACCGCATCGCTTACACTCGCCATATTTTCATCAATCCTCCTTTTTTCCTTTCTTTACTTTTTCTCCTAACTCTTTTATACCTCTAACTTTTTTGAAAATTTCCTCCAATGAGGAACTTTGACCCTGATCTTCCGACTTAAGAGAAAGCTTATCCGCTTTCCCTCTATAAAACAAGAACTTATATTTGTCCCCCAACTCCAACGTTTTCTCGCCCTCTAGGTCTTTGTTCTCCTCCAACCAAGACTTCAGATCAGTAATCTTTTTGGTTTCCTCTGTTTTCAACATCACGTTGAAGTTTCCATTGACTCCCGCCACCATGCTTATCTTCTCCCAATCATCCCGTAAAAAAGTTGCGCAATCGAACAAGCTCGGCCAGTCTGTGGCCGGATGACAGTGAAAAGAACCAAGAATTTCTTCCCCATTTCTCAATTCGTGGGTCGGAACAATCTCAATCTCACGGTCCTCCCCTATTTTTATCATATCCAGAATGATATCCCCGTCCACGGTCCTGATCACCAGCGCCCCGAACTCCTTGCCCGTCACCTTGGTGAAGTTGAAGATTCTCTCCATCTGCTCCTCCAGAACCTCGTTCACCAGCAGCTTCGCGGCGACGAAAAAGGCGTTTCCGCACCCGCACTCGAAGTCGAAGAAAACATCTTCGAGCTTCCCCCCCTTGAAGTATTTCGTCTCAGCCCTGAGGCACGTCTGGTTGTCGGAGCCGCATCTCTTGCACCGATAATCCTTCCGCCGAGGCTTCACCCCATACAACGCGGGGTATAAAAGCGACGGCTGATTAATAGGGATCAAAATCTCGGTGCTCATTTTTTACCCACCAAAACTTCTACATATCCTCTCTCTATATTCTTAGTAACTTTCTACTACATTCTCCCCATCAGGTACAGGCTCCCAGTTATCCCCGACCCCGTGACGCTGTTCGAGAGGTGCACGCTCAGGTAGGGCACGGCGTCCTCGATATTCACCTTCGACCCCGTGCTCCCCGAATTAAACGCTGCACCGACGAGGTACTGGTGATAGGTCACGTTGTCGAAGCTCCCCGAGACCACTATCGAGCCCGACCCATTCTGTTGAGTCCCTATGAAAGCATAGACCGTCTTCGTTGAATAGGGTCTCACATCGATAGAGGGTGAGCCTGTTTGAAGACCCGCCCCCAGACTGAAGCTTTTCACGGCATAAAGCGAAACTGGGTAATTGACGTTTGGAATCAGCTTACTCGTCTCAACGGTTGGGCCTAGCGACAAATTTCACTCCCCCATTTATTAACCATTCACTTAACCTCCATCTTCGTATCCGAAAACTAACTTGAACCATATCCCTCTTCTATATATTCTTAGTAACTTTTAGCCCCATATTAACA